>JAAUXZ010047572.1_pt1 | contig 11916 bp, 9 predicted proteins | sample 7278131 | NCBI WGS metagenome assembly JAAUXZ01 (sample SAMN14350119, study PRJNA611818) | marine sediment metagenome | isolation source: surface marine sediment (3m) | place: French Polynesia: Moorea | collected 2018-08
GCCCTGGGAGCGATCTCCCTGGCGGGCCGTGAGCGGCTCGATAACCTGATCTTCGTCATCAACTGCAATCTACAGCGTCTGGACGGTCCGGTGCGCGGCAACGGTAAGATCATTCAGGAGCTGGAGGCGGTGTTCCGCGGTGCCGGCTGGAATGTACTCAAGGTGATCTGGGGCGGTTACTGGGATCCGCTGTTCGCGAGGGACAAACAGGGTTTGATGCTGAAGCGCATGGAAGAGGCGGTGGATGGCGACTATCAGGCCTACAAGGCCAAGGGCGGCGCCTATACCCGGGAGCACTTCTTCGGCAAGTATCCGGAACTCGAAGAGATGGTCGCCGATATGACCGATGAGGACATCTGGCGCCTCAACCGTGGTGGCCACGATCCCCACAAGGTCTACGCGGCCTATGCTGAGGCGGTGGCTCACAAAGGCCAGCCAACGGTAATCCTGGCCAAGACCGTCAAGGGCTATGGCATGGGTGTGGCCGGCGAGGGTCAGAACATCACCCATTCCCAGAAGAAGATGGGTGAGGCGGCGCTCAAGGCCTTCCGCGACCGCTTCAATATTCCGATCGGCGACGACATGATCGGCTCCGCACCCTTCTACAAACCACCAGCGGACAGTGCAGAGATGCAGTACATGCATGATCGACGCAAGACCCTGGGGGGTTACATGCCACAGCGCCGCACCCAGGTGCCGACACTGCAGGTACCGGCACTCGACAGTTTCAAGGCGTTGCTGGAGGGCAGCGGGGATCGGGAGCAGTCCACCACGATGGCATTCGTCCGTTTGCTCAATATGCTGATCCGCGACAAGCAGATCGGCAAGCAGGTGGTACCGATCATTCCCGACGAGGCCCGTACCTTCGGCATGGAGGGCATGTTCCGCCAGCTCGGTATCTACTCATCGGTAGGCCAGCTCTACGAACCGGTGGATGCGGATCAGGTGATGTTCTACCGGGAGGACAAGAAAGGCCAGATCCTGCAGGAAGGCATCAACGAGGCAGGCGCCATGTCCTCCTGGATTGCTGCGGCCACCGCCTACAGCAACCACGGGGTCAGCATGATCCCTTTCTACATCTACTATTCCATGTTCGGCTTTCAGCGGGTCGGTGACCTGGCCTGGGCGGCCGGCGATATGCAGGCGCGAGGCTTCCTCATGGGGGGGACCGCCGGACGCACCACCCTGGCCGGCGAGGGTCTGCAGCACCAGGACGGTCACAGCCATCTGGTGGCCGCCACCATTCCCAACTGTGTCGCCTACGATCCGGCCTTCGCCTATGAACTGGCGGTGATCGTGCAGGACGGTATGCGACGCATGTACCAGGAGCAGGAGAACATCTTCTACTACATCTCGGTGATGAACGAGAACTATCTGCAGCCCGCCATGCCCGAGGGCGCTGAAGAGGGCATCCGGCGTGGCCTCTATCTCTATCAGAAAGGCGGCAAACGCAAGAAGCGGGTGCAACTGCTGGGCAGCGGCACCATTCTGCGTGAGGTGATTGCTGCCGCCGAACTCCTGGATAAGGATTTCAGTGTCTCTGCGGATGTCTGGAGCGTTACCAGTTTCAACGAGCTGCGTCGGGACGGACTAGACGCACAACGTTGGAATATGTTGCATCCAGAAGGCAAGCCCCGGGTCAGCTATGTGCAAACCCAACTGCAGGGTAGTCAGGGTCCGGTGATTGCAGCGACCGACTATATCCGCAGCTATGCGGACCAGATCCGTTCCTTCATCCACGCCCACTATACGGTGTTGGGTACCGATGGCTTTGGCCGTAGCGATATGCGCAGCCAGCTGCGCAAGTTTTTCGAGGTCAACCGTTACTATGTGACCCTGGCCGCACTCAAGGCCCTGGCAGACGAGGGCGAGATCGGGCAAGAGGCGGTCAGTAAGGCGATCGCGAAATACAAGATCGATCCGGATAAACCGAATCCAACCACTGTGTAGAATGCCGAGTATTGATCTAAAGGCTGTTCCGGTTAGCACGGCAACCGTGTATCTCAGACAGGCTTATGCAACAACCAGAACCCTCAATCGAGTGCAGGATCCCAAGGGTCTCCAGGAAGATGGGTTTGAGCGGACCTTTTCGCCGTTGACACGGCAGAGGAATTGATGTGGGCAAGATAACAGATGTTTTATTACCCGATATCGGTGACTTCGACGAGGTCGAGGTTATCGAGGTCATGGTTTCCAGTGGCGATCAGTTAGCCGTCGAGGACTCGCTGATCACTCTGGAGAGTGACAAGGCGACGATGGAGATTCCATCCCCGCATGCGGGTGTGGTAAAGGCGGTGCTGATCAAGGTCGGTGACCGGGTCGGTGAGGGAGCCAAGCTGGTCACCATGGAGCTGAGCGAGGGACCGGCCGAAGCCGAGTCCACGGAATCCCCTGCCCCTGAACCCGCGGCGGAAGAGGTGGAGACGGTGCAGGCGCCGGCACCCAGCCCGCAACCGGAGCGGACCACCCAGCGTCGGCCGGGGGAAAAGGCGCCCACGGCCCCGCCCCTGTCGATCAGTGAAGCCGAGGTACACAGCAAGCCCACCCATGCCAGCCCCGCGGTGCGGCGCTTCGCCCGGGAGCTGGGGGTAGACCTCAATCTGGTGAGCGGCACGGGACCGAAAGGGCGGATCGTCAAGGACGATGTGCAGAACTTCGTCAAGTCCTCCCTGAAGGGCGCTCGGCCGTCACCGGCTTCTGGTGCCGGGTTCGCCATCCCCTCTGGGCCGGAAATCGATTATGCCAAGTTTGGCGAGGTCGACAGCCAACCTTTGAGTCGGATCAAGAAGCTGAGCGGGGCCCATCTGCACCGCTGCTGGTTGAGCGTGCCCCATGTCACCCAGTTCGACGAGGCCGACATCACCGAACTGGAGGCGTTTCGCAAGATGCAGAAGGAAGAGGCTTCAAGGCAGGATGTGCGCCTGACCTTCATGCCCTTCCTGATGAAGGCGGTGGCTGCGGCCCTGCGGGAGATGCCGGTGTTCAATGCGGCCCTCTCAGTGGATGGTGAAAGCCTGATCTATCGTAAGTATGTGCACATCGGCGTTGCAGTGGATACCCCGAACGGTCTGGTGGTGCCGGTGATACGGGAGGTGGACCAGAAAGGCGTGTTGGACCTCGCCCGTGAGCTGATGGAGATCAGTGGCAGGGCCCGTGAAGGCAAGCTGTCACCCGGGGACATGCAAGGCGGATGTTTTTCCATCTCCAGCCTGGGTGGTATCGGCGGCACCGCCTTTACGCCCATTGTCAATGCGCCGGAGGTGGCGATCCTGGGGGTCTCTCGGGCGACCATGCAGCCGGTGTGGGACGGCACCGCATTTCAGCCGCGCCTGATGCTCCCTTTGTCACTCTCCTATGACCACCGGGTGATCGATGGGGCTGACGGGGTGCGTTTCACGACGATGCTGGCGGGACTGCTCGCGGACATCCGACGTCTGCTACTCTAGGTATATTTCTGACCACAGACGACTGCAAGGCAAAGATTGTTCTACGATACCTTTGCCTTCTCTTCATCCATGGGGGTCAGATGCAGAAGGTGAGCAGCCCACGAGCAGTTTCGGGAACCCAGAGGGCACAGAAGCTATTGGATTGGAAAAACTGGAAATTACCGGTGAGTCGATGAGTTGCTCGCACTTGACTTGTTGGGGTGCAGGCAGGCTTTGAATTACCCAAGTCGCTTCTGGCCGGTATTCCATTCCGACTACAATCTGTTACGTCATTTGTATGAATGGCCTTGAGAAATCAAATTTCTCTATGCACGCTGTGTGCTCTGTGGTTAATTCTGAATTCAAAAAGTATATACCTTAATCATAAATCCATGCTGCCTGGGTGAGAGGAAAAACGAATGAGCAAAACCATTGATGTAACCCTTCCCGATATCGGCGATTTCGATCAGGTCGATGTCATCGAAGTGTTGGTGAAGCCTGGTGACCCAATCGAGGCCGAGGACTCTATCATTACCCTGGAGAGTGACAAGGCGACCATGGAGATCCCCTCACCCCATGCCGGAAAGGTCTTGAAAGTGATGGTCAAGGTGGGTGACAAGATCTCCCAAGGCGGTGCGGTCCTGCAACTGGAATTGCCGGCCGATGAGAAACGCGCAACGCCACGTTACAGCACGGCGCCGGTCTCCGAAGCGGTGAAGGGTACGGCTGACATGCAGACCGACGTGGTGGTGCTGGGGGCAGGACCAGGCGGCTACACCGCTGCCTTCCGCGCGGCCGACCTGGGAAAGCGGGTGGTGCTCGTCGAGCGCTATCCTGCACTCGGCGGGGTCTGCCTGAACGTGGGTTGCATCCCGTCCAAGGCGCTGTTGCATGCCGCGGAAGTGATCAACGAGGCGGCCGAGATGGCGTCCTTGGGCATCAGCTTCGGTAAGCCGAAGATCGATCTCGATAAACTACGTGGCAATAAGGACAAGGTGGTGCAGCGGCTGACCGGCGGTTTGCAGCAGCTCGCCAAGCAGCGCCAGGTGGAGGTGGTGCAGGGTGTGGGCAAGTTCGAGTCGCCCAACCGGATCGGGGTCAGGACCAGTGATGGTCAGGTCTCCATCGCCTTTACCGATGCGATCATCGCCTGCGGCTCCAGCGCGGTAAAGATCCCCGGTTTCCCCAACGAAGATCCGCGTCTGATCGACTCCACCGGAGCCTTGGAGCTACCGGACATCCCCAAACGCATGTTGGTGATCGGCGGTGGCATCATCGGCCTGGAGATGGCGACGGTCTATAGCAGCCTGGGCAGCCAGATCGATGTGGTGGAGTTGATGGATAGCCTGATCCCCGGCTGCGATGCGGATCTGGTGCGGCCTCTGCAAAAGGTCATCAAGAAGAAATACAGCAGCATCATGCTGGGCACCAAGGTGACCGATATCCAGGCCCAGAAACAGGGCCTCAAGGTGACCTTCGAAGGCAAGCAGGCACCGGAAAAACCCCAGGTCTACGATCGGGTGCTGGTAGCGGTCGGTCGCGCGCCCAACGGCAAGCAGATCAACGCGGAAGCCGCCGGGGTCCAGGTGGACGAGCGGGGTTTCATTCCAGTTGATCCACACATGCGTACCAATGTCCCGAATATCTATGCGATCGGTGATGTGGTGGGGCAGCCGATGCTGGCGCACAAGGCTACCCATGAAGCGAAGGTCGCCGCCGAGGTGATCGCCGGACTGCCGGCGCGTTTCGACCCGATGACCATCCCGTCCGTGGCCTATACCGATCCGGAGGTGGCCTGGATGGGACTCACCGAGACCGAGGCCAAGCAGAAGGGCATCGACTACGAGAAGGGCGTATTTCCCTGGGCGGCGAGCGGTCGTGCCCTGGGTGTCGGGCGTAGCGAGGGGCTCACCAAGCTGCTGTTCGATCCCGCCACCAAGCGCATCCTCGGGGCCGGTATCACCGGTCCCAGCGCCGGTGAATTGATCGGTGAAACCGTGCTGGCGCTGGAGATGGGGGCGGATGCGGAGGATATCGGCCTCACCATCCACCCACACCCGACGCTCAACGAAACCATTTGTTTCGCCGCCGAGATGGCGGAAGGATCGATCACCGATCTGCTGCCGCCGAAGAAACGCTAACCGCGCAATCCGCAGGTCATGGATAAGCTGACCAAAGCCGTCCAGGCGTTTTACGAGGCCTATCCCTATCCGACCGGGCTGTCCGCATTCGATGCGGAGATCGATCCGGCACGGCTGCTCATTGAGTCGTCGGTTGGCGAGCCGGAGACAGGTCAGCCCTGGCAAGTGCTGGAGGCGGGCTGCGGCTGTGCTCAGGGGCTGATCGCCGCTGCCCAACGTCATGCGGACATGCAGTTCACCGGTGTCGACATCAACCGGGTCGGTATCCAACGGGCTCAAACCCAGGCGACCGCAATGGGCCTCGACAATATCCGCTTTCAGCCGGCGGACCTGATGACCCTGACGGATCTGACAGCGCCGCCCGGCGGTTTCGATCTCATCTACGCATTCGGCGTGTTGCACCATCTGTCCGATCCGGCTGTTGGTTTGACTCATCTCGCAACGCTGCTCGCTCCGAGCGGCATGATGGTCTGCATGGTCTATGGGCGCTTCGGACGCGAGCCACTCCAGCGACTGCTGGAGGCCATCGAACTGGCAACAGATCCTGCTGCAGCCATCGAGACGCGAATTGACCCCGCCCGGTGGCTGGCGGAAGTCGCCGATGCATCACTGTTTCAGCAGACCCCCTGGGAAGGGACCGCCAGGGTGGATGACGTCGAGTTCGTCGACCGTTGTCTGCATGTCAACGAACAGAGCTATGATATCGAGTCCCTGTGGCAATTGATGGCACAGGCGGGACTGCGTTTTCATCGATGGTTGAAGCCTGCGGACTGGTCGCTCGATGCTCTGATCAAGCATACCGAAGCCAGAGCACTGTTATTTGGTTTGAGCAAGCAGGATCAATACAAGGTCGTTGAGCGGCTCTTCCAGCGTCCCAGGCTTGAGTGGTTGATGACCCCTGCCGGTCAGTCGCAGGTTCAGCAAGATGACTCAATCGGTGGTTGAGCTCCATTATCGAGAAACGGGTAACCCGGGTGCTCCCCCCCTGATTTTATTGCATGGCCTGTTCGGCTCGTCGGCAAATTGGATGGGTATCGCCCGGCGGCTGGAAAGCGACTGGCGGATCGTGATTCCGGATCTCCGCAATCACGGCCGATCGCCCCATACAGAAACCATGAATTATCGGGAAATGGCCGGAGACCTGGTCTCATTGATGGACCGTCTGGGTCTCGAGACAGCACACCTGGTGGGGCATAGCATGGGCGGTAAACTGGCGATGGTGCTCGCCCTCGAGCAAGGGGACAGGGTCGCTAAGCTGGTCGTGGCGGACGCTGCGCCGGTCAGCTACACCCATCGTTTCGAAACCATCTTCGAAGGCTTGGGGGCCATTCGACTTGATCGGTTGAAGGACAGGCAGGAGGCCGAACAGATTCTCGCGCAAGAGATCGAGAGCCAGCCAATCAGACAGTATCTGCTGCAGAACCTGATCAAACAATCCGGAGGATGGGGTTGGCGCTTCCATCTAGCCGGGTTGGCCCGGGAAATCGAGACGATAGCAGGCTTTCCCGAACTGAACCACCTGTCATTTCCGGGCGATGTGCTGTTCATCCATGGCGGTAGTTCCAGTTACGTGAAACCAGAACATCTGCCAACCATCCGCGAGTTGTTCCCGTTCGCCCGTCTGCGCATGCTGGCCGGAGCGGGTCACTGGGTCTATGCCGAGCAGCCGCAGTTGTTTACTCAGGCAGTGAGAAATTTTCTGCAAGCTTGAGAATCTGGAAAATCTGAGTACTCGAAGACCGTCGGTTTCAGCAACTGTGGAAGGCATGGATCGGAATTGCAGACGATCCAAGGGTTATTGAGTTTCCTGAGCGCTCTGTTTGACGACGGGTCTCCAGGCTATTCAGTGACGAACGAGGATTGTGGTGCAGGTCGTAAAGGAACCATCAAGGTGTCAACAGGTCTTCGAGATAGGTCGCCGTGAAAGTGCTCGGTTAGGATTCCGATACATTGATGATGAATCAGGAAATGGCTATTCGACGGCCCTTCCGATTGACCATGAGTAACAGCAGATGAAGTCGGACAATAAACCTTCACGAAAGCCGGTGGTGGTGCGAAGCATGCTTTGCTTGGCTGTTGGTATCGTCGTCCTGATTATTGGTTCTGTTATACTGACTGTCTTGACGATAAGATTTGGTGGGGAAGATGTAAAGCAGTTCTGCGTAGCGGATCTTAAAGGAAAAACCGTTACAGAAATAACCGTCATGGCTCAAGAGGCCGGCTTCCTAATCCATGAAGCGGCTGTCCTCGTCATCACCGCACGAGACAAGCCAGGAGGGCATCAATGTCATATTGCGTTTGATTCAGGCATCGCAACGGATGTAAGCGTGTTTTATCTATTCTGAGGTATCCTCTCCTACGGCTGGTGATCAGTAGCCTGGACACTCTCTCGATCCCTGTCTGTTTGAAACAAGTCCTGCCTGGCATGGAACTCAAGGCGCTTATGACCAGGGTGGCGATCGTTCATCGTCATTCCTCTCATACTCGTCCATAGCTTCTTGCTCGTCCTCCCAACTGTAGCGTTTCTTGGGCGGTGCGGGATCATGGTTTTTAAACAGAAAAGCCAGGGCAATACCCAAGAGGGTACCGAAGAGATGGGATTCGAATGAGACACCGGGGGATGTCGGGAACACTCCCCAGATCATGCCGCCATATAGAAAAAATACGATGAGGGAAAAGGCTATGGCCTTTCTGTCCCAGCGCAGGATGCCGATGGTAAAGATGAAAAACATCATGCCGAAGGTCAATCCACTGGCACCGATGTGATAGGCGCTGCGGGCAAACAGCCACACCCCCACACCTGAACCCAGGTAGATGAGGGGGATGACGCTTTTTGCCGATTTGGGGTAGTTGTAGAGGAGTACCGATCCCAGTATGAGGAGAGGTGCGGTATTCGCAAAGAGATGGGAGAATGAGCCATGGATCATGGGCCCGAGCAACACCCCCCACAATCCATCCAGGGTTCTTGGCAAGACACCATATTGCGCCAGCTCATATCCAAAGAGCCACTCGACAGACTTGATGAACCATAACAGCAGTGTGAAGGACGCGGCTATCAGGAATGACCTTTTTATCAGACTGGAATCTTTCATGAAATCGACAGGTTTCTGATCAGGCTATGTCGGTCTTGGGATCCGTCGTCAATCAATATAACTGGATGTGTTATTTTCTGACTATTCACGATTCCAGTCATCTTCAAATGACGCAATTCGGGTAGACCGGAACAGAAGTATAAAATTGACAATATCGAACGTTCGTGCATTTTTTGAATATTGTGATTCAATGGCGACTATTCAAGCGGTATGGATGAATCCATGCGCAGGACCGGACCAGTGAGGGCAGGCCTATGCTGGACAGGTTTGACATCTTCGACGCGCACCTGCATATCATCGATGACCGGTTTCCACTCACCCCTAACCGGGGATACCTGCCGGATGCCTTCACCGCCGATGACTATTTACGACAGACTGATGATCTTTGTGTGTGCGGGGGTGCAGTGGTCTCCGGATCTTTCCAGGCCTTTGATCAGACCTACCTGATTGATGCCCTGCAGCGGCTAGGGCCTTCCTTTGTGGGTGTGAGCCAGATTCCCGCCACAGCGGCTGATGAGCAAATCATTCAGTTGCACGAAGCCGGCGTGCGTGCACTACGATTCAACCTGCGGCGCGGTGCTTCCGAGCAGATCAAACCGCTTGCCGTCATGGCCCACCGGGTACATGCACTGTGCGGTTGGCATGTCGAATTGTATATCGACTCCAGCGAGTTGTCCGGGCTCTATGCCCTGCTGGCGGAGTTACCCGCGGCCAGTATCGATCATCTGGGGCTTAGCCGCTCGGGTTTGCACACCTTGCAACGGTTGGTCGAACGAGGCGTGCGGGTCAAGGCCAGCGGTTTTGGCCGGGTGGATTTTGCAGTAACACCGGCAATCCGAGATCTCTATGCGGCCAATCCAAAGGCATTGATGTTCGGTACGGATCTTCCCGCGACCCGATCACCCCGCCGATTCCATGTGGATGACATCCGTCTGATCATTGATGCTCTGGGTAATCAGGCGGCCCAAGAGGTGTTGAGTCACAACGCCATCGAATTCTACAATCTACACAAGGCTGCAGATGGCAGATTACGACGGACGACCTGATAGGATGGTTGGTGAGCTATCATGCAACCTTAACGGTTCTACGATGAATGTGGGGTGAAACCAATGAACAGAATGATCTTGCTCTGGATGACCCTGGCGTTGCCCCTATCGCTCCAGGCGGTGGAACAACAATTCGTCAGTATTGGTACCGGCGGTCTGACCGGCGTTTATTATCCAACCGGTGGGGCGATTTGTCGTCTGCTGAATAAAGGTCGGCGGGAGCATGGGATCCGCTGTTACGTAGAATCCACCGGTGGCTCCATCTTCAATCTGAACACCATTGCGAATGGCGAGCTGGATTTTGGGGTGGCCCAGTCGGACTGGCAGTACCACGCCTATCACGGTAGCTCCAAGTTTTCCCAGAAGGGGGCCAATCAGGATATTCGCGCGGTCTTTTCCATTCATAGCGAACCTTTTACGGTGATGGCGCGGCGTGACAGCGGGATCCATGCGTTCAGCGACCTGAAAGGCAAGCGCGTGAATATCGGCAATCCCGGTTCCGGGCAGCGCGGGACCATGGAGGTCCTGATGAAGACGTTGGGCTGGCAAAAAGCGGATTTCAAGCTGGCATCCGAGCTCAAGGCCACAGAACAGGCGAGGGCGCTGTGTGATAACAAGATCGATGCGATGATTTACACCGTGGGTCATCCCAATGCTTCGATCAAGGAGGCCTCGACTGCCTGTGATGCCCAACTGGTCCCGGTCGAGGGCGAGGCGGTGAAAACCTTGCTTGAAGGGAACACCTACTACGCGCCGGCTACGATACCGGCCGGTATGTACCGTGGCACGGATCAGCCCACGAATACCTTCGGAGTCAAGGCGACCTTGGTGACCTCCGCTAAGGTAGATGCAGAGGTGGTTTATCAGCTGGTCAAAGCGGTATTCGAGAATTTGGATAAATTCCGCAAGCTACATCCCGCCTTCAGTGATCTGCAGGCGCAGGCCATGATGCAAGGAAATTCAGCCCCGTTTCATGCGGGGGCGATTCGTTATTTCAAGGAGGCCGGGTTGATGTGACAACAAGATGGACGTTAGGCCCCATAGCTGTCGCAGCCATGGGGCCAAGTGGGTCCATTCACACTCAACAAGGATGTCTACATGGCCCAGACCAGTGCCAGGTAGTATTTGAAATCGTTCTTCTCTACATCACCTTCAGCTTCAGAATCGTACTCGTTGCTCAGGCCGATCTTCATCGCCAGCTTACCCTGCTCCTCCATCTTCATCTTCCAATCGAGCGTCGTGATATTGCGGTATTCTCCACCGTTATCCAGGCTGGGATAGAAGGTGCTGACGAAATCGACGGACTCCCGGTCTGAGATGGTCCAGCCCAGGTTCAAGCCGATGAGTGCCTCTGGCGTGAAGTCCTCATCTTCGTCCCCATAGGTCTTGCTGCCACCCAGACCGATCTTACCGCTGATATCCCAGGTATTGTTTTTCACGAACTGGTAGCCGGGACCCGCCGCAAATGAGATCCGGTGGTCCCAGTCCTTGTAGTCGTCCCAGTCGTAGCGCCCCTGGGCGAACGCAAACCAGGGGGAGTCGGACCAGAGCCAATCCTTTTCGAGATCGGCAAAGAACTGATTGCGGGACTCCTCGCCATCGCTGCTGGCGTTGTCATAGGCGGTGCGGAATTTCCAGACATCTTCGCTATCCTCGTAGTCGGCTTTGAAGCCGGCATGGATACTGAGAGATTCTGAATTACCGTCGGAGCCGTTGATGCCGATATCCAGCTCCCGTTTCCACCCTTGCAGCAGACCCGTGGAGAGCAGTCCGCTGTCGGTTATTGCGGATTCTTCGGCCATTACGTTGAGGGTGAAGAGTAACAGGAGTGCAGCGAGCGCGCAGCCGCGAACAGGTTGTGTCATCATTTCCAGATCCTTGTTGGTGAAGCAAAAATTCAAAAGCCGCGTAAACTATCATGCCAGGTTCTAAATTTCCTCAAGCAATTTGTTAAATTTTCGAATTTTAGACCATGAACCAGACTGAAACGGCAGCGCAGCTGCAAAGGGTTGAAGCCGTCGAATACGGTGGGCGGCAGCCTGCGGGCTGGCAACGGCGTCTATTGATGGGTAGTGCGCTTTGTTGGTCGCTGTTTCAGCTCTGGGTCGCTTCACCCATCCCCTTCGCCCTCGGCATAGGCGTGTTCAACGATACGGAGATCCGCTCCATCCATCTCGCCTTTGCCATCTTTCTGGTCTACTGCTCCTTTCCC
>JAAUXZ010030685.1_pt1 | contig 11914 bp, 8 predicted proteins | sample 7278131 | NCBI WGS metagenome assembly JAAUXZ01 (sample SAMN14350119, study PRJNA611818) | marine sediment metagenome | isolation source: surface marine sediment (3m) | place: French Polynesia: Moorea | collected 2018-08
ACCGTTTCCCCAGCCTCGCTCATCACGCGTATTTTGAGGCCGCGATCATTATTATTGCGCTGGTCTCGCTGGGGTCGGCCCTGGAGAGCCGCGCCAAGGGCAATACCTCGAAAGCCATCAAACGATTAATAGGCCTGCAGCCGGCAACCGCGCGTCTGATTCACGAGGGTGCCGAAATTGACGTGCCGCTGGAAGAAATTGTCGTTGGCAACCAGCTGCGCATTCGGCCCGGCGAACGCATTCCTGTCGACGGCACTATAGTCGAAGGTTCGTCGTTCGTTGATGAGTCGATGTTAACCGGCGAACCGTTACCGATAAGTCACCATGCGGGCGATCAGGTCATGGGTGGCACTTTGAATACTACCGGTAGTTTCGTGATGCTGGCGACCGCGGTTGGTGCCGACTCAGCGCTTGGCCGCATCATAGAAATGGTGCGCACCGCACAGTCGAGCAAACCGCAAATCAGCCGACTGGTTGATCAGATAGCCGCTGTGTTTGTGCCGGTGGTGGTGGTGATTTCCTTTATTACCTTCTTTATCTGGTTCTTCCTCGGCCCGCCACCGGGTCTGGCTTATGCGGTGGTTACTTCGATGACTGTGCTGGTGATCTCCTGCCCCTGTGCCCTGGGGCTGGCGACACCGATATCCATTATTGTTGCGGTCGGCAGGGCAGCCGGTCTGGGAGTGCTGATTCGTAATGGCGATGCGTTACAAAACGCCAGTCGGCTCGACACGCTGGTGATCGACAAGACCGGCACCATTACCGAAGGAAAACCCGGTGTCAGCACGGTGGCTACCTTCGACGGTTTCGATCAAAACGATGCCCTCATACTGGCCGCTACACTTGAAAAAGGTTCTGAACATCCGCTGGCGGTTGCGCTGCAGGATGCGGTAGAAAGCCATCATTTAAAGGCTGGCAAGGTTGAAAATTTCTCGGCGCTGGCAGGATTTGGGGTTCAGGGTCACGTCGAAGGCTCGCAACTGCGCATCGGTAATGCGCGTTTTATGGAGCGACAAGGTATCGACATCGAAAAGGCCCACGCACGAGCGGTAAAAATGGCGGCCTCGGCAGAAACCCCGGTTTTCCTCTCCATGAATGACCGCATCGTTGCGGTGTTTGGCATTTCCGATGCGCCGAGAGAGGACTCTCTGGCAGCCATTTCAAGGCTTAAAGACCTTGGCCTGCGCATTATCATGTTGACCGGAGACAATCGTGAGACGGCTACGGCGATTGCGCGACAGGTCGGGATTACCGAAGTCATTGCCGATGTTTTGCCGGAGGACAAGGTGGCCAAGGTCAGGCAGTTACAGGCCGACGGCTGCAAGGTTGGTATGGTTGGTGACGGTATTAACGATGCCCCGGCGCTGGCGCAGGCCGACGTTGGAATAGCGATCGGCAGTGGTACCGATGTAGCGCTGGAATCTGCGGATATGGCGTTGATGCGGCATTCCCTGAATGGCGTGGCTGACGCGATCGCGTTATCACACAAGACCTTGCACAATATACGTCAGAACCTGTTTGGTGCATTTATCTACAATACGCTGGCCATTCCGGTCGCCGCGGGCGCTTTGTTTCCTTTTATGGGTATACTGCTCAATCCGATGGTGGCTGCCACGGCCATGAGTCTCAGTTCGGTCACCGTGGTCAGCAATGCATTGCGCTTGCGACGTACTACACTCTGAATTTCAGGAATCTGTTACAAGGTTAGTTTGTGAAGTCGGGTAAACCTGATAAATCGCTAAACGATATTACTTACAAGCAGTTATTAACCGTGCTGCTTGCTTTGGCTGCTATTGAAGTGGTCGTCTTGTTATCCACGCATGAGTTGCTTGCCGAGCACGATGTTGTTCAGCATGTGGCAATCGCAACCCTGGCGGCGCTTTTTATATACTTGCTGGTTTTTCGTCCGTTGCTGCGTCGCTACATGGAACAGCGCGCCGTGCTTAGTGAAAACAAGGAGCGGTTACTGGAAACCCAGGGGATTGCGCACCTCGGCAGCTGGGAGCTTGATTACGCAAGCGACTCTGTGAGCTGGTCGCCGGAGATGTATCGCATCTTTGGTATAGAGCCAAATGACGGAGTTCTCTCTGAAACTGAATTTCTGTCGCTCGTTCTGGAAGAGGACCAGGCCGAGTTCAACCGGGTTTACTATGAAGCCAAACAATCGGGTGATCCCTATATCGTTGAATATCGGTTGAAGACGCAGGATGGCCTGATCAAACACGTTCGTGAACGGGGTAAGTTTTACCTCAATAAAAGCGGCGAAGCGCAGCGAGCATTGGGCACTGTCATTGATGTTAGCGAGCTCAAGTCAGCAACTGACAAACTGGTGCAGGCATCGACCGTCATTCAACAAACCGGTGAAGCCGTCATCGTGACCGATGCTCGCGCCACGATCACCGATGTTAATCCGGCATTTGAACGAATCACCGGATACAGGCGTGAAGAAGTCATTGGGCAAAACCCGAGGCTGCTGCAGTCGGGACGGCATGACAAGAGATTTTACCGTGCCATGTGGCGAGCTATTCAAAAGACTGGCCACTGGCGTGGTGAAATCTGGAGCCGCAAGCGGAATGGCGAATTGTTCGCCGAACTGCTTCGCATCAATACCATCAAGGACGATGAGGGCAAGGTCACCGGTTATGTTGGAATTTCCTCTGATATCACCGAGCAGAAAAACTCCGAGGAACGCCTCAATTTTCTCGCCTACCACGACACCCTGACCGGTTTACCAAATCGCGTGTTATTGAATGAACGCCTCGAGCAAAGCATCCTGCGAGCCAAACGTCGACAGGAGAAACTGGCTGTTATCTTTATCGATCTGGATCATTTCAAGACAATCAACGATAGCCTGGGTCATCTCGCCGGAGACGATCTGCTGGTGCAATTGGGGGAACGTTTACCGCAGCCATTGCGGGCATTTGATTTGATAGCGCGCATTAGCGGCGATGAATTTGCCGTCGTCATGGAAGATATTGGTCATGTGGATAATGTCATTAACGTCGTTGAGAAGCTGATGGTGGTGTTTGACATTCCATTCTGGGTAGCGGAGACTGAAGTCAAGATTACCGGTAGTCTGGGTATCAGTATTTTTCCGCAGGATGGTACTAGTGCTGAAGAGTTATTGCGTAACGCTGATACGGCCATGTATCAGTCAAAAGAATTAGGGCGCAACTCGTATAACTTTTATACCAGCGAGCTTACCGAAAAAGCGACCGAGCATTTATTCCTTGATAATGCATTGCGGGGTGCGCTAGACCGTGAGGAGTTTCACCTCGTTTATCAGCCGCAGGTTAAACTGTCGACCGCCAAGATTATCGGTCTTGAGGTGCTGTTGCGCTGGCATCATGAAGAGTTGGGTCTGGTGTCGCCGGCCAAATTTATTCCAATTGCTGAAACCTCGGGTCAAATTCGCGGCATTGGCGCCTGGGTGCTGGAGCAAAGCTGCCATCAGGCCAAACGCTGGCTCGATCAGGGACTTAAATTTGGCCACATAGCGGTCAATGTTTCCGGTGTTCAATTTCGCGCGGGCAACTTTGTTTCCATCGTAAAGTCGGTGCTTGAGCGAACCGGGTTACCTCCGAATTTTCTGGAGATCGAAGTCACCGAGAGTTTTATCATGGAACACAAGAGCAGTGTTGTCGGACAACTCATGCAGTTACAGGCAATGGGTATTGAAATATCCATCGATGATTTTGGTACTGGCTATAGCTCGTTGTCCTACCTGAAGCGTCTACCGGTTAACAAACTGAAAATTGATAAATCGTTTATCGATGAAATGCCGGACAATGCTAATGATGACGCCATTGCCGAAGCGGTTATTGCGATGGCGCGAGCTATCGGATTAGGCTCGCTGGCGGAGGGGATTGAAACCGAAGAGCAAAACCAGGCGCTCATCGCCAAGGGTTGTCAGTTCGGTCAGGGTTACCTTTTTAGTCGGCCACTGCCTGCCGAAGAAGTAGAAAAATTCTTTTCTGATGAAACCAGTTACCTGGTGAGCAATATTGTCGGTGATAAACCCGATCCCGGTCAGCTCAACTAGCCGCAACAGCGTTTAAACTTTTTTCCGCTGCCACAGGGGCAGGTCTCGTTGCGGCCTGGTTTCCAGGGTTTAAAACTGGCCGGTAACATGTCTCCATCGGTATACAACCACTTTCCCTGTAGCCGAACAAATCGGCTGGATTCGTGCAAACCTTCAACCATTCCAGCAGTCAGAAATCTCGCTTCAAACTCCACTTCTGCCGAATCACCGTTCTGATTTGCATTCAATATTGTCAGGCCCAGCCATTTTACCGCAGGGTCAGTTGACAAGTTATTGGGGACAAAGTCCGGATGCCAGCTGGACTTCAGATAGTCAACATTACCGAGATTGAAGGCGCTATAACGAGAGCGCATTAATTGCTCTGCGCTCCCGGCTATTTTTTTGCCCTGTAGAATCGCTTCACAGCAGTCGTTGAAATCCAGTCCTGAGTGGCAGGGGCACAACATTAGTCTGTCGTCCAGAAAGCCGATTGACTGGTCGAGTATCTGAAGTGATAAAAAGCCAGCAGCACCAGTGTTGATACGCCGATGACAACATTGCTCCACATCAGCAAACCGAAGCCCTTGGCGATCGCCGCGTTAATCAATGCATCGACGCTCGCCTGCAATTGCGGATCGGTGATCAGTGAAATATCCATCTGTCGCATTAAACTGCTCTGCTGAATCAGCTGCTGTCTGGTTGCCTCTGTCAAAGGCAATGCCTGTAAACCTGCCAATAGTTCGGCTCGAAACACAACCACTAACAAACTGCCGTTGGCTGCCACCGCAATCATTGCCGACAATCGCGATGCCGTATTGTTGACGCCGGAAGCAATACCTGAATATTGGCTGGGTAGTGAATTCATGGCCACCGAGGTCAGCGGTGTGATCAATGCACCGAGGCCGATGCCGTAAATCAGGCTAATCAAAAACAGTTCGCTCCAGTAGTCAGCCAGTGAGCTACTGTTGGCCAGCATGGCCATCGCCAGGGTGATCATCGCAACTCCGCCGGCCATTGGCCAGACCGGTCCGTAGCTATCGGTGTAGCGGCCGATAAAACGAGAAAACACCATCACTGACAGACTTACTGGCAGCAAACTCATGCCGGCCTGCAGCGCGTCATACCCCTGCGTCCACTGAAGATAAACAGGTAACAGAAAAAAGTAGCTGCTAATCGCGATCCACTGCCACAGGGTAATGATATTCACACCGGTAAAGCGGCGGTAGGCAAAAACCGGTGACGGGATCAACTCGTCCGGGCTGGCAGTTTGCCGTTTGAAAAACCAGACCAGTCCGGCAAGGCCAATGACGATCAGACCAATGGCCCGGTTGGTTGAGCTGCTTTCGGCTGATAACTCGATCATGCCGTAGGTGAAAAGCGCGGTACTGCTGAGCAGCAACAGCGTACTCGCCCAGTTGGTCTTCTCAGGCATGTTGTCGCTGGTATTCTCCGGGATGTAGCGGTACACCATCCAGATAGAAAACAAGGCGAACGGTATGCTGATGAAAAAAACCAGCTGCCAGTTTGCCCACTCGGTGAGTGCACCGGACACCAGCGGACCTAACGGAATAATGGCTGCGGTTAAAGCCGCCCAGGTGCCGATTGCCTTGCCCTTGTGTTCCAGTGGTGTGTGGAAGCTGAGAATTGCCAGTCCGACCGCGGCGATCATCGCCGCGCCAAGGCCCTGCACCGCACGGAACAGTATGAGTTGTGTCGCCGACTGTGCCAGGCCGCAGGCCAGACTGGCGGCGGCAAACAGCGTCATACCGATTAGATAAACCTTAACCCGGCCATACCGGTCACCGAGTACTCCGGCCAGTAACAATGGCGCGGTGGTAAACAACAGGTAACTGTTCAGTATCCACTGCAGGCTGTTGACGCTGATATCGAGGTCACGCTGAATGGCCGGCAATATGACATTGACTGCGCTCTGGTCAAGATAGATAACCCCGGTCGCGATGGTCGCGGCAATCAGAGAGGCGACGGCCGGTTGCACAGTTATTCCGCGCGTTTGAAAAGCCGGTAAATTGACGAGAAATCAATCTCCGCGTCACCCTCGTCTACCATCTGCTGATACAGTTTTCTTGCCGTTTTACCGGTGTTGAGATCAAGTGTATTGCGCTGTGCGGCAGCCAGCGCCAGGTTCATATCTTTTAGCATGAGTGCTGCAGTAAAACCCGGTAAATAGTCATTACTCGAGGGTGCTGATTCAACCAGCCCGGGTACCGGGCAGAAGACGTTCATCGCGGCACAATTACCCGACGATTGGCCGGCTACTTCAAACAGCTTGGCTTCATCGAGACCAACGCGTCGCGCGAGGTTAAAAGCCTCGGCGACTGAGGCCATTTGTATGCCCAGCATCAGGTTATTACACATTTTTGTCGCCTGCCCCATACCCGGACCGCCACAGTGAATGATGTTTTTCGCCATTGGCTCAAAAATTTTTCTTGCCGCTTGCAGGGTGCTTGTTTCTCCACCCACCATAAATGCCAGGTTGCCAGAGGCGGCCCCCATGGTGCCGCCGGATACCGGTGCATCGAGAAATCGCAGGTCCTTCTCCTGACTCAGGGCGTGTAGTTCGCGGGCGTCGTCGAGATTGATGGTGGAGCTGTCGATAACAATGGTGTCCGCTGCAGCGTTTTCAAAAACGGGTCCACAGACCACCTCCCGAACCTCGACTTCGGAAGGCAACATGGTTAATACCGCATCACTGTCGATAATGGCCTCGGCATGGCTTCCGCAGGCAATGACACCGTCTTTTTCAAGCGCCCGGGTCTTTTCTTCGACGATATCATAAGCCTTGACGGTAAAGCCGCCACGTACGAGATTAAGTGACATGGGTGCACCCATGTTGCCGGTGCCGATGACCGCTATCGTAGGCATAAGCGAGAGTCTCTTCAGGTTATCAAGTGGCGTGAAATGTAACGTGATAGTCCGGCACAGGCCAGAAAAAACTGGCACGGCCCAAGTAGCAGCGGACTTATTTAAAAATATCTTTATAATTACCCTGTTGAGACAACAGGGATCGACAGACGCAGGCAAGCCGCAACAGCCGATAGATCAATGCAAGATATCTTTACCGACATTTCCAAGTATTACGCGGCAACCATTTACGATAACGTGATGACGATTGGCCGCATCCGCTACATGGGTGACCACTATGAATTTGTCCGTGATCCTGCGCATGGGCCATTCAACCTGGTTGACAATGATGCCGACGTGACCCGAATGGTTCAGGTGATCGGTGAGATCCATCCGTTGGAAGCTATCCAGAAGATTGCCGATATCGATGTCAACTCCTGTCTCTACCTGAATGAAAATGATGTCACCGGCGAAATCGAAGTGCGTTCCATTCACAAAGGCCTTGGCACTTCGATTTATCGCAACCAGGAATGCCCTTTGATCTTTTGGAATCCGGCCTACGAACAAAATAACTACTTCGACGTTATCGATATTCAAAACGTCTTTGGTGAAGAGCGCCTGAAATATAACTTCACCTCGATCCTGTCGGAAAGCCTGCGTGAATTTGAGCTTTTCCCGCCTCTGATTCATCTCAAGATGTAATCGACTCTGCCTGTCCCGGGTAGGTTGCTGCTTGGTAACTTTTCGTAGGGGCAAGGACTTGCTCGGGTTAAAATTCCGCTGCCAAACCTTAACTGACCGTAATGACCGCAGCCTTTCTGCTAACCCGCGACTGGAGAGACACCCCTGGAGGTGTCTGCCTCGACTTTTGGTTTGCCACCGAAAACGGCCCTCAACAGGTGCTGATCGAAAATCAGTCATCGATATTTTTCATTCGCGAGAGTCAGCTGCAAGAAGCCCGAGATCTGTTGTCCGCACAAAGCGGGGTAGCGTTTAAAGCGCTGCAATTAAAAGCATTTGACGGAGAGCCACTACAAGGTGTTTATCTGAAGTCGCAGCACGCGTTATTTCGCTGCCGTGATCTGCTTGTTGAGAACGCTATCTCCTGCTACGAGTCCGATATTCGGCCCACCGATCGTTACCTGACCGAACGATTCATCACCGCGGCTGTTGAATTGGGTGCGGAACAGGGCGGTGGCGTTTTGAAAAATCCGCGAATGCAGTCCACCAATTTCAAACCTCAGCTCTCCATGATGTCGCTCGACATCGAGTCGGATTTTGAAACCTGGCAATTGTTTTCGATTGCCTTTATTTGCGACGATACCTCACGCGTTTTGATGATTGGCGAGGGGGATTCCGACCGCATTGAATATGTAAAAGATGAGGCTGCATTGATTCGGCGTTGGCTTCATTACGTGACCGAGCTTGACCCCGATATTTTCATCGGCTGGAACGTGGTCAATTTCGATTTACATATGCTGCAGCAAAGAGCGAAGAAACTGCGCGTACCGTTTACGATAGGACGTCGCCAGTCTTTGCCGCGATGGCGACAGTCACAGGCCGAGGGTAATCAACGTTTCGTACACATACCGGGCCGCGTGGTGCTCGACGGTATTGATACCCTGAAGTCTGCGACTTTCAACTTTGAGAGCTTTTCGCTGGAGTTTGTCTCCAATCAGCTGCTTGGCCGCGGCAAGTTGATTAGTGGTCATGAGCAATCCGACCCGTTTTACAAGGCCAGGGAAATTCGGCGTCAGTTCCAGGAGGACCAGGTCTCACTGGCCCGTTACAACCTGGAAGATTGTCAGCTGGTGCTCGATATTTTTGCTAAAACCGAACTGCTGGATTTTGCCATTGAACGCGCAGCGCTCACCGGTCTGGAGATGGATCGCAGCGGCGGCTCGGTTGCCGCCTTCGACAACCTTTATCTGCCTCGCTTACATCGGAAGGGCTACATCGCTCCTAATATAGGTGATTACCAGGGTGAACTCAGTGCACCCGGTGGTTACGTGATGGACTCGGAGCCCGGTTTGTACCAGTCGGTTTTAGTGCTGGACTACAAGAGTCTGTATCCCAGTATTATTCGGACTTTTTGTATCGATCCTTACGGACGGCTGGCCGCAAAAACGGCGCCTGCTGATGAGACTGTCGAGGGATACGACGGCGCTGTGTTCCACAAAACCGATCATATTTTGCCCGGGATCATCGAACATTTATGGCAGGCACGTGACCAGGCCAAGGCCGATGGCAATGGCGCACTCTCGCAAGCCATCAAAATTATTATGAATTCATTTTACGGTGTGCTCGGCACTCCGGGTTGTCGCCTGCATGACTCGCGCCTGACCAGTTCCATCACCAAACGCGGCCACGACATTATTCGCCAGACGGTGGAGTTGATCGAAGCACAGGGTTACTCGGTGATTTATGGCGATACCGATTCGGTTTTTGTATCGCTCGGCGGGTCTTTTTCACAGCAAGAGGCCGCGGATATTGGCCATTTTCTGGCAGACCACGTCAATCAATTCTGGTTACAACATTTGCAGGCGACTTACGCCATTCCGTCCTGTCTGGAAATGGAATTCGAAACCCATTTTCAGCAATTTTTTATGCCTACCGTGCGCGGTTCAGAGCAGGGCAGTAAAAAACGTTACGCCGGCCTGGTGGAGACATCCAGCGGTGAACGCCAACTGCTGTTCAAGGGGCTGGAGACGGTACGCACCGACTGGACCGAGATGGCTCGCGAATTTCAACAGCAACTGTATCGCCTGGTATTTGACGGTGAGGCTTACGATGCATATATCACCGATACCGTCAACCGCCTGCAGTCGGGCGAGTTTGATGATCGGCTGGTCTATCGAAAACGTCTGCACAAGAAACTGAAGGAATACCAGAAAAATATTCCCCCGCACGCACAGGCGGCGATCAAAGCGGAGGATGAATTTCGGCAGACCGGTAAACCCTCGAGATACCAGGGCAAGGGCTGGATTTCCTATGTGATCACCCAGTCGGGCCCCGAGACTGTCGACTGTCGGCATTCGCCGGTTAACTATGACCACTATATTGAAAAGCAGTTAAAACCGATTGCCGATACCATACTGACCGCGGTCGGATCCAGTTTTGAACAGATAACCGATCAACAGCAGTCGCTTTTTTGATCGACCCAGGTAAGCCTGATAGCATGGCGTCATGGTGACGGTTTATTAATTGGTATGCTTGTTTTTATCGGCAACCTGCCGGGCGAAACGCCATTGATTGATATTCAACAGCTACTCGATGGCAGAAACCTGTCTGTCGATTTCAGTTCTCATCGAAGCCCCGAATGGAAACAACGCGATTACCACTTTGTGCTGGTGAAAATGTCTGACCCGAAGTCACTAAATAAGCTGATCAACGAAATAAACGGTTTGTTGTTCCATGGCCATGTGCTGGAAGCCCGGCCTTTCGTTAAACGCCGCAGCCAGCACGATTGGGATGGCGTTGAACGGCGTAACCTTCAGCTCGCACTGAATTTCTAGAGCTATTCTCACCGTGTCTGATTTACCCACTCGCGATCAGTTGAGAGAAAGTTTTCTGGTCTCTACGCAATGGCACAAAGCAAAACTTGAACCGTTGTCTGGCGACGCTTCCTTCCGCCGATACTTTCGTTTGCGCAGAGACGAGGAATCGTCCTGTTTGTTAATGGACGCCCCACCTGGAAAAGAGGACCTGGCTTCGTTTTTACAGGTTGCCAGTTATCTGCGTTCCCTGAATCTCTCTGCGCCAGATGTTTTTGCCGCCGATGAATCGACTGGTTTTGCAATCATCGAGGATTTTGGCGAACAGACTTACACTCGTCTGATTGAGCAGGGGCAGGACCTTGAGTCTCTGTATCAGCTAGCCGTCGATGTGTTGATAGAACTACAGCGAAAGGTTGAAGTCAGCGCCATCGATCGGCCACCCTATGACTTCAACTTTTTGCTGCAAGAGGCCCTGTTACTGGTTGACTGGTATCTGCCGGCCTTAACGGGTAAGCCGACCGATAAAGAAACCAGGCGAGATTACCAGAATGCCTGGTTATCTGTTTTCAATGCCATGCCGGATTATCAACCGACCCTGGTGTTGCGTGATTATCATGTCGATAACCTGATGATTCTGAAAAATCGAACAGGTTTACAACGCTGCGGTTTGCTCGATTTTCAGGATGCGGTGATTGGTCATCCGGCTTACGACCTGGCATCCTTGCTGGAGGATGCCAGGCGCGATGTGGCTCCGGAGCTCGCCGATAAAATGCTGGCTCGTTATCGGCATTCAGCGATAGCGGCAGAGGCAGGATTTGATGACTGGTATGCGGTGTTGGCAACTCAGCGCCATGCCAAGGTGGCGGGTATTTTTGTGCGGCTCTGCCAGCGCGATGGTAAACCGGTTTACCTGCCGCATATCCCCCGGGTCATGAGATTACTGGATTCGCATCTCGAACACCCGTCTCTGTCCCCAGTTAAAGCGTGGTTTGATCGGTACTTGCCAGCGCGGCTGCAACCTTTACCTGAGTTGAGTTAAAGGGGTATCAGCTGACCTCAACAATATTACCCTCGGCGGAGCGATATAACCTGTCGCGTATTGCCAGCCCGAGGCCTTCGCTGGAGGCAGGCGCGCTGGCAAGAATTACATCAACCTTGTCTTCATCGAGGCGGCGCAGCCCCCGATAGAGCGACTTGCTGATAGTTTCCAGATCGTCTTCCCTTCCCAGTTCAAAGACGACGCGGGTGCCGTTAATCAACTGTTTGCCCTGTTGCGTGCTGCACAAAATGCCGATACGTAACCCGTCGGCCTCGAGCTTCTCAGCTTCATCTTCTATGCGTTCTGCAACAAGCTGCGGGTTCTCGCCCAGGAAAAGTACCAGGCGAGCGTTTGGCGAATAATGCTTGAGTAACATGCCGGGGGAAGCGGCGCTGGTTTCCTCATCCAGATAACTGGTTTTGATTTGTAGCTCGGGTATGAATTGCTTTAAGGCCTCTACCGACAAGCCACCCGGGCGCAGCACCATCGGAACCG
>JAAUXZ010027184.1_pt1 | contig 11911 bp, 12 predicted proteins | sample 7278131 | NCBI WGS metagenome assembly JAAUXZ01 (sample SAMN14350119, study PRJNA611818) | marine sediment metagenome | isolation source: surface marine sediment (3m) | place: French Polynesia: Moorea | collected 2018-08
ACCTGGCCCGGGGTTAACAGGCCGGCTGAGGCCGCCACACCAACGGCACTCACCGCCAGGGTTCTTTTTAATAATGTTCTACGATTCATGTGTTGCTCCTCAAAGTGAATGAATGAATTCTGTAACCAGATCGACCTGCTTATCGGTCAATATGCCATGCTTTCCAAATGGAGGCATAGAACTATTGGGATTATTGGCAGTCGAGTCATAGATTTGAGCTCTTAATTTTGACTTGTCTGGAAAACGAGCCTTCATTGCGATCAGGGGTGGTCCGATGTTACCGGCAGCTTGGCCACCCGCAATCGAATGACAGGACAGGCAGTTACCGAGTTTACGATCAAAAGCAAGTTTTTTACCTTCAGCGATCATATCACCGTGTCCAGCAGATAGCGCGGCAGGTGATGCAAGTACAGAAAGAAGAGCCGCGACGGAAGCCGCAGTGGATATCAAGCGAATCTTCATCCGCATTACCTCCTCAGGATTGTTTACCCAATGACTGGGTTTAAGTTAAGTTTAATATTTATATCATAGCCAGAAGGCCGATGTCGGGTAAGAATACCGATTACCATAACAATATCAAGTCTTTATAGTTAAAATTTAAGCTTTTAACTAATCACTATAAATTATCTACACAGACCCTTAGCTAACGACGCACATTTATTTAATTTTATTCATTTTTTCTTTGACACGGGTCTCTTCTGCTGCAGTTAACTGATTGTTATCAATAAGAGTCTGAAACTGTTTCTTTGCACGATCATAATTACCGCTGTACCAATGATAATTTGCCTCTGCGAGTTGCCGGGCGCTTGGATTATTCGTTTTTTGGTACAAATTCACTTTTAACCGATGAAATAGCGCCTTATTCTCATGATTCAGCGCCAACTTTTCCAACCATTCAAGCACTTCATCATAATTTTCTAATTTCAATAAGACGGTCACTAGCTCTGCTCCGATGGCAAAGTCATCCGGGTAAAGTAATAGAAGAGATCGGTAAATTTCCGCAGCGGCTTCTAAACGATTTTGATATTGCCGGTTTTCCGCCAAAGCATATTGGTACCAGACGCTATCCGGGTCCTCATCAATAAGAAGCCCCAACCTTTTTTCGGCTGTTTCATAATCCCCATTTCGGATTAATTGTAGTACCTGATAAAAACGAGATTGTGTGGCAAGGGTGTTACTGGGACCAGATACATGGGCCAGATAGGCCTTAAACTGATCAAAACGACGTGAGCGCAGCCGCTTTTTTTTAGCCGTGCGTAACCGGGATTCGATTTCTGCGATACGATTAGTGTTGACTGGATGACTGCGAATATACTCAATTCCGGCGAGCTCTCCTGCTTGTTCTCGAGCCTGTAACAGACGCAGAAAGGTAACCATAGCTTTCGGGTCATAATTGGATTCATCGAGTAAATTGAATCCAATTCGATCCGCTTCGTATTCATTGGCACGAGTGAAATTAAGCATAGTCTGCCCACTTCCTGCTGCACTGGAAAATACCAAAGCGCTGGCCAGATCAGAATTTTGCCCTCCAATTAAGAGTGCAGCCAAAAGGGAAATCATCCCGGCCATATTAACTTCCTGGGCTTTTTCCAACATTTGCATACCATGCATCAGTTCAACATGTGCAATCTCGTGTGCAAGGACCGAGGCAACTTCATCCTCAGTGCGTGACATCATGATTAAACCTACATTTACACCAATATAACCACCCGGTGTAGCAAAGGCATTCACAGAATTATCCTTGACCAAATAGAACGTGTAATCACGTAAACGGATATCCAGTGCCGATAATAGAGATTCGCCAATGTCGGATAAGTAACGGGTTAATAAAGGATGTTCTATCACATAGCCCCTTTCCTTGAGCTTGAGGTAGAGCCCACGGCCAATCTCATCCTCTTTCTGAAGGTTCAATCTTGCATCTTCACCCAGTAAAGGTAAGTCACGGCTTGCATAACTCGCATTCAACAAAAGACTTATCAACAAACAAGTTAAAACACGAATTGGGTTCAGCATAGGTTTTTATTCACACCAAGATGAAAAATAGAAACAATAAAACGCGGGGGTTGAACTTGATTAAAATCAAATATTAGAGTATTCTAATACGATTTTTCGAGCACAGATCAAAACCCATGTTTCCCATCAAAGAAATCAATGTTACCGATTTGTCAGACAAGTTTGAACAAAGCGATGACAATATTGAACTTATTGACATAAGAACACCCGCTGAGGTTTCGCGAGGAGTGATACCTCATGCTAAAACACTGCCGATGCACTTGATCCCTCTTAAACTGGATTATTTTTCAAATACCGATAAAGAATTTGTTATTTACTGCAGAACGGGAAGTCGGTCGGCTCAGGCATGCATGTTTCTGAATCAGCAAGGTATCAGCAATGTCGCGAACTTACGTGGTGGAATTATGAGTTGGGCACAACAGGGCTTGAATATTGAACAGACACCAGAGGGTAACCTGGTTTAATTGAAATTGTATAAAAGTGAATTAATTGGACAGAATTCTTGCCTTTTAATAAGCATTAGCTTATAAAGGCGCGTCCATTTATTCGGTGGCAGAGATAAGTTCTGCCGTAATACATTAATCAACTTAGTTTAAGGAGATATCAAATGGCAGATTTCGACCGTGAATTAGATGCTTCAGGATTAAATTGCCCACTTCCGATTTTACGCGCAAAGAAAACTCTGGCTGATATGGAATCTGGACAGGTTCTTCATATTATTGCCACTGACCCCGGTTCAGTTAAAGATTTTGAAGCTTTTGCCAAACAAACTGGCAATGAGCTTATGTCTTCAGGCGAAGAAGGCGGTAAATTTACTTTCATGATGAAGAAATCATAAGTCATCCTGGTTAACGCTCAACAATGAGGTGCACAAATGACTGAGAAAAAACTGGCCATCATAGCCACTAAAGGTACGCTAGACTGGGCATATCCTCCTTTTATTCTAGCTTCTACAGCCGCTGCACTGGGCTACGAAACAGAAATTTTCTTCACATTTTATGGGCTTCAATTACTCAAGAAAGACCTTAACTTACAGGTCAGCTCACTGGGTAATCCCGGAATGCCTATGCCCATGCCTGTTCCAGTACTTTTACAGGCACTACCCGGCATGCAAAGCATGATGACCATGATGATGAAACAGAAAATGAAATCCAAAGGTGTTGCCAGCCTCGAGGAACTTCGCGATTTATGTCAGGAAGCTGAAGTCAGACTGGTGGCCTGTCAGATGACTGTTGATCTGTTTGAAATGGATACCAAAGAATTTGTAGAAGGTGTCGAATATGGTGGCGCTGCCACATTCTTTGAATTTGCTGGTGAATCTGACATTTGCCTGTATATCTAGTTCCACATTGGTTCATTAAGTCAGAAGCCGCTTAAAAGCGGCTTTTTTTTTATTACCTTGATTTATTCATGGGGATTCCCAAAAAAAACCAGATCGTTTCATAAGGTTGTCAAACATCCATTAATGAATCGTGGTTAATTTTACTTTTATTTAATGGAAAATCATCAAGTTCTATTGCTTTTTAAGGCTTTTAGGATGCATTCAAATTCTAACCGTAATACAATTTTCGGTTCGGAATTAAGTTTTTAGTTTTAACATCAACGGGAGAATACGGTGGAATTATCCGGTTCTGAAATCATTGTTCAATTTCTTAAAGACGAAGGCGTAGAGTACGTATTCGGTTATCCTGGCGGAGCCGTTTTACATATCTATGATGCCATTCACCAACAGGACGATGTAAAACACATACTGGTGCGCCATGAACAGGGGGCCACTCATGCAGCCGACGGATATGCAAGGGCTACGGGAAAACCGGGTGTTGTATTGGTCACCTCCGGGCCAGGCGCCACGAATGCGATCACCGGCATTGCAACCGCCTACATGGATTCAGCACCCATGATCGTTTTATCTGGGCAGGTACCCAGTGGTATGATCGGTAGTGATGCCTTTCAGGAAGTCGATGCAATTGGCTGCACCCGCCCCTGTGTCAAACATAACTTTCTAGTCAAAGACATTAATGATCTGGCTATTACACTGAAAAAAGCTTTTTATGTTGCGACTTCAGGGCGCCCCGGTCCCGTTCTGGTAGACATTCCGAAAGATATCACAGCGCCACAGATTAAGATCCCGTATCAGTATCCTGAATCCATCAATATGCGCTCTTACAATCCTACAGTAAAAGGGCATCCCCGCCAGATTAAAAAAGCGGTGGAATTATTACTATCGGCCAAGCGGCCCATGATGTACAGCGGCGGCGGTGTCATCCTGGGTGATGCTGCTCAAGAGTTACGCACCTTGACGCGTCAATTAGGCTTTCCCATCACTCAGACCTTGATGGGATTAGGCGCGTACCCCGCTCCCGATCCTCAAAACGTGGGTATGCTGGGCATGCATGGCACTTATGAAGCCAACATGGCCATGCATGAGTGTGATGTTCTGTTTGCGATAGGTGCCCGCTTCGATGATCGCATTACCGGAGATACCAGTAAATTCTGTCCTCATGCAAAAATTATTCATATAGACATAGACCCAGCGTCGATTTCGAAAAACATCAATGTTGATATTCCTATTGTAGGTGAAGTCAAAAAAGTACTGTCAGACATGGCTCAAATCATCACGGACAGCCATCAAAAACCTGACCAAGAAGCCCTGGCAAAATGGTGGGGGAAAATTAAAAACTGGCAGGCCCAGGATTGCCTTGCCTATGATCGCGATAGCCAACACATCAAACCCCAAAGCGTGATTGAAACACTATATGAAGTCACCCATGGTGATGCCTTCGTAACCTCTGATGTCGGTCAGCACCAGATGTTTGCGGCACAGTTTTATCCATTCAATGAGCCACGACGTTGGATTAATTCTGGCGGTCTGGGCACCATGGGGTTTGGTTTGCCCTCGGCCATGGGAGTAAAACTTGCTTTTCCCGATGCTGACGTGGCTTGTGTAACCGGTGAAGGAAGTATACAGATGTGTATTCAGGAACTTTCTACCTGTCTACAATATGATCTTCCTGTAAAGATCGTTAATCTGAATAATCGTTACCTTGGGATGGTTCGCCAATGGCAGGAATTCTTTTATGAGAAACGTTATTCTCATTCCTATATGGATGCCCTACCAGACTTCGTTAAATTGACTGAAAGTTATGGTCATGTCGGTATTCGAGTGGAAAATCCGGCAGATTTGAAGTCCGCAATGGAAGAAGCCTTTGCCATGAAAGATCGCCTGGTATTTTTAGATGTTATTACTGATCAAACTGAAAATGTCTATCCCATGATTCAGGCAGGGGCCGCTCACAACCAGATGGAAATTTCACCTGATCATCAGAAACGTCAGAATTCGATCAATCCTGAAGGAGAACTGGCCTGATGCGACATATTATCTCCTTACTGGTAGAAAATGAATCAGGGGCCTTATCGCGGATTGCCGGGCTGTTCTCCGCACGTGGATACAACATAGAATCCCTGACCGTGGCGACCACCGAAGATCCCACACTCTCGCGCATGACCATTGTCACCCTGGGTTCGGATAAAATTATCGAACAGATCACGAAGCAGTTAAACAAATTGATCGACGTGGTCAAATTACAAGACATGACCGACAAGGATCATATTGAACGTGAAATGATGTTCGTCAAAGTGCGTGCTGAAGGGGAATCCAGGCGCTCGGAAATCCAACGTGTATCCGACATCTTCAGGGCCCGCATTATCGATGTTACCGACACCACTTATTGTATCGAACTGACCGGTTCCAGCCGCAAATTGGATGCTTACATTAAGACACTGCATGAAGGTGATGTAATCGAGGTCGTCCGTTCAGGCTCGATGGGCATCACCCGCGGTGAAAAATCTCTTTCTCTATAAACTCACAATAAGTTCAAGAGGGCTTACATGAAAATCTATTACGATAAAGATTGCGATCTATCTATTATTCAGGGCAAAAAAGTGACGATCATCGGTTATGGCTCACAGGGGCATGCCCATGCCAATAACCTTAAAGATTCTGGCGTTGACGTAACGGTAGCTTTACGTGAAGGTTCCGCTTCTGCAAAAAAAGCAACCGATGCCGGCCTTGCGGTTATGAATACCGCAGAAGCCGTTAAGCAAGCGGATCTCGTCATGGTTCTGACACCTGATGAGTTCCAGTCTCAACTCTATAAAAATGATATCGAACCCCATCTCAAGCAAGGCGCCACTCTGGCGTTTGCGCATGGATTTAGTATTCACTATAACCAGATTGTACCCAGAGCGGATCTCGACGTAATTATGATTGCACCCAAGGCACCCGGTCATACCGTACGCTCCGAATTTATTCGCGGGGGTGGTATCCCTGACTTGATAGCGATATTCCAGGATGCTTCAGGAACCGCCAAAGACTTAGCCCTGTCTTACGCTTCCGGCGTGGGTGGTGGTCGCACAGGTATTATCGAAACCACATTCAAAGATGAAACTGAAACTGATTTATTTGGTGAGCAGGCAGTGCTTTGTGGTGGAACCGTAGAATTAGTCAAGGCAGGTTTTGAAACACTCGTTGAAGCAGGTTATGCCCCGGAGATGGCTTACTTTGAATGTTTGCATGAACTGAAATTGATTGTTGATTTGATGTATGAGGGCGGAATTGCCAACATGAATTATTCTATATCAAACAATGCGGAATATGGTGAATACGTGACCGGCCCTCGCGTGATCAATGACGAAAGTCGTTGGGCTATGCGAGAGGCCCTGGAAAATATTCAAAATGGTAACTATGCCAAAAAGTTTATCACCGAAGGTCAAACCAACTATCCTGAAATGACTGCGTGGCGTAGAAACAATGCAGCTCACCCAATTGAACAGGTGGGTGCAAAATTACGCTCGATGATGCCCTGGATTACCGAGAATGCATTGGTCGACAAAGACAAGAACTGATCAATAATTGACTTTGGCACTGGCACAGGTTTCCGACCTGTGCCAGACTCTCTTTCATGCCACAGCATACCAACCCATCTTCTCCCAAAACTAGAAAACAAAAAATGCGGCGGGGTATTTTTTTATTACCCAACCTGTTTACCACGGGTGCTTTATTTGCAGGTTTTTATGCCATCATCGCGGGCATGAAAGGACAGTTTGAATTGGCTGCTATCGCTATTTTTCTAGCCATGCTACTCGACGGTCTCGATGGACGTGTCGCGCGTTTAACCAACACCCAATCCGCCTTCGGGGCTGAATACGACAGCCTATCAGATATGGCTTCATTCGGATTGGCGCCTGCATTGGTGGTTTACCAATGGTCACTGGTTTTCATGGCCGATTTGGGCCCAGCCTGGGGAAAACTTGGCTGGTTAGCCGCTTTTATCTACTCGGCATCAGCAGCCTTGAGATTAGCCCGGTTTAATACACAAATAGGCACAACAGATAAACGTTTCTTTCAGGGTTTACCCAGTCCGGCAGCCGCCGCCGTATTAGTCGGTGCTGTTTGGGTTTGTGAAACCTACCAGATCAGCGGTCAGGATATTATGCTCCCCGCTTTTTTACTGACTCTGATTACTGGGTTGTTAATGGTCTCCAAGTTTGCCTATTTTAGCTTTAAGGATCTTGACCTAAAAAAACGTGTACCTTTCATAACAGTTTTAATAGTAATGCTGGTATTTGTGCTGGTTTCGATCGAAACACCCACGGCACTCTTTCTGATTTTCTTTTCATATTTAATTTCGGGGCCCTTATTTGCCATTTTTCGCTGGCTGCGTAAACGCAGACTTAAAGCCCTAAAACAGGAGGGTGAAAGCCAGTGAAGTCAATAAAATTCACTTGGCATAACTCTTGGACTTCGCTATATTCATTATATGAATGCCTCCCCAAGACAAGCCGTTAGTTATCGCCAGAGTTCGCAACTGGTATTGCTGCGTATGTCTTTCCTATCTTTACTTTTGAACCTGCTCCTTCTGCCGTAAGGCAGACTAATTAAACCTGGCGAGGTCGAAGTACGCGCATAAATACATTCATAATCAATTACTCAGAGTAAAAAACATGAGCAAAGATAGATTAATTATATTTGACACCACGTTACGCGATGGCGAACAAAGTCCAGGCGCTTCGATGACTGCGGATGAAAAGGTTCGTATCGCCAAAGCGTTGGAACAAATGAAAGTTGACGTCATCGAAGCGGGTTTCCCTATAGCTTCCAATGGTGACTTCGAAGCTGTTAAATCCGTATCAGCCGCAGTCAAAGACAGTACCATTTGTGGTCTGGCCCGCGCTAAACAAATTGATATCGACCGAGCCGGTGAAGCGATAAAACCGGCCAATTCGGGACGTATTCATACTTTTATTGCCACTTCCCCGATTCACATGGAACAAAAGTTGCGGCTGACTCCTGATCAGGTTGTAGAGCAAGCGGTTGCGGCCGTGCGCATGGCAAAAAAATACACCAATGATATCGAGTTTTCACCCGAGGATGCGGGCCGCTCTGAACCAGACTTTCTGTGTCGCATTATCGAAGCCGTCATCAAGGAAGGGGCGACTACGATCAATATTCCGGACACCGTTGGTTATAACATCCCGCACCAGTTCGGCGACTTGATAAAAACGCTGATAGAACGTATTCCTAATTCTGATCAGGCTATCTTTTCAGTACACTGTCATAACGATCTTGGGCTGGCCGTGGCCAATTCACTGTCTTCAGTTTTAAATGGTGCCCGGCAAGTTGAATGCACAATCAATGGCCTTGGAGAACGGGCGGGTAATGCGTCACTGGAAGAAGTGGTCATGGCCGTGCGCACGCGCCAAGATGTTTTCGGATGCGATACTCAGCTGGACACTTCCCAGATCATGAACTGTTCTCGGCTGGTTTCGGGTATTACCGGTTTTGCGGTACAACCCAATAAGGCGATTGTGGGGGCCAATGCATTTGCGCATGAATCCGGTATTCATCAGGATGGTGTTTTAAAGTCGCGTGAGACCTATGAAATCATGCGTGCTCAGGATGTGGGTTGGTCAACCAATAAAATTGTATTGGGTAAACATTCCGGTCGTAATGCATTTAAAACCCGCATGGCAGAATTAAATATCGAATTTTCTTCGGAGGAAGAACTTAACGAAGTATTTGCCAACTTTAAAACCCTGGCGGACAAGAAACATGAAATTTTTGATGAGGACTTGCAGGCATTGGTCACCGAATCAAGCAGTGACCTGATGAATGAACCCATCAAACTGGTCAGCCTGTCGGTATGTAGCGAGACCGGGGAAACTCCAAATGCGCATATAACATTGAACGTTGATGGCGCGGAGAAAAAAGCGACTTGTCTGGGTAGCGGCCCCGTTGATGCTTCGTTCCAAGCCATTGAGAGTATCATTAATTCGGGTGTTGAACTGCAACTCTATTCGGTCAACAACATTACCACGGGGACCGATTCCCAAGGAGAGGTTACCGTCCGTGTGCAAAGTAATGGACATATCATCAATGGACATGGTGCTGATACTGATATTGTCATTGCCTCTGCCAAAGCCTACGTGAATGCAATGAACAAGGTTATAGCCAGCGAAAAACGCACTCATCCTCAACGTGGAGACGTCTAAACTTAAGTGCCTGCATTACCATGCTAACGTCTCGCCAAAAACATTGTCTTCAGGGTATGGGGATATCCCTCTGGCAATCCCGACCGGCCGGTGATTTATCATCGGCCGCAGTCATGGCTAAAGAAGTACAAACGGCCTACACTGATCAGCAAGACAGTTTTGAACACATTACTACCGCGACCCAAAGTACACCCGCTGACCTCCAACCTGATCACAACCCAAAACAACCCGCAAAAACCTACGACCTCTCAAATTGGACAGGATTAACCCAGTCCATCGAGGATTGCCAGAACTGTACTTTGGCTCAATCCTGTACTCGAAAAGTACCCGGTAAGGGCTATCAGGAGGCGGATCTAATGATTATCGGCGAAGCACCAGGACACGAAGAGGATCTTCAGGGCAGACCCTTTGTGGGAAGAGCGGGTCAAGTCCTCGACAAGATGTTAATGGCTATCGAGATTGATCCCCAACAGGTTTACGTAACCAATATCCTGAAGTGTCGCCCACCGCAAAATCGTGACCCTCAGACCCACGAGGTTCATGCCTGTTCCTCCTTCTTAAAGGCGCAGATTGATCTGGTGAACCCTAAGGTGATTTTTTCTGTAGGCCGGATATCCGCTCAAAATTTATTACAGGATACTAGCCCGGTCGGTCGTTTGAGAGGAGAGCAGTACCATTTACCCGGCACGGATATTCCCTTGCTGGTGACTTACCATCCTGCTTACTTATTAAGAAATCCCATAGAAAAAGCCAAGGTTTGGGAAGATCTCAAAAAGCTCAGACGTCTTATTGAACATGCAGCAGATTGATTTTCGCAGAATGCATCCGACCGACATTCCAACGGTGATGCAAATCGAAGAGAGCATTTATGAGTTTCCCTGGACTAAGGGTATTTTTACCGATTGTATCCGTGTGGGTTATGACTGCTGGGTTGCCACTTTGGAAGATATGATCATTGCCTATGGCGTCCTATCCAGTGCCGCTCAAGAAAGCCATGTTTTAAACCTAGCCACCCGTCATACCCACCAGCATCAGGGCATAGGTCGGCAGTTTCTCCATCATTTGATCGATATCGCTCGATTAAAATCATCAGAAATCGTGTTACTAGAAGTCCGTCCCAGTAACCAGGCTGCAATTAAACTGTATGAGTCGACAGGTTTTAATGAAATTGGTTGCAGAAAGGCTTATTATCCCGCACCCAATGGCAAAGAGGATGCATTGATCTTTGCCCTGCAACTTTAATAGAAAAATCTTAGACCCTTTTTAATGACGAATTCCGAAGAAATGTTACGACGTCGCACCTTTGCGATTATTTCCCATCCAGATGCTGGAAAAACCACGGTAACAGAGAAATTATTATTATTTGGTAAAGCCATCCAATTGGCCGGAACAGTAAAAGGACGAAAGGCAGCACGACACGCTACTTCCGATTGGATGGAAATGGAAAAACAACGCGGCATTTCCATCACTTCCTCTGTCATGCAGTTCCCTTACAAGGAACGCATTGTCAATTTGCTGGACACCCCTGGTCACGAAGATTTTTCTGAGGATACTTACCGGACACTCACGGCAGTAGATTCGGCTCTGATGGTCATAGACTGTGCCAAGGGTGTTGAAGAACGGACTATTAAACTGATGGAAGTGTGTCGTTTACGTGATACTCCTATCATGACTTTCATTAACAAGCTGGATCGTGAAGGTCGTGATCCGATTGATCTTATGGATGAAGTCGAAGATATTCTGAAAATTCAATGTGCACCCATCACATGGCCCATCGGCATGGGAAAAAACCTAAAGGGTGTCTTTCATTTACACCATGATTCAGTACATCTTTTTTCGGCAAGTGATGCGGATAAAGTTTCTTCAGGAGAAGTGATTCAGGGCCTGGACAATCCACGTCTGGATGAAGTACTTGGGCCTATGGCCGAGGAGTTTCGCGAAGAAATTGAACTGGTTCGAGGCGCTTCACATGAATTTGATCTTGAGGCTTACCTGAAAGGTGAGTTAAGCCCAGTCTTTTTTGGTTCCGCCATTAATAATTTTGGCATGGCAGAATTACTTGATGCCTTCGTTGAATATGCCCCGGCACCGATGGCTCGAGCCACCCAAACCCGGACCGTGGAACCGGACGAAGAAAAATTAACCGGGTTTGTTTTCAAAATTCAGGCCAATATGGACAAGCAGCATCGTGACCGTATCGCGTTCATGCGTCTGTGTTCCGGTAAATATGAAAAAGGCATGAAAGTGCGTCATGTTAGGCTTGATCGTGATATGAAAATCCCCGACGCCTTAACCTTTATGGCTGATGACCGTGGACACGTGGAAGAAGCTTACACGGGTGATATTA
>JAAUXZ010131695.1_pt1 | contig 11910 bp, 22 predicted proteins | sample 7278131 | NCBI WGS metagenome assembly JAAUXZ01 (sample SAMN14350119, study PRJNA611818) | marine sediment metagenome | isolation source: surface marine sediment (3m) | place: French Polynesia: Moorea | collected 2018-08
CACGACGGGCAGGCCGCCCCGCTCCTCGGGCCAGGGCGCCTCCGCGTCGCGCAGGGCCTCCTCGGGCGGGGCCGCGGCGAGGCCCAGCAGCTCCAGGTAGCGGGCCTTGACGGACTCGCCGAGCACGCGCATCTGGCGGCCGCCGTTGTTGAAGTAGTACTCGCGGGTGACCTCGAAGCCCTGCGACTCGAGGATCCGGGCCAGCACGTCGCCGAGGATCGCCTGGCGGCCGTGCCCCAGCGTGAGCGGGCCCGTGGGGTTGGCGGAGACGAACTCCACCTGCACGCGAGTGCCCGAGCCCGTCTTGGCCTGGCCGTAGGCCGGGCCCAGCTCGAGGACGCGCCGCAGCAGCTCGTGCCAGCGCTCGCCCGAGAGCCACAGGTTGAGGAAGCCCGGCCCCGCCACCTCGGCGCGCTCCACCAGGCCGCCGGCGTCGCCCAGGACCTCCAGCAGGCGCTCGGCGATGGCCCGGGGCGGCTGCCGCAGCCGCTTCGCGAGCAGCATGGCCGCGTTGCAGGCGAAGTCGCCGTGGTCGGCGTTCTTGGGCAGCTCGAGGGCGAACTCGGGCAGCGGCCCCTCGTCTCCGGCGGCGTCGAGCAGCTCGCGCAGGGCGCGGCGCAACTCCTCCTGAAGGCGCTCCCTCACGCCGGGGGAGCATCGCCCGGGGGTCGGGTTCGGTCAAGGAATCCGGGCACTTGGAACATCTCCCCGGCGCAGTCGCAGGAGGGTCTGGCCAGGCCGCGCGAGCTCCAGCTCCTCGCGGATGGCCCGCTCCAGGGCGAACTCTCCGCTCTCGAGCTGCCCCGCCTCCTCGTGGAGGCGGCGGGTCTCCTCGCGCAGCGCCGCCACGCGGGCGCGCGCTTCCTCGAGCTCGCTGCGCAGGTGCAGCCAGCTCTGGACCCCGGAATCCTCGTCCAGGGCGGCGCTCACGAGCCCCAGGCTCAGCAGCAGGGCGACCCCCAGGAGCCCTCTCACCCGATCCCCCCCTCAGGCGGAGCCCGAAGGTAACCGCGCTGCCAGGAGGCGTCGAATGCGCTCCACGTAGGCCTCGGCGTCCCAGCGCTTCTCGCCCACGTAGCGCTCCACCACCACGCCGTCCGCCCCGATCAGCAGGCTCTCCGGGAAGCGGAAGGTCTGGTAGTCGCGGGCCGTCCTCTTCTCGGGATCCAGCAGGATGGTGAACGTGAGCCCGTAGCGCTCGCGGAAGCGGCGCACCGCGTCGGCGTCCTCGTCCACCGAGATCGCCACCAGCTCGAAGCCCTGGCCGGCGAGCCGCCGGTAGAGGCGCTCCATGGCCGGCATCTCGTCTTCGCAGGGCTTGCACCAGGTGGCCCAGAAGTTCACGAGCACCACCTTGCCACGCAGCTCGTCCAGGGAGACACGGCCGGAGCCGTCCACGCGGGGCAGCGAGAAGGCGGGCGCTGGCGTGCCGCGTCCGACCGGGCGGGCGGCGTCTCCGAACTCGAAGAGCGCAAAGCCGGCCCCGACCACGACGGCGAAGCCGATCAGCAGGGAGCCGAGGCGGGCGTCCATCGGGGAGCCCCGCCGGAGGCTCAGTCCCCCGCCTTCTTCTTGCGCGGGGCCTTCTTCTTGGCGGGAGCCTTGCTGGTGGTGGCCTTCTTCGTGGTCGCCTTCTTGGTGGTCGCCTTCTTCGTGGCCGCCTTCTTGGCCGTCTTCTTCGAGGCAGCCTTCTTGGCCGGCTGCTTGGCCTCCATCGGCTCCTTCACCAGCTCGACCACCGACACGGGTGCGGCGTCGCCCCTGCGGATGCCCAGCTTCAGCACGCGGGTGTAGCCACCGGGGCGCTCGCGGAAGCGATCGGCCAGCTCGTCGAAGACCTTGGCGGTGACGTTGCGGCTCCGGATCACGCGCAGGGCCTGGCGCCGGGCGTGCAGCGTGCCGCGCTTGCCCAGCGTGATCATGCGCTCGGCCACGCGCCTCACCTCCTTCGCCTTGGCGTCGGTGGTCTGGATGCGCTCGTGGTCGAGCAGCGACGTCACCATGTTCCGGTACATCGCCTTGCGATGGGCGCTGGTGCGGCCCAGCTTGCGCGATCGTGCCCTGTGGCGCATGGCTAGCCTTCGCGCTCCCGCATGCGTTCGATCTCGGCCCGGTCGGGATAGCCGTCGAGGATCATGCCGAGCTCGAGGCCCATGGAGGTGAGCACCTCCTTGATCTCGTTCAGCGACTTCCGGCCGAAGTTCTTGGTCTTGAGCATCTCGGCCTCGGTCCGCTGCACCAGCTCGCCGATGTAGCGGATGTTGGCGTTCTGGAGGCAGTTGGCCGAGCGCACCGACAGCTCGAGCTCGTCCACCGACTTGAAGAGGTTCGGGTTGAGGGGCGTGGGCTCCTCGGGAAGCGCCTGGGGCACCTCGACCGGCTCCTCGAAGTTGATGAAGATGGTGAGCTGCTCCTTCAGGATCTTCGCGGCGTAGGCCACGGCGTCCTGGGGGGCGACCGTGCCGTCGGTCCAGATCTCGAAGTTGAGGCGGTCGAAGTCCGTCTCGCGCCCGACGCGGGCGGGCGTGACCGTGTAGTTGATCTTCTTCACGGGCGAGAAGATCGAGTCGATCGGGATCGTGCCGATGGGCATGTCCTCGGTCTTGTTCTTCTCGGCCGGGACGTAGCCCTTGCCGGCGTTGACCGTGAGCTCCATCTCGACGTCGGCATCCTCCGAGAGCGTCGCGATCTTGTGGTCGGGGTTCACGATCTCGACGGCGGAGTCGGCCGACGAGAGATCGCCCGCCGTGAGCAGCCCCGCGCCCTGCTTGTGCACGCGCAGGGTCCTGGGGCCCTCGCCGTGCAGGCGCAGGCGCACCTCCTTGAGGTTGAGGACGACGTCGCTCACGTCTTCCATCACGCCGGCCACGGTCGAGAACTCGTGCAGCACGCCTCCGACCTTGACGGCCGTGATTGCCGCGCCCTGCAGCGAAGAGAGGAGGACGCGCCGCAGCGCGTTGCCGAGGGTCACCCCGAACCCGCGCTCCAGCGGCTCGCAGGAGAACTTCCAGTACGCACCGGAGGACTCGTCGTCCGCCTCCAGCGCGCGGGGCCGGATGAGGGCCCTCCAGTTCCTAGCGACCTGCTCCTGATCCATGGGTCTCCCCCGTTCTCGAGTTTCCCGGGCTGGCGCGTGGGCCTAGCGCGAGTAGAGCTCGACGATGAGCTGCTCCTGGATGGGCAGCGTGATGTCTTCGCGGGTGGGCAGGGCCTTCACGGTGCCGGTGAAGGACTCCTTGTCGATCTCGAGCCACTGCGGAACGCTGCGGCCCTCGAGCGTCTCGAGCGCCCCCACGATCCGGGCGATCTTCCGCGACTTCTCGCGCACGGAGACCTTCGCGCTGGGCCGGACCTGGATCGAGGGCGTCATCGACTTGCTGCCGTCCACCAGGAAGTGACCGTGCCGCACGAGCTGCCGAGCCTCGGCGCGCGAGGTGGCGAAGCCCATGCGGAAGACCACGTTGTCGAGGCGCCGCTCGAGCAGCATCAGCAGGTTCTCGCCCGCCCTGCCCTTCATGCGGGTGGCGCGGTGCATGGTCTGGGCGAACTGCTTCTCGAGCAGCCCGTACATCCGCTTCACCTTCTGCTTCTCGCGCAGCTGCACGCCGTAGTCGGAGAAGCGGGTGCGCCCCTGGCCGTGCTGGCCCGGAGGGTAGCTGCGCCGCTCGATGCCGCACTTCGGGCTGAAGCACCGGTCGCCCTTCAGGAAGAGCTTGGTGCCCTCCCGCCGGCAGAGCCGACACACCGCGTCCTTGTATCTCGCCATTGGGGTCCTCTCAGACGCGCCGCCGCTTGGGCGGCCGGCAGCCGTTGTGCGGCACGGGCGTGACGTCTCGAATCATGGTGATCTTGATGCCTTGGGCCTGGAGGGCCCGCACGGCCGACTCGCGCCCGGCGCCCGGCCCCTTCACGTGCACGGTGAGCTGCCGGATGCCGTTGTCCATGGCCTTCTTGGCGCACTCCTCGGCAGCCACCTGGGCGGCGAAGGGCGTCGACTTGCGCGAGCCCTTGAAGCCCTGGGCACCCGCCGTGGCCCAGCACAGCGCGTTGCCGGCCACGTCGGTGATCGTGATCAGCGTGTTGTTGAACGTCGAGTGGATGTGGGCGATGCCCGACTGGACGTTCTTCTTGACCTTCTTGCGTGCGCCCTTCTTCACGTGCCCTACTTCTTGGTGGCCGGCTTCTTCTTGCCCGCCACGGTCTTGGCCGGGCCCTTCCGGGTCCGGGCGTTGGTGTGGGTGCGCTGACCCCGCACCGGCAGCCCCCGGCGGTGCCGGAGCCCGCGGTAGCAGCCGATGTCCATCAGCATCTTGATGTTCTGGTTGACCTCGCGACGCCGGTCGCCCTCCACCTTGTACTCGCGCTCGATGACCTCGCGCAGACGCACCACCTCTCCGTCGGAGAGCATCTCGGTCTTGGTGGACCCGTCGATCTCGACCTTCGCGCAGAGCTCTCGCGCCGAGCTCCGGCCGATGCCGTAGATGTAGGTGAGCGCGATGTCGAGGCGCTTGTTTCGCGGCAGGTCGATGCCGGCAATGCGAGCCATGCCCTTCCTCCTCTCAGCCCTGGCGCTGCTTGTGCTTGGGGTTGTCGCAGATCACGCGCACCACCCCGCGCCGCTTGATGATCCTGCACTTGTCACACATCTTGCGAACCGAGGCCCTGACCTTCACGGTGGACTCCTAGTGCGATCCCTCGATCCTCGTGAGGACCTCGGGGCCCTCCTCGGTGACGAGGATCGTGTGTTCGAAGTGGGCCGACGCCGAGCCGTCGGCCGTCACGGCGGTCCAGTCGTCGTCGAGGATCTCGACCTCGGGGCCGCCGACGTTCACCATGGGCTCGATCGCGAAGACCATGCCCGCGACCAGGCGCGGACCCCGGCCCTTCGCGCCGTAGTTGGGAATCCACGGCGACTCGTGCATCTCGCTGCCGATGCCGTGCCCGGCGAAGTCGCGCACGATCGAGAACCCCTCCGGCTCCACGCGGGACTGGACCGCGTGTCCGATGTCCGACAGACGCTGGCCCGGCCGCATCATCTCGATGCCCCGGTCCAGGGAATCCCGGGTCACCTCGAGCAGCCGCAGGCGCTCCGGGTCCACCTCTCCCACCGGCACGGTCACGGCGGAGTCGCCGTGCCAGCCGGCCACGTGGACGCCGAAGTCGAGGCTGACGATGTCGCCCGCTTCGATCGTCCTCGACCCCGGGATCCCGTGCACGATCTCCTCGTTCACGGAGACGCAGAGCACCCCGGGGTAGGCGGGAAGGCCGTGGGGATCGTAGCCCTTGAAGGAGGAAACCACCCCCCTCTCGGCGATCCGCTTCTCGGCCAGCCGGTCGAGGTCGAGGGTGGTGACCCCGGGCCTCGTGGCCTCCCGGAGCTCGAGCAGGATCTCGGCCACGTGGCGGGCCGCCTCCCGCATCTTGGCGATCTCGGCCCGGGTCTTCACGGGGATCCGCTGTCCGTAGGAGAACATCAGCTGATGGCCTCCTCGACGCGTTTGGCGATCTCCTCCACGGAGCCCATCCCGTCGACCTCGGCCAGCACGCCCCTGGCCCGGTAGTAGGCCAGCAGGGGCTCGGTCTGCTCGCGGTAGACGCGCTGGCGGTTGCGGATGGTCTCCTCGTTGTCGTCGGCGCGGCCCTCGATCTCGGCGCGCTTCCGCAGGCGCTGCACGACCGCCTCCTCGTCGACGACCAGGGCCACGCAGCGCTCGAGCTTCGCTCCGGACTCGCCCAGGATGCCGTCCAGGGCCTCGGCCTGGGGCACGGTGCGGGGGAAGCCGTCGAGCACGAAGCCCGTGCGGGCGTCCTCCTCGGCCAGACGCTCGCGGGCCACCCGGATCACGATGTCGTCGCTCACCAGCTCGCCGCGCTCCATCAGGGCGCCCGCCTCGCGGCCCACCTCGGTGCCGGCGGCGACCGCGGCGCGCAACATGTCGCCGGTGGAGACCTGCGGGATCCCGAGCCGCTCCACCAGCAGCTTGGCCTGGGTACCCTTCCCCGCGCCGGGAGCGCCGAGCAGCAGCAGCCTGCGCGCCGTCATCGGGCCAGCCTCCCCCGGATCCGCGTGCCCTTGGCGAAGCCCTCGTACTGGCGCGAGACCAGGTGCGCCTCCACCTGGGAGATGGTGTCGAGCCCCACACCCACCACGATCAGCAGCGCCGTGCCTCCGAAGAAGAAGGGCACACCGGCCTGCACCGCCAGGAAGGTCGGCAGGACGCAGACGATGGACATGTAGAGGGCGCCCACCAGGGTGATCCGGGTCAGGATGCGGTCGATGTGCTCGGCCGTGCGCTTGCCGGGCCGGATCCCCGGGATGTAGGCGCCCGACTTCTTGATGTTCTCCGCCACGTCCTGCGGATCGATCATGATGGCGGTGTAGAAGTAGCAGAAGAAGATGATCAGCCCGATGTAGACCACCTGGTACCCGAGGCTCCCCGGGTCCAGGTAGACGTCGATGAAGTTGCGGATGGCCGGGGAGTCGGTGAACTGGCCGATCGTCAGCGGGAACATCAACAGCGAGGAGGCGAAGATGGCCGGAATCACCCCGGCCGTGTTGACCCGCAGCGGGAAGTAGCTCATGCCGCCCTGCATCACGCGCTTGCCCACCACCCGCCGGGCGTGCTGGATGGGGATGCGCCGCTGGCCCCGCTCCACCACCACCACGAAGCCGATCACCGCCACCGCGAAGGCGGCCAGGAACAGGGTCTGCAGCGGGCCGAACTGGTCGGTGCGCACGAGCTGGAAGAGCTGCCCGATGGCGCCGGGGATGCTGATGATGATGCTCGCGAAGATGATCATCGAGATGCCGTTGCCGATGCCGCGCTCGGTGATCTGCTCGCCGAGCCACATGATGAAGGCCGTCCCGGTGGTGAGCGTCGTCATGCACATGAGGCGGAAGCCCCAGCCCGGATTCAGCACCGCACCCTCGCCGAACTGGCCGTTCTCGAGGGCCACGGAGATCAGGAAGCTCTGGAAGAGCGCCAGGCCGATGGTGCCGTAGCGCGTGTATTGGTTGATCTTCTTGCGGCCCTGCTCGCCCTCCTTCTTCAGCTGCTCGAGCTGCGGGACCACGACGGTCAGGAGCTGCAGGATGATCGACGCGCTGATGTAGGGCATGATGCCCAGCGAGAAGATCGAGAGCTGCTCGAGCGCGCCTCCCGAGAAGAGGCTGAAGAGGCCGAAGACGGTGCCCTGCATCTGCTCGAAGAAGTTGCGGATCACGTCCGGGTCGATGCCCGGCGTCACGATGAAGGCGCCGATCCGGTAGACCGCGAGCATGGCGAAGGTGAAGAGGATCCGCTGCCGGAGCTCCGTGATCCTCCCGATGTTCTGAACGCCACCGATCATCGGCTCATCTCCACCTCGTCACGAACGCCAGCGGCCATCAGGCGGTCTCGACGCTCCCGCCGGCGTCTTCGATCTTCTTCCGGGCCCCGGCGCTCACGGCCTTCACCTTCACCGTGAGGCCCTTGGGCGCGTCGCCCTCACCGAGGATCTTCACGTCGCCCCCGCGGCGACTCACCAGCCCGCGGGCCGCCAGGGCGTCGGCGTCCACCGTGGCCCCGTCGCCGAACACGGCCAGCGCCCCGACGTTCACCACCTGGTAGACCTTGCGGTCGCGGTTGTGGAAGCCGCGCTTCGGCAGGCGCCGGGTGATCGGCATCTGCCCGCCCTCGAAGAAGGTGGGCACCTCGCGGCCGGGTGACCGCTTGCCCTGGCCCTTCACGCCGCGCGCGGCGGTCTTGCCCGTGCCGGAGCCGGGGCCTCGCCCCACCCGCTTGTGGGGACGGCGGGCGCCGGGCCGCGGCTGTAGACGATCCAGCATCACGCTTCCTCCACATGAACGAGATGGAGCACCTTTCGGATCATCCCCCGCACGGCCGGCGTGTCCTCCAGCTCGACGCTGTGGTTCAGGCGCCGGATGCCGAGGCCGCGCAGGGTGGACCGCTGGCGCCGGTCGTAGCCGATGGCGCTTCGCACCTGCCTCACGCGCACGCGCTTGCCCTCGCTCAATGCCCCAGCTCCTCGGCCCGCTCGCCCGGGTCGCGCAGCTCGTCGAGGGCGGCCATGGTCGCGCGAACCACGTTGTTCGGGTTGTTGGTACCGATGTTCTTGGTGAGCACGTCGCGGACGCCGGCCGTCTCGAGCACGGCGCGCACCGGGCCGCCGGCGATTACCCCGGTTCCCGGGGAGGCCGGGCGCAGCAGCACGCGCGCCGCGCCGAAGCGGCCGACGATCTCGTGCGGCAGCGTTCCCTCCTGGAGGGGCACGCGCCGGAGCGCCTTGCGGGCCTGCTCGACACCCTTGCGGATCGCCTCGGGCACCTCGCCGGCCTTTCCGTAGCCGGCGCCCACCACGCCGTCGCCGTCCCCCACCACGACGAGCGCGCTGAAGCTGAAGCGCCGGCCGCCCTTCACGACCTTGGCCACGCGGTTGATGTGGACCACGCGGTCCACGAGTTCGTAGTCGTTGGGATTGAGCTGCTCGATCGCCATCTGGGCCTTCCTAGAGCTGGAGCCCGGCTTCGCGGGCCGCCTCGGCCAGAGCCTTCACGCGTCCGTGGAAGAGGAATCCATTGCGGTTGAACACGACGCTGTCGATCTCGTTCTGGCGGGCCAGCTCGGCGATCGCCTGGCCCACCTTCTTGGCGGCCTCGACGTTTCCGGCAGGGCCGGAGCCGCCGAACTGCTTGGAGCGGGTGGACACCGTGCCCAGCGTCTTGCCCGAGAGCGGGTCGTCGAGCTGGGCGTAGATGTGCCGGGCGCTGCGGAACACCGTGAGCCGCACCCGGGGAGACGCTCCGAGCGAGGTGCGCACGCGCGATCTTCGCGCGTCCCGCTTCCGTCGCTTCTCGTTTCGATATTTCCTGTGCATGGAGACCTCAACCGCCCGTTGCGCCGGCCTTGCCGACCTTGCGCCGGATGTGCTCGCCCACGTAGCGGATCCCCTTGCCCTTGTAGGGCTCCGGGGGACGCACCGAGCGGACGTCGGCGGCGAACTGGCCCACCCGTTGGGAGCTCGCGCCCTCGATCTTGATCACCACGTTGCGATCCACCGAGACCTTGAGGCCCTCGGGGACCTCCATCTCGACGGGATGGGAGTAGCCCACGTTGAGCACCAGCTTCTTGCCCTGAGCGTCGGCGCGATAGCCCACCCCCTGGATCTCGAGCTCCTTGGTGAACTGCTCCGTCACGCCCTTGACCATGTTGGCGAGGAGCGCCCGCGCCAGGCCGTGGAGCGCGCGGCTCTGCTTGCGATCGTCGGGGCGCTTCAGCAGCACCTGGCCGCTCTCGATCACCACCTCGATGGCCTCGGGGATCCGCTCCGAGAGGTTCCCCTTCGGGCCCTTCACGTGCACCGTCCCGTCGCGCAGGTCGACGTTCACGCCCTGCGGAATGGGAACCGGCGCCTTTCCGATCCGGGACATGGCTACCAGACCTCGCAGAGCACTTCGCCGCCCACGTGGGCCTCGCGGGCGGCGGCGTCGGAGAGGACGCCCTTCGACGTGGAGAGCACGGCGACGCCGAGCCCGTTGCGAACCTTGGGCACGTCGGCGCTCGAGACGTAGACGCGGCGGCCGGGCCGGCTCACGCGGCGGATGCCGCCGATGAGGGCCTCGCTGCGGTCCACGTATCGGATCTGCATCACCAGCTCGGGCTTGCCGCGCGCCTCGTCGACGCGCACGTCCCCGAGGAAGCCCGCCTCCTCGAGCACCTTCGCGATCGATTGCTTCAGGCGCGACGAGGGGCAGCGCGTCTCGGCGTGGCGGGCCGTCCCCGCGTTGCGGATGCGGGCCAGCATGTCGGCGATGGGGTCAGTCATCATGGCGTCGATCCTACTGCCTGAAGGGCACGCCGAGGTGCGCGAGCAGCGCCTTCCCCTCGGCGTCGGTTTGGGCACTCGTGCACATCGTCACGTTCATGCCGGTGATCCGCTCCACCTTGTCGTAGTTGATCTCCGGGAAGATGATCTGCTCCCGGATCCCGATGGAATAGTTGCCCCGGCCGTCGAAGGCCTTGGGCGACACGCCCTTGAAGTCGCGGACGCGGGGCAGCGACACGTTCACGAGGCGGTCGAAGAACTCCCACATGCGCGCTCGCCGGAGGGTCACCATGCAGCCGATCTGCTGCCCCTGGCGCAGCTTGAAGTTCGCGATCGACTTGCGGGCGCGCCGGATCACCGGCTTCTGCCCGGTGATGATGGCGAGCTCCTCGGCCGCCGTCTCGACGAGCTTGGGGTTCTGAGCCGCTTCCCCGAGGCCGACGTTCACCACGATCTTCTGGAGCGTGGGCACCTGGTGCACGTTGGCGTAGCCGAACTCCTGGGAGAGCTTCGGAACGACCTCCTTCTTGTAGTGGTCGAGGAGACGCGGGGTCATCTAGAGCACCTCCGGCGCCAGCGAGACTATCTTCATGAAACGCTTGGCCCGCAGCTCGCGAGCCACGGGCCCGAAGATGCGTGTGCCCACGGGCTCGCGCTGGGCATCGATCAGCACGGCGGCGTTGTCGTCGAAGCGGATGTAGGAGCCGTCGGGACGACCGACCTCCTTCCGGGTGCGCACCACGACGGCGCGCCGAACCTCGCCCTTCTTCACGCGCGCGTTGGGGATCGCGTCCTTCACCGAGACCACGATCACGTCGCCGATCGACGCGTAGCGGCGGCCGGAGCCCCCGAGCACGCGGATGCAGGCCACCCTCCGGGCCCCGGAGTTGTCTGCGACCTGCAGAACCGATTCCTGTTGGATCATGGCCGGCCCCTAGGCCCTCACCGCGCTTTCGAGCGTGGCCTGCACCTTCCAGCGCTTCCTCTTGGAGAGCGGTCGGTGCTCGATGATCTGGACGCGGTCCCCGATCGAGCAGGAGTTCGACTCGTCGTGGGCCATGAACTTGGAGTAGCGCCGGACGTACTTCTTGTAGCGGGGGTCCTTCACGAGCCGCTCCACGCGAACCACGACCGTCTTGTCGAGCTTGTCACTCACCACCTGGCCCACCAGGGTGCGCCGTATGCCTCGGTTCTTCACTTCGTCGCTCCGCGCTTGTCTCGCAACACGGACTCCACCCGGGCGATGTCCCGGCGTAGCTGCCCCAGCATCGCGGTGTTCTCGAGCTGGCCCGTGGCGCGCTTGACCTTCACGTTGAAGAGCTCGTCGCGCAGCTCGCGCGACTTGGCCTCCAGCTCGTCCTGCGAGAGGTCACGAATCTCGCTGGCCTTCATCAGATCTCCTCCCGTTCCACGATCCGCGTGGCGAGAGGCAGCTTGTGGGCGGCCAGCCGGAGAGCCTCGCGGGCCACCCGCGGCGGCACGCCCTCCATCTCGTAGAGCATGCGGCCCGGCTTCACGATGGCCACCCACTCCTCGGGATTGCCCTTTCCCTTGCCCATGCGGGTCTCGGCGGGCTTCTTGGTGATGGGCTTGTCGGGGAAGATGCGGATCCAGACCTTGCCGCCGCGCTTGGCGTGCCGGGTCATCGCCACGCGGGCCGCCTCGATCTGCCGGGCGGTGATGCGGTGACACTCGAGCGCCTGGAGGCCGAAGTCGCCGAAGTCGAGGTTGCAGCCGCGGTAGGCCTTGCCTCGCATCCGGCCCTTCATCTGCTTCCGGTGCTTGACCTTCTTGGGTTGGAGCATGGCCTAGCGCGCAGCCTCCTCGGTGAAGCGCTGCGACAGCGCGCCCTGGCGCAGCTCCTTGTCGCCCACCTCTCCCTTGAAGATCCAGCACTTCACGCCGATGATCCCGTAGGTGGTCTTGGCTTCGGCGATGCCGTAGTCGATCTCGGCGCGCAGCGTGTGCAGCGGCACCCGGCCCTCGCGATACCACTCGCGGCGGCCCATCTCGGAGCCACCCAGGCGGCCGGCACACTGGATGCGGATTCCGCCGGCCCCGAACTTCATGGTCGAGGTCACGGCC
>JAAUXZ010022049.1_pt1 | contig 11908 bp, 10 predicted proteins | sample 7278131 | NCBI WGS metagenome assembly JAAUXZ01 (sample SAMN14350119, study PRJNA611818) | marine sediment metagenome | isolation source: surface marine sediment (3m) | place: French Polynesia: Moorea | collected 2018-08
GCCGTCACCGCTCAGGTGCTGGCCCGGGTGTTCGACGGGATCGGTGCCGGCGACCTGGCCCGCACCATGGATGTCCTGCAGCAGGTCCTCGCCAACATCGAGGAGGCGAACGCAACATGAGTTCATCGACACGCGATCGAATTGGTTTCAGCTGTGCCTACACGCCATTGCCCGTGATTGCGGCCGCAGGCTTCGCGCCCCATCGGGTGCTGCCCCTGAGCGCATCCCCGGACCAGGCCGGGCGCTATCTGCACGACAATATCTGCCCGCATGTCAAACGCCTTGTCGATCGGGCCATGAGCGACGATCTGCCCCCGATGGCGGGAATGGTGGTGGTCAACAGCTGCGATGCCATGCGGCGCCTGGCGGATGCCTGGCGGCAGGTACGCCCGAGAGAGCCGGTTTTTCTCATGGATTTGCCGGTCACGGGCGATGCGGCGGCCGTGGCCTTCTTGGCCACCGAAATTGAACGGTTGGCCCAGACCCTGGGCGAATGGGGTGGTCAGGCGTCCGGAACGGGTGCGCTGAAAAGAGCGGCCGATCGATACAATCAGGTTTGCGCCCTGTTTGGGGCCCTTCGTCAGCAAATGGCGCAGGGGCGGCTTGCCGGTGGACGCTCCCACCTGCAGGTCCTCTACAACCGTGCCAGCGAAATGGGGCCGGCCGCCGCCGCGGCCATGCTCGAAGCGGAACTTGACGCCACCGGTGAAGGCAATGGGAACGACGGCGTGCCGGTCTATTTGTTCGGCAATGTGCTGGCCGACCCCGAGGCCTTTGCCCTGATCGCGGCCGGCGGGGCCTGCGTGGTCGGGGATGATTTCTGCACGGGATCGCGCCTGTTCAGCCCGGTCGAAATACTGGGCGGCAATGAAGGCTTCATGGACCTCGCCCGTGGCCTTCTTCAGCGGCCGCCCTGTGCACGCACCTTCCGGGCCGACAAGCCCGGCGCGGTGGCGGATCATGTGCTGGCCGGCGCGATTGCCAGCGGGGCCCGCGGTGTGATCGGGCACACCCTCAAGTTCTGCGATCCCTATCTCGCGCGACTCCCCTTTGTTCGGGATGCGCTGCGGGAGGCGGGAATCCCCTTGCTGCTGCTGGAGGGCGACTGCACCCTGGGATCCATCGGCCAGCAGCGTACACGCATCGAAGCCTTTATCGAAATGTTGAGGTGAGCGTCATGATGAAACCCTATTTCGACGACCTGGTGGGCGGGATCGAGGCTCGCCTGGCGGAAGACCCCGCAAACCGCAGCCCGCGCAAAGTTTATGCCCTGGAAGTGGCCCGGCTGGGCCAGCGCCTCTACGGCGGGGCGGAAAGGGTGGCCTGGTGCGGGGTCACCGCCCCCTTCGACCTTTTGGCCGCCATGGGGGTCACCTCCTGCTTTGTGGAATTCGTGGGGGCCATGCTGGCCGCCACGGGCATGGAGGGGGCTTTCCTGGAGGAGGCCGAGCACGCTGGCTACGGCGGTGACACCTGCGGCTATCACCGGGTCGTTCTGGGGGCCGCCCGCAAGGGTCTCATGCCGGTTCCGGATTTCCTGATCGCCACCAGCAGCCCCTGCACGGGGGGGGTGGCCGTCATGGAAAACCTGGCGCGTCATTTTGAAAAGGATCTTTTCGTTCTGAACGTACCCCAGGAAGCCACGGATACGGGCGTGCGCTACCTGGCCGATCAGATTCGGGACATGGTCGCTTTTGTCGCCGATCACACCGGCCGGCAGCTGGAACCCGCGCGCCTGCACCAGGCGATCGACAACACCAACCGCGCCCGGTCGCTGCTGCAGGAGGCGTATCAGCTGGCCCAGAGTGTGCCCTCACCGGTCACCGGACGGATGATGGGCAATTTCGGCGTGGTCATGGCGCTGCTGCTGGGAACCGAGGCCGCGGTCGAGGTTTCCCGGACCTATCGCGACGCATTCGCCCGTAAGGTCGAAAAGGGCGAGGGCGGCCTGGCCCATGAAAACCTTCGCCTGCTCTGGATCCAGAACCGGATCCAGTTTAAGAACCCCCTGATCGAAATGCTCGAAAAGGATTTCGGGGCCCTGGTGGTGGCCGATGAACTCAACGCCATCACCTGGGAGGCGATCGATCCGGACGACCCCTACGAAGGCCTGGCCCGGCGGGCCATATCGATTCCCTTCAACGGCCAGGGTTACCGGCGCGTCGATCATCTCCGCCAAATGGCGTCGGATTTCAAGGTCGACGGCGCCATCAATCCCTGCAACTGGGGTTGCCGCCAGGGCACGGGGGCGCGGGGGTTGATCGGGGAGGGGCTCAAATCCATAGGGGTGCCAGTATTGAACCTGGAGGTGGACTGCGTCGATTCGCGCAATTTTGCCGAGGGGCAGCTGCGCACGCGCCTGGAGGCTTTCGCCGAAATGATTGCCGGGCGCCCTTCTCTCTGGCACTGAACGCTCACAGCCGCTGACCCGCATTGAGAGGACAGCGCTTTCCACCCTCCCCGATCGGGTTTCAGGAGATCGCCCATGGAGTTTTTCCTCGGTATCGATATCGGTAGTCTTTCCTGTGACGGGGTATTGATCGACAGCCACGGTAAAATGCTGGCCGCCACGGTGGTGCCCACCGGTGCCCGCAACCTGGAAGCCATCGCACGCGTCCGGCGGGAGATCCTGCAAACGGCCGGACTGGACGAGGCCGCCGTCGGGGCCACGGTTTCGACCGGCTACGGCCGTGACCGGGTGGATGGCCGCCTGGCGGCGGTCACGGAAATTACCTGTCATGCCCGGGGGATCCAGGCCCTCTACCCGGACACCGATATCCTGGTCGATATCGGCGGGCAGGACAGCAAGGCGATTCGGCTGGACCGCCGGGGCGGGGTTCAGGATTTTGCCATGAACGACAAGTGCGCGGCCGGTACGGGCCGTTTTCTGGAAGCCATGGCACGTGCCCTGCAAGTGGACATTACCGAACTGGGCGGCCTGGACCGCGGCGCCCGGGAAAACCTGACCCTGAGCAGCATGTGCACGGTTTTCGCCGAGAGCGAGGTCGTCTCTCTGATTGCCAGCGGCACCGAAACCCGCGAGATCGTCGCCGGGTTGAACCGCGCCATCGCCTCGCGCACGGCATCGCTGGTCAAGCGGGTCGGGGGTGATGTGAACGCCTTGAATGTGGCCATGTCCGGCGGTGTGGCGCGCAACGACGGGGTGGTCCGGGCCATCGCCGAGGTACTGGGCCGGCCGCTGGCCGTTCCCGATGATCCCGATACCGTCGGGGCTTTCGGTGCCGCCCTGATCGCTCGTCAGCGCTTCCAGGGGGCCGCCGCCCATCAATCTTGAGCACCCGCGGACGCACTTGCGCGACAATGCGTGGCCACGGCCAGACATCCCCGGCCCGGCAGCGCGCGATGGCCGGCAGAGGCAGAACAACATGCGCAGTGGAAAATACCTCATTGGTTGGTTTATTGTTCTGCTGGTAGGAGGCAGCCTGGGCCTGTCGTCCCCGGTCCGGTCGGCGGAGCGCTACACCCTGGTGCTCGAGGATGGCCGCCGGATCGAGATCACCGCTTACGAGGAAACGGGTGATTGGCTTTACTACTATCGCTACGATGCCCGCATCGGCATCCCCCGTGACAAGATCGCGAAGATCATCACCAACACACCCCGCCACACGAAGGTCCCCCTGGAGGAAGAGATCACGGGGCGCATCGCCCGGGATCATCATCTCCGGTTCAGTCTGGGTGATTTTCTGCGGGAAGATTATTTCGCCGCCGAGATAGCACCGCGCCTGTCTCCGGAGGAGCAGCAGGCCTACGTGCGCAAACTGCTGGCGCTAAAAAAAAACGAAATCTTTGAAATCGACGATCAGCGGCAGGCCGCCGAGAAGAACGGCGATGTGGTCGAAATAGCCCGGCTCGAGAAAAAGCTGATTCGTGCGCTTGACGACTGGGCCCAAGGCCAGGCGGCGCAGACGCAAATCGCACGGCGCCAGCGCCCGGAAAGCGAGATGGATGGCCCCCAGGTCCCTGCGGCCCTGCCCGCCGATTCGGACGAGCCCCCGGCCGCCGGCGAAGGGGATGCCCCTCCGGGGCCTGCGCGCGATGCGCCCACGGCGCCCCTGACAGGCCTGGAAAGGCTGCACCAGCGGCGGGATACGCTGCGGCTGATGATCTACAAGCAATACACGTCCGTTCAGCACAAGGGTGGTTTCCATGCCCGCCAGCAGGCCGAGGATGAATTGCGAATCGTCGCGCTGCAGATCCTGTTTTTTGACCGTCTTGCGCCGCTACCCCCGCCATCTGCGGCGGCGCCTTCCGAAGACGGGTCTTCGGCGCAGGCATCCCCCGTCGAATAGATCGATCCCCCATCGTTTCACGGGCGTAAATGCCACCGCTAGATTGCCTTTTGGGACAATTCATTGTTAAATACCGCCGCGCCCGGTATGAGGTGCAACCGCGCGGGCGATACCTGCACGGCCGCCCCCGCAATGCCGGAACAGCGCTCCTATTGGAGGATTGACAATGCTTGTGCCCATCATTCTGGCCGGTGGTGCCGGTACCCGGCTGTGGCCCCTGTCCCGGGAGCTGCACCCCAAACAGCTCCTGCAGCTGACCGGCCATCGCAGCATGATTCAGATTACCCTCGAACGGCTGGAAGGCCTGGCCGACCTGGCGAATCCTCTGGTCATCTGCAACGAGAGCCATCGCTTCATGATCGCCGAGCAGCTGCGGGAGATCGGCATCCGGCCCGAGGCCATCATCCTTGAGCCGGTCGGGCGCAACACGGCACCGGCCATCGCGGCCGCCGCCCTCTGCAGGGCCCGGCTGACCCGCGACGATGACCTGCTGATCCTCCCCGCCGACCATCATATCGCCCGGCCGGCAGCATTCCACCGGGCGGTGGCTGCCGGGCGTGAGTTGACGGCCCGGCAATTTCTGACGACCTTCGGGATCGTGCCCACCGCGCCGGAAACGGGCTACGGCTACATTCAAAAGGGCACGGCCATCGATGCCGGACAGGACGGCTTTCAGACCTCGACCATCCAGGCCTTTGTCGAGAAACCCGATCGGCCTACGGCCGAAGGCTACCTGGCCTCCGGACGCTACCTGTGGAACAGCGGCATGTTCCTTTTCCGGACGGATACCATCCTGGACGAGATGCAGCAGCGGGTGCCGGGAATTTTCAGGGCCTGTGAAATGGCCGTGGACCGCGCGGTGGTCGACCTCGATTTTCTGCGCCTGGACCCGGAAGCCTTCGCCGCCTGCCCGTCTGATTCCATCGATTATGCCGTCATGGAAAAAACAGCCCGCGGCGCCATGGTGCCCCTGGATGCCGGCTGGAACGATCTGGGCTCCTGGGAGGCCCTGTGGGACGTGGGCACGAAGGATGCGGCCGAAAACGTCATCGCCGGCGACACCCTCCTGCATGATGTCACCCGATCCTATGTGCTGGCCGACAGCCGCCTGGTGGCGGCCGTGGGCGTCGATCGCCATATCGTCGTGGAGACGGCCGATGCCGTTTTCATCTCCCCCCGGGATCGCGTGCAGGATGTCAAGCACCTTGTCACACAACTCAAGGCCGACCAGCGCGCGGAGGGCATCCGGCACCGCCGGGTCTACCGCCCCTGGGGAATGGTGGAGAGCATCATCGAAACGAAACGCTTTGCGGTCAAGCATATCACGGTCAATCCGGGCGCGCGCATTTCCCACCAGAAGCACACCCAGCGGGCCGAGCACTGGATCGTCGTCAGGGGAAAGGCTCAGGTGACCCGGAGCGGAGAAGGATTTATCCTCGAGAAAGACCAGTCGACCTACATACCAGAGGGGGAGCCGCATCGGCTCGAAAACCCCGGCGAACTGCCCCTCGAGATCATCGAGGTGCGAACGGGAACCTATCTGGGCGAAGATGATATCGAGCGGTTCGAGGATGATTACGGCCGCTGACGGGAGGGCGGCCCTCGCAAGGCCCCGGGGGATCAACCCAGGCGTCCCCGGCGGTCCTCAACTGACGCGGCCGCCTGCAACCATACGCAAGTCAAAACACGGGAAGCATAAATGAAAAAAGCACTGATCACCGGAATTACCGGGCAGGACGGGGCCTACCTGGCTGAAATGCTGCTCGCCGAGGGCTACGAGGTTCACGGCATCAAACGCCGTTCTTCTTCTTTCAACACGGCGCGCATCGATCATCTCTACAAGGATCCCCATGAAAAGGACGTTCGTTTTGCGATGCACTACGGCGATCTGACCGACGCCACCAATCTGATCCGCATCATCCAGGAAGTGCAGCCCGACGAAATCTACAACCTTGCGGCCCAGAGTCACGTCAAGGTCAGCTTTGAAACGCCCGAGTATACCGCCAATGCCGATGCCCTGGGTACGCTGCGGATACTGGAGGCCATTCGCATTCTGGGGCGCGAGCGTCAGACCCGCTTTTACCAGGCCTCCACCAGCGAAATGTACGGCAAGGTGCGCGAAATCCCCCAGACCGAGACAACGCCGTTCTACCCGCGCAGCCCCTACGGCGCCGCCAAGGTTTATGCCTACTGGATAACGGTAAACTACCGCGAAGCCTACGGGATGTTTGCCTGCAACGGCATTCTTTTCAACCATGAATCCCCGATCCGCGGCGAGACCTTCGTAACCCGCAAAATCACGCGCGCCGTGGCCCGGATGCACATGGGGCTGCAGGACTGTCTCTACCTGGGCAATCTTGATGCCCGGCGCGACTGGGGGCACGCGCGCGACTATGTCCGGGCCATGTGGCTGATGCTCCAGCAGGACGAACCGGAAGACTTCGTTATCGCCACGGGCGAAGACCATTCCGTGCGCGAGATGGTCGAAAAGGCCTTCGCGGCGGTGGGGGTGACCATCCGCTGGGAAGGCCAGGGTGCCGATGAGAAAGGGATCGTCGCCCATGTCAATGCCGATGGCGGCTCGTCATTGCGGCCCGAGGATACGGTGGTGCGCATCGATGCAGGCTATTTCCGGCCCACCGAAGTCGATTCCCTCCTGGGTGACGCCACCAAGGCGCGGGAAAAGCTCGGATGGGAGCCCGTGGTCGGCTTCGACGAACTGGTGCAGACCATGATGGTGGAAGACCTGAAGGAAGCCGACAAGGATCGTCTCTGCGATATTGCCGGGTTCCCGACTTTCAAGCATACTGAATAGGCATCGATTGGATCCCGCTATGGAGCGACAGGCGCGCATCTTTATTGCCGGGCATCGCGGCATGGTCGGCAGTGCCATTCTCCGGCGGTTGCAGGCCGAGGGCTTCGTTCAACTGCTCACCCGACGGCATGCCGAACTGGACTTGACCGACCAGGCGGCCGTGCGCCGGTTCTTCCAGGATCACCCGGTCGATCACGTGGTGCTCGCCGCCGCCCGCGTGGGCGGGATTCAGGCCAACAACACCTATCCGGCGGAATTCATCTATCAGAACCTGATGATCGAAGCCAACGTGATCCATGCCGCCTTTCAGGCCGGTGTGCAGCACCTCCTTTTCCTGGGCAGCTCCTGCATCTACCCCAAGCACGCGCACCAGCCCCTCAAGGAGGAGGAACTGCTGGGCGGTTGGCTGGAGCCGACCAACGAACCCTATGCCGTGGCCAAAATCGCCGGGATCAAGCTGTGCGAATCCTACAACCGTCAATACGGCACCGACTACCGCTCGCTCATGCCGACCAATCTATACGGACCGGGCGACAACTACGACCTGGAAACGTCGCATGTGCTGCCGGCCATGATTCGCAAATTTCATCTGGCCAAGCTGGCGCAGAACGACGAATGGGAAGCGATCGCCGCCGACGAAACCTGTCATGGCCCGATTCCCGACGAAATCCGTGCATCCCTGCGGGGCTTCGGTAAGCCTGCATCCGGATCCCATCCCGGTGTCATCCTTTGGGGCAGCGGCCGGCCCTACCGGGAGTTTCTGCATGTGGACGACCTGGCCGCCGCCTGCCTGTTTATCATGCAACTGCCGGCGGCGGCCCTGGCGGGCGTGTTTGCGCCCGACAGCGCCGCCGCTGCCCGCAGGGCTGGGGGCGAGGCCGCGGCGCACAACCTGCGCCCCGAAACCTGCCTGATCAACGTCGGCACCGGCCGTGATTTGACCATCCGGGAACTGGCGGAAACGGTGGCGGCGGTGGTGGGCTATTCCGGAGAGATCACCTGGGATGCGGGCAAGCCCGACGGCACGCCCCGCAAACAGCTTGATACCCGCCGGTTGACGCGGCTGGGCTGGACACCCCGGATCGACCTGTACGAGGGGATCCGGCGCACCTATCGCACTTATCAAGGAATTTGAGGCCCGGGACGAGCGGCCGACACCGCCAAACCCGAGAAGGGAAAGCAAATGGAAGATCTCGCCAACACCCATGCCGTTTCGCTGTCCCCCGCGGGGGAAGCTTTCGAACTGCCCCGCGAGGAAGACTACGATCGTGAATTTGCACGCCTGCAGGATCTTGCCCAGCGCCACCGTGAGGCCGGTCGCGAAATCGTGGTTGTCATGGGCGTCGGTTTCGTCGGGGCGGTCATGGCCGGTGTCGTGGCCGACGCCCCGGCGAACGAAGCCGGCGAAGCCCCCTATTTTGTTATCGGCATGCAGCGGCCCTCGACGCGCTCCTACTGGAAAATACCCTATCTCAATCGCGGCTTGGCGCCGGTCGAAGCCGAAGACCCTGAAGTGGCGCCGCTCATCGAGCGCTGTGTGAAGACCCGGCAGACCCTCACGGCCACCTTCACTTACGATGCCCTCCAACTGGCCGATATCGTGGTGATTGACGTGCAGTGCGATTATCTCAAGGAAACCCTGGGCGATGTGCGCCAGGGCCATGCCGACATCAAGGCCCTGGAGGAAAGCCTCAAGATAATCGGACGCAAGATAAATCCCGATTGCCTGGTTTTGATCGAGACCACCGTTCCGCCCGGCACCACCGAGTATGTGGCCAACCCGATCATCCGCAAGGCGTTTGAACAGCGGGGGCTGTCGCAGGCCGAACCCTGCCTGGCGCACAGCTTCGAACGGGTCATGCCGGGGCGCGACTACGTGGCCTCGATCCGGGAATTCTGGCGGGTTTGCAGTGGTATCAATGCGACCGCCCGGGAAAAGGTGATCGCTTTTTTGTCCAATGTCATCGATGTCACCAATTTCCCCCTGACCGTGCTGGACAGGCCCATCGAAAGCGAAACCTGCAAGATTGTCGAAAATTCCTATCGGGCCACGATCCTGGCCTTTCTGGACGAGTGGAGCGTCTTTGCCGAGCGCAACGGCGTCGATCTGCACAAGGTGGTCGAAGCCATCAAGGTGCGACCGACCCATTCCAACATGATCTTTCCCGGGCCGGGCATCGGCGGGTATTGTCTGCCCAAGGACGGCGGGCTCGGGGTCTGGGCCTACAACACCCTCATGGGTTTCGAGGACGATATATTCAAACTGACGCCCATGGCGATCGACATCAACGATACGCGGGCGTTGCGGGCCGTTCAACTCGTCCGTGACGCCCTGCGCAACATGGGCAAGATCGTGGCCGCTTCCAGGGTGGCCCTGCTGGGGGCGTCCTACCGGCAGGACGTTGGCGACACCCGCTACAGCGGCTCGGAACTGATCGTGCGCAAGCTGGCCGAAATGGGGGCCGAAACCGTCGTTCACGACCCCTATGTCAAAAGGTGGTGGGAGCTCGAAAAGCAGGACAGCTATCCGCGCCCCGGCTATTCGATGGCCCGCTTCTTTCGCAACCAGGAGGGGCTGCGCGATGTTACGGTCAATGCCCGGATCGAAGACGCCCTCGAGGGCGTGGACGCCGTCGTCCTGGCGGTCGGACATGAACCCTACCGCCTGCTGGATCCGGATGCCGTGGTCGCCATGACCGGCCGCCCCATAGCCCTCATCGACTGCTTCAACCTTCTCGACGACAGCCAGATCGAACGCTATTTCGAGCTCGGCTGCGAGGTCAAGGGCCTCGGCCGGGGGCACGTCAAGCGCATCAAGGACCGTGTGGCCTGTCGGCGGCCAGATTCCTGATCCATGCAACCGACCAATGTTTTACAACGCGCTCCCATGAAAGCGCGAGGAATTGCCGATGGTATCCGGGCCGCTGTCCGCCGGGTGCGAACCGCCATTTGCCCGGCGCTCTTGGTGGTGCTGGTGCTCGGCGGGGGCTGCGGACCGAGCGTCAGCGATGCCCTGCGTCAGGATGACGCCGAGTTGATGGCCCGCATGCTGGAGAACGAGCAGCTCGTCCGGCGGCGCGGCATGAAGGGTGAAACCCTGCTGCACCTGGCCGCCAATGCCAACAGCCGGCAGTGTGCCGCACTGCTGATCGACGCCGGCGCCGAGATCGATGCCCGGGATGCCGAGGGCCGTACGCCTCTTCATCTGGCGGCTTTTCGCGGCCATCGTGGCGTGGCTGCATTGCTGCTGGAAAAGGGCGCCGACATCTGGGCGGCGGACAAACGCGGCCAGACCCCTTACCGCCTGGCCCGCATCAACGCGGACAACGCCATGCTGGCAATGATGCTGCCGACGGATCAAGACGCCCCGACCGGCAACGAGGGAAGGGGGGACGCATCCGAATGGTTCGCCCGCGGTCACAGCCTGGCAGTGGTCGGCCGTTACCCGCAGGCGATCGAAGCCTACCAGCGGGGCCTGATGATTGACAGCGGGGATGCCGCGATTTTTCATAACCTGGGCATCTGCTACCAGAAAACGGGGCAGCGCGCCCTCGCCCTGCAGGCTTTCGAGCGCGCCGTCTTCCTCGACCCGGGCTATGCCAAAGCCTGGTTCAACGTTGGTATCCTGCGGGCGGAAGAGGGGCAATTCGAGGGGGCTGCCGCGGCTTTCCAGACACTTCTGGCGATGGCGCCTCACGACGATCAGGCCTGGCTCAACCTGGGCTACTGTTACGATAGGCTCGGCCGGCCGGAGGAGGCCGTCGAGGCCTGGCAACGGGCCGTCGCGATCAACCCCGACATGCATGAAGCACACCGCAGCCTGGTGATCGTCCTGCAATTTCTGGGGCGTTCCACGGAGGCCGAAAACCATTACCGACAGCTTGAGCGCATCAGCCCCCGTGCCGCCGCCGGTATCAAACCGCATTCCCCCTGATCCGTTCGCCGATGCCGGCCCGGGGCTTTCTGCTTCCGGGTCCAGGCGGTGAATGGGATGCAGCCGGCTTGCGCTGGTTTTTTGATTATCAGCCCGGCAGGGCGCCGTCGAAGCGCATGATTTGACCCGGCGGTCGCTATTTTGCCGCGTCAGATAACACCGAGACCGGTGGGAAGGAGAGGCGGTTGGCGTTGGGCCCGGCGTCCGATCCAGATTTCAGTTGATGGGATCGAAAGCCCGCGTTAGCGGGCCGCGTTGAGGGCATCGTCTTTCCAGTACTTGGTACCTTTGACCGTGGCCTGGAGCGCCAGTCCGCTTTCAGTCAACTGGTAGATGGTGATATTGTCCAGCAGGGCTTCGCCGCCAACGGCAGCCCCCATGTCGCTGGCTTTGGCGGCGGCATCGGCATGCCCGCCAAACTCCCAGCCGCTTTCGATGAAGCGCTGCATGGTCTCATCGTCGTGGAAAATGAAGACGGCGCGGAAATCCTTCAGACCCATGCCCAGACCGATGCCGAGTTCACCCATTTTCATATAAGTCCGCTGGGAACTTCGATTGCTGTGAACAACACCGTAACCGCCCCCGAAGCTGGCGAAGATGATATTCACGTTGGCATTGCTGAAGACAGCGTACCCCGGGGCCGAGGCGATCTGGGATTTGGCCTGGGGGCGTACCTGATAGAGCTCCGTCAGCGTCTCCCTTTGCATTGCGTTGATCGCCTGGCGTTTGTTCGCGGGTTGATGCCCCTTGCTGGTGGCACAGGCGGGCAGCAGAAAGGCAATAAGCGTAAGGCACAAGAAGGTCCGGATGGGTTTCATTTCACTTTTTCCTCTGATATTGACGAACGCC
>JAAUXZ010175385.1_pt1 | contig 11901 bp, 10 predicted proteins | sample 7278131 | NCBI WGS metagenome assembly JAAUXZ01 (sample SAMN14350119, study PRJNA611818) | marine sediment metagenome | isolation source: surface marine sediment (3m) | place: French Polynesia: Moorea | collected 2018-08
CTCCTGGTTCGATAGCTATGTCGGCGTAGTCACCCTGGTGCGAATGATGGAAGGATCCATCAAACCGAAACAAAAGATTCGCATGATGTCGAGTGGACGAGAATTCCTGGTAGAAAAGGTTGGAATTTTCACGCCGAAACGCAAGGACATCGACATACTGCAGGCGGGTGATGTTGGATTCATTATCGCCGGTATGAAAGACATCGAGTCAGCCCGAGTCGGTGACACTATTACCCTTGCGCAAAAGCCGGCCGATGTAGCGCTTGCTGATTTTAAACAGGTACAGCCCCGGGTTTTTGCCGGACTGTTTCCGGTCAGCTCCGACGATTACGAGGACATGCGCGAAGCCCTGCAGAAACTCAAGCTTAACGATGCCTCGCTGCAGTTTGAACCGGAAGTCTCGCAGGCGCTTGGATTCGGATTTAGATGCGGCTTTCTGGGCATGTTGCATATGGAAATTGTGCAGGAACGTCTGGAACGAGAATATGACCTTGATCTGATTACCACTGCACCAACGGTGGTCTACCAGGTCGAGACGACTGCTGGTGACCTGCTTGATATCCATAACCCTGCTGATTTACCACCGGTTAACAAGATAAATGAAATCAGGGAACCAATAATTCGAGCCAACATCCTGTTGCCGGAAGAGTATATCGGCAACGTCATTACCCTCTGTATCGAAAAACGTGGTGTACAAAAGGATATCCAGTATCTGGGTAAGCAGGTGCAGTTAGTCTTCGAATTGCCGCTCTCCGATGTCGTACTCGACTTTTTTGACCGCTTGAAGTCCGTGAGCCGGGGTTACGCGTCGTTTGATTATGAATTTCTACGCCACGAAAAATCTGACCTGGTAAAACTAGATGTTTTGATTAATGGTGACAAAGTAGACGCACTTTCCCTGATTGTACACCGCAGCAATTCCGACTATCGTGGGCGTGAACTGGCATCGAAAATGAAGGAATTGATTCCCCGCCAACTGTTTGATGTGGCTATACAGGCGGCTATCGGGTCAAATATTATTGCGCGGACTAACGTTAAAGCGCTTCGTAAAAACGTAACCGCGAAATGTTATGGCGGAGATGCCACCCGTAAAAGAAAACTGTTGGAAAAACAGAAAGCGGGTAAAAAACGCATGAAGCAGGTTGGCAATGTCGAGATTCCGCAGGACGCTTTTTTGGCTGTGCTGAAGGTAGACGGTTAAATGCTGGGAACGTGTAAATGATACACTTTGATTTCGAATTCTTGTTGGTCATTATGACCTTCGTCACCGGTCTGGTGTGGCTGGTTGATCATTTTCTTTTTGCCGGAAAGCGCAAACGCTCGGCACTGAGCAAGAGCCAGGAACCGCTGTTGGTCGAGTATTCCAAGGCTTTCTTCCCTGTCTTGTTTGCAGTGCTTATCCTGCGAGCCTTCCTGTTTGAACCATTCCGAATACCATCGGGCTCGATGATGCCTTCCCTGCTGGTGGGAGACTTTATCGTGGTTAACAAGTTTGCCTACGGATTGCGACTACCGGTTATTTATACCAGGATTACCGAGGGAGAGACGCCGAAAAGAGGCGATGTTGCAGTATTTCGATTCCCCAACGATGAGTCACAGGACTATATAAAGAGGATCGTTGGTTTGCCGGGCGATCACGTTAGTTACTATAATCGACGATTGTCTATTAATGACCAGCCGTTAAGCATTCGCGAGCAGGGCGTATACACCGGTCTTGGCGATTTGAACGGCATGGTTGGGGCCAGCGGTTGCGATCGTCAGGGAGCCCAGTGCCAGGTTCTGCTGGAGCGATCAGACGATAGTATGTATCAGGTGATGGTCAATCCAAACAGCACTTACAGTGTAAATGGTGAAGTTTTTGTGCCCGAGGGTCACTACTTTGTCATGGGCGATAACAGGGACCACAGTAACGACAGCCGTATCTGGGGTTTTGTGCCTGAAAAAAATCTGGTTGGACGAGCAGAATACATCTGGTTGCACTATGATTGGAGAAGTGACGGAACAGGTTTCCAATGGTCAAGATTTGGTAATGAAATTTCACAATGAGGAATGATGAAATGATCAACCGTAAAAGACCCGGATCGAATCAGAAAGGCTTTTCGACGATCGCCATAATTATCATTGTTGGTATTGCCAGTATGTTACTGCTGGCATTTTTCAGGGTGTTTCCGATGTGGATGGAAAACGTGCGTTTGCAGTCCGCCCTTGAAGGTGTAGCACAGGATCAAACGGTCGATGCCCGCTCAAAACGGGATATTTGGGAGTCCCTGCAGAAACGCATGTACGTCGGCGATGTTCGTTCGGTGAAGCGAGAGAACGTCAAGATATCCCGCAAAGATGGCAAGACAACTGTACTGGTGGAGTATGAGACGAGAGCGGGATTTATAGCGAATTATTTCATCGGTGCTGACTTCCAAACTCAAGTTGTCATCGATCGGTGAATGCAAACAGTCAACCGCTCTCACTTGCCGGATACCAGTTTGCTCAACCGGAGTTGTTAGAGCAGGCACTTACGCATCGAAGTTTTTCGCGCAACCATAATAACGAACGCCTTGAGTTCCTGGGTGACAGCATCCTGAGCCAGGTGGTCTCTCAATACATTTATCATCATTTCCCGGAAGCCGATGAAGGTGATCTTAGTCGCATTCGGGCTTCCCTGGTAAAAAAGGAAACTCTGGCCACGGTGGCTCGTGGCCTCAAACTCGGTGACTATGTCAAATTGGGCGAGGGCGAGCTGAAAAGTGGCGGTTTTAGACGATCTTCTATTCTTGCCGATGCACTCGAGGCTCTCATCGCAGCCGTCTATCTGGACAGCGATTACGGGCAAACCGAGATCATTGTTTTAGCGTTATTTCACGACTTGCTAGTGGAATTGCCACAGAAAGGTTTCGGCCAGAAAGATCCCAAGACCAGGCTGCAAGAATATCTGCAGTCACGGCAAATGCAGTTACCTAGTTATGAAGTCATTCAAAGCAGTGGCAAAGCCCACGCGAAAACATTTACCGTTCGTTGCTCTCAGGTCGAATTAAATGTTGATAGCCATGGTTCCGGCAGCAGTCGGAAGAAAGCTGAACAGGAAGCAGCCGAACTACTACTCGCAAAACTGCCGTCATGACAGATAGTTTTCGTTGTGGTTATGTTGCTTTGATCGGTAAACCCAATACCGGCAAGTCTACCCTGATGAACGCGCTGGTCGGCGAGAAGCTAAGCATTACCGCACATCGCCCGCAGACCACGCGTCACCAAATACTGGGTATTCTCACCAACGAGGCAGCGCAGATAATCTTCATCGATACGCCAGGTTTACATGATGAAAATCATAAAGCCATTCATCGCTATATGAATCGTATGGCCAATAGTGTTTTATCGGATGCCGATCTTATTTGCGTACTGATTGATGTGAAACAATTTTCTGCAAACGATGAGGCTATCCTGCGCCGCGTCCAGGCCCAGAAAAATGTCATCGTCGTGCTTAACAAAATTGATCAGCTGGACAAGGAAGCCTGCCTGCCGGTGATGCAGAAAATCGCAGCAGTTTTACCTGACCGCGATATTGTGCCGGTCTCGGCATTGAAGCAGGAAAACCTCGACACACTGCAACAAGTGATCACCGAACATTTACCAACCGGCATTCCTCACTTTCCGGATGACCAGCTTACCGACCGCTCCATGCGTTTTATCACCGCAGAAATTGTCAGGGAAAAGCTATTTCGGTTGCTCGACAAGGAGTTGCCTTATTCGATCACGGTGATTGTTGATCACTACCAGGAGGAAGCTGATTTGACCCGAATTTCTGCCACTATCTGGGTAGAGAGAAAAACCCAGAAGGGCATAGTGATCGGTAAAAAAGGTCAACTGTTAAAAAAGGTCGGTAGCCAGGCAAGAGTCGATCTGGAACATTTGCTCTCGGTACCGGTGTATCTTCAGCTTTGGGTAAAAGTACGGGAAGATTGGGCTGATGATGAGCGCTCGCTGGCGGCTTTTGGTTATTCTGATGGATAGCGCTTTTCCGTGTTTCCAGACTTGCGTCTGAGATGGAATCGCGGATTTCAGATCAGCCGGCATTTGTGTTACATCGCCGAGAATGGCAAAACAGCAGTTTTATCCTTGATCTGCTGATCAGGGACTATGGCCGTGTAACGGTGATTGCCAAAGGTGCTCGTAAATCCAGGAACCGTGCTTTTTATCAACCTTTTGTTCTATTAACGCTGGGTTGGAGTGGCCGCCAGGAACTTAAAACTCTGACTGGTATCGAAGGCTACGCACTTCCAATCAATGAGCAGCATTATCTCACCCTGATGTATGTCAACGATCTGCTGATCCAGCTGTTGCCAAAACAGGAAGCTTCAGGCCGCGTCTTTCATGCTTATCTGGAATTACTGCAGCAGGCAACAGGTCAACTGGAAGAATCCGATTTGCGTGAATTCGAATCGTTTCTGTTGAGCGATCTAGGTTATTTTGGTGATATCGGCACGGATACCTCTGGTCAACCCGTGTCAGCCGATGCCAGCTACCAGTTCGAGGCCGGTTCCGGTTTTTCGCGCTGTGCGTCTGGTACCAGAAATGCTTTTCTGGGGCAGGATCTGCTTGACTGGAAACAGAAAAAGTATGAACGTGATGGCGTTATTATGCTGGCCCGAACCGTCATGCGTCAGTCTATTGATGCCAGTCTGGAAGGACGCCAGCTGCGTTCCAGGCAGGTTTACCAACAAATGAAGAAACAATGAGCAAGCAAGAAATAACCTTAGGCGTCAACATAGATCATGTTGCAACGCTTCGTCAGGCCAGGGGTACACGTTATCCCGATCCGGTTTATGCGGCACAAATCGCAGAGTATTCAGGCGCTGATTCCATCACCTTCCATCTACGTGAGGACCGCAGGCATATCCAGGAGCGCGATGCGCTGCTGCTGAAACAGGTCGTACAGACCAAGCTTAATCTGGAAATGGCTGTCACCGAGAGTATGTTGTCCTTTGCCTGCGATTTTAAAGCTGAGGATATCTGTCTGGTGCCGGAGAAAAGGGAAGAGCTGACGACCGAAGGCGGACTTGACGTGGTCCGCCATTTTAATCAGGTGAAAGAAGCCTGCGAGAGACTGAAGGCAGTCGGCAGTCGGGTGTCGCCATTTATTGATGCCGACAGGGAACAAATCGATGCGGTTGTGGACTGTGGTGCTCCCTGTATCGAGGTTCATACCGGACACTACGCCGATGCGCGGGGTGATGAACAGGCCCGCTTGCTGGAGTCAATTAATAGTGCGGTTGATTACGCCATTTCCAGGGGGTTACAGGTCAATGCAGGCCACGGTCTGAATTGCCACAATGTCAAACCAATCGCTGCGCATCCACATATCTCCGAATTGAATATTGGACACGCTCTAGTCGCTGACGCGGTATTTGTTGGTTTCGCGGCAGCTGTGCAAGAGATGAAGCGCCTGATGATTGAGGCCAGAGCCCAGGGGCTTTAGTACTTTACTATGTGAGCAGGGATTTCTGGTGATCTACGGCATCGGCACCGATATTATTGAAATCGCAAGAATCGAAGCGACCTTAGGTCGCCACGGTGATCGATTTATCAGACGAATATTGACAGATGACGAGATGCAGGTTTTCGCTGAGCGTCAGCAATCTGCTGTTTATCTGGCCTCTCGATTTGCTGCCAAAGAAGCTCTGGCGAAGGCGTTCGGCACTGGGATAGGCGAAAACGTCAGTTTTTCCGGTATTCAGATTACCAGCAGTGCCGCGCGTCAACCGCGGGTTGATTTTATCGGTGAAACAAAAAACTTCGCCAGCCATTGCGGGATTAGCCGTGTTCATCTGTCATTGTCGGATGAAAAACACTATGCCGTTGCGATGGCGGTACTTGAGTGTTGAGGCAAGCAGCGGTTATGCCACCATTTCTTCCAGGCGGTTATTAACCTCATTTTCAACGGCCCGTAACTCGCTCCACAGTTGCTCTGTAAACCTCAATAAATCCCGTTCACTCATCTCGCCGATTTTGATCTCAACACCAGAAACCATTGCTCTCAATTTCGGTAGTGAACAGTAGCAGGTGACACCATGAATTTTATGAATGGTCGAGCTCAGCTGTTCAACATCCTGGCTTTTGCGGAAATCCTCCAGGATTCGTCTGAATTCAGGAAAGTCGCGTAATAACATTTGTAGTATTTTTTTCAGTAATTCGGGCTTGTTAGCCGACAGCATCAGGGAGCCGTCATAATCAAAGGACTCTCGATTGTTTGTAGATAGCCTGATATCTGTGTCCCCGCTAAACGAGGTTGCACCGCCCTCGACGATGCTCCTGAATCTTTCTCTGTTGATAGGTTTGGGCACATAGAAATCAAAACCTGATTTGATAAACTGGTTATCGTCTTCGTCGACGACGGTGGCCGTCATGGCGATGAACTTACCTGTCGTCTGTGGTTTTAGTTTACGCATTTGCTGCATCAGCGTAACTCCGTCAATTTCTGGCATCTGAATGTCCAGCACAACGAAGTCGAATGTTTGCCCGGCAAATATTTCCAGTGCACGGCTGGCTTGGCTCTCTGCGGTTACCTGATGACCCCAATACATCAATAATTCCTGGCCCAGTGTCAGGTTTACCGGGTTGTCATCGACCAATAAAACTCGTTTAGCGGAACGCTCTCCAGATCGGTAAACTATCGAAGGTAAAACCTCCTGCGCGGAATCATCGATAACCAATCTTAGAAATTCCTGACTGGATATTGTCACCGGTACTTGCAGAACATTATTCCGCATGCCAGAGAGAAATCCCTCATTTTCCCGGTCCAGCATGATTATGCCGGCCCTCTGCGATATGCCGTCAGTTATCAACGTGGCTGGATTGATTTGCAGCTCCCTGTTGTCGATTAAAGCGATGTCGGCCGGCGGCAGGTTGTGTTTAAGAATCTCGTTAATCTGCATGGCCTGGTCGGAGCCCTCGATCAGAAATGATTCAGTGAGAAAACCGTTTCTGCTTAGTAAAGAAGTGATTTCAGTCAATCCGGTTTTGCCGCTTGAGATGGCAAGTGCAGATAAATTGTTGCCGCTCAGCTGGTCACCTGTCAGAGGCTCAGCCTTTTTCATTGGCAGCAATATCTCAAAGGTTGAACCTTTGTGCAGTTCACTGCGCATGGACAGTTTCCCACCCAGTAATGAGGTGAGATTGCGGCTGATCACCAGACCAAGTCCGGTGCCCTGGAAACGTCGATTCTCTTCGTTCTCGACCTGTGTGAATGCTTCAAACAGGTGTTTCTGATCTTCATCAGAGATCCCAATGCCGGTGTCTTCAACACTGATGAGGATGTCGGTTTCTTCAGTGCTTTCATCGACTACCGAAACCTTGATGGTAATTTGTCCCTCATCGGTAAACTTGATCGCATTACCAATCAGGTTGAGCAGAATCTGTTTTAACCGGAGCTTATCACCAACAACCCGTCGAGGTACGTCGGCATAGATGATCAGGTAACATTCGATATTTTTGCCGAGCGTATTGATGTAGAGGATGTCACGGGTTTGCTCGACCACGTCGTAGAGGTCAAACATTTCATTAACAATACGAAGCTTGCCGGATTCTATTTTCGAAAACTCGAGGATCTCGTTGATGATATTGGTGAGGTCGGCAACCGACTTGTCGATAATATCGACATAGCGTTTTTGGGTGTCATTGAGTTCGCTCTCTGCCAATAGTCCGACGAATCCGTGGATGCCATTGATCGGGGTGCGAATTTCGTGGCTCATATTGGCGAGAAACACCGATTTAATCCGGTTAGCATGTTGTGCCTCGTCACGTGCAGCACTGAGTTCATCATTTTTTTCTTCGAGGTCTGCTATAGCTTCGTTTAGTTGTTCTGTGGCCAGAGCAATTCGTTGATTCAACTCCTCCCGGCTGGTCTGCAGCGATTCGGTCATCTGGTTGAAACCGACCTGAACCTCGCCCATTTCATTGTTGTCAACTTCAGCAATTCTATGGCTCAGCTGGCCCGACTCCACACGTTTTACGTGCGTTAGCAGTTGCGAAATGGGGTGACTGATTCGGCGGCTCACCAATTCCGAGAGAATTGCGGCAATGATAAGAATGAAAGCAAATAACAACAGCGATTCCAGCAGGGCCCCACTCACCGCGTTTTGAAGCGATGTCTGCGACAGATATAGATTTACCCAGCCAATCTCATTTTGCGATTCTATGCCTGCACTTTCTGTATAAAAAATGTCTTTAAATCCAGGGTCCTGAAGGCGTATGGCGGTGCGCTTGTAGTAATAATCAGCGATCTCGCTTTCATTAAACGTTGCAGATTTAGCTTCCGCTACCAGGATTCCCTCACTGTCATAAACCGAAGACAGGATGATGTCGTCATCGCTGGTGCTTTGTTCGAGAAGGCGTCTAATCTGTGCGGTGTCACCTGAGAATAGATACAACTCAGCCGCAGTGGCCAGGTGTCTGGAGGTAATCTCGGCTTTGCTCACCAGTTGCTCGCTGGCTTGTTCAGCTTCGTTCGTATAGTGCCGCAGGGTAAAAAAAACATCGATGGCCAAAACGGGCAGCAATGTGACGAGCAGAATCTGATGGCGTAATGGCAGTCTCATTGCTCGAGGATATCCCTTAATCGTTGCAGAATTCCATCCTCGTCAGGCACCTCGATGCCCAGTGAGCGGGCCACCTTAGAATTGATGGTTACAGTATAGTAACGCGCGAACTCTGGTTGCGTGACATCAGGCATCGTGCCTGCAGAAATTTCCTCGATCAACTCGGACAAGTGTTCACCAATATCGGTAGGCGAGGAAAAGATCGATCCCAGAGCGCCGGACCTGACATGTGAGGGCGAAAAACTGATGACGGGTTTGCCTGCCCGATAGGTGGTCAACAAAATGCCTCGAAGACTGTTTCTGTTGTATAAATCACGATTGGGTGTCATCAGGAAGATATCGATTTCGGCCAGCATGTCGCGCAGATTGCCAAGTATGTCTCCGGCTTCGGATTCCTTGATGGTTTGAAAGCCGCCTTCCGCATCTGAGTCTTCAAAATAGTCGTGCCCGCTCGCTTCTGAAATCAGTGTGCCAACTCTGGCATCTTCTATCAATGCATTACAAAGCGCCAGATATCGATTGAGAGGCTGATCAAGCAATACAACAGCCAAACTATTCCCGGACTCGAGCGCCTGGTATTGCTCATGGGTTAGATAACTGAAGATTGTCTTCGACAGTAATTTCTGTTGTACCGCGAATTCGGCAGCCCTGTTGCCGAACGTTATAACCATGTCAGCAGCATCGAGAAATGTCTTGCCAACCCGGTTGCTCTCGTTGAGTGTCAATGTCGTGAATCGCAAGGATTGATTGGCATTGCTCCTCAGATTGTTCAGGGTGTTTTGGTAGAAGTCGTTTTCGCCGCTTAACAACAGCACGATATTTTGTTCGGATGCAGGAGCAGCCGGACTGAATATAATCAGCCAGAGTAGGGCTACCTTCGCCCACGTATGATGATGAAATCCCTTCAACATGATCACGATTATGGTAGTCAGAACTCTCCCGATAGTTTCAGAAAGGCGGTCGGTTCGCGTGTTTGATCGAAGGCGTAATCTTCAACCTCTCCCTGGATGTTCTGTCCAATGAACTCCAGCTGTACACCATTAAGGAACTGATGCTGATAACGAAAGTCGATACGATTGTTGGCTGGCAGATTGTCACTATCATCCAGCCAGCTAAGTGCGTTGACATGGTAGACAGATAGATTGACTGTATTGCGATCGTCGAATCCGTAACCGGCTGAGAAAAACCAGGTCGATTTAGGGAAGCTCTCTACAAATTTTTCGTTCGCGGAGCGGGCGCGCAGGATCGACAAACCGCCGTGGTAACTCATGCGATTGATTTCCTTCTGGCGAAATTCCAGTTCGATACCCTCGACATTGATGTCCTCCAGATTCAGGTGTGTTGCGACCTCAGTAGGAATCGGGCCTGGAGCAACCGAATTTCCATTACTATCGACGAAAATGATGTTGCCATCTAGCTCCGCGCCATCGGTAGCATCGCTGGTATAAATAGGGTCAGTGATGCGGTAGGCAAACAGCTTGACGTCGGTTTCCAGGCTTGTGGCTTCCAGTTGACTGCGTAAACCGATTTCATTGGAAACAATGCGCTCCGGTCTTAGTTCGCCACCGGGCGCAAGAAAAGGAATGATTGCCGCAACCACGCCAGGACCAGAAGGACTTGGATTCAACAGGCTAAATTCAGTCCTGCCCTCTGTTTCCCATAGAATCGGATTTCGGTAAGCTTGAGAGGACACCCAGCGTAGCGCATGCTCAGACGTCAGTTTTCGGATAACCGATATTCTGGGTGACGTATTGGGGTCAGTGAGGCTGGAGTCCTCTGCTAGCAGACCAAAGTCCAGCAACCAGTCTTCATTCGGGCGCCATTCCACACTGCCGAATAATCGCTGAGTGTCGACACTGAGTGAGTCTTCTGTATTGAACAGATAGAGCGACTTGACGGATTCCTGACGCATGCTGCCGCCGTAGACCAGCCTAATAGCATCGCCGATGTCCTGGTTTTGAATAATTTCCAGGTCAGTGCGCTCCGACAGTCGGTCGAAATCGACCAGCACAGAGCCGTTAAGTGGGCCGAATTCAACCTGATTCAGGAAGTAGTTGTCCGTCACATCATGTGAAGAACTGAACAGTTTGACTAGCGTGGAGGAGGATTCGCTCCAGCGGTTTTCCCATTGGATATTGATGAATTGATTAGTCGCGGTCTCGTCGCGAATAATATCAGTATCAGACAGATCTTCTCTCTCCTCTCCGCGCTGCTGAGTAGCATCGTTTTGACCCAGTTGCAGCATCCATCGTTGTGAGCTGTCAGGCGCATAATCGAGCCGCAGGTTGATAATGTCTTTGCGTTTGTCGTCATTGCTGCCGCCACTGCCGTCATCCTGTTTGCTACCGAGACTTAAACGCCAGTCGAGGTCACCTATATGGTTGCCCGCACGGAAATAGACATCATTGACAGTCATGCTATGTGGAGCATTGGTAGCAACCGCATAGGCGATTCCCTTATCTTCTGCTGCACTGCGGGTAATAATATTGATGGTCGCCAGAAAGGCGTTCGCGCCATGGGTAACCGAATTCGGCCCTCGAATGACCTCGATGCGCTCAATGTCTTCGATTTGAACCGGCAGATTGGTCCACGGTGTGCCGCCAAATGAAGGAATGAAAACCGAGCGGCCGTCAATTTGCACCTGCATTTCGCGCGACCAGGTCCAGGCCAGACCATGGTAAGTTACCACCGGCTGATGACCATTTTGATAACCGACGACAAAACCGGGCACAAGCCTGAACAACTCAGCCAGATCGCGTATGCCAGATCCTTCGATCATTGCGCGATCTATGACGGTGACGCTCGCCGGTGATTCCTGTTTCGGCTTAATCATTCGTGACGCAGTCAGAATGATGGGCGTATCTTCGAAAAAGCCGTCGCTGGCATTGACTTCCTGTGCGCAGAGCGTGGACTGGTAGAAAAGGCAGGAGAGGGCCCCGTAAATTATTATTCTCATTGTGTTACATCCTCAATTCGAACGGGTACCGAGAAAACGGTTAAATGACCTCCGGCAATCAAGTAGAATGCAGCGGCTCAAAATGCTTGAAGAAATAAGCGACAGTTAGTTTTTATGTTTTTGCAGGATTATATCGGAAATACCCCTTTAGTCACGTTACAGCGCCTGGGGCGCGAAAATGGCAATGTGATCTCGGTTAAGCTAGAGGGAAATAATCCAGCCGGTTCGGTTAAGGATCGGGCGGCCTACAGCATGATTCGCTGTGCCGAGGAACGTGGTGAGATAAAACCGGGCGACAGGTTAGTCGAGGCGACCAGTGGAAATACCGGTATTGCGCTGGCCATGGTGGCAGCCGTTAAG
>JAAUXZ010058256.1_pt1 | contig 11896 bp, 11 predicted proteins | sample 7278131 | NCBI WGS metagenome assembly JAAUXZ01 (sample SAMN14350119, study PRJNA611818) | marine sediment metagenome | isolation source: surface marine sediment (3m) | place: French Polynesia: Moorea | collected 2018-08
AAATCCTAAAATGCGTACAGCGTCAGAAAAAACTTTCTAAATCCTAGCACTGTTTGCGCATAAAAGGACGCAATAGATCACAGATTTCTTCTAGTAATGAATACCTTAGTCGGCATTCCTAGAAGCACGTTTACGTTCATGCTCCAGCAACAGCTTCTTACGCAGGCGGATGTGGTTAGGAGTAACCTCTACAAGCTCATCGTCATCGATGAATTCCAGGGCCTGCTCAAGGGTATGTACCTGCGGCGGCGTGAGCACCTGTGCCTCATCGGTACCCGAGGCACGTATATTGGTCAGCTGCTTGCCCTTGAGTGGATTAACAACAAGGTCGTTATCGCGCGAGTGCAGACCAATGATCATGCCCTCGTAAACCTCTTCTCCATGGCCAATAAACAGGCGTCCGCGATCCTGCAGGTTAAACAGGGCATTAGTCAGGGCCTTTCCCGGACCGTTAGCAATCAGCACACCATTAATGCGCGTACCGTAATCACCCCGCTTGAAGGGGCCGTAATGATCAAACACGCTGTAGATCAGGCCCGAACCCTGGGTGGCTGTCAGAAACTCGGTACGGAAACCGATCAACCCACGTGCAGGCATGATGTAATCCAGGCGCACACGGCCATGACCATCGGGCTCCATGTTCTTCAGATCACCACCGCGTGAACCCAGCCTTTCCATAACAGCACCCTGGTGCTGCTCTTCGATATCAACGGTTACCTGTTCGAACGGCTCCTGTGGTTCACCATCGATCTCACGAATAATGACCTCAGGCCGAGAAACACCCAGCTCAAATCCTTCACGACGCATGCTCTCGATCAGTACCGACAGGTGTAGCTCACCACGGCCAGAAACACGGAATTTGTCAGGATCAGAACCCTGTTCAACACGCAGGGCCACATTGTGTACCAGTTCCTGCTCCAGGCGCTCCCTGATCTGGCGGGAGGTTACAAATTTGCCATCCTTGCCAGCGAATGGTGAGTTATTGACCTGAAAGGTCATGCTCACGGTTGGCTCATCCACGCTAAGTGGGGCCAGGGCCTCTACGGCATTGGGATCACACAGAGTGTCAGAAATATTCAGTGGATCGAGTCCTGTAAAGCAGACAATATCCCCTGCCTGCGCCTCTTCAACCTCAACGCGCTCAAGCCCCATGAAACCAAACAGCTGGAGCAGACGACCGTTTCGACGCTGTCCTTCAGCATCAACAATGGTCACCGGGGTATTAGTCTTGATGCGGCCACGGGTAATACGGCCGATTCCGATAACCCCGACATAGCTGCTGTAATCGAGTTGCGAGACCTGCAGCTGGAAAGGATCTTCTGGCTCAACCTGCGGCGGATGCACGTGATCGACAATGGCCTGCAACAATGGCTTCATGTCCCCTTCGCGCACGTCTGACTCAAGACCGGCAAAACCGCTCAGTCCAGAGGCATAAACCACGGGAAAGTCCAGCTGCTCATCGGTTGCACCAAGACGATCAAAGAGATCAAAGGTCTGATCCAGCGCCCAGTCAGGGCGGGCTGCAGGGCGATCAATTTTGTTGACAACCACGATCGGCTTCAGGCCCCGGGCCAGGGCCTTCTCGGTAACAAAACGCGTCTGTGGCATTGGGCCTTCAACAGCATCCACCAGCAGTAGTACCGAGTCCACCATAGACAGTACTCGCTCTACCTCGCCACCGAAATCGGCATGCCCTGGGGTATCTACGATATTGATCCGATAATCCCCCCAGCGAATGGCCGTGGGTTTGGCAAGAATCGTAATACCGCGCTCGCGCTCCTGGTCATTGGAGTCCATCGCCCGTTCTTCAAGCTGGGTGCGCTCATCCAGGGTATCGGACTGCTTCAGCAGCTGATCAACCAGGGTCGTCTTGCCATGGTCAACGTGGGCGATGATCGCAATATTTCGGAGATTTTCGAGCATGGTGGAATAACCGGGTGCTAAAAGGAGGCGCGATTATAACGGGTATAGGCTGAATAGAAAGGTATTTCAGCCCCGAAAGCCTTATTTAAGGCGGATTTCAGGACAACAGGCGACCATATGCCGCCACATGAGATCAACTCATTACAGATCTACCCTGATTTCAGGGGAACCTGGGATCTGACGGTCCGGAACCCAGGATAACGGACAGATTGAAAGGAAAGAGTCAGCCGGCTATACGGAATCCCACCAGTTCTTAAGTTTATCTATCCATGACTGCTCATGAACAATAATCGTCTCGAAGTGATGGACCTGGTCCTTTTCGCGGATCAGTTCTATGAGCGGCTTGCGCCAGGTTGTGGACCGCCCATCCTCAGAAATCATGCCATTAGTGGATTCAATTTCTTCGGCATGCACGGTAACGGTGATGTATTTTCCTGACATCATGGGAGTCATCATGGCCATCGCCATCTGCTGGGCTGAACGATCAAATTCATCCTGGTTCGGATCATCCATGCCCAGGGAAGAAAAATCCTGTGTGATGCGTATCCGGTTATCAGCAAGGTCTTCGATCAGGAAGGGAAACTCATATTTGTCATTCTTACCCTCTATCGCCTGATCCCTGGCCTCACTAAATTTCCTGAAGTCCCTGAGTCGCATATCAATCGTGCAGTAATCCATTCCTGCTTCCGTACTCTTAACAACCACGACCGATTCAATGGCCTCGCTTTGCTCAGGCATGGACTCCTGCTTCATCAGCTCATCACAGAAGTCCGCAGACTCACCACTTTGTTTCATCATGGCCATGAGGGGTTCTGCCACACCAACGGTGAACTTCATACGCCCGCTGCCATCCTGGTTTATCCACAACTCCTCATTCAGATCAAAACAACCACTGAGGGATAGGGACAGGATGATTACTAGCGGGAAAAATAGTCTATTCACAACAATTCCTGATCAGTCTGGTGTATTTCTATTAAGCAAACTGCTTGTGCTGATAGTGGCCGCACAAAGCGTGGCCAACATTATCACTGTTCACCAGGCAAACCGACCCCTGTAACAGCTAATTTTCATGGATTAATCAGTATCACGATGCCGCCACTACATGATGACGACCAGATCAGAATGACCGCGGGTGCACAGTCTTAACAGGGAACTGCTTGTCGGGAAACAAAGAGGGTGGAGCAGAACACTCCACCCACGGGTCACTTAAACGCCGGGTGTACAGGGCGTTTTTAACTGTACCAGCGACTCTTCATCAGAAGGAGCAACCAGCGGTAGATCGGCCTTCTTCCAGGCCATCATGCCACCAAACACGTTGGTCACATCGGTAAAGCCCATCTTCTGCATCACGTCACATGCCATCGCTGCACGGGCACCTGAACGACACATGATCAGCCACTTTGCATCACGATGATCACGAAGGGCAGGAATGGCCCCATCATATTTTCGATCTGCAGCTGCCTCAAGCATGCCACGTGGTACATGCAGGGAATGGTCGATGGCACCTGACAGGTACTCAGCGGGCTCTCGAACATCGAGAACACGATAACCTTCGTCAATCAGCTTCAAGGCTTCTTCAACTTCAACTTCCTTGATTCGTGACTTGGCATCTTTCACGAAGTCCATAAGGGTCATTTCAGACATTTCTATCCCCTGGGAATTGGTGGAAAGCGGGAAGTATATTAGAAAACTCTAATGCTTTACAGGGACAAAAATTGTGATTTATCAGTTCACAGCAGAAGTTTCAGGGGGCGACAGGGCAGACATAGAATCACGCATCACCAGCCCATCCCGATAAGCGGCCTGGGCCTTGGCCTGTTCACCCATCTGCTCCAGCAGCTGAGCAAGCATGGCATAGGCCTCGGGACTAGGCGCAATTTTAATAGCGCTCTCGACATAAACCCTGGCCTTGCCCCAGAGCTCAGCCTGGATTGCCAGTTTACCCAGGGTCAGGAGTAATACTGGATCCTGTCCATGATCCTTGAGCCACTTCTCAGCATGACTCAGCATATCCAGGGGTTTCGGGTGACTAATATCACCCAGCTGCTCCACCAGGCTGGTATCCCAGTGATGATCCAGTGAACGCCGCATCACACCGGATGCCTGCTCATGCAAACCCAGCTGATCCAGGGCATTGGTATAGGCATTCAACACCCTGACATCCTGTTTCATGGCACGCGGCACCTTCTTCCAGTAGGCGCGCAGGCCATCAACATTCTGCTCTTCAGCGGCCTGGCGCATCAGCTCTGCACTAACCCTGGCCTCAAGTTCATCGAGCAATTCAGCAGGAAAGGAGCGCGATTTACGCAGACCCGGCAACAACTCGGCCAGCGATGACCAGTCACCCAGTTCGCGATACAGCCGAGCCGAAAGATAGAGTACATAGTCATGGCGCGGCGATATCTCGCGTAGATGCCTGAGCGTGGCCAGAGCCTGCTCGTTCTGTTCACGCGACATCTGCAGCTCAGCCTGCAAAAGCCCTACCGCAACATCGGCATACCGGTCGCTTTCTATGGCGTTTTTCAGATGGGCATCCCTGCGCTCATAGGCATTTTGCATCTGGGCAGCGCGCGCTGCGACCAGGTAACCCAGCAGGGGGGTGTCATGATGCCAGACCGAACGCAGCAGCAACCTTTCCGATCGCGCCCACCGTCCCTCAGAAAACTCCAGCAGGCCCTTGTAAAAGAGTTGCCTGGCCTTTTCCCTGCGGTGCTGCTGATAGCTGCGCCTAAGCGCCCCCGGCATCAGGATCAGACCAGACAGAAAACGCAGGAACATATAGGCCAGCAGGAATAACACGACTCCAGCCAGTACGAAATCAAACAGGGCAATCTCAATCGAGGTCTGGTCATACGCGATCAGCACAAACCCAGGTTTTTCCAGTGCCGTGGATGTCAGAATACTGGTCCCGATCAGGATCAGCAGTATGACCAGGACCAGCCTCATGGAAGCTGTTCCTCGCTGACCGCATTTTCGATCATTTCCAGCCGCTTCAGGGACAGGGTGATATCAGGCAGCTCGGGGCGCAGGTTGACGGCATTAAGGGATTCAATCTCGGTGCGGAGATCTGAGGCAGCCTCAGCCCGGTAATACTGATCGATCATCTCAAGTGCTGCTGCCAGTTGCTGATGGAAATCGTGGTCATCCTGGCGCATGACGCTGATCCTGGCCGCCTCCAGGCGCAGGCGCAGCATCTGGTTAAGTAATAACTCTCTTTCACGATCAGGCAGGGCCTCTACACTTTCACCGTAGTGACGTACTGTTACGCGCTGGTTGAGTGTTTCCCAGGCCTGGGCGATCAGATTAGACAGGCTGCGTGTCTCGGCAGGCTCATTACCGGCCTCTTCACTGACCTCAGGCTCCTGCTCAGGCTGAGGTTCAGCATCAAGTGCCGAGACATTCAGGGGCATGGGTTCCAGGCGGCTGATCATACGATCCAGGGACAGGGCAATACCGATCACATCAGGCCGATCAAAATCGCGCAGGGCTCGCATGTCATCTGCAAGGGCCTCGCGTACGGGCAATAGAGAGGGGTCGGCCAGCTCATGCAGACGCTGATCAGCTGCCTCAAGTGCAGCCACCGCTCCATGATAATCACGCATCAGCCTGAGGCGCTGATTGGCGACTCGTATCAGATACTCAACTTCAGCAACCACCCATTCTCGCTGGCCACGATTAACGATCTCGTGGCTGGCCTGGACGGCTGACTGCAGGGTATCAACACGCATGGTCATATCGGGAATCGTTCCGACCTCATCCGCCAGGCTGCTGATTGCGGCTCGGATCTGGTCCAGGTCCGTTGAGACATCATTTCCAGCAGCCAGGGAACGGGTATCACTGAGCTGTTGCTGTAACTGTGCAAGTTGCCCGGCCTGTTTCTGATTCACCTGATACTGATAAAAGCCCGCACCACCCATGCCGGCAAGTAGAACAAGAATGATAATAATCAGGCCCGCACGACCCCCCGAGGGTTTCTTCTCTTCGACTTCCAGTCCCTCGTCTGCCTCTGTCGTTTCTGGTTTAGCCGGCTCAGGGAAACCAGGGCTGGCTACAGGCTTTTGATCTTCAGTCATCAATTAACTTCCTCTCGATTTTGCCATTGTAGCACTGCCTCAAACATGGACTCATCCGAAGGGTCATTTGCTGTAATAACATCTCTGAACCCAGCTGCCAGCGCCGCCCTGGCAATTCGTGGCGAACCGGCCAGCAGGGTCGTCGAAAACAACCAGTCCTGAGCCTGGGCGCCCAGGATACGGACCATGGCCTCCAGGGCCTCCACACTGGTTATGCTAATCAGCCCGATCTCTCCGTTCGCACCGCTGATCAGCACTTCTGCGGGATCGGCCGTCGTTGCAGCACGCCGATAAACCTCGATCTCTGTGACATTGGCACCACGAGCGCCCAGCTCCTGCTGCAGCAGCGCGCGACCACCCGCACCCTTAACAATCATGACCGACTGACCCTGAAGACTGGACAGCTCCGGTAGACTGAGCAGGGCCTCAGAATTAAATCCGCTCTCGGGACACAGACCAACCTTCAGGCCCAGCTCTTCGAGCACAGACGCTGTTCGCGCACCAATGGCGGCCAGCAAAGGGTACACATCTGTATTGAGATAGGGTTGAGCAAAGCGCACCGCATTGGCACTGATGAAAATGACCAGGTCCTGATCCTGCCAGCTGGCAAGCTGCTCTTTTATGGATGTGTCGGGACTCACTGGCGAAATCTCAATGACCGGGAATCCCAGGGGGTCCAGCCCTTCAGTACGCAGCCGTTGCAGGAACGGGCCGGCCTGATGAGCCGGTCGGGTTACCAGAATTTTGCCGCCTGCCAAGAGAGGGGCTCTCCTCAGGCCGGGTGCAGACCCAGTCGGGTCAGTATCTCGCCAGCCCCTTTGCCAAGAAGCTCTTCGGCAAGGGTAGTGCCCAACGCCTCGGCTTCGGCCCTTGGTCCCCTGATCTCCCCGGCAACAAGCTCGGATCCATCTGGCTCACCCACCAGTCCGCGCAGCCAGATCTGATCATCCTCAAGGATGGCAAAGCCAGCAATTGGCACCTGGCAGCCGCCGTTGAGCCTGTGATTAAACGCACGCTCCGCCGAAACACGTGTCTGGGTATCCTCATGCCTGAGCGGCAACAGCAATTCCATCACCCTGGGATCATCGGTGCGGCATTCGATACCAACGGCCCCCTGCCCTATTGCGGGCAGGCTGACGTCATCAGGTAGCTCGCTGGTTATGCGCTCACCAAATCCAAGACGAATCAGACCGGCTGCAGCCAGGATGATGGCGTCATACTGCCCTTCATCCAGCTTAGCAAGCCGTGTGTTGACGTTTCCGCGTAAAAAATCAATCTGAAGATGGGGGAATTTACGCAGGATCTGTGCCTGCCTTCTCAGGCTTGAGGTACCTACCTTCGCCCCTTCAGGCAGGTCTTCAAGTGATGCATAGGTATTCGAGACAAAGGCATCATGCGGATTTTCCCGTTCGAGGACCACGGCAAGACCCAGCCCTTCGGGAAACTCCATGGGCACATCTTTCATGGAATGCACGGCGATATCGGTCTCACCACGCAGCATGGATTCTTCCAGCTCCTTGACGAAAAGACCCTTGCCACCCACCTTGGCCAGGGGCACATCAAGAATCTTGTCGCCCTTGCTCTTGAGTCCATGCAGCTCCACCTTCAGCCCCGGATGGGCCTGTTCAAGCCTTGCCTTGACATCTTCGGCCTGCCACAGGGCAAGTGCGCTCTTGCGTGTTGCTATTCTGATTACCTGGTCCTGCATGGAAACAACCTGTCTTGATTAATGGGGCACTACCCCTGAAGAGGGGCGCAAAAGCGGCGATTATAACAGCGACTGGGACTTCTGCCTCGAACCTTAAAGCGACTTCAGATAACGCCGGACCTCTGCAACGTGCCGACGGCTGACCTCGATCTTGTCCCCGGTCCCTTCCAGCACGAGCAGATAGCGACCGTCGGGTGTCTTATCCATACCGGTAATTCGTGCGCGGGCAATCAGGGCATTCCTGTGGACACGCATAAAGCGAGTGCCAAACTCCTCCTCAAGGCTTTTCAATGGGTCCTCGATCAGCACCTCACCACCCAGGTGGTGGACGTTGACATACTTCTGATCTGCCTGGAAATAAATCACGTCATCCATCGGGATCAGCTGCAGATTGCCCCGCACTCGGGCACAGATATGCCTCCGCTGTTCACCGCTGGCGGCCTGTAGCTCTGCCCCCTCGTTCTGACTGATAACACGGGCACGGGCCAGGGCCTGCACCAGGCGCTCAGGCTCCACGGGCTTGAGCAGATAGTCAATGGCCTGGGCCTCGAAGGCCTCCAGCGCATGTTCACCATAGGCGGTGGTAAAGATGATTGCAGGTGGATGCTCTCTGCTGCTGAGATGCCTGGCCGCCTCCATACCATCCACGCCGGGCATGCGGATATCCATCAGGACTACCCCTGGCTGTTGTTCCTCGACGAGACTGATCGCCTCCATGCCATTTGCAGCCTCCCCTGCCACCTCGAAGCCATCCAGTTCCTCGATCAGGCTGATCAGACGCGAGCGTGCCAGAGGCTCATCATCAACAACCAGAATTTTCATTTTGCCTGTTCCTCAATCGGCAGGATGAGTTCAACGCGATAATAGTCTTTCCCCGCCTCGGCATTAAAGCTGGCCTGTTGCCCGTACACCAGGCTAAGCCGCTGACTGATATTTTTCTGTGCAATTCGATTTCCCTCACGCTGCGTATCGCCCCCGGAAAGCGGATTCTCGATTGTGATGTGCAAGTACCCGGACTCCCTGGAGATTGAAATCGCAATTTCACCGCCCTCAATACTCGGCTCGATACCATGATAAACCGCGTTTTCAATCAGGGGCTGCAGGATCAGGGCAGGAATTACCATCGACTCATCCACAGCATCCTCGATGGACCAGGACACTTTCAGTCGCTCGCCCAGACGCAGATGCTCCAGGTCCAGGTACTGCCGGACTACGGCCAGTTCCTGCTCCAGGGTGCTCTCTTCTTCGGCATGCAAGGAGGCTCGGAACAGACCAGCGAGATCGGCAATGGCCTGTTCTGCCTCCCTGGGCCGACCTCGCACCAGGCTGGTAATGGTATTCAGGCTATTAAACAGGAAATGCGGCCTGATCCTGGCACGCAGTGCCTCGATACGGGAAAGCGCCTGGGCCCGGTCCTGACGACGCCACTGTTGCTGGACATAAAGATAGCGCAGGAAGATTGCAGCAATGATCCCACTGATGCCGGTCAGCCTGAGCAGAAACCAGAAATCCGAGATATCCGGCATCAGGCCGAAATATTCACCCAGCGACAAGGCCGTCCAACCGACACCCAGACTGATGCCGACGATAATGAAATAAATTATCGAAAGTGCGAAACCCTCATCGAGGAGCGCAAGTACGGGCCTCAGTAACATCAGCACGATCAGCACAGTCAGAACAATCCACTGCACCAGCAGGGAGATAATCGACAAGGCCGTCCAGAATGACTCGATGTCCGGTGCAGCAACCAGACTCAGCATCACGGCGATCAGTTCGCCGACCAGCACCGCAATGAACACGACCGTGGCCTGGCGGAAATCCGGTAGTAATGGAATACGTTCTGTTTGTGGCGTCTTCCCCATAAGCGGAGTGTCGCGGTGATTGGCCCTTCAGGCAAGTCCTGAATGAAAAGCGCCCCACGCATGACCCTGATACGGTCGGTGTTATAATCCGCGACTTCTTAAATCAGGACCTTGGCATGAGCGAGCAGGACAACAAACTCTGGGGTGGTCGTTTCAATGAACCCACCGATGCCTTTGTAGAGGCTTTTACCGCATCGATTGGTTTTGACCAGCGCCTCTATCTGCATGATATCGAGGGCTCACGCGCCCATGCGCGCATGCTTGAGAAGGTTGGCGTGCTCAGCAAGGAAGAATGCCAGGACATCATCGATGGCCTCGCACAGGTACAGCACGAGATCGAAGGCGGTCAGCTGCAATGGTCTGTGTCACTCGAAGATATCCATATGAACGTGGAGGCCCGGCTTACCGCACTGATCGGTGACACAGGCAAGAAGCTACATACGGGACGCTCACGAAATGACCAGATTGCGACCGACATTCGCCTCTATCTTCGTGAAGAGATCGACCTGATTATCGCCGAGCTTCGCCGCCTGCAGACCGGCCTTGCTGACCTGGCTGAACGCGAGGCAGACACCATCCTGCCCGGCTTCACCCACCTGCAGGTTGCCCAGCCCATCTCTTTCGGACACCACATGCTGGCCTGGTTCGAGATGCTTCAGCGTGATGTGGAGCGCATGCAGGACTGCCGCAGACGCGTCAATGTCCTACCCCTGGGCTCGGCTGCCCTGGCAGGTACCACCTATCCAATCGACCGTGAGTATACGGCCAGCCTCCTGGGTTTTGAGCGGCCCAGCAGAAACTCGCTGGACTCAGTCGCAGACCGTGATTTCGCCATTGAATTCAATGCCGCTGCCAGCCTCATCATGATGCACCTGTCGCGCTTCTCTGAAGAGCTGGTGATCTGGACCTCTGCACAGTTTGATTTCATTCGCCTGCCCGACCGCTTCTGCACCGGTTCATCCATCATGCCGCAGAAAAAGAATCCCGATGTGCCTGAACTGGTACGCGGCAAGGCCGGCCGGGTATTCGGTCATCTGATCAGCCTGCTGACCCTGATGAAATCGCAGCCCCTGGCCTACAACAAGGACAACCAGGAGGACAAGGAGCCTTTGTTTGATACGGTGGACACCCTGCGCGGATCACTCAGGGCCTTTGCCGACATGATGCCGGCCATCGAGACCAAGAAGGACAGCATGCGCAGGGCTGCTCTACAGGGATTTTCAACTGCGACTGACCTGGCGGATTACCTGGTTCGCAAGGGCATCCCTTTCCGTGACGCCCATGAGATCGTGGGTAAGTCCGTGGCCTACGGGGTTGAGACAGGCAAGGACCTGGCAGAGATGAGCCTGGAAGAGCTTCGCCAGTTTGATGAGGGTATCGATCAGGACGTCTTTGATGTACTCACACTCGAGGGTTCCGTATCAGCACGAAATCACACCGGTGGTACCGCACCTGAACAGGTGCGCCAGCAGGTCCAGAAGGCCCGCGACCTGATCCGGTCCTGATCGTTAGCGGTAGTTGGGTGGCTTATGGGCTACCAGCACGGCCTCCGGCACCCGGTATTTCAGGATGGCCGGCAGTTCGAGGCAGATACCCGGGATGGGCCGAACGGTAACCCAGAGGGTGTTGATCTTGAGATTCATCTCGGCAAAGACCACCGCAGAACCATAGCGGTTCAGCACATTTTCGATCTCGGCCAGGGTTTTCTGGATGTGATCTCCGGTCTTCTTGCTCAGGCCGGGAATAATCATCATGAAGTCACTGAGCGCCCTGCCCTCTTCATCTCGGCCCGGCGCCCGTTTCCACAAAGGCTCCGCCGGCAGAAACTCGCAGGTCCTGCGTGCATCACTACCCTGTTTCTGTTTCAGACTGCCCATAAGTAATAAGCATAGTCCGCAATCAGGTGATATCCAGTCTCGGAACGTAATTACTCGGCCAGTACCCGCCTCAACCAGCGACCAATCACCTCAACCTCTTCAACACAGACACTATGCGGCATGGGGTACTGATGCCACTCGACACCATAGCCTGTTGCGATCAGGTCATCCCGGGCCTGTTCACCCAGGGTAAAGGGGAGCACGTCATCAAACTGACCATGGGCCAGTAACAGCGGCGCCCTGCCCGACCCATCCGGCAGTGGCGTCCAGCGTGGCAAATACGTGGACAGCCCCATGATGCCGGCCAGCCTGTATTCACCGTAAAGGCCGGCCATGAGCGCAATGACCCCGCCCTGGGAAAAACCGGCCAGCACAATCCTGTCTGCAGGTATGCCCCGTTGAATCTCTCGCTCGATCAGTGCGTTGACGGCCTGGACCGAGTCCGCAACATCC
>JAAUXZ010082688.1_pt1 | contig 11895 bp, 4 predicted proteins | sample 7278131 | NCBI WGS metagenome assembly JAAUXZ01 (sample SAMN14350119, study PRJNA611818) | marine sediment metagenome | isolation source: surface marine sediment (3m) | place: French Polynesia: Moorea | collected 2018-08
CGAAATCGTCGGCCAGGGCCGTCAATCGCCTGCTCAAAGGCCGGTAATCGGCCGAGCGGCTTTCGAGATCGGCGGCAATGGTGCTCAGTGTGCCCACATCGCCGATATCGGCGGCCGCGCGAATGCGTCCCGCAATTTCCCGGCGCAGCTCCGGCGGTAATGGGGCGATGACATCTTCGGATGGCGTGTCATCACCGTTTTCAGGCGGTGCGCCCAGAAGCCCGGCGGCAGCAACGATCTCATCCAGACGCGCTTCCAGGCCCTCCAGAGCCGGGGCCAGAATTTCGGCCGCCGGTATTATGGCCGCATCCTTGACCAGGGCCTCCATGTCCGCGGCCGCCGCCTGGAGGTTAACGGCCGCCAGGTTGCCGGCCGCGCCCTTGATGCTGTGCACCAGCTGGTGGCACTGCTCCAGATCGCCATTCTCCAGGGCCTGTCTGATATCTTGGGCAGCCCCCTGGCATTTGGCGGCGAAATCAAGGATCAATCGACGATACAAAGCCCGGTTGCCCTGCAGGCGGCTGAGGCCGGCCTCGAGTTCAAATCCCGGCAGGTGGGAGGGCAGTTGATCCGCCGGGACCGGTTCCTGGATTACCGCAACCGGCGTCGCCGGCGAGTCGCCTGGCGCTTTTCTGGGGACCACCCATTGCTGCAGGGTGTCAAACAGCTGTTGGGGGTCGATGGGTTTGGTGATGTGCCCGTTCATCCCCGCTTCCAGGCTTTTATCCGCATCCCCGGCCATGGCATGGGCGGTCATGGCAATGATCGGCAGATCACCAAATCGCGGGTCCCGGCGGATTTCGCGCGCAGCGGTATGGCCGTCCATGACGGGCATCTGGACGTCCATCAAAACAGCATCGAATTCCCCTTGCCGGACCGCATCGACACCGGCTTGCCCGTCGTCCGCCAGGGTAACGGCGATGCCGACGCCTTCCAATATCTCCCGGGCGACCTGCTGGTTGATCTCGTTGTCCTCCACCACGAGGATACGCGCACCGGAAAGGCTTTCGATTCCCAGCGCCTCGTCTGAAGGACGGTCGTCAAATTCGTGGTGATCGACGCTTTCGGGGCTGAAGGCCTGAATGATGGTGTCAAACAATACCGAAGCGTTGACCGGCTTGATGAGGAAGCCCTCCAGACCGGCTTTTTCAGCCTGGCGCATGACTTCCTCGCGACCGTAGGCCGTGGCCATGACCACCGCCGGTATGGTCGCCAGGGCCCGGTGTTGTTTTATCCGCCGCGCGGCCTCGATCCCGTCCATCCGGGGCATCTTCCAGTCCATGATCACCAGTTCAAAAGGCTGGCCTGGAGGCGCGTTTTCAAGCTCGCTCAGGCTTTCTTCGCCCGATGCCGCCTGGGATACGTCGAAGGAAAACGATTCGAGCATCTCACAGAATATCTCACGGCTGGTGGCATTGTCATCCACCACCAACACCCTCATACCCCGCAGGTCGGCGTGCGGCACGAACTGCTTCTTGACCCTCTCGGCGCCCAACTGGAACCGGGCGGTAAAGATAAACCGGCTGCCTTGGTCCGGTTCGCTCTCCACGCGGATATCGCCGCCCATCATCTTCACCAGACGCTGGCTGATGGCCAGACCCAGCCCGGTGCCCCCGTACTTGCGTGTGGTGGAAGTATCCGCCTGGGAGAAGGATTGAAACAGCTTGGCCTGCTGCTCCGGGGCGATCCCGATACCCGTGTCGCTCACCGTGAAGCGCAGGATGACATGGTCCGGCTGCCGGGACTCCAGGATGGTCGCAACCACGATCTCGCCGGCCTGCGTGAATTTAAGCGCGTTGTTGACCAGGTTGAGCAGCACCTGGCCCAGCCTCAGGGGATCGCCCACCAGGAAACGCGGCACATCCACCCCCGTGGAAAAAAGAATTTCCAGGTCCTTCTTCTCGCCGGCCTTCACCGCCACCAGGTTGCCCAGGTTCTCCAGCACGTCCTCCAGACTGAAGTCCACGGCCTCCATGTCCAGCTTGCCCGCCTCGATCTTGGAGAAGTCCAGGATGTCGTTGATGATCCCCAACAACGAATTGGCCGAGGACTGGATCTTGCTCACGTAGTCGCGCTGCTTGGGCGTAAGATCCGTCTTCAGCGCCAGGTGCGCCATGCCGATCACCGCGTTCATGGGCGTGCGGATCTCGTGGCTCATATTGGCCAGAAAATCGCTCTTGGCCTGGCTGGCCTCGTCCGCGGCCTGTTTGGCCTGCAGCAGTTCTTCCTGCAGACGCTTGCTTTCCGTGATATCCCGCAGGGATTCAATGGCCCCGGTGACATTGCCGGCCGTGTCATAGAGCAGGCTGGCGGTTGCATTGATATAGATCCCGCCATCCCCCAGATCGGGGTGGTAGGATTCGGCCTTGAGGTTCTCGCCGTCCTTTTTGACGGTAAGGTATTTTTCCTTGTAGGCCTCGTTCCATTCCCGCACCAGATCGATCAGGACGGGACGGCGCTCGTCGTAGAACGGAAGCGCATACTCGTAGTCCCCCTTACCAACGATATCCTCTGAAGCCATCCCGGTGAGTTTTTCGATGGCCCGGTTCCAGGTGACCACCGTACCATCGCAGTCCACCACCCAGGTCGGATCCGGCAGAAAATTGATGATCTGCGAAAGCTGCCGCTGGGAGTCCCGGATTCTCTCTTCCACCTGTTTGCGTTCGGTGATGTCCCGGGCCACATGGACCACCTGGTGCACCGCCCCGTCTTCCGCCCGGATGGGGAAGGTGGAAACCTCCATGATCAGCTTCTCGCCCCGGGGGCCGGTATGAATATGCTCGGTCATGCACTTGCGGCCCGTGTGCATGGTCTCCAGCATGGGGCACTCGTGATGCGGGGGAGCGCAGATTTCCTTGAGGCCATGGGTCATCTCGAAACAGGGCTTTCCGATGACCGCCTCGCGGGGTTTGTCCATCTCCGTCAGAAAAGCCTCGTTGGCGTCGACGATGGCGCCGGTTTTGACGTCGATGATGGAAATGGCGTCCGGGATGCTGTTGATCACCGTTTCCACGAAATCCCTCTGGGCCCTTATGGCCTCCTCGGCCCGCTTGCGCTCGGTGATGTCGCGCACGGAGGCCACCACCAGCGTTCCCTCGCGGGTGTCGATGGGGCTCAGGCTGATATCGACGGGGATCAGGGTGCCGTCCTTGGCCTGGGCCGTGAGGTCCAGCGCTTCACCGATGGCCCGCACCTGGGGGCGGTCCAGATACTGGTCGCGCAGCGCCGGGTGGTTCTCCCGTTTGTCTTCGGGCACAAGCCGTTCGATGCGCTGCCCCAGAAGTTCTTCGCGCCCATAGCCGAAAAGGCGCTCCGTCTGCGAATTGACCAGCGCGATGGTGCCATCCTGATCGACGATCACCATGGCATCCGGAGCCGCTTCGAGCAGCGCGCGAAAACGCTCCTCCTGCTCCTTGCGCTCGGTGATGTCTTCCTCCAGGGCCACGAAATGGCTGATGCCGCCGTGGTCGTCCATAATCGGGGCGATGGCCGCCCGCTCCCAGAACAACTCGCCGTTCTTGCGGCGGTTGCGCAGTTCGCCCGACCAGATTTGGCCCGCGTCGATCGTGCGCCGGATTTCGTCGTAGACCGTCTCGGAAACGTTACTGGATTTGAGGATGCGCGGTGTCTGCCCCAGCGCCTCATCCATGGTATAGCCCGCAATCTCGACAAATTTCGGGTTGACGTATTCGATCCGGCCGTCGTTGTCGGTGATCACCACCGATACCGGACTCTGTTCGACCGCCTGGGAGAGTTTGGTCAGCTGGCGCTGAACCCGGCGGCGTTCCTCGACTTCCTGCGCCAGCCGTCGATTCCACAAGAGGACCACCAGCACGAGCGCGGCCGCCACGGCGGCCACGATGGAGATGATCCGCCACACAAAAGGCCAGTCCACCGCTCGCTCGATGATCACATTGATCCAGCGATCGTGGATCTGGGCCCGCTCACTCTTGCTTATGGTCTGCAACCCCTTCTCGAGGATGGTGAGCAGCTCGGGCCAGTCGGGCCGCACCCCCATGGCCAAATCGAAGGTGTATTCCGTTGTGGAAGCCACTTTCAGGCTGTCCAGACCCAATCGGTTGATAATGAAGCTGATCGAGGCCAGGTTGTCCACAAAGGCCTTGATCTGCCCGTCGGCGACGGCCTGGAGGCCTTCTTCGACATTGCCGAAGGTGCGGAGATCGATCTGCGGGTAATCGCGCGCGATCGACGTGTGGCTTACATAGCCCTCGACGACGCCCACCGCTTCCCGGTTCAAATCCGCCAGGCCGCTGATAAAGGGCGCATCCCGTTGGGTGGCGATCACCATCTGGAAAACGAGGTAGGGTTTGGTGAACCGCAGGAATCGCGCCCGTTCGGGTGTCGGCGAGATGCAGGGCACCACATCCAGTTCGCGGCGCTTCACCTTTTCCAGCACCTCGGACCACGCAAGCCCCATCTCGGGCTGCATCCGGGTGCCCAGCCGCTGGTCCAGCAGGCGGACATAGTCCGAGGTGATCCCGGCATAGGCCCCGTTGGCATCTTTCTGCTCGAAGGGCGGCCAGGTAGGGTCGACGCCCAGGCGGATCTGCGGATGGTTTTCGATCCACTGCCGCTCCTCCGCCGTCAGTTCGGCTTTTTTCTGGTCCGCAGCGCGCGGTTCGATCCAGCGCGCGTGCAGTTCGCGCCGCTCGACATCGGCAATCATGTTCATGCCCTTGGACAGGATGCGGGCCAGGAGCACGTCGTCACTGCGGGTGGCAATATGCAGGGGGATGGGTTTGCCGGCGGCTATGCCCAGGTCGCCGCCCACCCTGAGATTGGTGACCTGCAGTTGGTCCATGATGTGGTTGACCACCGGCATCAGATCGAACAGGGCGTCGGCTTTGCCGGTGGACACCGCCAGGACGGCATCGGTTGTGCTCTGAACCTCCAGCACCTCGATCCGGGGATAGCGCTCGGCCAGCAGTTCATGGAGAAAGTAGCCCCGGGGTACGGCCAGCCGCTTATCGAAGAGATCCTCGATGCCGGCGACTGTGGGGAAATCATCCCGGGTATAGAGGGCCTGGATCATCTGGAGATAGGGCGGCGTAAAGGTCAGAAAGGCTTTCCTTTCCGGCGTCATGGCAATGTTGAGCATGACGTCCAGCTCGCCTGTTTTCATTTGTTTCAGGAATTCATCCCAGCTGGGGCCGCTGACGAATTCGATCGCCAGGCCGGTCTTGGCCGCCAGCAGCTTGATGTAGTCGACCGAATAGCCCTGGGGGATACCGTTCTGGTTGAAGTTGAACGGGGCCCAGTCGGATTCGTTGTGGACTTTGATCGTCTCGGTGCGGGCCAGATAGGCGGCCTCGTCCACGGTGAGATTCAGGGCGAAGTCCGTGGGGATGGTCTTGGCCTTGCGGGCGATCCACTTGTCTTCCATCCGGCGGCGCTCATCCGGCAGAATGGAGAGCAGCCCGTCGTCGACCGCGGCGATAAGGTCGGCATTGGCCCGTGCCGTGGCGGCGAAATAGGTCTGGGTAAACAGGGGCTGGTGCTGGCGGTAGCCGAAAATGTTGGCCAGGCGCTGTTCGCTCAGAAAATAGAGCAGGCTGATCTTCGTGGCCACGAATACCTTGATCTCACCCTTGAGAGCGGCCCGGAAAAGCGCCTCGTAAGTGCTGAAGAAAGCGATGTGGCGTGAAGGGATCTTGGCACGGACCACCTCTTCGGTGTAGCCCCCGCGAACCATGCCCACGATCAATCCCGCGGCCTGGTCCAGGTTCTCGAGGGGCTGGATGCCGGGATGGGTGAAGATATAATAGTCGAGCGTCAGGATCGGCTGGGAGTAGGCCAGGTAGCCTTCCCGCTCCGGTGTCTTGAAAAGCCCGGCATGCAGATCCGCGTCGCCGCGGCGCACCATCGCGAGGGACTCCTCGAAGGTATCCACCCGTTTGAATTCGATGCCGCGTCCGGTCCTCCCGCTCCACTGGCGCCACAGATCCGGGAAAAGACCCTGGGGCTGCCCGCTGGCGTCTTCGAATTTCAGCGGGGCGACCCCGGCGTTATATACAATTTGGAGGGGTTCCTGGGCGTGAATCGTCGCGGCGACGGCCATCAGACCGAAAATCACTGCCATCCGAAGAAATAAATGAATCGGTTTCATGGGCCTGCCTTCATGCTCAATCGACATGGTTCGAATATGCGCCATCGGTTCAGCGCGGCCGGGAGTGTTGTTTACCTAACACATCCAAAGGGGTTTCAAAAGGTTAAGGCCCTCCCCGGCCGATGTCTTGACAAATAGGGGGCAACCATTTAAGAACGTTGCGTTTTACATTCAACCAAGGAGATAAGTTCATGCGTGATCGCAAGATCGACCTGCCCACCCGGGAGATGCCCCGGCAGTGGTATAACATTCTGGCGGACATTCCGCTCAATCCCCCGCTCAAACCGGATGGTTCCCCGGTCGGGCCCGACGATCTGGCGCCGGTCTTTCCCATGAATCTGATCGAGCAGGAAATGAGCCCCGAACGCTGGATCGACATTCCCGAACCGGTCATGGACGTGCTGAGCCTCTGGCGTCCTTCGCCGCTGATGCGTGCCCTGGGGCTGGAAAAAGCGCTGGGGACGCCCGCCAAAATATACTACAAGTACGAGGGCGGCAGCCCGCCCGGCAGTCACAAGCCCAATACGGCGATTCCCCAGGCTTACTACAACAAGGTTTTCGGAATCGAGCGCATCACCACCGAAACCGGCGCCGGCCAGTGGGGCAGCGCCCTGTCCTTCGCCTGTGCCCAGTTTGGCCTGGAGTGCAAGGTATACATGGTGCGCATCAGTTTCGACCAGAAGCCCTACCGCAAAGCCATGATGCAGGCCTGGGGCGGAACGTGCGTGGCCAGCCCCAGCGCCGAAACCCAGGCCGGCCGCAATGCCCTGGAAAAAGACCCGGAAACCCCGGGAAGCCTCGGGATTGCCATCAGCGAGGCCATCGAGGCGGCCGTATCCGACGCCAGCGGCAAAACCCGCTACTCCCTGGGCAGCGTGTTGAACCACGTCATGCTGCACCAGACGATAATCGGCCTGGAGGCGCAGAAACAGTTTGCCCTCATCGGCGAGACGCCGGATGTGATCATCGGCTGCGCCGGCGGCGGCAGCAATTTTGCGGGACTGGCCTTCCCTTATGTGCGCGACAAGATCAATGGCCGCGACATCGCCATCTACCCGGTCGAGCCGGCGGCCTGTCCCACCCTGACGCAGGCGCCGTTTGTCTACGATCACGGGGATACGGCCGGTTACACGCCGCTGCTGCCCATGCACAGCCTGGGGCACGCCTTCGTGCCGCCCCCGATCCACGCCGGCGGTCTGCGCTATCACGGCATGGCCCCAACGGTCAGCCAGCTGGTCGACGAGGGACTGATCGCGCCACGGTCGGTCAAACAGACCGAGGCGTATGAGGCCGGGGTCCTTTGGGCCCGAAGCGAGGGCTTCATCCCCGCCCCCGAGACCACCAATGCCCTGGCTCAGGTGGTAAAGGAGGCGCGCCAGGCCAAGGAGGAGGGCCAGGAAAAAACCATCGCGGTAAGCTTCAGCGGACACGGCCTGCTGGATCTGGCCGCCTACGACAAATATTTCGAAGGCGAACTGACGGATGTCTGCATGCTGGAAGAGGAAATGCAGGCCTCTCAGCAGGTGTTCGCCGATTTCCCCAAACCCGAAAGCCTGAAAAGCGGAAACTAACGAATAGAAGAAGACAGGAGACAGAAGTCAGAAGTCAGAATAAGACGATGACTTCCCTATCTCTCCTGACTCCTGTCTTCTGACTACTGTCTTCTGGATTTTCATTTGTTCTTCGACGAACTCGAAATGCGCTGCCCCCGGCTGGGCGGCCCCGTCAACTTCGGCTACTGTCGCCGGGCGGACCGCGGCGAACGGCCCTGTTTCAAGGTGCTGGACTGCTGGTGGCAGCGTTTCGATGTGGCCGGCCACCTCGCCGCCTGCCTCACCCGGGAAGAATTCGAAGCCCTGGGCCGACACCGCCCGCCCGAAAAGCTCACCAGCCTGATCGACCTGATCGAACAAGCCAAGAAAAATACCGACGGTCGCTAGGGATGCCGGTGTAGGAGCGCTAGCACGGGTGTTGCGATCCGCTACGGCAGACCCGCGTTGCGGCTTGTGCCGGAAGCACATGAATCGGCGTCGGGATCGGGATCGAAATTACCCAATGCCGACAGCCGATACCGATTGCGAACCCGATTCCGATTCCGAACCCGGTAGCTGCATTTCGTTCCCCGATCTGAGAGAAGAGGCCACCGTTCACTTCATCAGATCTCGAAATCCCTGTCCAGTTTGCGGTGCTTGAAAACCCGCCCCTGCGGACCACCGTAGTCGGCCACGACTTGGCCATTGCCCACCAGGCGCCACTGATAAATCAAGAGCCCTTCGAGTCCCACCGGCCCCCGGGCGTGAATCTTGTTGGTGCTGATGCCCACCTCGGCCCCCAGGCCGAAGCGGAATCCGTCACTGAAGCGGCTGCTGCAGTTCACGAAAACGTCGGCGGTGTCCACCAGGTCCATGAAACGCAGCGCACGCGTGCGGTCGGCGGTCACGATCACATCGGTGTGACCGGACCCGTAGCGGTTGATGTGGTCGATGGCGGCCTCCAGCCCTTCCACCACCCGGACTGATACCACCAGGTCAAGGTATTCGGTTTGCCAGTCATCTTCGGTGGCCGGATTGACCGCCACGATGGCGGCGGTCCGCTCGCATCCACGGATCTCGACACCTTTGGCCTCCAGATCGGCCTTCAGCGACGGCAGCAGGCTTTCCGCGATGCCGGCATGCACCAGCAGGGTCTCCGCCGCGTTGCAGACGGCAACGTACTGGGTCTTGCTGTCCACCGTGATCCGCCGGGCCATGTCGATGTCGGCCGCGCGATCGATGTAAACGTGGCAGATCCCGTCCGCGTGGCCCAGAACCGGGATGCGGGTGTTGTCCATGATGTGGCGTACGAATTCGTTGCTGCCCCGGGGAATGATCAGATCGATCCAGGCGTCCATTCCCAGCATGGCCGCCACGTCGGCGCGGGTCTCCATCAGGTTGAGCCAACCCGCGGGCATGCCGGCCTCCCGGCTGGCCGCGGCGATGATGTCCGCCAACACGCGGTTGGTTTCGGCGGCTTCGCTGCCGCCCTTGAGGAGCACGGCGTTGCCGCTTTTAAGGCAAAGGGATGATATCTGCACCAGGGCATCCGGACGCGATTCGAAGATCACCCCGATCACGCCGATGGGCCGGCTAACCCGGTAAAGGACCAGATCATCGTCCAGCACGGTGGCGCCCAGGGTGGTTCCCACCGGTTCATCCAGGTTGATCAGGCTGTCGAGCCCTTCGCAGGCCTCGTCGATTTTGGCGGCGTCGAAGCGCAGGCGTTTGAGGAGCGGAGCGGCCAGCGCCTCCCGGGCGGAACGCTCCAGATCGGCCTGATTGGCGGCCAGGATCGCTTCCGACCGTTCCTTCAGCGCCCGGGCGATGTTGGCCAGGGCCTCATTCTTGGCATCGGTGTCGGCGGCCGCCAGTTGGATGGCCGCCGCCTTGGCCTGCCGGGCGATTTGTTCCATTTCCATGGTAAGACCTCTCGCAAGACGGGTGGTTGGGAAGTATTCGCGATCGCCGGACGTAACCGTATCCCAAGGGATTGAAAACATCAACTCTCCTGCCCGCCGGCGTTTGGGGTCGCATCAATTGATCTTTGAACGCCCGTATGCCATATTCGCGTCTTTGAATCTGCGCGCCATCGAAAGGAACGCCCGATGCCCCTCTTTGCTGAACGCACATTATCGATTGGAACCGGAAACGCCTTCAAGATCGGACCGCATATCGCCGGGCTTGAATACCGGGGCCATAGCGTGGTCAAGCTCAACCTGGGGGAGCCGGATTTCAGCGCGCCCCGATGGGTCAAGGACGAGGTCATCCGCCAGATCGAAGCGGACAATTCCCACTACTGCGACCCCCAGGGTATCCTGCCCTTCCGCCAGGCCATCGCCCGCCAGGTATCCGCCTCGCGCGGGTTGGATGTCAGCGCCGAACGGGTCTGCGTCTTTCCGGGCGGCAAGCCGTCCATCGGGTTCGCCCAGCAAATCTACTGCAACCCCGGCGATGAGATCATCTATCCCAGCCCGGGCTTTCCAATCTATGAATCCTTCGTCCGCTATGTGGGCGCGGTGCCCGTGCCCCTGCATCTGCGCGAGGCGAATGGCTTCACCTTCACGGCCGAAGAGCTGGCCGCCCTGATCACGCACCGTACCAAACTGATCATTCTCAACTTCCCCTCCAATCCCACGGGGGGCGTGGCCACGCCGGAACAACTCCGGACCATCGCCGCCGTCGTCCTTGACATGTGCGGTCCGGAGGTACGGGTCTACTCGGATGAAATCTATGAAAACATTGTCTTCGACGGTCAGGCCCACTGCTCCATCGCCTCGGTTCCCGGCATGGAGGCCCGCACGATCATCAGCAGCGGCCTGTCCAAGTCCTTTGCCTGGACCGGGGGGCGGATCGGCTATGCCGTGCTGCCCACCGCCGAGGAGGCCGCGGCCTTCAAGAACCTGAACATCAACTATTTCTCCTGCATCCCGCCCTACAACCAGGAGGGCGGCCGCGAAGCCCTCGAAAACCCGCGGTCGGGGCCCTGGATGGCGGACATGGCACAGACCTTCGAGAAACGGCGCGACGTGATCCTGGAACGGTTAAATGCCCTCGAGGGCGTCACCTGCCGGAAACCCGGGGGCGCCTTCTATCTGTTTCCCAACATATCCGGGCTGTGCGAACGCCTGGGTGCGCTGGCGGCATTCGAACGTCTCCCGGAAGACATCCGCCGTCAGACCTCGCCCTCGACCCTGTTTCAGATGTTTGCCCTTTATCACCACCACCTGGCCGTGATGGACCGGCGTTCTTTCGGCGCCATTGGCGCGGATGGCCTTCATTTCCTGAGGCTTTCGATTGCGGCCGATCTGGAGACACTTAAGGAAGGCGTGCGGCGCCTCGAGCGGGCCGGCCGCGACACCGACGGTTTCGCAGGCTTCATGGCCGCGGGCGCGAACCTGTTTTGAGGCAGGTCCAGCGCAAACCGGAACGCGATTTCCAGCCGCCGCAGTGATGATCTTTCAGCCAAGCGGAAGGCCTCGCGTGGATCGGACTTTTGGCGAGACCGTCTTTATTCCACGTGGAAGAAAGTGAACCCTCCTGATAATTCATAACCCGGATTGGCCCCGCCTCTACGATGCCGCCAAGAGGGGCAAGGGGTGAACAATACACAGAAAGCCCTGCCGCATTAGGAATGACGGCAGGGCTTTTTTTGGCCGCAAGGTGGTTTCAGGCGAAATACCACTTGTCGCCTTGTGCCGGGGCTTTTTCAGGCGGCTGCCGTGTGTCGTGTGACGTCGCGCACCGCTGGTTCGTCTTTGGCCGGCGTCCTCACGGCCTGGGCCAGGGAACCGAGGGCTTCGCCTTCGATCACCTCGTCTTCGAGCAGGGCCGCCGCTGTGTCCTCCAACAGCTTCCGGTTGGCCTTGAGAATCCGCACGGCCATGTCATACTGCGCGTCGATGATACGGCGCACTTCCTCATCGATGATCTGCGCGGTCTCATCGCTGTATTCGCGACCGGATTCAGGCGCCGTGCCCAGAAACTGCATTTGTCGCGGCGCCGCGAAGTAAACGTTGCCCAGGCGCGCACTCATACCGTATTCTCTCACCATGCTGCGGGCAATATCGGTTGCCCGTGAGAGGTCATTGTGCGCCCCGGTGGAAACGTCGTTGAAGATCAGCGCTTCGGCGGCCCGCCCGCCGAGCAGGGTTGCAATCCGGTTCTCGAGCTCGGTCTGGCGCATCAGGAAGCGATCTTCGGTGGGCACCTGCATGGTGTATCCCAGGGCAGCGA
>JAAUXZ010142011.1_pt1 | contig 11895 bp, 17 predicted proteins | sample 7278131 | NCBI WGS metagenome assembly JAAUXZ01 (sample SAMN14350119, study PRJNA611818) | marine sediment metagenome | isolation source: surface marine sediment (3m) | place: French Polynesia: Moorea | collected 2018-08
ACTCAGAAATTTGAGTCTAAGAAAGAAGAGAGTTTTAACCAATAGAAAGGTTGCAGGGCATAGGTTTCAGCCACAGGCTGCACCTGATGACACGAACCTTCTATTTCCGCCCAGTTGTGTGGCAGGAATTATCTCAGTTGAGAGGGAACAGCCGCGGCTCGGAGCCTGTCTTTCGCTCAAGGCAGGGGGGAGGGCACCTCGACCGCTCCCAGGTGTATCGGATTGTTAGGGCAGCCGCAAAACGGGCAGGGATTGAGGGAAAGGTCAGTCCCCACTGGCTCAGACACGCCCATGCGTCTCACAGTTTAGATCGGGGAGCGCCCCTGCATTTGGTTCAGGCGACCTTGGGGCATTCTTCGGTGGCTACTACTGAAAGGTATTTGCACGCCAGACCGAATGATAGTTCGGCGATGTATTTGCCGGGGTGCTGAGTTTTCTGTCTTGACCTTTTGGCCCAATGCTAGAGAAACTGTTATATTGAATCTCAGCTTGAGTGAGAATTTTCGCCCTGCCGTGTCGATCTATTTTCATTGATTGTCGCAGCCAGAGATAATAGGAGCAGCCCACGCGGAGCACTTGCTCGACTGACCGGATGACTTCTGGGTATTTTTGCATAACCCCCGAAAAAGTATATTCCGAAAATTGAAAATTCCTTATCCGCGTTATAGTTCGCAATTGCGTGAGGAGCGCGAATTCCATTCGCATTTCATGAACACCTGACAGCAGCGACTTTGAGGCTAAAAACCCTGTGCTTATTTCATTTTGAAAGCAGGGGCCTGAGGAATTTTTCAGGACTGGGATGGGTAGAGAGTTCGGCATTCTATGTGGAATGCGAACTAATCGCTGAAACTCTCCAGTGGAGATGGATATGAAGAATAACCAAAGCTGTCTTAATCGTGAAATATACCATTTCGGGGGATATACAAAAATACCCCTTCTAGAGTATTGAATCTAGATTCTATAATAAGAGCCATGAGAATTGAGCAGACAGTTGTAGAAAAGTTGAAAACCTTTCCGGCTGACAAACAACGGGAAGTACTGGATTTTGTGGAGTTTTTGCAAGCCAAGACACCAAAAGTAGAGTTTAAGCATCCAGATGGAACGCCGATGTCGGCAAGAGAAGCGGCTGGAGACTTAGTTGGCTGTGTAGAAGGCCCAGGCAATCTTTCTACCAAAAAAAGGGAACTGAAAGGACATAAAGCCGAATGAGGCGGGGGGGCAGATGGGAAAGAAGATGAGGGGTTAGCTGATAGTTGGTTGAGGGTTTGTTCTATCGTTCTGAGAGCTTCAATCACTTCAATGGCTTCGGCGGTTGACTTGTAAGTATTAGCCCATTTAGCGATTTGATTTAAGTTGTTTCCGATGCGGCTAATTTGACGAGTTTGTTCTTGAATTAAAGCGCGAGCGCCCACCGTATTCAAGGAGCAGTTATTACTATCGATGCGATGGGCACACAGACTGAGATTGTTCGCTTAATTCGTGCCAAAAAAGCTGATTAGGTAATGCAATCCGCACTCATTGGGGCATTGAAAACCAAGTCCATTGGACTCTAGACGTAACTTTTAGTGAGGATCAATGCCGCATTCGCTCTTGTCACGCACCTCGCAATTTTGCTCTCCTTAGACGCATGGCACTTAATGCCTTGAATCTAGAGAAAACTCTTAAGCGATCGCTCCGACAAAAAAGCCCTTATTTACAACGAAAAATCAAGCCTTTCCTGGTCATGTTGCAGGTTTTTGGTCATATCTCGGCTCAATGCCCTAATAACTAAAAGTGTAGTTTTCTGCTGCTGACAACAAATGATTTATCTAAGCCTAGTGAACGTTCTTTATATATTGTATGATCGGGGAAAAGTTGCTTGAGTTGGTAGTAAGATAATAAATCTGCATTATCTGCCCATCGATCGGGATGAATGCATCCCGGATTGCCATTTTTTAAAATCAGATAAGTTCGATATAAATACATAATCGATAGAAAATGAAGTTTCTTATACAGATTCCTAGGTAACCAGTGAATTAAAAAAGCTATGATATGAGGTTCTATAGGAAACCAACGATTAGGGGTTTGAACATACAATTCTTTGCCAACTCTTTGGCATTCTTTAGCAAATTCGCTTTTTTCCAAACTATTTCCAACATGCTCAATTACAGAATTGGAAAAAACTAAATCGAACTGTCCATCTGCAAATGGTAGCTTACGTGCATCGCCGACAACTGTTTCATAATTATTATTGCCAGAAGATAAATGAACTCGATTGCTATTAAGTAAAATGACATGTTTTGGTACTAATCCAAAATGTTTATTCAACGTATCCCACATATAAGGTGTACCACCAACATCTAATACAGAAAGAGTTGACAAATCTGGATAAGATTTGGCAAATGCCTTGAGGCGTTTAATTCTAAAATAGTTATGTAGAATACTTTTGAGCTTTAGGAACATGATTTTTAAGTAAACTATACGGCGTTGCAACTCTAATGCAGAAGCCATCCTCACTGATGACCCAGCCAGATCGCGAGCGTGGCTTTACTAAAAATATACAATTAATTACCTATGGGAAAGGAATATTCTCCTTTTCCGATGTACTACAGACAAGACAATGAGGCGCTCGCACCCTTTACTTGTTCGGGTTTGACTTCCAGGTAGGCGTGGATCGGAGAACGCCGACTACTGTGGCGAAGTGTCGTTCTCCGAGGGAGGCGAATTGTTCGTCACTTAAGGTTTCATGGTGGGGTAAAGATAACATCAAGTGATAGCAGGGTTCTTTGACTTTGGGGTTGAGATTCCTCGATCCCATAAACTGAGCAACGAGTTGATTGGGAGTCTGACCAATCATGTTGCCCCCGATGATCTTAGCTTTGGCTTTTTCGACCACGTACTTGGTCGTCCCTCTGAAGCTAGAGTTGGCTTTTGTCTTGGCTATCATCTGTGTCTACGGCTGCTACCATTTCTTCACGTAGATTATTGATTAACTCTTGGAGTTCATTGAGCTTTAAGAGATATTTGTAGACATCATCAGTTAAGGGCTGTAGTCCCGTTTTAATGGCACTGTGAATGGCTTTAGTCTGCTGGTTTATATTGGCTCCGATGCGCTTGAGTTGATAGAGGGTTTCCCGATTCACCAGGGGCATTACGGGTTTAGGGCGGGGAAGAGGATAGTCAAATAATCTTGCTCTGATGTAGTCACTAATGACGATGCCACTGCACCTTTGCTGGAGTCGTTTTTTTTCTAGGGTGGCAAAGTTAGCTGGATTAGCTTCTCAAGTTTTTATTTTGGATTTTGGATTAATTTCTCCTTGTCTCCCCCTCTCCTTGTCCCCTTGTCAATGCCTCTCCAGTCCATTTTGCTACTCTAGTTTTTTTCGGCTGTACTGACTTTAAAGCTCACTACATGATGCCGACCAGATTCCGCTTCCTCTTCTTCAATGAGAGGTTTTTTTTCTAGGATAGCTTTGAGGGCTGATTCTAGTTCAGCTTTGGGATTTGAGTTGGACATTTTTTGAGAGCGAGCCTCATCAAGGTATCAAGTCATTCAGGGAGTTAAGGTAACAGTTTTCTTTGAAGTTGTCTTTGACAAACACAATGCCCTTGAATCACTTCTATGTTCTGCTCAAGAGCCCAAGAGCTCTTGAGCTTCCGCCAAAAGGGGGTCAAGGGGGATTCTCCCCCTTGCGAGCTTCCCCGGTTCCCTCCCTGGAGGGAAGTAGTGCGCCGTTCAGGCGTACTACAGGGTAATGCTTGCCCAAGGAATTCCTACTTTCTTTTAACTCAATCATATACCGGGCGTTTCCTGGGGAATTCCTGACCAAAGCTCCGAACCGGGAGGCAATGCAGAGTCGGACATTGCTAAAAAAAAGCCAAACACAGCCGCCTGATAAATTGTCCGATGGTAGGGGGAGTAAGGGCAAGGGGAAGGATAAGGACTCTTGCGCATCAGCTTCCGATTCCTGAGTGGCCGGAGAGAACGGATTCCCAAGAGGCAAAAGGGAATCAGCCAACACAGAAAAGTCATTCATTTTGAATGACCGCGAATGGCTCATTATCGTTGATGAGATAGAAGAAAAAGTCTGAATCCATCGTTAAGATCTGTTTCAGTCCAAGACGCTCGGCGGCGACAACCAGGGTGGCATCGGCAAGATCCATAGGACGGTCTTGGTACTTTTCGATGAGTTGAAACATTCGAGAATAATCTCTCGGTTGAATCTCATAGAAGGTTAACAGTCCCTCGAAAAGGAGTTTCCCCAGTTGGTTCTGCATGACCCATCCGCCGCGCTGGAGAGCGAGATACATGGCTTCGGTAAAACAAGGCCAGGTGGTGATGAGCGGCTTGGAGAGTTGGGGCAAGGCTTTTCTGATGACGGCGTGTTTGGTTTGTTTTTTATCGACCAGGGCATAGAGAGGACCGGCATCGCACAACGTCATAGCTCTAGCCCTTGTTTCCTATACTTCTCGCTCAGTGCTTGGCCGTATTCATCTGGCTCTGACTGAGGAGGAGAAGGGGAAAGCTGGTCAACTTCAGCCAACCAACGATTCCACGCTGTCTGAACATCTGTTTCAGTTGTTGAGGGAGCCGAACTGGGGGGAGAACTAGCACATTCAGAGGATTGAACCGTTAAGGAAACCTCGATCTCTCCTTGGCACTGGCGTAGATATTCCTTAACTGGTTCGGGAATCACCAAAGTGCCTTGTCTGATAGCTAATTTAAAGGTTTTGCTGGTCATGATTTCTCGGTAGATTGACACACGCTCTCTTACGCTTGGGGAGATTTGTTATAACAATTCTCGGCTACATTTGGCCACTAAGTTTGACCAACCAATCGGGATTCACCTTTTTCCCAAAATCCTATTTCTCGACAGATTGTCAGACAGATTTTCAGACGGCTATCAGACACACACCCCCTGAAGATTACTCTTATTAGAGGGGGTGTGCTCACCTGTCGCGTAAATTTCAGAATCCCGTTGGAACCAACGCTGAAACACTTCAGCTCGATTATCTGGAGCGGCAGAGCAGCCCTGATAAACTCTGACTCGTTGGCCAGAGGCATTCTTTCTCTGACCAAGACAAGTCATCTTCAACCCAAACAGAGCAAGTAGCCGTTGGGCGACCGAGATGGGGGACTCTCCATTTTGGCCAATTCCCACCCCCAGAATCGCTTGAATATCGTTTCGCCAGGGAAGAAGGCGGTTGAGCCAGTCCATTATAGCGTCACTGGTGAAAGTTTTGGTAGGGTCAAGAAATTGCTCAATCCCTATAATCTCTAAGGCTCGGATAGAAGCAGACAGCATTCGTTGATTAACATCGGGTTTAAACACCTTGCCCCCACCATCAGAGGCAATTTCCGAGAGGGTTCGAGAATCTCGATGACACAAAAACTCTCTGCCCAAGGTGAAGTAGAAATGAAGTAGAAGCTTTTTGTACCACCCGGAATCATCCCGCTCCACTAACTCTTCAGTGATGTCTGATGTTAAATACCGTCGGGCAATGTCGCCTTTCTGTTCTTGGAGACGTTCAGGATCTGTTTTGAGGTTCTTGCTTTTTAGCTCCTCATATTTAGCCGGGGAAGGGGTTTCAACGGAGCAGACCTCCTGACGGTGGAGAGAAGAATTTTGAGTGGCACAATCCTGGGCCACTTTTTTGGTGTCCTTAGCTGACTGGATATCCAGGTCAACGTCATTCACCTCATACCCTTCAAGGCTCAGCTTGGCCAGAATTGACTCTCGATACTTAATCGCCCCGACATTGACAATGGCGGCTCGTTTAGCCCAGGTGAGTAAGTGTTCTGGAGACTCATCATCAATGGCGGCAATGGCATCAGCTTGAGAGAGTAAAGCCAAATTAGCTGCATATTTTTTGTTTTGGCGGCGAAGGATATCTTTGACCGAGGTAGCCCCGCTACTGATTTGATGGGGGCTGAAAGTTTTAGCAAAGAGATGGCGAGGAATGTGAGCCCGAACTCGTTCTAGGGTTTGACAGACGGCATCAACGGTTTGAACCCCCAGAGCCAAACTAAACACCGCATCGAAGCAGTCAACCTCGATACTGACTCCTGTTTCAATAGTGGGAGAAGCAATAACAACGTCGTAGTTTTTTAAAACGTGGTTAAGGTTTTCCATGCACGAGAAAGCCGGATGTTCAGGGTTGCTCACGGTGGCTCGATCGATTCGAATGATTCTCAGATGGGGGTTTTGTTGAGAGATGATTTTTTCCAGATTAGTGGTACTAAAAGGGAATTTCTTCTGCTGAGATGAGGTGTGAATGACTAGCCGTTTTCCGGCGGCTAAATGCTCAAGAATGGCTGAAAGCAATTGTCCAGGATGTTGATAGTTGTAGAGGGTACGCTTCCCCAGCAGAGGATTGTAGGTGTTCTCGACCACCCAAGTGTGGATAGGTTCTCCAATCAGCTTTTGAATGTAGGTGAGAGTAATGGGGGAAAGGTCAGCATCAGAGACGAGAATTTTTCCGCCTGTAGAGATAACAGTTTTCAGAAGCTGTTGGAAGTTTTCTAAGATGGCAACCCGCTGTTTTTGACAGGTGGAAGAATTAAGCATATGCCAAATGACTTGTTCAGCCTCATCGAGGATGACTAATGCTCCTTGCCAGTCATCAGGGTTAAACCGAGCCTTGCTGTTGGGATGAAGACTATCGATACAAAGCCCGTAGCCAAACACCCCTTGAGTCTCTGAATTTCTCACAGTATCAATATGGTCAATCCCAAAGCGAGCACAAAGATGGCGAGCCAGTTGAATTCGGTGGGTCATAACTAACGCTTTAATTCCTGTCGATTGAGCTTCCCCCACAATTTTGGTGAGCCACTCGGTTTTCCCCGTTCCTTTGGCAGATTTAATGCCGATTAACTGTGCTCCATCAGGAACAACCAGCTCCGAAGGGAAAAACTGAGAACAAACCTGATGGGATACCCAATCGGTAAGATCAGTAAGGTGTTTGAGTTTCCAACCCTGGTAGGATGTGGAGCGTGAGAGAATTCGCTCAAAAGCCTTCTCTCCATAGGCGGCGATTACGTCATCAACGCCTTTACCTAACTGTCGGTTCCACTCAGCCACGAAGGGTATTGCCCCTGCCCGCTCAAGAGCGGCTCCCAACAGAGAAATGCCGCGTTCAACAGACCGCTTAGCTTTTGGCTTAGTGTCTTGGTCAAAGGCTATATAAATGGTGCGACCACAAACGAGATTGTCGAGTTCAGGAATCAGGGTGAGGGGAATAAGATTTCCTGATTCTTTATTCTTAGTTTTAGCTCCACATCGACACCCATATAAACTAATAGTAGGAATGGCAGCAGAGAGGGCAGAGAGAGCCTTTTTTCCTCCTTCAGTAATGACCAGAGGAATTTCTTTGTGTTCGGTCAACCAAGCCCAGAAAGACTCATACCAATTTGCTAAATTCCTGCTACACATCTGAAGTCATACGTCTTGTATTTGCTAGTTTCATCTGTAGCAAAGTCAAAGCAAATTGGTATGAGTCACCGCTCGCATCCGAGAGGGAGAAATGCAGGGTAGCCGGCTTTTGGGAAGTACCGGGAATAAGCGAAGGCACAATCTGCAGATGTTCATCCTTCTCCCCATTAACCGCTTCGGCGACGGTTGCGTAATTGTCCAGAAGGTACTGGGTGTAAGCCGACCAAGATATACCAGGTCGGGACAGATCACGAGCTCCGAAATCCGACTCGCCGAGGTAGAGCATGTTGACCATCAGACCTTTCTCATTCAACCCATCGCTGGTCACCTTATCGAAGCCCGCAGTGATGATACTGCCATTTTTAATTGATTATCATTCATAGGCTCACCTTCTTCGTCACGAACAGACAACATGATTATGAAGTTTTGCTGAATTTGCCGATTGAACGCTACCAAGGCTTTATGAAACGCTATCACCGCGTTATGACATCTTTCCCGACATATTTGCTTAAATCTGCTCAAGGCTCTGGGCGAATTCTATATAAAGTTCTGGCTTATCAGAAGGAATAATACTATTAATCTGCGATCGATCTGTATTGTTCCGGCTCTTTTGAAATAAGAAGATTAAATGGCTAACAATCTTTGTAACCGTTCACACTCTCCTGCTTATCAATAAGAGAACAAGAGGTTCAGTACTTTTCCAGTTAACGCAAACCAGTCATAACTAAAGGTATCCCATTAGAGGGAGTTATAACTATCCCGTTACGCACGGGTTTGATGGGTTTATTATCGGCTAGTTCTAAATTGTATTTAGAAACGATCGTAGCTAGGACTAATTTCATTTCTAGCATCGCTAAAGCATATCCCAGACAAAGCCTTGCACCACCACCAAAAGGTAGAAATTAGTAACGGCTATATTGACGTTCTAAAAATCTTTCTGGTTTGAATTGTTTGGAGTTGGGATATAAATCTTCGCGGTGATGAGTTGCATAAATATTAATAATAAATGCTGTCTCAGCTTCAAATTTACGACCCATTATTTCGACATCTTGGTTAGCAATACGTGCAAAAGAGTTCGCCGATATTGGATATAATCTCAATGTCTCTTGACAAAATGCTGTTAAATATGGTGCTTGAGATAGTTCGACTGGATTTGCATTTTCTCCTAAACTATCTATTTCTTGCAATAGTTTTTCTTTTGCTTCAGGTGATTTTTCGAGCCAATAAAAAGCCCAAGTTAAAGCAGTAGCAGTGGTTTCGTGTCCGACAATTAAAAGAGTCATTAATTCATCTTTTAATTGGTTGTCGTTCATCGGCTCACCTTCTTCATCTCGAACAAACAACATTAAACTGAGAATATCATCGCCTTGTTGGTTGGGGTTAGCGCGTTTATCCTCTATTTCAGCTTGAAGCAGCTCGTCAATTTCTCTTCTTTGTCGTAAAAATTTGCCCCAAGGACTCCAAGCACCTAAGTCTATTTGCAGAAATTTCAAAAAGATAAAACCCGCTCGCGCTGGCGAATTAAGTATATCTAACCAATCTACTAAAAGTGGTTTAATTTTTTGGGATCTTTCACCTTCGCTCAAACCAAAGACTTTTTGCATAATTACATCTAAGGTAATCTCGTGCATCACATCTCTTGTAAGAAAAGGTTTATTCACTTGCCAGCGTGAAGCTACTTTTTCAGTTATTTCACAGATTGACGAACCATAAGATTTTATTTTCTCGCCGTGAAAAGGTGGCATGAGTAATTTACGCTCTTTTTGGTGACGAGATCTATCCATTAGAAGTAATGAATTATCCCCTACTAAAGGACGAACAAAATCATTGGTACGTCCGGCATCAAAAAATTTAGCATCAGCACTGAAAATTTCTTTAATTACTTGAGGATCGGCTATATGTACTAAGGGGGGAAAGCCAAATAGCCTCAAAGTGAAAATATCTCCATATTTCTTGGCACATTCTTCTAGATATTCAAAAGGTCTAGCGATCCAATTGATTAACTGAAATAATGAGGGAGTTTTTGGGCCGTCTGGTAGTTTCATTATTTATTAAGCAACTCAATTTTAAAAAAAGTGAACGATAAGTAATTAATTTCAAGTAGAAGTCTTTGGACTAGTTTTGATGACAAGCCACTCCACCAGTCCAGGAGTAAACTTATGCATCCAAACTATTACCCAAATGGGCCAAGGGGCGATAATAAGTTTTTGTCTCTTTTGGATGGCTCGCACAATCAGATCTGCTATTTTGTGTGCTGAGAGCTTCGGCATGAGTTTTTGTGAGCTAGGGAGACGGTCTTCTACACCGGGGTTGTTTGTCAGGTAGCCGGTGTCTTCGACCACCGACGGAGCGACTAAGGTAACACCTACTCCTGAGCCATAAAGGTCCATCGAAAGTGCCTCATGCAAGCCTCGGATGGCCCATCTTGAAGCCATGTAGGCAGTGGCCCCGCGAATCGGCACGTAGACCGCCGGAGAACTTAGGTTGACGATATGTCCTTGCTTCTGTTTCAACATCTGGGGCAAGAAAGCACGCGTGAGCATAAAGGCAGCACGATATGGAACGGAGAGCATATCTTCAGCTTCAGAGAGAGGAGTATCCTGGGCGAAGAGCCAACGACCCACACCAGCGCAGTTGACAAGAATGTCGATTGAACCTACCTCCATCAATATGGATTCGATAACTTTCTCCATAGCCCCTGGATCTCTCAGATCTACTGAAAAACAGAGGGATTTCGCTCCTAGACCGCGAACCTCAGCGGCCACCTTCTCCAGCCGTTCGTTAGACCGAGCAATTAGTATAATTCTGGCAGCACCTGACTTAGCAAGCTGCCGAGCTACAGCTGCACCGATACCGCTCGATCCTCCAGTGACAAGGGCGGTGCTTTCACTAATCTTCATATTTTTGGTTCCCTCATATATCTGTGTTTCAGGATTTTGGGGCGTTTGAAGTATATCTATTGCCGAACCTAAGTTTGAGGCTTTTTCCTCGTTATTTTTGTCTAAGTCCTGTCAATCAAGAGATTTAACAATTAACTACAGTTGACTAGTTAACTTCTCATCAGCTTGACGATGGCTTCCAAAAAGTTTGGGAAATAGCAATCCAGAGTTCGCTTTATAAACTTCAAATTCAGGGTAGCGAGAGAGGGACTGGTCTTTTATAAATGTAGTTCCTTTGTGAAGATTGACAAAATGTTTGACCTTCATAGCTGACTCCTTGCTAACTTCGATTGTGCTAGTGTTATTAAGTATTAAAGCAATTATTGCGGCTACTGGCTTTAGCTGTCAGTGGTTAGTCACTGCACCAGGGCGCGATCGCCCTTGCCGAGCACTCAAGCAATAACTAAAGAAATCCCCAATCTCCTATCAGATGACAAAGCACTGATTTGTCCAACTACCGTGCAAGCCATAAGGAATGTGGTGTTTCAAGTGCAGTAAAAAGTGCCTCGCTTTGAGCGATCGCCACTTTCCTATAACAACCATCCTAATTTTCCTACCAATTCTGGCATAATCTCTTTTTGATCGCGATATTGATGTATATCGCTCTTTATTCAGTCAACAAATACATACCATAAGCTAGCTTTTGCTATAGGGACGGAACTTAATTTTTAAGCCATCTTTGGGATGGGGAGTCGGAATGGTAGCTAATTCTAAGTTTTGGTTGGGCAACAATTCCCATTCATAATTTCTTAGCAGCTTAGAAGCAAACAGACGCATTTCTAAACGAGCAAATTCTTTGCCTAAACATTCTCTTAAACCACCACCAAAAGGAATATAGCCAAAGCTTTTTTGCTTGTCGACTTCTTTTTCTGGAGAAAAACGTTCGGGATCGAAGCGATCGCATTCGGGATACAACTCTGGATCTTTATGGGTTTGGGCAATTTGATATGAAATTGTCCATCCCTGAGGAATCCGATAACCACCAAATTCAAAAGATTTGATTACCTTTCGAAAGCCACCACCCACAGGAGGAACCAGCCGCATCACTTCTTTGATTACCTGTTCGAGATAGCTCATCTGCTTCAGATTATCTAAGGTCAGAGGAGAAGTCAGAGATAATTTTTGTTGTTCGGCGCGCAAACGCTCAATTACTTCGGGATGTTGTGCCGTCAACAAACAAAAAGAAGCGATCGCCGAAGTTAAGGTTTCATGTCCAGCAAATAACAATGATAAGACCTGGTCTTTTAATTCTTCTAAACTCAAACTATTACCCGACTCATCTTGAGCTTGAATCAATAACCCCAAAGCGTCTTCTCCAGGAGAATCTGCTTGCTGACGTCGAGTTACGATATCTTCGATGTATTTGAGCAAAGCTTGACGACAACGCAACGCCTTGCCAAATTTAGTCCAAGGTAAAGAGATGGGAATAGTAAATATAGCGTTTCTTACACTCGTGAGGTACACTTACCTTTCTCACAATGTTGGCGATCGCTTGAAAATATTAAGCGATCGCCAACATTGCCAGAAAATTGATGGGCAGCTCG
>JAAUXZ010063234.1_pt1 | contig 11868 bp, 10 predicted proteins | sample 7278131 | NCBI WGS metagenome assembly JAAUXZ01 (sample SAMN14350119, study PRJNA611818) | marine sediment metagenome | isolation source: surface marine sediment (3m) | place: French Polynesia: Moorea | collected 2018-08
ATGGTGTTCTCGAACATGCTGCTGGTCTTCATGATCTCGCTGCAGTTCGGCATGTACGGCCTGATGATCGACAATTCGCTGAAGGTCTTCACAGGCCACATGCCGGTGCAGGCGCCAGGCTACAACGACGATCAGAAAATGCGCCAGGTCGTGCCCGATGTAGCCGACCTCGCGGCGTCACTGCGCGAGAGTTTTGGTAGTGACGAAATCGCGGCGCGCGCTTCCGCCTTTGGACTCGCATCGAGTGCTGAACGAAGCTACGGCATCGCTGTGTACGGGGTGGAGCCCGACTTCGAACCGTTCGTGTCGAACATTCCCGGCCTGGTAACGGAAGGGCGGTTCTTCGATGACACCAACGCCATGGAGATCGTTATCGGTGCCATTCTCGCCCGTAACCTGCGGGTGACGCTTGGGGATGAGATCACGCTGCTCGGCAGCGGTGTGGACGGTTCGTTTGCCGCAGCCGTCCTGACGATTGTCGGTATCTTCGATAGCGGCGTGCCCGACCTCGATCGCAACGTCGCCGAGATGCCGCTCGGCGCGTTCCAGGAAGTCTTTTACATGAACGGGGCAGGCCACCAGGTTGTTCTGTTTACGGACTCACTGCGAAATGTTGAGACGATGCGACAGAGCGTCGAGGACCTGCTCCCCGCCGGCAGCGAACTTGTTGTACATGACTGGGACGTTTTACAGCCGGGTCTCAAGCAGGCGATCCAGGCGGATATCAGCAGTGCCTTCTTTATGTACGCGATCCTCGTCATCCTCGTCGCATTCAGTGTCCTGAATACACAGCTCATGTCAGTGCTTGAGCGCACGCGCGAATTTGGCATTGTCATGGCCCTCGGTCTGCGTCCCGGACGACTGGGTCGACTCGTAATGCTCGAGACGGCGCTGATGGGATTCCTCGGCCTGATACTCGGCGCGATCGCAGGCAGCCTGCTGACATCCTGGTTCACGGCAAACGGCCTATCAATTCCCGGCATGGAGGAGATGGCGGCACAGTTCAACTTGCCTGCCCGGGTTTTCCCAAGCGTCAACCTGCTGACCGCATTCCTCGGCCCCTCTGTTGTCTTCGTATTCACGCTGCTGGCGGCCGTCTACCCGGCACTACGGCTGCATAAGTTACGCATCGTCGATGCGATGAGGACGAACTGATGCGCATGCTGCCGGTATTGAGCCGTCTGGCCTGGCGTTACCTGTGGCGCAATCACCGCCGCACCATCGTGATGGTTGGTGCGATCGCGGTCGGTGCCTGGGCCATGATCTTCATGACGGCGCTGACACGCGGCATGGTCGACCAGATGACGCTCGACGGCATCAGTGCCTTGCCCGGCCACGTTCAGGTGCATCACCCGGATTACCTCGACGACCCGAGCATCAACAATCTCCTGCCGCTCGGTGATGCCGAACTTGAAACCCGTTTCGCGGACGGTGACTTCGTTGCCTGGTCGAGCCGGGTCAAGGTCCCGGCTGTGATTACCAGTGAACGCGAATCGCGCGGCGTGATCCTCCTCGGCGTTGATCCGATCGCGGAGCGCGGGCTCACCTTTATTGACGAGGACAACATCGACGGCCGCTTCCTCGAGAGTTCCGATGACAAGGGCATCGTCATCGGGGCGAAACTCGCCCGCACCCTCGAAACCGAGGTCGGCAAGCGAGTCGTGCTGATGAGCCAGGATCCGGACAACGACATCGCCGATCGCGGTTTCCGCGTCGTCGGCCTGTTTCACGCGAGCATGCCGGCCTATGAGGACGGTTTTATATTCATTGGCAAACATGTCGCGCAAAAGATGCTGCGTATTGGCGAGGCGACAACCGAAGCTGTGTTCCTTGGTGATGATTACCGCAATGTCGAGCCAATTTATGAGCAGGTGATCGCCGCGGTCGATGGCTCGGTCGACGTCAAGCGCTGGTACGAAGTCGACACCTATCTCGGCACGATGCTGGAAGTCATGGATGGCTTCGTGCTCGTCTGGGTTGTCGTGATCTTCCTCGCACTGTCGTTCGGTCTCGTCAACACGCTGGTCATGGCGGTCTTCGAGCGCGTGCGCGAGATCGGTCTGATGATGGCGCTCGGCATGAAGCCGGCTGCGATACTTGGTCAGATCATTATCGAGTCGATGCTGCTGCTGGTTGTCGGGCTTGCCATTGGGGACTTGCTCGCCTGGGCGAGCATCCAGCCGATTAAGGATGGCCTCGACATTTCGATCGTGGCTGAAGGGATGGAAATGATGGGCGCATCGAGCGTTCTCTATCCGAAACTGCTCCTTCAAGACGTCGTTCTCGCCAACGTCGTCGTTCTGATACTGGGCTTCCTCGCGAGCCTGTCGCCGGCCTGGCGCGCATCGCGTTACGAACCTGTCGAAGCGATTACCAAGGTGTAACTATGACTGCCGTACGCTGTGTGGATCTCTGCAAGACCTATCGCCAGGGCGATGAAGACATCAAGGCGCTCGATCATCTGAGCATCCAGATCGAGCCGGGCGACTTTGTCTGCCTGATGTCGCCATCGGGCGGCGGCAAGACGACCTTGCTGAACGCAATTGGTGGACTCGACCTGCCGGACAGCGGAGAGGTCTGGGTAGGCGAACAGCGCGTCGACCAGATGAGCAAAGGCGAGCTCGCCGACCTGCGCCTCGCCAATATCGGTTTCGTGTTTCAGGCGTACAACCTGATCCCGGTGCTGACTGCGCAGGAGAACGTCGAGTTCGTCATGCAGGTGCAGGGCGTGTCCCCGGCAGAGCGGCGCAAGAAGTCGCTCGCCATCCTCGAGGAGGTAGGGCTCGAGGGTCTGGAATCCCGGCGACCGGCCGAAATGTCGGGCGGTCAGCAACAGCGGGTGGCCGTCGCACGCGCCATCGTTTCGCGTCCGGAACTCGTGCTTGCCGACGAACCCACTGCCAACCTTGATTCAAAGACCGCTGCCGAGCTGATGGAGCTGTTCGTCGAACTCAACCAGCATCACAACACGACGTTCGTTATCGCGACGCATGACCAGAGTGTCATGAAATACACGAAGCGGATCGTGCGCATGCGCGACGGACGGATTGTCGAGGACGCCGTGCAGCATGCCGCGTAGCCTGCTTCTCCTGATTCTGGCGATCCCGGCACTGGTAAGCGCCGAGGCAGAGACGGAATTCGGCGGGCACACGAAGTTTCGCCTGGTCGGCGAGAGTTACCCCACAAACAGCGTGTTTCATGACGTGGTTGGCGGCGAGACGATCGATCTCGCGGCGGACCTGCGGCTCAATCTGAAGTTCGACAGCGGTCGCTGGACCTTTGACTCGGCCTGGCAGCTCGTCGGCCTGCAGGGCGAGGGACTCCGGATAAGCGGTATTCCCGACGACGACCGCCGACTGTTCGACCTCAGTGATGTCATCACCGATGGCTCAGAAAGTGCCTTACTGCACCGCCTCGACCGCCTCTGGGTGGGTTACGCCAGCGAAAAGGCGGTGGTTCGACTCGGGCGACAGGCCCTGTCCTGGGGTAACGGTCTCGCGTATGCGCCGATGGACCTCGTTAATCCATTCGACCCTGCATCGATCGACACCGAGTACAAGGCCGGCGACGACATGCTCTATGCCCAGTACCTGCAGGACAGTGGCAACGATGTGCAGGTTGCCTGGGTGCTGCGTCGCGATCCGCTGACTGGCGACGTTGAGCACGACCAGTCGACCGTCGCGTTCAAGTATCACGGTTTCGCCGGCACAACCGAGTACGACGTTCTCGTTGCCGAGCATTACGGTGATGCCGTGATTGGTTTCGGTCTCGGGCGCGATGTCGGCGGGGCGGTGTGGACCATGGACCTCGTCGTCACCGATACGGATCTCGACACCTATGCGCAGCTCGTGACCAACTTGTCGTATTCGTGGGTCTGGCGCGACAAGAATATGACCGGCAGCCTGGAGTACTACTTCAATGGCTTTGGCATTGGCAGTGGTCGCTATGATCCGTTGAGTCTCGCCAACCGGCCGGACCTGCTCGTGCGCGCAACGCGCGGCGAGCTGTTCACGCTGGGTCGTCACTACCTCGCGGCGAACGTGCTCGTAGAGATGACCCCGCTCTGGACGATGACGCCGACACTGTTCATAAACGCCGAAGACCCGAGCGCGCTGTTCCAGCTCATCACCGGCTACAGTCTGTCCGACGAAATGACACTGCTCGGCAGCATCAATGTGCCGCTTGGTCCAAATGGCAGTGAGTTTGGCGGCATCGAGGCAGGGCCGCCCGATCGCTACCTGTCGAGGGACGGCAGCGTCTTCGTTCAGTTCGCCTGGTATTTCTGAAGCGCAGCTCTAAGCGGCTGGTGGCAGGCTCTGCATCAGCCTGCGGAAGCCGGCCTCGATCTCGAGTTCGAATACCGGGTCCTTGATGTGCTGCCACTCAGAGACATCGACCTGGTGAGGCTCCGCGTCCAGCATCTTGTCGATGCGCAGGAACAAGTCTTCTTCCTCCCACTGCATGTGGCCGCGCAGACGCTGGATGTAAGCACCCGTGTCTTCGATCATCTTGTCGCGGCGGACAGCAGCACCGGCATTGATCGCTTCGACCTCATCCCGCAGAAGCGAACCGAGTCGCGCAATGTCGCGATGATCACCAGGCACGTCGTCGAGGCCTTCGGAGAGGTCCGGGCGTTTCTCTTGCAGCTGCTCGTAAACCACGTCTTCCTTGGGGTGGTGGACCGCATCGGGGTACACGGTCATATAACGCATGATTTCGTCGAACAGCTCGAAATCAGGGTCCTTGCCGGCTTCCATTTCGCCGACAAGTTTCTCGAGCAGGTCGAGCACGATTGACATGTTGCGGTGGTCCTCCCGCAACTCCGTCATAAGTTCTCTTGCATCCACATCCATGCCCCTATGGTCGCCGTGTAGGGCCCACGCGACTATCGGGAGAATCCCCTACGATAGTCCCGCATCACGCAAGCCGTTGAACAGACCCCGCTGTTCGGGGTCTGTTCGGTCGCTTGGCTCAGAAGAGCTTCTTCGCCATGCCCAGGATATCGTCGAGACCGGACTTGCCACCCATGTTGAGCAGGTCGCCCAGCGGGCCCAGGCCGCCGCTCTGCGCGGACGATCCGAGATCCTGGCCTGCCGAACTCTTCTTGTTCAGCGCGCCCATCGCGAGCGTTGCCAGCAGAGGCAGGGCTTTCTTGATGACGCCGGCGTCGATGCCGGTCTCGCCAGCCGCCGCAGCCGCGACATTACGACTGACGTCTTTCGAGCCGAAGATGTGACCAAGGATGCGATTACCGTCGGCACGCGTGTCGTCTGACCCCATCAAGCCCGGATCGTCGAGATAGCGATCGGGACCGCCGGTCTCGAGGGCACTGCGCAGGCCCGCGAGCCCGCTGTCATCGCCCGTGTTTTTCTTCAGTCCGCCCATCAGGGCCGGGGCCAGCGCATCGACGAGCTTGGCCGTATCGCCCGAGCCAAGACCAACCGCATCCGCGAGTTTGCCCACACTGTCGCCGCCGCCGCTCGATTTGAGCAGGTCCATTAAGTTCATGATGTTCCCCTCGTCCGGTCAGTCGTCGAGCGGAATGCGGATCTTCTGGCCCGGATAGATCTTGTTCGGGTCCTCGATGATGTCGCGGTTTGCCTCGAAGATCTTCGTGTACATCGACGCCTTGCCGTAGTATCGCTTGGCGATCGCGCCCAGCGTGTCGCCGCTGACAATTTCGTAGACCTCGGCCTTTTCCTCGGGCTCTTCGGGCTTCGGCTCGGGAGCGCGTAAGTCATCGGCGACGATCTTTTCGACGCCCTGGATGTTGCCGGTGATCAGGATGGCCTGTTCGCGCACGGCAGGGCTGGCGCAGTCGCCACACAGTGTCACGGTGCCGTCATCGAACGCCACTTCGAGGTTGCTGAGACCGTGCGTTTTGATCTCCAGGTGTTGCTTGATGTTGTCCGCGGCTTCGGCGTCTGTGTCGAAAATCTGTCGGCCAACGTCTTTCACAAAGTCGAACAGTCCCATTCTTATCTCCCAATGGTTGTTATAGGGGGTCGTCGCCGGCCCATGGCCGGCTCGGGTGAGTATGGACGCTACAGGTGACCTTTTGGTCACACCCTGCGTCTCTCATTTATCCGGCCAGTGTAACAGGCGGTATAATTTATCGTGCCGCATCAGAGAGGTGTCGTCATGCGCAAGCTTAGTATTTTCCTGCTGCTCAGTTTCCTGTTCACCGCGGGCTGCTCAGTTAATCCCGTGACGGGCAAGCGCGAGGTCGTGTTTATGAACACGGCGCAGGAAATCGAGATGGGCCGGCAAAACTATGTGCCGATGCAGCAGTCGCAGGGCGGCACCTATGACCTCGATCCGGAGCTCACCAATTACGTGCAGCGCGTCGGCCAGAGCGTCGCGGCACAAAGCGGCGTCGATCTGCCGTATGAATTCGTCGTGTTGAACAACTCGGTCCCGAACGCCTGGGCGCTGCCGGGCGGCAAGATCGCGATTAACCGAGGACTGTTGTACGAACTCGAATCGGAGTCGGAGCTGGCAGCGGTTCTGGGGCATGAGGCGGTGCACGCCGCCGCGCGCCATTCGGCGAAGCAGCAAACGCGCGCGGTGCTGATGCAGGTCGGTGTCCTGGGCACAGCCGTTGCAGCGAGCGACAGCGACTACGGCGGCCTGATCATTGGCAGCGCAAACCTCCTCGCGCAGGCGGGGCTGGCGCGTTACGGCCGCACGGCGGAGCTCGAGTCGGATGCCTACGGCATGCAGTACATGTCAAAGGCTGGCTACGATCCGCAGGGCGCTGTAGACCTGCAGGAGACATTCGTGCGCCTGAGCGAAGGGCGCCGCACCGACTGGCTCAGCGGCCTGTTTGCGAGCCATCCGCCGTCCCGCGAGCGCGTTCAGGCGAACATCGCGACCGCGGCGACGCTGCCGCGAGGCGGAATACGCGGTGAGCGCGAGTACCAGGCTGTGATGCGCGAGACCATGCAGAGCAAGCCTGCCTACGAGGTTTACGACGAGGGCCGCAAAGCCCTGGCCGAAAAAGACCTCGATACCGCGCTTGCCAAGGTCAATGAGGCGATCAGGATGCACACCGAGGAGGCGCACTTCCATGCACTGCGCGGCGATATTCGGCTGGTGCAGGACAATTACGACTGGGCGGTAACTAACTACACGCGCGCCATCGATCGTCGCGACGATTTCTTCTACTACCACCTGCAACGAGGAATCGCCCGCAAGGAACTGGGGCAACAGGATGCTGCCGTTGTCGACCTCGAACGCAGTCTGCAGCTCCTGCCAACAGCTCCGGCGCACTACGCGCTGGGCGATATTGCGAAGTCCCGCGGCGACATGGCAGCCGCGATAAAGCACTTCAAGGTCGTTGCACAATCTGGTGGTGACTACGGCAAGGCGGCAGGCGCGGAACTCGTCAGACTCGACTTACCGTCCAATCCGTCGGCATATATTCCGACCGGATGTTCGGCGGATGGGAACGCACGCCTCGTCGTAGCGGTCAGAAACGATACGAATGTGCAGATCACCGGCGTTCAAGTTGCCGTCACGTACGGCGACTCTTATGGCCGTCAGCAACAACAGCGTTTCGCGATCGCCGGGCAAATACCGCCAGGGCAGATCGCGAGTGTGAATACAGGGCTCGGCCCGTACACCGCAGGCTCAAACTGTCCTGCGCAGGTTGTCGCCGCACAGGTCGTGGAGTAGCGACGAGGAGAACCCCATGCCCAGAATTATCGCCGCCGTCATCATCAGCCTGCTGGCTGGATTCGCGGTCGGCGCGTGGCTGGGCGGTGGCGAACAGGAAGCGCCTGCAGTGATGGCATCTGGCCCTGTGTTGCTGGGTAGCGATGCGAGCGTCGAGGAACGCATTGCCAACCTCGAACAGATCATTCTGCAGGAGCGCGAGGCGCGCCTGGCGCTGGAGGACACGCTCGCCACGCTGTTCGACGATCTCGAGCAGCTGGAGGCCGCCGACGAACGGGCCGCATCGGCTCGAGAGAGAGCGCAGCAGGCTCGCGATACGACGCGATCACAGGCCGTCGGGCGCAATGATGCGGAATGGCTCTTGCGCTACCAGGAACGGCGAGTCGCCCGGCTCGTCGAGGGTGGTTTTACCGAGGACGAGGCGCGCCGTGCGCTCGAACTTGAATCGCAGGTCGCGTACGCGGCGCTGCAATCGTCGTGGGATGCACAGCGCAGCGGCGAGCAGTTCGACCGATTCTCGCCGGAGTACGATCCGCTATCGCTGCTACGACGAGAGCTTGGCGATGACGGGTTCGAACTCTATCTCAAGGCCCAGGGGCAGCCGACGACGATCGGCATTAGCCAGGTCTATGCGGGTTCTCCGGGCAGCGAGGCTGGCCTGCGGCCTGGTGATCGCCTCGTCAGCTACGATGGGGAGCGGGTCTACTCGATATACGAATTACGGCGTCAGGCCATGCAGGGCGCGTCAGGCGAGAGTGTCGTCATCGAAGTCGAGCGCGACGGCATGCGCATGCAGCTCAGCGTGCCGCGCGGACCGATCGGCATAACCGGCAATGGCGCCCGGATTCGGGGCGTGAATTGGTGGGGCGGCTGAAGTCGTGACCCCGCCGCGGTGGATAATGACCGCCGCTGGATGCAAAATGGGCTGACCAAGAACAAGAGGTTGGAAAAGACCCTTGATCCGTATCCGCTACACGGTACCGAATGGCTTCACGGCCTTGAGCCTGCTGCTCGGCATTTCCTCGATCGTTACGACCCAGCTCGGCGAGCTCGAGCTGGCTGCCTGGATCATCGTCTGGTGCGGGTTGCTGGACGTTATGGACGGCCTCTCGGCGCGCTTGCTCAAAGCCACATCCGACTTCGGTGCCGAATTCGACTCGATGGCCGATCTCGTGTCCTTCGGTGTCGCGCCGGCCGTGCTGGTGCTGAACGCCGGCATGCAGCTCGGCGGCATAGAGTACGAGTCGGGGCAATTCTGGGTTCTGCTCGTCGCCATCGCTGTGTTCGCGCTCTGTGGCGCAATGCGTCTCGCACGCTTCAATCTCGTCTCCGATCAGCCCAGCACGGGTTGGTTTACGGGCGTGCCCATCACGGCGGCAGGCGGTGGCCTCGTGTCATCGTTCGTGCTGGTGCTGATCCATCATCCGGACATCACGGCTTCGCTGCCTTTGCACCTGTATCTGCCCGTACTCATGTTCGTGCTGGCGCTGCTCATGGTTTCGCGCTTGCGCTTCCCCAAAGCCGTCAAACGCGACAGCCTTGCGATGAATATCTTCCAAGGACTCATCATGGCAGGTGTGTACTACTGCGGTATCACACGTTCGTATCCTGAATACCTGTTCGGCATCGGTATCTTCCTGTTGGTCTCGGGCATCATCGCCGGTCGCATTACCCGCGATCGTTAGCACCTCATCCATCACCGGGAGAAAAATGTCTTTCCGCAATAGTCTGTTGTTCGCATTGTTTTGCCTGTTCTCAGCAGGGCCAGTGGTAGCGGCAGACCCCGCACCGTTAACGCTCGACAAATACCGTGCCTTCGACGGCTTCATTGATGCCTGGTGGGACGACGAGACGGGTCGCATGCTCGTGCGCGTCGAGGAGTTTGACTCGCCGTTTCTGTACCAGTCGTCGCTACCGCGCGGTGTCGGTTCAAATGATCTCGGGATCGATCGTGGCCAGCTCGGTGCGACTCGGGTCGTGCGCTTTCTGCGCAGCGGTCCGAAGGTGCTGCTGGTCGAAGACAATCTTCAGTACCGTGCGAACAGCGACAACGACGACGAGCGACAGGCCGTTGCGCAATCCTTTGCCCGCTCCGTGATCTGGGGCTTCACTGATATCGACCCCGCCGCGGATTCGACCGTTATCGATGCCACGTCGTTTTTTGTGCGCGATGCACATGGCGTTGCGCAGCGCCTCAAGGCAACGGGTGAGGGCAACTACAGCGTCGATGACGGACGCTCCGCCATTTACCTGCCGCGCACGAAAGCATTTCCCGATAACACCGAGGTTGAAGCGCTGGTCACGCTGGTCGGTGAACCGACGGGCCGGCATCTGCCGACGGTGACACCTGATGCGCGTTTCGTGACCGTGCATGTGCACCATTCATTTATCCGGCTGCCCGACGACAATTACGAGCCGCTCCCGTTTGACCCGCGCAGCGGCGTGTTCGGCATGGGTGCGGAAACGGGTGGCTTCCTCGATTACGCGACGCCTGTCGGTGAGCCATTGATACGCGATTTCGGGGCACGGCACCGACTCGAAAAGGTCGATCCGACCGCGGACGTCAGTGAGGCCGTCGAACCGATCGTCTATTACCTCGATCGTGGTGCACCCGAACCCGTGCGCTCGGCGCTGCTCGATGGCGCCCGCTGGTGGGCCGAGGCGTTCGAGGCGGCAGGTTACAAGGACGCGTTCCGGGTCGAACTGATGCCGGAGGGCGCCGATCCGATGGACGTCCGCTACAACGTCATTCAGTGGGTGCATCGCTCCACGCGAGGCTGGTCTTACGGCTATGGCGTCAGGGACCCGCGCACGGGCGAGATTCTCAAGGGCCACGTTTCACTCGGTTCGCTGCGCGTGCGGCAGGACTACCTGATCGCGGAGGGGCTGTTGGCGCCCTACGACGGCGATGACGTTCCCCCCGAGATGCTCGAAATGTCGCTGGCGCGTATCCGGCAGCTGTCGGCGCACGAGGTCGGACATACGCTCGGCTTCGAGCACAACTTCGCGGCCAGCACACAAGACCGCGCATCTGTTATGGACTATCCGTTCCCGAAGATCGACATCACCGAAGACGGGGAGCTCGACCTGTCCGATGCCTACGATGTTGGTATCGGCGAATGGGACAAACGCACCGTGCTGTATGCCTACCAGGACTTTCCGGATGGGGTTGATCGAGCTGCGGCCCGCCGGGCAATCATGGACGAGACCATCGCCCAGGGCTGGAAATACGTCGCAGACTCCGACGCTCGTTCGCCTGCAACGTCGCACCCCGACGGCAACCTGTGGGACAACGGTGCTGATGCTATTGCTGAGCTGGAACACCTCACGCGGGTTCGTGACATCGCTCTCCAGCAATTCTCCGAGCGCAATATCCGGCCCGGGCGTCCGCTTGCGTCCATCGAAGAAGCACTGGTACCCATCTATCTGCTACATCGCTTTCAGCTGCACGCGGTTGGCAAGCTGATCGGCGGCGAGTATTTCAATTACCGGCTGCGCGGCGACGCACAATCTGCCGCACAAGCTGTTCCTGTGGCGCGACAGCAGCAGGCGATCGACGCGCTTCTGGCGACCCTGGAGCCAGGATTTCTTGCGCTTCCCGAAACCGTGGTCGACGCGATCGAGCCCCGCGTCCCTTACGCGCCAAAGACCCGCGAGTCGTTTCGCGGCGCCACCGGCATCAACTTTGATTCGCTGGCGCCAGCCAATAGTTCAGTCGCATTGACGTTGCAAGTACTGCTCGAGCCGACCCGTGCCGCCAGGCTCGAGCGTGCCGGCGCACCAGGCTTTGAAGCCGTCACGCGCGGGCTTCTCGCGGTGAGCTGGTACGCCGATCCGGTCGACCGTGCCGCGGGTGCCGTACAGCGGCAGACCAACATGCAGGTGTTGTATGGCTTGCTCGGCCTGGCGTTCAATGAGAACGCGGACGTCGATGTGCGCGCCCGGGCGCTTGCGGCGGTCACCGAGCTTGAGCAATGGCTCAGCAGGCGTGCGCCACGTGATGAAAGCATGCGAGTGCATTTCCGTTTCGCGTTCGAGGAGATTCAGCGACTGCGAAACGAGCCTGCGGCCATAAAGACGCTTGTCCCGACGCCCGTGCCGCCGGGTTCGCCGATCGGATCAACCTATCGTTAGGCTGACATCATGAACACGACCTTAGCCGTACTCATTATTTATCTTGGCATCCTGGCC
>JAAUXZ010033614.1_pt1 | contig 11864 bp, 11 predicted proteins | sample 7278131 | NCBI WGS metagenome assembly JAAUXZ01 (sample SAMN14350119, study PRJNA611818) | marine sediment metagenome | isolation source: surface marine sediment (3m) | place: French Polynesia: Moorea | collected 2018-08
ACCCTTATGATGATCCCTACATCATTGCGGGGCAGGGCACCGTTGGCATGGAGATACTTCGTCATCATCCCGACCCCATCGATGCCATATTCGTGCCTGCCGGTGGAGGAGGGCTGATCGCCGGGATTGCCGCCTACGTCAAACAACTAAGACCCGATACAAAGATCATCGGTGTTGAACCCGAGGATGCAGCTTGTCTGCAACAGGCCATGGCAAAAGGCCGGAGGGTTATTCTCAAGGAGGTCGGGCTGTTCGTGGATGGCGTTGCGGTTCGACAGATCGGCAAGGAGACCTTCAAGGTCTGCAAGGAATATGTCGATGAAGTGATCACCGTCAATACCGACGAGACCTGCGCAGCGATCAAGGATATCTATGATGAGACGCGCAGTATCTCTGAACCAGCAGGTGCCCTCGCGGTTGCCGGTATCAAGAAATACGTGGCTGAGAAAGGGGTGCAGGATCAGACCCTGATCGCCATCAATAGCGGTGCCAACATGAATTTTGACCGCCTGCGTCATGTCTCGGAGCGTTCCGAGGTGGGTGAGCAACGCGAGGCCCTGTTCGTGGTGACCATCCCTGAAAGGCCCGGAAGCTTCAAGCGCTTCTGCCGGGATATCGGCAAGCGGGGTATCACTGAATTCAATTACCGCTATGCAGATGATGCCGACGCGCAGATATTTGTGGGCATCAAGTTATCCGAAGGACAGGAAGAGCGCGAAAAGATATTCGAAGAGCTTAAGGCCCAGGGCTACCCGATACTGGATATCACTGAAAACGAGGTTGCCAAGCTACACCTGCGCTACATGGTAGGTGGTCATGCCAAGGCCGAGAATGAACGCCTGTTCCGGTTCCAGTTTCCCGAGCGCCCTGGCGCCCTGTTGCGTTTCCTGAACAGCATGAGCCGCGGCTGGAACATCAGCCTGTTCCATTATCGTAATCACGGGGCTGCCTATGGCCGCATCCTGGTGGGTATGCAGGTACCCGATGAGGACAATGCAAAGTTTAAGGCCTTCCTGGAAGAGCTGGGTTACCGACACTGGGACGAGTCGGAAAATCCTGTGTACAAGATGTTCCTGGGCTAGGCTCCCGGAGCGGCTATTCAGCTTCGCTGGTTTCCGCTTGAGCAGGAATGACAGGATATAAGGACGAATAGTTCAGGCACTCATGGCGGTCCCCGTACCGTTCAGGGATGTCCTGGGTCCAGTCGCTTGGGATAACGAGGGGGATAATCAGTAAGATCCTGAAAATGATGCGCTTCAATCGCGTTGCCTTGCGTACGTCCATCTCCTCGCCGCCTGATATCACCGAGATATCCAGTGGCGTTACGCCGCTCTGTCCCTTCCGATAGGCCCAGATTATCAGTCCGATACCCAGCAAGGTCATACCCAGGTTGAATTCCTGTCCTGGTGGTAGACCAAGGAAATCGGTTCGATATTCCCGGAAATAATCGATGAATACTCTGAAGAAGCCATAACCGATCAGGAAGGCTCCTAACATGACACCACGTGGCGGATGCAGGTAACGGATCATGAACAGGACGGGGATGAGCATCAGATTCTTGAGGCCATCGTAGAGCACGACCGGGTGGCGGAATCCTTCGGCATCGGGGAATTTAACCGCCCACCAGACATCGGTAACGCTGCCTACGATCTGCCCATCAACAAAGTTGCCCAGTCGGCCCAGGCCCATGATGAGTGCCGCAGGGATGACCAGTTCATCGGCCAGGGTGAGGAAGTTTCTCTGATGTTTTCTACAGTGCCAGAGTATGGCGAGTGTGGCGCCTAGCAGTATGCCATGCGTCGACATACCACCAATCCAGATGGCAAATATCTGCCAGGGGTGAGCGCCATAATAGGCCCACTCGTAAAATATTACTTCAACAAGTCGCCCACCGATGAGCACACCAACAGCGACCGAGATGCTGAGCGTGTAGACTTCCCTGACATCCATGAAGAGATACTGGCGAACACTACGCAACCAGTGGAACAGGCCCAGAAAACCCAGGGTGTAACTCAGGCCATACCACCAAAGGTACATGCCGCCAATCTGGCCAATGACAGGATCAATATTGTGTACGAACGGCCCGGGCATAGTAGTAATTCTGTTTTAAGGCTTTGTGCACTATCTGTTCACTCGCGCATTCAAGTCAAGCCGAACTGTTCTTTACATCACCTGATGGTAGCCAGGGCTATAATTATTATGAGTGATATTTAAAAGGACTTGTTATGGAAGCACTCTCTATCCATCTCGCTCTGCATGGACTGCTGGTTCTTCTTGTCAGTGTGTTGGGCGGTGTGGTGCTATGGAGGGTGTTACTAAAACGCGAGTACGGACCCCAGTGGCACCTGTTGCACGCCGGCGGAACAGTCAGGGGTGTATTACTCATCGCTCTCGCAGCTGTCATCCCTGTTTTGCCTTTTTCGCTGCTTTTAGTGTCGACCACAGTGTGGCTGATGATAGTCAGCATCTGGGCCTCGATAGCAGCAATGCTGATTGCAGCGATCACGGGAGACCGTGGACTTAATCATAAGGGCAGTATCTGGAACAGGTTGATCTTCGGCTGCTATGTGGTTCATGGTGTGACCCTTTTCCCTGCCATGCTAATCCTGATCTATGGCCTTGCTCTGGCCTTGTAGGGACTAAGCCGACCGTATTACATAATCTGAGAAACCTGCTATTTTCATTTACTCATAACAATGAAAATGGAGTGGTCTCGATGAAAGAAGAAACCCCAATACTCGCTGATAAGCTTAGCCGTAGAGACGTTCTTTTAGGTGTTGGTGCCGCCACGCTCGCTTTTTCGCCTGTTGCATCAGCTATGGAGCATGGTGGCAAAAAGCATGATCACAGCAAACACATGCCCCAGCAACCAGATATGCTTGACGCGGTTAATGTCTGTCTCGATAAGGGGCAGCGATGTATCGCGCATTGCCTGGTCATGTTTCAGGAAGGTGATACCTCGGTTGCCGACTGTGCAAGCAAGGTACATGAGATGCAGGCGATCTGTGGTTCATTCTCGTATCTACTGACGGCGAATTCAGGCCATGTAAAGGCAAGTGCAGAATTATGCAGGGCCGTCTGTGACGAATGTGCGAAGGAATGTCGCAAACATGATGAACACCACGAATGTCGAGAATGTGCCGAGGCCTGTGAGGCAACCCTGGCAGCCCTTGAGAAATCCTTTGGTTAAATTCGGCCTGACCTGCACAAGAAGGCCCTTCTGTTTTTCCAGAAGGGCCTTCTTGTTGATTGACTAATCCTGCTGTCCGCGAGCTTCACTGTATGACAAAGGGTGAGATGAGTTCTTCAGCAGACACACCGCCCTCCCGGCTGAGTACACGTACCATCTCTTCGATTTTTCTGACAGCATATTCAAGCTGATCATAACCATACTTAATGACCAGTTCTTTCTCTTCATCATATCGGTGAGGGATATTGCCATTTAACAGGTGTATTTCCATGTTGTCTGACCAGAAGACAAGTTGAATTCTGTGCGCCGGGAGTACGCGCTCTATATGAACCTGGTAGGGATCAAATCCCCTGTAATCGATTGTGATCTTTCGATTGCTAAGCAGGGTTTCCGGGATCTCCTTAAGCGCCCTGGAGGCCTGCTCGAGTAATGGTGTCAGGTTTCGTTTTTTCAGATCGTTGCTCATTGCCAGCCTGTCCATGGTGATTCGTATGATGTAGCTGGTTAGAGTCGGGTAGCGCCACAGGATTCCTGCAGGAATTTATCTCCAGGCGACAAGTTTGCGTTTGACTGCGCCAGATACCCGGGCAGTATCTGTCTGGCTTGGAACTGTGCCGGGAAAGTGCGGTGCAACCGGACAGTAAAAGGCCCCTCGAACGGAGGGGCCTGTGCTAATCATTATGTCAGCCTGAGAAGCTGTTGCGCGGGATTACAGGACGGCTAAGGCGTTATTTCGCCCCGATGAGTTCTATCTGGTAACCATCAGGATCCTCGACAAAGGCAATGATGGTCTGGCCGGCATTCATAGGTCCGGCATCACGGATGATCTTGCCACCGCGTTCGCGAATCTCTTCAGTGGCCCTGTAGACATCATCAACCTCCAGGGCGATATGTCCGTAGGCATCACCGAGCTCGTAACTGTCTACACCCCAGTTATAGGTGAACTCGATGACCGTATTATCAGACTCATCGCCGTAGCCGACAAAGGCCAGGGTAAACTGCCCATCGGGATAGTCCTTTCGCCTCAGGAGTTTCATACCCAGAACCTCGGTATAAAACTGTATGGAACGGTCCAGGTCACCGACCCTTAACATAGTATGCAGCATGCGCATGTTGATTTACCTGTCAGGGTTGAACAACGGTGAGGCCGAGGGCTGTCCAGCTCTGCATGCCACCACGGTAATATTTAATCTTTGCGGCTGGGTAACCCATGCGCAGTAACTTGGTGATTGCGGTTGGCGACTGTCCACACCAGTTGCCATTGCAGTACATCACCAGGGTCTTGGCATTGGTGAAGTCGTAGGTATCACCGACCAGGACATCGAACTGGTCTTCCATGATCTCCATGGTGTTGTCACTGCTTTTAAATTCTGTGAAGGGGATGTTAACTGCTCCCGGAATCATGCCGCTGAGTCTGACCCAGTCAGGGGTGCGGGAATCGACAATGATGATGGACTCATCGCCATCGGAGTGCTGCTTGAGGTAGTCGATCATTTCCAGCTCTCCGATGGTCTCGACGACATGGGGAGAAAATGGATTCATGGGCTGGATCTTGCCGCGGCCGGTGGCGCGGTAGAAATCTACGATCTGGTTCTTTTTATTCTGGTTACGTTGCAGCTTGACGGGTTTGCCCTTGTGCATGACTTCTACGCTGACCACGCCAGGCTGAATCAGGACCTGTTTCGAGGTGCCTTCTTCGGCCTGCGCTGCTGAAATCGGCAACAGCAGGGCCAGGCTATATCCTGCGACCAGTTTGATGAGTTTCTGGGTGTTCATGTAGCGACCTCTTGTATTTGCTGGTGGTATTCGTGATTAGCTTTTTGGGTAGCAGGGATTGCTTACTCCAGATCGAGGATGAAGTCCCACTGTTCCCTGGTGACGGGCATGATTGACAGACGGTTACCCTTGCGTACCAGGGGCATGTCTTCGATCTGGGGGTGTTCTCGGAGCTCCGCCAGTGAGATAGTACGTTTCAGTTTCTTCTTGTATTTCACATCAACCATGAACCAGCGTGGATTGTCCGGATCGCTCTTGGGATCATAGTATTTCTGCTCAGGATCAAAGGCCGTATGGTCCGGGTAACCCTCCTTAACGACCTCCATGATGCCGACGATGCCGGGGACATCGGTGTTGGAGTGATAGAAGAAGACCATATCTCCTTTTTTCATCTGGTCGCGCATCATGTTGCGCGCCTGATAGTTCCGTACACCGTCCCAGTGTTCTACTTTCATGTCTTTCAGGTGGTCAATGCCAAAGACATCAGGTTCTGATTTCATCAACCAGTAATTCTTCATACACATCCTCTGGAATTCATTATTAATTTATCGTTTTGGACGCTCAGGGTTCCAGAGCGGAGCATAAATTTCAAGTTGGCGGGCAATTCATGGAATCTTCAGCCATTCACGCCAGGGCTGGAAAAGGGCCGGATCGCCAGCACCTACCGCGGCCCTGGGCACCAGGTCATTGACGAACAGGGGGCTGCCATCGAGGTTGATAGACTGGCCTCCAGCCTCGCTGAACACCAGCAGGCCCGCGGCATAGTCCCAGAGGTTCTGCCTGCCATGCAGATAGATATGACAGCGCCCGGCGGCCAGCCAGCACCAGTCCAGAGCGACGCCGCCAAAACTGCGTTGTGAGGCATAGGGTCGCTCGGTTACCAGCCTGGCAGCAAGCTCGGAGGGTAGGCGTTTGAAATCGATCAGCGCGGTGGTCTGGCTGAGAGCGAGCCCGGTAGCGACCGTATTCAGGGCTTCATCGTTAATCATCGCCCCCTGTCCGGCCTGGGCGCTGAAGCATTCATCCCTGCTCGGATCGTAGACTATGCCCAGCTGGCTCCTGCCCTCGCTGATGAGTGCGAGGGAGACGGCGTAGTAAGGGATGCCGGCGGCAAAATTACTGGTTCCGTCCAGTGGGTCCAGGCACCAGTAAGGCTGCCCGGAGGTCATGAGCGCCTTCTGAGCTTCTGCCTCCATTTCTTCGCCCAGGAAGGCGACATCTGGCCAGTGCTGCCTGAGGTAGTCTTCAAGCCTGCCCTGAACCGCGAGATCTGCCTCGGTGATAAAGCTGCCATCGGCCTTGATGCCGCGTTTGACACGCGCAAATCGTGGCAGGAGTTCCTCGCGGGCAGCATTCTGGATCTCGATTCGGAGCTTGTTAAATTCGGTACTGGATATCAGCATGATCAGGGTTCTTCTTCGATGGGGACCAGGTGGAACAGTGACTTAATCTCATCAGGTATGGGCAGGGGGCGGCCGGTCTTCCGGTCGACATAGACCCACAGCGTTTCACCGCGGGCCAGTTCTGCATCATCGCTTAATCTTCTGACTGAATAGCGTCGGTGAGAGCCGCTACGACGATAATCATGCACCCAGGTAACAATGCGTACTTCTTCACCAGCGAAGGCCGGTCGCTTGTAGTCAATCTGGTGGCTGCGGACAAACCAGGTGGTGCCGGCCTTCTCCGTGACTTCCAGGCTACCGACATCCCTGGCGTGATGGATGGCAATATCCTGCATCCAGCGCAGGTAGGCGAGGTTGTTGACGTGGCCGTTGATGTCCATCTCATCGTCTCTGATGAGATGGACATGGGTATAGAAGCGTTTATCTGAATGGGTAACTGGCGGTTTGTTCAAGAGATTAATCGTCTATGTGTTTCAGACAAATAATATTAAAAAACGCCCCCTGTGGGTCAGTAATGGTGGTGAATTCACCCGCCTCCGGGATCATCATGGGTTCCATCATGACCTTGCCGCCATGCTCGATTACCCGGGCCATCGTGGCCCTGATATCGCTGACGTTGAAGTACACCCCCCAGACTGGTGCCATATCGCCCCAGTCTGGCTGGATCTGTAGCATGCCTGCTGCATCGCGCTTACCCTGTCGGAAGGTGGTGTAGTCCAGCCCCATAGGATTCTTGCTGACCGAGTGGCTCCAGCCACAGAGTTCTGCATAGAAGCGTGTCTCCGCCTCAGGGTGGTTGCAGTAGAGTTCATTCCAGCACCAGGTGTCCGGGACGTTGACAATGCTTTCATCGCCTTCCTCGCAGGGCTTGATGTCCTGCCAGAGCGAGAACATGGCGCCATCGGGATCGGCGATGACCGACATGCGTCCAACATCCATGACATCGAAGGGCTCCTGAATGGTTTTAGCACCAAGCGATGCGGCCTTTTGCGTCATGGCATCGACATCATTCACAGCGATGTAGCTATTCCAGCTTGCGGGGGCGCCCTGTTCGAGCATCTGTGTCGGGAGCTGATACATACCACAGGCGTTATATCCCTGATGCTGGAACATCGTGTAGTCGGATTCCTCATCAGTCGATAGGTCGGTGAAGGTCCAGCCGAAAACGCCGCTATAAAAACGCTTTGCGTCTACTGAATTGCTGGTTGAAAGATCGATCCAGCTAAAGGTTCCTGCGGTACTTTCTCTTAGGAGGGCCATCACTAGCTCCTTGTGTTGTTACTCATATCAGGAAGTCTAGTTAAGAATGGTTAAAGCGTGATGATGGATTACAGCAATACCTTTTCCATGCCGCCTTTGCGCGTCTGCTCGAAGAACTTCATCTGCCAGTCCTCACCCATCAGGCGGCGTGCGAGCTCGACAACAATATAATCGGTGTCCAGGCCGGTACTATCCCGGTAACGGGACAGGCCCTGCTGACAGGCGGGGCAGGAAGTGAGTAGTTTGACCTCATCTGAGCTCACCGAGTCGTGACCGGTGAACTGGCGAATGCCCGCCTGGAGTTCCTCCTGTTTGCGGAATCGCACCTGGGTGGCGATATCGGGGCGACTGACCGCGAAGGTGCCGGCCTCACCACAGCAGCGATCACTGAGCGCGACCTCAGCATTGAGCAGGGTCTGGCTGACCTTGATCGGATCATGCTTTTTCATCGGCGTGTGGCAGGGATCGTGGTACAGGTATTTCTGCCCGGGCACGTCTTCCAGCCGGACACCTTTTTCCATCAGGTACTCGTGGATATCAAGCAGGCGACAGCCCGGGAAAATGCGTTCGAATTCGTACTTCAGCAGCTGATCCATGCAGGTGCCGCAGGATACGATGACGGTCCTGATATCCATGTAATTCAGCGTGTTCGCGACTCGATGGAAGAGGACGCGGTTCTCCGTGGTGATCTGATGGCCTTTCTCACTATCACCGCCAGAGGTCTGCGGGTAGCCGCAGCACAGGTAACCCGGGGGTAATACGGTGCGAGCCCCAACATGATTGAGCATGGCAAGGGTGGCCATACCAATCTGGCTGAACAGGCGCTCTGAGCCACAACCAGGGAAATAGAATACGGCGTCACTGTCTTCCTGGACCCTGGCGGGATCACGCAGGATAGGGACGTACTTGTCATCCTCGATACCGAGGATGGCACGCGTGGTCCTGGACGGAATCTTGTCGGGCATGGGTTTTTTGACGAAGTGAACAACCTGGGCCTTGATGTCAGGCCTGCCGGTCGTGCTGCCGGGGTTGCGTCGATCAGAAAGCAGTCCAGAGGCCCTGGCCAGTCCATAGGCCCAGCGTTGCGCGCGGTAGCCCCACTCAATCAGCCCCTTACGCATGAGCTTGATGGTGGATGGATCACGTACATTCAGGAAGGCCATGGACAGTCGTGTTACCGGGCTGCTGGAGCGTTTGCCGGTGTCCTTGAGGAAGTGGCGCATACGCGATGTGACATCCCCGAAGTCGATGTTGACCGGGCAGGGCGTGAGGCAGCGATGACAGATGGTGCAGTGGTCCGCAATGTCATTCATCTCCTCGAAGTGTTGCATGGAGATGCCGCGACGAGTCTGCTCCTCATAGAGGAAGGCCTCGGTCATAAGGTTGGTCGCCAGGATCTTGTTGCGCGGTGAGTAGAGCAGGGTGGCCCTGGGGACATGCGTGGTGCAGACCGGCTTGCACTTGCCGCAGCGTAGGCAGTCCTTGATGTCATTGTTGAGTTCGCCCAGTTCACTGGCCTCGAGGATGATGGCTTCCTGTTCCATCAGGCGCAGAGAAGGGGTGTAGGCATTCTCCAGTCCGGATCCGGGCATCAGCTTGCCGCGGTTGAAGTAACCCTCGGGATCAACGTCGTTCTTGTACTCAACGAAGGCGTTTACATCGGCTTCATCAAGGAACTGCATCTTGGTGATACCGATACCGTGCTCGCCCGAGATGACACCATCCAGAGAACGAGCCAGGGACATGATCTCTTCGACGATGCGCTCAGCCTCGTGCAGCATCTCGTAGTCATTCGAGTTGACGGGGATATTGGTGTGTACATTGCCATCACCCGCGTGCATATGCAGGGCAACGAACAGTCGGCTGGACAGAATGGAGGCATGAATCTCATCCAGGCGTTCATGCAAGGGCTTGAAGTCCTGCCCGCTGAAGATCTCTTTGAGTGGGCGTTCAACCTCGCGCCTGAACGAGATACGTAGAGAGCGTCTTAGCAGCAGGTGATAGAGCAGATCACCCTTGCGCAGGTCCTGGCGTGCGACGTCATCCAGAAGGTCCATATGTTGATCGGCGGGCTCATCCTGGTGATTGAGTATGTCCAGCCAGCGGGCATAGACCGCCTCAAGATGGGTCAGGGTTGCCACACGCTTGTTGTTGAGCTGCGCTTCACGTTCGGCGTGAACGACAACGCCGGCCTGTTCAAGCAGGCTGACCAGGTCCGACTGCACGCAGCCCCTGATCGCCTCGATCATGCGCAACTTGTTGCGCATGGACTGGACGATGTTGATCCTTTCTACGCCCTCGCTGTACTCGGCGAGGCGATCCAGGGGGATGACCACGTCCTCGTTGATCTTGAAGGCATTGGTATGCGCGGCGATGGCTGCGGTGCGGGCGCGATCTACCCAGAACTGCTTGCGTGCCTCCGGACTGACGGCGATAAAGCCATCGGCATTACGGGCATTGACCAGGGCCACCATATCGGAGGCCGCCCTGCCGACGGCATCTTCATCATCCCCTGCAATATCGGCGATGAGGACCATCTTGGGGCGTTCACCACGTGCACCCTTGGGCGTGTAATTCACGGCACGCACATATCGTTCATCCAGGTGTTCGAGCCCGGATAGTACAACTGCCTGGTTGGCCTCCAGTTGCTGGGTGATCTCGACGATGGCCGGTACGGCCTCATGCAGATCCGAGCCATAGAACTCCATGGCCACGGTGCGCATGTGGTTCGGCATACGGTGTAGAACGAATACACCCGAGGTGATCAGGCCATCGCAGCCTTCCTTCTGGATGCCGGGCAGGCCGCCCAGGAACTTGTCGGTGACGTCTTTGCCCAGGCCTTCCTTGCGAAACAGGCGACCGGGGAAGCTGATCTCTTTTGGCTCCCCCTTGCGCGTAACGCCATCGGCCTCGTAGTAGTGGACGCGAAAGCGCACCGTCTCCTGGTCATGAATCTTGCCCAGGTTATGATCCAGGCGTTCCACCTCGATCCACTCAGATTGCGGAGTCACCATGCGCCAGGAGGCGAGGTTGTCCAGGGTGGTACCCCAGAGCACGGCCTTCTTGCCGCCGGCATTCATGGCGATATTGCCGCCGATGGTGGAGGCGTCCTGGGAGGTCGGATCCACCGCAAATACGAGTCCCTGGGTGGCAGCCAGGTCAGATACCCTGCGTGTGACGACTCCAGCCTCTGCACGTACGGTGGCTACCGGTTCCGAGACACCTGGCAGATTACGCATCTCGATCTCGCCAAGGTGCTCCAGCTTCTCGGTATTGATCACTACGCTGTTTTCATCCAGTGGCACGGCGCCACCGGTATAACCGGTTCCCCCGCCACGTGGGATAATAGTGAGGCCCAGTTCGATACTGGTTGCCACCAGCCCGGCCATCTCTTCCTCGGTGTCCGGTGTGAGCACGACGAAAGGCAGCTCCACGCGCCAGTCAGTTGCATCGGTGACATGACTGACCCGGGCCATACCACCAAACTGGATGTTGTCCTTGCGTGTGACCGCAGAGAATTTACGCATAGCCCGCTTACGCAACTGCCGCATCTGGGGTAACCAGGCCTCAAATTCGGCAACGGTCTCGCGTGCGCGACTGGCCAGTTTCAGGGCAAGCTGATTGCCCTCGGCCCGTGCAATGACCTGGTCAAGACGGTGATGCATGGCATGTGCAAGCGACTCCAGGCGCTTGCGATTATTGATCAGGTCATCCTGGATGTAAGGATTGCGGCGTACCACCCAGATATCACCCAGGACCTCAAAAAGCATACGGGCGGAACGCCCGGTATTTCTCTGCCCGCGCAGGGTGTCGAGAATCTCCCAGTACTCCATGCCCATGAGTCGGATGACGATCTCACGGTCTGCAAAAGAGGTGTAGTTATAGGGAATCTCGCGAATGCGGGCGTTCATGGTGTCCGGGCCAGAAAAATGAGGCGCAATCATACCATAGGGAAGTCGTTGGCTAAGAATAGCCACAGAATAAAAACCGCTATCTATCTAGCTGTAAAAACCTGGCAAAGGTGTCAGGCAGTCTTCTATGTGAAGGTCTAGAATTACTCCTGATGTTGAGCCCTCTAAACATTGCCAGGAATTTATGAAATGCCCGATATCATTCACAGGGTTGGTATTGCATGCCCGGTAGAGCAGGTCTTCGCTGCCCTGGTCTCAGACCAGGGGCTTTCAACATGGTGGAATACGGATACAAGCGGTGCCGGTGATGTGGGCTCCATCATC
>JAAUXZ010024028.1_pt1 | contig 11863 bp, 8 predicted proteins | sample 7278131 | NCBI WGS metagenome assembly JAAUXZ01 (sample SAMN14350119, study PRJNA611818) | marine sediment metagenome | isolation source: surface marine sediment (3m) | place: French Polynesia: Moorea | collected 2018-08
ATCAGTTCCTTTCGGAAAGTACTGTCTTAATAACCGATTAGTATTTTCGTTGGACCCTCGTTGCCAAGGACTTTTAGGATCACAAAAGTAAACCTTGATGTCTGTCGTCAGAGTAAAACGTTTGTGATCAGCCATCTCTTTACCCCGATCCCAAGTCAAAGATTTGTAGAGTTCATCAGGTAATTTTTTTGACTGTTTAATTAAGGCGTTGATAACACTTTCTGTATCCCTGTTACCCACCTTCGCTAACATCACATAACGTGTGTTCCTTTCAACCAGGGTGACGATATAACTGTTCTTAGATCCAGCAATCAGATCGCCTTCCCAATGACCTGGAACAGCACGATCTTCAACTGATGCTGGTCGTTCCCGGATTGAGACGGTATCTGTGATTTGCCCAAGACCATCTCCTTTGAGTGTTGACTGTTTTGATCGACGCATTGCTCGCCGCGTGCGTAGGTAACCCTGCAACTCTCTCTTCAAGGCGCCTCTGGCTTGGATAAACAGACTTCGATAAATGGTTTCATGTGACACGGTCTGTTGCTCATCATCAGGATGTTGTTTTTTCAGCCACCCAGCGATTTGCTCAGGTGACCAATAATCTTTCAGCTTTGCAGCAACTCGCCTGGCCAAGACTTTGTTGATAACTAGCTTGCAGGCTTTTGGGCGTTTTGCTCGCTCCCAGGCGGCCTTGTCTGCTTTCGCTGCTCGATATTTATCATAACCACCATTACGATGTAGTTCACGGCTTATCGTGGAAGGAGAACGGCCTAGAACTTTCGCTATCGCACGTAAGGTTTGGTGATTAGCTAGACCCCTCGATATTTCTTCTCGTTCTTCAAGGGTCAGAGCCAGGCTAGAGCGTTTTCTTGGTGATGGCCGAATACCACCATGTTCAGCAATGATGCGTGCCACTGAGGAATGATAACGATCGAATAAGCGCGCGATTGAATGTAGAGATTCGCCTTTGTGCCAGCGGTCCCACATTTCTGCTTTTTGTGACTCGTTATAGTAAATCCGCGTTCTGTATTTCATTTTTCACACTCCATCTATTCATAAAATAAGATAAAGTGTTGCGATGATCAGTTGAACTCACCGTCGATAGGGAACCTCCAATACTTCCACACATCACATCAGCTTCCAACAAACCATAATTTTACTGTGCCGTGCTCTAGACCACTATGCGACCAGAGTGGAAGTTTGTGCCGATGGCTCCGGGCTACCAATGCCCCGTACCCGGGTCGCCCTTGAAAGGTCCCACAATGCGGTCCGTGATCCATCCGCCGTAGAAATCTCCGGCTTGGGGACGGACCACCTCTCCGTTGATCTCACATTGGATGCGCCCGGGATAAAAGGAGGCATGGTTGTCAATGGCTGCGAAAGCCTTCGATGGATTGGCGTAGAGCCATCCCACAGCGGGGCCCTCGGGTTTATCGGCAAGGGCGAAGTAGCTGGCGCGACCTTTCCACTCGCAGAAGCTTGACCCGGGAATTTCCACGAGGCGATCCCAGTCGATATCAGCAGCGGGAATATAATAGGTGGGCGGGCTCGCTGTTTCGAGTATTCTCAGGGAACGATGGCTATCGGCAACCGGACCGTGGTCGTCAGAGACCAAGACATGCTCATCACTGCTCACTAGCGCAGGGGGGCGAGGGTAGTCCCAAACTGATTCCTGCCCCGGGCCCGGTGTGACGGCGAATTCGGGACGCTGCCTGCCCGTGTGCTTCCACATATTTTGTCCTCTATGATGTTGTGCGTCAAATAGGATGGTTGCTTTGCTGAGCTTGCCCGTAAGCTCGATGCGAGATCAGGTTATACCGGTCAATCACGGCTTCGCTTGATTCGTCTTATCCACTTCCACGATCACGGGTTGGCGGACCCACATTGGATCAAATTCTCGCGTAACACAATTGACATCAGCTGATAGCGGTGAGTTCAACTGATCATCGCAAAAAGCTGCGCTTAGATGTCTAGGCCAAATAGACTGCTTTGGTTCGATAGCAGGCGTCGAAATCAGTCCATCCTAATGACTCCTTGCTGGAAGCGGGCTTACGTTCCACGGACCTCGTAGGCCAGCTAAGTGCCAGTTTCGGTCATTGAAATAATTCTTGTAATTACTCTTGTGATGCAGGGTGGGAGTGATTATTCTAGATATACTTTTTATATTGTTCGCACGCTGTATCCGAGCCACTAGCGAGGACAAACCATGGGAAAATCCGGAATTTACCTGCAGGCCTTCCTGCTTGTACTGTTAACGGGGCAAATCTGGACGGCGATGGCCGCAGATCGCGGCAGAGTAACGGGTGGAGTACCACACGAGGTGCCCAGCTACTTCAAAGAAAGTTTTCTCGAGATCGCTGATGATGTCGACGAAGCATCCGAGCAAGGTAAACACGTTCTGTTGTTTTTCCAGCTCAACAACTGCCCCTACTGCGACCACATGCTCGCAGAAGCCTTCGATGCCGAACCCCTGTCATCCTATATTCAACAGAATTTCGACGCGATTGCAATCAACGTGCGTGGTGACCGTGACATTGCCTTCAACGAGGAAGTCTCGGCAACCGAAAAAGAACTGTCGGAAATACTCAAGGTCAGGGTAACCCCGGCAATCCTGTTCCTGGATGAGAACAACAAGCCCGTGGTGCGTGTCAACGGTTACCGTGCTCCCGAACGCTTTCGCCTGGTCCTCGAATACGTCGCCACCAAGTCCTACCAGACCATCAAACTGGCCGACTACATGCAGGCCAAGCTCGATCGCAACGTTTACCAGCTGCGCCCTAATCAACTGTTCAACGATACCCGTGACCTATCCAGAATCGACGGTCCGTTGATGCTCGTTTTCGAGGACGGCAGCTGCTACGACTGCACTGTATTCCACGACGGTGTACTGGCGCACGAACTGGTACAAAAGGAAATCGAGCCATTTACGGTCGTACGTCTCGATGCCGATTCCGATGAAAAAATCATCGATGTCGAGGGTAATAAAACCACGCCAGCAAAGCTTGCGCGCAAGCACGAAATAATTTACCGCCCCGGAATAATCTTCTACGACAAGCGCACTCTGGTACGGCGTATCAACAACATTGTCTATCCGTTTCACTTCGCGGAAAACCTGCGCTTCATTGCCGGTGGGTTTTACAAGCAAACCGACTACTTTACCTACCTGGAACAGCGTACCGAGGAATTGCTTGCCGCCGGTGTAGACATTGATCTCGGCCGGCCAAAACCTTAATTTGACTCAGGACAGCTACCGCGCGGTGCCGGCTGTCTCTAAGATGACTATTTCAATTGGTCAAACGTCCGCTGCTTGAAAAAGCCGTAGTTTTAAAACTTTACTGGACGGCAGCAATGGTCGATAGCAGGAATCGAAACTAATCCATCCTAAAGTCTCCTACCTGGAAGCAGGCATTAGCTCTCATACTATGTAGAACAGCTAAGTGCAAAAGGTGGGCATGGATAACTTAGATATTAAAACTTTGGTGTGATGGGTTTTTTAGTTTATATAACTTCAAAGACCCAAAGAGTGTAAATGATTCTGTAACAAACCAAGCTGGGCAGGGTTGGTCATGGGATAGGTATCGAACCAATTAGATAATTCAAAATCTGGCTCAAGGGTTTTGATTTCATGGATTTGCCAAATGGCCGTTTCACTGTCTCCACTGGCCTGTGCCGTCGCTGCAATATACAGGTGAGCCTCAAGGCTCTCTGCATTCCGCTCAACGGTCTCATGAAGATTTATAAGCGCCTGATCAAAATCCCCCAAAAAGAAATAGGCCCGCCCGAGTAACAGAAAATACAAAAATCCGGCTTCTGGCCGATATTGGATGGCCTGTCTTAAAAGCGATACCGATTTACCTGGTTCTCCGATGTAGGTATTGATTCCGCCCATCAAGGCATAGGCATCTGCATAGGACGGGTCCAAATCGACTGCCTGGATTAGAGCTTGTAGTGCTCTTTTATGCTCCTTGTATTGCGTATCGACATAACCCAACACCCAGTATACCTCAGGAATCGAGGGGTCCATTTTTTGAGCATTGACTGCCATCTCCCTAGCTTTCTTTAAAGCGACAGCGCCATTTTCCGTCCATTGGTTGCGATAATCAGCTGCGTAACTCAGTGCCAAACCGGCATAGGCGCGGGCAAAGGCCGGATCATGTTCGATGGCCTGGCGATACCACTCCCGGGCTTTTATATTTGCCTCCCGTTCACGACGTAACAGCTCGGTTTGTCCGGAAAGGAAGTTTTCATAAGCATCCAGGTTACGGGTATAACGCTTGGCTAGACGCTCTTTTTCGGCAGTGCTCACGGTTATGGATAACTTACCGACAATTTTTTCGCTGACCGATTGCTGCATGTCAAAAAAATTCACGACCGGGCTCTCAAAGCGTTCGGACCAGAGTTGTTGCCGGGTTTCCGCATCAATCAGGCTTACGAAAAGCTTTAAGCGTTGATCATGCTTTTGAATATTTCCCGTCACCAAATAGCGGGAATAGACTTTATCACCCTGGCTACCTGAATGGTGAATTACGCGCAAAGCAGAGAGTTTCGATAGATCAGTAGTTAGGTCTGAAGTAATGCCCAAGGCTAAGGAATTACCCTCCTGACTTTTTCCTACAGCTACAAAAGGTAAAACCGTAATGGTCATCGGCTCTGAAAGCGTAGAGACTTCTGTTTTTTCTGGGCTAACCGCATGCTCATGTGACATATTTGCAATAAGCAAGAAATAAACGATCAGCAATCCAGCTAATAAAACAAAAAGGGCATATGTAGGTAAGCGGTATTGACTTTGTTTAGTTGTAAGCTCTGACTGGGTGAGAGCTTTAACAGGGGCTAGCAGCCGATAACCCCGTTTGGGAATAGTCTGGATATAGGATGGCTTGCGTGAATCATCCCCAAATGCCTTACGTAGTTTGATAATCACCTGAGTAAGCGCATCGTCACTTACAATGGAATCGGCCCAGACTTGATCTAGTAATTCCTGGCGGGATACTGGCTTACCTTCATTTCTGACTAGTATTTCCAGAACTGCTACCGCCTTAGGTTCCAAGTGAATAGTTTCCTCGTTTCGTTGCAGTTTATTAAGCGCAGGATATAACAGCCATTCGCCAATTTTTAGCATCATATGGAATGAATGACGCTGATCAGGATGATCCTGATCCATCATGACTGCAAAAAAACAAACATATTAAGAGCTTGTAACATATTGTATTTATTAGAATTTATTTTTGTTAGGAAAAACTTAGTGTTTCCTAAGGGCATTTTAGAGGAATTATGTACATTCTACAGCCTACTTAACCACATAGAAATGGAGCGAAACATGCCTAAATATGTCATTGAACGTGAACTACCTGGTGCCGGTAACATGAACCGCAGCGATAAGCAGGATGCAGCAAAAACATCCAATGCTGTGCTTGATGAAATGGGAGACCAGATCCACTGGGTACATAGTTATATTACTGAAGACAAGATCTACTGCGTCTACATAGCCCCTAGCAAGAGTCTCATTCAAAAGCATGCAGAACTCAGCGGTTTTCCCGCCCATCGAATCGAGGAGGTCAAAGCTTTGGTCGACCCGACCACGGAGGACTTGAACGAGAAAAGACAAGCCGCCTAACTAGAAAAGCAGGATATCAAAATGCCCAAAGTTGCTGTAATCCAAATAGCTCCGGTAGTATTAGATCGAGACAAAACCATAGATCTCGCAATCAACGCAATTAGTAAGGCTGCGCAGACAGGTGCTGAACTTGTTATTTTTCCCGAGGCTTTTATCCCGGGATACCCCGCGTGGATTTGGCGCTTACGCCCAGGTAGTGACTGGGAGACCAACGAAAACCTGCATGCTCGGCTACTGGAAAATGCAGTAGATGTGGATTCTAATCAACTGCAGCCTATGCTTGAGGCTGCTCGTGAGCATAAGGTTACCGTTTTGTGCGGTTTGCACGAACGTGATAACCAATTAAGCAGATCCACACTTTATAATTCGACGGTTACGATAAGCCATGAAGGTAAACTGATCAATCATCACCGAAAACTGATGCCAACCAATCCTGAACGCATGGTGTGGGGATTCGGTGATGCATCGGGGCTTAAGGTAGTAGATACCCCGTGTGGGCGTATTGGTAATCTGATCTGCTGGGAGAACTACATGCCGATGGCACGATATACCCTATATGCACAGGGTATCGATATCTACATCGCGCCGACTTATGACAGTGGTGAAGGATGGCTCGGTACGATGCAACACATAGCCCGAGAGGGCTGTTGTTGGGTTATCAGTGCCGGTGTTGCCCTTAATGGTCGCGACATCCCTGATGATTTCCCAGAACGCGAGAGTATATACCCGGATACCGAAGAGTGGATCAATCCGGGTGATTCGGTAGTTATAGCACCCGGCGGTGAAATTATTGCTGGACCACTAAACAAACAGCAGGACATATTGTTAACTGACATCAATCTAGATCGAGTCAGTGCAGCACGCAGGACCTTTGATGTTTCAGGTCATTATTCGAGGCCGGATATCTTTACTCTGCATGTTAATAGCCAGCCCCAATCCCCCATCCAGTTTGATTAACTTTGAGCTGAGGAAACGGTTCATTAATTACCTTCCTATGTTTTTTTATTGTCTCCTATGGGTCGTTAGCAGGAGTCGAAAACAGTCCATCCTAATGACTCTTTCCTGGAAGCGGGTATTCGCTCCACAGACCTCGTAGGCCAGCTAAGTGCCAAAAGCAGTCATTTACGGGACTGCTGTAGTGTTTCAGTTACTAAAGTACATGATGGCTGCATCAAGTGCATGCCCAATTTCCTTGTTGATCAAAGCGCCTTATCAAATATCACGTGGTGGAAAGACCTGTTCATGACTCATATCAGGTTCATCACATGCTTGGGCAATCTGATCGCGTGCCTGCTCTTTCAGTTGAAGGGCTAATTCCCAATCAGTGGAATCCTGATTGCGTATGGCTCCTGTTTCAATTGGCTCACCCACTATGACGCTAATCTCACCACGTCGTGCAAACCAGGTGTTTCCAGGAAGAATTGAGCGTGTACCCTTGATAGTCACAGTAACGATTGGTAATGCAGTATTCGCGGCAGCCACAAAAGCACCCATACGAAAGGGACGTAGCCCTGGTGCGTGAGTAAAAGTACCTTCAGGAAAGAAAAACAAGGAGTCTCCCTGATGGGCGGCTTGCCTGACGGACTCCAACGCCGCAACACCCCCGGCATGATCAAATCGCTCCACAAAAAGAGTACCGATACGATTGAGAAAGGTACGTGGTAACCAGTCCCGCGACAGTTCTGACTTGGCAACGAAACGAAACTGTCTGGGTAATAGCGCACATACGGTGTAAACATCTAAATAACTTAAATGATTGGCAACGTAGACACAGTTTCTGTTACGGGGTAAAAGATTCGACAAACCTTCCACCTGCAAACGTGTTCCTGTCAACCAGGCCAGGGTTTTTGCAGTCTGCCTCATTAAACCCCAGCGCCAGCGCGCAACAGGGATGGTGAGAACACCTAACGCAACGACTGCGGCAAGTAGACGAAATACGACTTGAACATAAATGGCGTATACATATTCTTGACTCCGGGATATCTGACTACGCACCCGATTGGGCAGGGTGGCCAGTTGTAACCGCAAGAGTTGTATCCAAACGGCTTTACTGGCTTGTCCAATTTGTTCCTGTTCATACAATTCGCGACAGGCAGCACGTCGAATTTTCCCACTGGAGGTTTTTAATACGCTTCCTGGAGGTGCCAACACAATATCATCCGCGGCAATGCCTGTAAGCTCGATGGTCAATTCATTGATCCGTTGCCACAGAGACTGTCTTATCTGCTCGTCTGGTTCACGGGTTTCTGCCAGTACGACCAGTTTTTCGGTCTGTTTTTGAAGATCACGCGAAGCAAAAACCGCGACTCTGCCTTTACGTATCCCTTCGATTTCGCCGACCGCTTGTTCCAGTTCATGGGGATAAACATTACGCCCTCCATGGATAATCACATCCTTGCTGCGGCCGGTAATAAATAAATTACCCTCAGCCAGATAGGCCAGATCGCCGGTTTGTAACCAATCCTGATCAAAAAGGGTGTCAGTGTCCTGCGGATTTCGATAATAACCGGAAGTTGCTGATGGCCCCATAAATTGTAAACGGCCCTGGTGTCTTTCAGGGAGCTCTCGAGAATGTGTATCAACAATGCGGAGTTGATGCCCACTCAATACTTTTCCACACCCGACAAATTCCAAGGCGTTTTCATCACTCTGCGCTGCCGGAATTGCGCGACCATTCAAGGTTAAAGCGTCTCGATCAATGCGATCAATTAATGGCTTTTGTCCCAAGGTCGGAAATGCCAGGCCAACCGAGCATTCCGCCAAACCATAGACGGGAAACATGCTCTCTGCACGAAACCCAATCTTTTCATAGCGTTCAATGAACCTTCGAATAGTTTGTGGGCTCACGGCTTCGGCACCATTTAAAGCAAGGCGCCAGCTTGAAAGATCCAGGTCCTTCAGCTCATCATCAGATATACGATTCAGACAGAGCTCGTAAGCGAAGTTGGGCGCTGCCGACAAAGTGCCACCAAACCGGTGAATGGCCTGCAGCCAACGTACCGGGCGGGCAAGAAAGACCAGTGGAGACATGATCACCAGCTGAACGGAAAAATACAGGCTCCCCAACCAGGCTCCAATCAAGCCCATATCGTGATAGAGCGGTAACCAGCTCACGAAAACATCGTTGCTGTCTGCCCGTAATGAATGTCCATCAACCCGAATATTTGCCAGCAGGTTTGAATGACTTAACACGACACCCTTGGGGTTCCCGGTACTGCCTGATGTGTACTGGATAAACGCGGTATCACTTGCGTTTATCTGGGGGCGATTGTAAGCACCCGTCGGATTAAGCAGGGTTTTCAAGGTGACAACATCTTGCAACGAATCAACCTGTGCGCGTAACACACCCGCCAAGGTTTTAGCCCGACCAATGGTAATCAGAAAGCGGCAACGCGCATTTTCCAGAATACCTGATTGGCGATTCATGTGATCTTCCAGCTGCGATGGCCGCGCAGGCGGATAGATAGGGACCGGAATACCACCGGCATACAAGACTCCAAAAAAACTAAAAAAATAATCCTCTCCCGTAGGCAGCATTAATGCGACGGTATCACCCGGCACCAGGCCGCGCTGCTGGAGACTGGCAGCGACCTGTTGGGCTTTCTCTTGTAATTGCCCATAACTGATCACCTGATAGTCATCATCATTTATATAGAGGCGAATGTGGGGGTATTCAGGTTGTCGTTGGGCATGCCAATCGAGCATTTCCACCAGTGTTTCAACCTTCTCGGGAGAATCAGCAACTTCACTGATGGCCAGGTCAATTCGACTCAGATCATCCGTTTCCACCTGCTGGGCCGTCATCAATACACGCAATATATCTCGTGGTGATTCGGCGTCACTGAAGGTTTGTTCCGGCAAACGTACCTGAAAGGTTTTTTCAATATGTGATATCAGTTCGACACGGCCGAGGCTATCGAATCCCAGGTCCCGGTCCAGGTGACTGTCCAGCGTAGCGCGATGTATCGAGGCGAGTTTGGGTTGCATACGTAATGCGACCTCACGAATCTCGTTTAATAATCGCGCTGCCAGTTTATGAGTTTCTGTTTCGGATTGCGGGTCTACCATAAACCGGCATGATAACCCAACTGATCAGAGCATACCTTTGATAAAACCATTACAGCCGAACATTAATGACCTTTAATTTCCGAACATAATCGACGTAATGTTTTTAAAAAGCATTCAATAGAATGGGGCCATTTTTGGGATGAAGTGGTACTCGACTGATGATTCAAGGATTAATACGGTCAATAAACTGTTTCACCCACTCATTAAACTGGTTGCTATCCGGTATCTTGTGGAGAGATTCTATGGCCTGTTCAAAGGTTTCTTGAGGATAAGATTCTCGGCGGTCATTGAATAATGTGCGCGCGTACTCGATAGACCATTCCGGATGGCCCTGAACACTTAAAAAATGGGAATTCCACTGCACCAGGAAATAGGGGCAAAATGGGTTGCCCGCGATGACCTGGGTTCCAGAAGGTATTTCGACAACCTGGTCCTGGTGGCTGACGATCAAGCTGAATTGCTTGGGTCCGTATCGCATCCAGTCGGGTTGCATTAACAGATCATGGGTGGCAACACCTATGCCCCAGCCTTTATCAGATCTTTCCACCTTGCCATTTAAGGCCAGGGCAATTAATTGATGCCCAAAACAAATTCCGATAAATTTTTTTTGCAGCTGATCAAGCTGCTGTATGAATGTCATTAATGCCTTGATCCAGGGCTCATCGTCATAAACACTTTGCCGACTGCCGCTGGAAATATAAAAATCAAACGCATGCGGATCACTGGGTATTTCACCTTGATCGCAGCGGAAACAGGTAAACTCGAGTCTCGGGAAAAAAGGTGCCAGCATAGCGATGATCATGTCCTGGTACTGCCCAAATCGTCCCTGGTATTCTTCCCGCACCTGATCACATAGTAAAACACCCACCTTCATTGTGGCTACAGATCACCCTTAACGGCATTTATAAAAAGCTGACGGTATTGTGCCATCGTCAAGTCAATAGGGTTGCCACCGGCTGAAGGATCTTCAATAGCCATGCTGGCAATGAGATCAGCCTGTGAATCATCGATACCAATGGCTGCCAGATTATCCGGGATTGCGAGTTCCCGCCGCAGATTGAGTATCCATTGAATAAAACCTTCCGCGCCTGCATCAGGCAGGTCGAGATATTGAGCCAATTGAGATAAACGCGTTTCAATAGCAGAGCGATTGGCCTGTAATACGTAGGGCATCAGTATGGCATTTAAAGTACCATGGTGTGCATCATATATCGCACCCAGCGGGTGAGCCAGGGCATGCATGGCACCCAAGCCTTTTTGAAAAGCGGTCGCCCCCATACTTGAACAGACCAGCATCTGGGTTCTTGCCTCTATATCCTGGCCGTCATGATAAGCCCGGGTCAAGTATTGATGAACCAGGCGAATGCCTTCAATCGCGATACCCTCGGCAAGCGGGTGATAGAAGGGTGAACACAACGCTTCAAGATTGTGGGATAAGGCATCCATACCGGTTGCCGCGGTCAGGGCAGGGGGGAGCTCAAGGGTTAACAAGGGATCCAGTATGACCTGCTGTGGCAACATGTTGGGATGAAAAACAATCTTTTTTACTTTGTGGTCGGTATCAGTGATCACCGAAGCACGTCCCACTTCCGAGCCCGTTCCGGCCGTGGTCGGAATGGCGATGACCGGCGCCATGGCATCGGCATTTACACGGGTCCAATTGTCTCCCACATCTTCAAAATCCCATAGGGGCCGTTGTTGACCGACCATTAAGCCAATCGCTTTCGCGGCATCCAGGGCCGAGCCACCGCCTATGGCTACGATACCGTCATGCAGGTTATCGTGATAAAAGGTTACACCCTGTTCAACATTGTCACCCGTTGGATTCGATTGAATATCAAAGAAACAGCCACAGTTTAATCCGGAAACCCTGATCTGGCTGGTTACTTTTCCCAACATGGGCATTTCTGCCAGCCCGGGATCGGTCACTATCATCGGTGATTTAATACCCATGATGCGACACAGATCCGCAAGTTCCTTGTAACGACCTGCGCCAACTCTGATATTCGTGGGATAGTTCCAGTTCGCCGTTAAGTTCAAGGTGATGTCCTCTCAGGTTGCCTGTTTGATATGGAAAGACTTGGGGCGGGTGACATATTCATAACCGAGCACGGAAAGCGTACATCCATGACCCGAGTTTTTAATCCCACACCAGGCGAGGTCCGGGTCCAGGTAATCGCA
>JAAUXZ010162623.1_pt1 | contig 11862 bp, 13 predicted proteins | sample 7278131 | NCBI WGS metagenome assembly JAAUXZ01 (sample SAMN14350119, study PRJNA611818) | marine sediment metagenome | isolation source: surface marine sediment (3m) | place: French Polynesia: Moorea | collected 2018-08
AGCCTTGCAGTTGCGTCGGATCTCGCCAGTAAGGGAGGCGGCAAGTGATATTGGACTGGACCTGGCGGCGGGCGCTTTTGGCACAAGCGCAGCCCTTGAAGGCGATGCGACAGGAGTTAACTCACTGACCGCCAGCGGGAGGGTGCGTGGCGTCACCTGGTCGGATGATGAGGGCTTTCAGGCGGCTGAAAAGCTGCGCGCAAGTTACTCCATCAGCGCCGAACGGCATGAGGGCCGTTGGCGTGGTGGGCTCGAAGCCAGGTTAAATCGGGGAGAGTTGTACAGCGACCCGGTTTTTCTGGACTTCAAAGCGCAGCCGTTGCGTCTGGTGGCGCGGGGTGCCTGGAATCCCGTAAAACACGGTCTGCGGCTGGATAGTTTCAGTTTGGATGCAGGAGATGTGCTGCGGGCCAGCGGTGACCTGCGCATCAAAACGAAACCTTTTGCACCGACCGAGGCCGGGTTGGAGTTCAACGTCGCAGATTTGGGCAAAGGCTACGCGGTCCTGCTGCAACCGATGGTGATTGGCACCGGCTTGGATGAAATGGAGATGCAGGGCAGGGCCGAGGCACGCTTGCGTTTGAAAGCTGGCAGTCTGGTTTCCGCAGATCTACGGGTCGTGCAACTTGACATGGCCGATCTCAATCAGGCTTTTGCCGCTTATGGTGTGGATGCAGACGTGCACTGGCGTCGCGCCGGGGATTCGCCGGCGAGCCGAATTCGTTTCCAGAATGCACAGCTGGGCGGCCTCGATTTCGGCGCCAGCGAACTGGATTTCAGCGCCGCCGGTGCCCATGTGCATCTGCTCAAGCCGCTGGCCATACCGTTCTACGAGGGACAGATCCGAGTCCATGATCTTACCTGGCTGCAGACCGAGTCGGGGATGGATGCGGGATTCAGCTTGGGCGTGGAGGCCGTTTCTTTGCAGGCACTCAGTCAGGCGCTGGAATGGCCCCTGATGAGTGGAACCGTAGAGGGCGAAATTCCCCGTGCTCGATTCACCGGGGAGACCTTGCGTGTTGACGGTGATATCGAGGTCCGCGCTTTTGATGGAAAGATGCTCCTGCGGAAACTGAGGCTGCAACAGCTGGCCAGTGCCGCTCCGGTGCTTGAGGCGGAATTGGAACTTCGGGGACTTGACCTGGCCAAAGTGACCGAGACCTTCTCTTTCGGGCGTATCCGGGGGCGTCTCAACGGCGACGTGCGGAACCTGCAACTGGTTGCCTGGGAGCCGAATCGTTTTCAGGCGCATTTCTATTCCCCGAAAGACGACGACCTTCCGCATAGGATCAGCCAGCGCGCGGTCGAAGATCTGACCGAACTGGGTAATGGTGTCTCCGGCGCTTTGGCATCACCTTTCCTGCGATTCTTCAAGGAGTTTTCCTATGATAGGGTCGAACTGAAAGTTGCCCAGCGAGGTGATCGGGCTGAAATTGGCGGCATCCCACACGCGAGCGGAGGCGATTACCTGGTAAAGGGGTCTGGCATCCCGCGCATCGACGTGATCGGGAGGAACCGAGACGTGGCCTGGAACGACTTGTTGGCGCGCCTGAAGTCAATTCGTACCGAGGGAATCGAGGTCGAATGAACATAATTAGAGTGGAGTGACGGAGATGAGTATGACTCAGAAAATGATCGGTTGGCCGCTGCTGGCGCTGCTGTTGGCATCCTGTGTGACCATCAATATCTACTTCCCCGCAGCGGCGGCGGAAGAGGCAGCTCGAACCATTGTGCGCGACGTGCTTGGCAAGGAAGGTGACGAGGAACAGGCACCAGACGACAAGCCGCAGTCCTCCCTGCAACCCTCCGCGGCAGTGTTGATCGCCAGTCGCGTTCTTGAGGCGCTGGTGCCCAGCGCGCATGCAGCAGGTCAAGCGAACATTGACATCAGCAGCCCGGCTATTAAGCGCCTGCGCAGTTCCATGAGCGGTCGTCAGGGACGGCTGGATCCTTTTTATCGCGCCGGTGCCGTCGGGTTCGCCAATAATGGCAATATTGCGATCCGTGATGCCTCAGCCGTGGGCTTGCGTGAGCGTGGTTCGATGAAAAAGCTGGTGGCGGATGAGAACCGCGACCGTGCGGCCCTGTACCGAGAGATCGCTCGTGCCAATGGGCACCCCGAATGGGAAAAGGATGTGCGCAATACGTTCGCACGTGTCTGGCAGGAAGAGGCGCGCAGGGGCTACTGGATCCAGCTTGGAAACGGTAGCTGGAAGCAGAAATAGTCTCCAGTGCCTATGCCTCCGGGAAACCGGAGGCCGCGAAGTTTCGCAACAGTGGTGTTGGAAGTTGCATGAAGTTCCCTGTGCTTGCCTATGTCGACCTGGAAACCACAGGCACACGCACGGTCTCTGACCGCATCACCGAAATTGCCATCATTCGGGTAGAGCAGGGCGAGGTGGTGGAGCGTTGGTCCTCCCTTGTCGACCCGGAGGTGCCGATACCGGATCCCATCCAGCAATTGACCGGTATTACTGACAGCATGGTGTCAGAGGCCCCGACGTTCGGGCAGCTGATCCCGGATATCGTTCGGCTTTTCGACAGTGCAGCGTTGGTGGCGCACAATGCGCGGTTTGATGCCGGCTTTTTGCGCCAGGCCTTCAGGCGACGCGGGCTGGCTTTCGACCACGAGGTACTTTGCACCCTGCGCCTGTCGCGTGCCTTGTACCCGCAGCACCGGCGGCACAACCTCGATGCACTGGTACAACGTCACGCAATCGAGGTGGGAGAGCGCCACCGCGCGATGGCGGATACACAGGTGCTGCCGCAGCTGATGCGCCGTTGGATTTCAGAACATGGGTCAGAGCATATCGAGCAACTGCTGGCGCAACAGCTCAAGCGCCAGAGTCTGCCCAATCACCTGGATCAGGATCTGCTCGACCGCCTGCCTCGAGGCCCTGGTGTCTACCTGTTCTTTGGTGAGAAAGGTGTGCCGTTGTACGTGGGCAAGAGCGTGGATATCCGTTCACGCGTGTTGTCACATTTCTCCGATGCCAAGCGCAGTGACAAAGAACTGCGTATGAGCGAGGAGGTGCGCGAGGTTCAGTGGGTCGAGACAGGAGGTGAACTCAGTGCCTTGTTACGCGAGGCTGAACTGGTCAAGGAGCTATCACCCATCTTCAATCGGCGCCTGCGTCGGCACAAAAGCCTGTTCAGCTGGCATTGGCGAATTGGCGAAACGCAGCGATTGGATCTACTGGATTTGGCCGATCCGCAAAATGCTGCCATCGATTTGAATGATCAGTACGGGCTGTTTCGCAACAAGAAGGCAGCCGAGAATGCGTTGCGTGCGATCGCGTCAGACCGGGCGCTGTGTCTAAAGACGCTCGGCCTGGAGAAGGGTAAGGGCCCGTGCTTCGCTTACCAGCTAAAGCGTTGTAAAGGCGCTTGTGTCGGCGAAGAGTCCGCCATGCAGCATGATCTGCGAGTGGCCGAGGGCCTGTTGCCGATGCGGGTGATCACCTGGCCATACCGTCAGCCGGTCGGCGTGATCGAAGAGAATGCTCAGGCCGGGATCAGACAGGTGCTGGTGGTTGACCAGTGGCGTGTTGTTGGTGTGTTAAGGGAGGGGGAAGACTATGATCCCACTCTCTCAGATGGCCAAGGCCCACTGGACCTCGATACCTACAAGATACTGACCCGCTACCTGGGCAGTGGCAAGGCAAGACTCGTGGAATTCAAAGACGGAAGCAATTCAGAGCAGTTGTCCTGGCTGTAAAAAAAAGGCACTCCGAAGAGTGCCTTTTCGCTTATTCGGCCATCGTTGCCGATTCGATGACGACCGGATCGGCCGGCACGTCAGAGTGTCCGGCGCGGCTGGTGGTTTCTACACCTTTGATCTGGTTGACCACGTCCATGCCTTCGGTAACCTTGCCGAATACACAGTAGCCCCAACCGTCCTGGCCCGGATAGTCCAGGAAATGGTTGTCACTGACATTGATGAAGAACTGTGCGGTGGCGGAATGCGGCTGCATGGTGCGTGCCATGGCGATGGTCCCGGTTTCATTGCTCAGGCCGTTTTTGGCTTCATTCTCGATGGAGTCGCGAGTTGGCTTTTGCATCATGTCTTCGGTGAAACCACCACCCTGGATCATGAAATTATTGATCACGCGGTGAAAGATGGTGCCGTCAAAAAAGCCGTCGCGCACATACTGCTCAAAGTTCTCGCAGGTCTTGGGGGCCGCCTCGTGATTCAGTTCGATCACGATGTCGCCGAGATTGGTTTTCAGGGTAATCATTAAAAGTGTCCTTGCTGCAGGCAGTCGGTTTTATTTCCGGGTGATGGATTCGATCAGAATGGTCTCGATCGGCACGTTCTGGCGGCCAGACTTGCGGGTGACCGGAATATTCGCGATGGCATCGACTACGTCCATACCCTCGGTGACCATGCCGAAAACCGCGTAACCCCACCCGTCGAAACTTGGGTAGTCCAGGTTCTCATTGTTGCGGTGGTTTATGAAGAACTGAGAAGTGGCCGAGTGCGGGTCGCGGGTGCGTGCCATAGCGATGCTGCCGCGCACGTTCTTCAGGCCGTTCTTGGCCTCATTGGTGATCCCTTCATGGGTGTCTTTCTTGTTCATGTCCGCGCTCAGGCCGCCACCCTGGATCATGAAGCCCTCGATCACGCGGTGAAAGATGGTGCCGTTGTAGAAGCCCTCGTCGACGTAGCGCAGGAAGTTCTTGACCGACTCCGGGGCCTTCTCTTCGTTCAGTGCGACGGCGATGTCGCCCTTGCTGGTCTTGATCAGGACGGATACCGACTCGGCCAGTGCCGCGCCGCTCAACAGGAGGCCCAGCAACAGGCCGCTCATCAGGTGCTTCATCATTTTTTGCTTCAACTCTTTTGAAATGGAGGCGTTTTTGTGTTGCGCGAGTGTACCGGCTTGGCCAGTGTGGAAAAAGGCCGGTTACCGCATAAATTCGGTAGAATTCCGGTTTTGATGACAATTCCGGCCTGCAGTCCCTCATGTTAAAAATCTATAACGACCTCACGCGTACCAAGGAAACCTTCGAGCCGTTGGTTCCCGGCAAGGTGAATATGTACGTCTGTGGGATGACCGTATACGACCTGTGCCACCTTGGTCATGCTCGCGTGATGGTGGTCTTCGACGTGGTATACCGTTATCTCAAGGCCATCGGTTTTGACGTTACCTACATCCGCAATATCACTGATATCGACGACAAGATCATTAACCGCGCCAACGAAAACGGCGAACCGTTCAGTGCCCTGACCGAGCGCTTCATCGCGGCCATGCACGAGGATTCCGATGCGCTCGGCATTCTGTCGCCGGACGACGAGCCGAAGGCCACTGAACACTTGGATGAGATCGTCGACATGATCGAGCGCCTGATCGCGAACGAACATGCCTATGTGGCAGAAAACGGCGACGTCTACTTCGACGTCAAGAGTTTTCCTGAGTACGGCAAGCTCTCCGGTAAGTCGATTGATGACCTGCAGGCGGGTGCGCGGGTCGAGCCCGGTGACTTGAAACGCGACCCCCTGGACTTTGCGTTGTGGAAATCCGCAAAACCGGATGAGCCCTCTTGGGAATCGCCCTGGGGGCAGGGTCGGCCCGGCTGGCACATCGAATGTTCGGCGATGTCCACCAAGGCGCTCGGTGATACCTTCGACATCCATGGCGGCGGTGCGGACCTGACCTTCCCGCACCACGAGAACGAGATCGCCCAGTCCGAATGCGCGACCGGCCATCCGTTCGTCAAGTACTGGATGCACAATGGGTTCGTGCGGATAAACGATGAGAAGATGTCCAAATCGCTGGGCAATTTTTTCACCGTGCGCGAGATCCTCGAACGCTATCGTGCTGAAGAGGTCCGCTATTTCATCCTTACCAGCCAGTACCGGTCACCACTCAATTACGACGATGAGCACCTGGACAATGCGCGTGGTGCACTGACTCGCTTCTATACGGCCTTGCGCGGCTTGGCAGATGTCGAGCCTGCCGGTGCCGAGGTGTTCGAGCAAAAGTTCGATGCCGCGATGCAGGATGATTTCAATACCCCGGAGGCGCTCGCGGCCATGTTTGAACTGGCGCGCGAGATCAACAGGGTACGGGCCGAAGATGAGCCTCAGGCTGCTGCACTGGGCGCCTCGTTGTGCCGTCTGGGCGAGATGCTGGGTATTCTGCAGAGCGACCCGGAGGCCTATTTGCGTGGCGACACCGGAGACAGCGACGACTTGGGCGATGCAGCCATCGACGACCTGATCGCCGCCCGCAACCAGGCGAAGGCGGACAAGAACTGGGCAGAGGCCGATCGCATTCGTGACGAGTTGCAGTCTCAGGGCATCCTGCTGGAAGACGGTCCAGGTGGCACGACCTGGCGACGTGCATGATCGAGGAAAGCCCCGTCTTCAAAGTCTTTTACCGTGACTATGTGAACGGTGTTGCCATCTCCTCTTCCCAACCGGAGGAGTTGGCTGGGGATCGTATTGCGCCGCTTGCCGAGGCCTTGCTGCAACATGCGGACAACTTCCTGGGTGTGGTCGACAAAAATGAAAGTATTTTGCAGGCCTACCTGGATGACGATGAGCAGACAGTCTTTCTTGAACTGCTCTATCCGGAGGGGCGTGGACCGGAGAGCAGGGCAGGCTTACGGCTGCAGATGAGCTGGGCGGATGCGGTGGATATCCTTGCACAATTGCCTGCCGAGTTTGATGAAGCCCTGTTGCCCGGCGCGCAGCCGGTATCCTGAACGGGGATGTGTTGATGAGCATGGCACAGATCACCGGAACGACAATCCGCCTGCACATCGACGCTGCGATTGACGACCTCAGCGGTGTGGTGAAAGTTGGCGAGTACTTGGTGCTGGGTAACGACGAAGGCCACCAGTTGCTCGTGTGCAAGTCGGGTGACAATGGAAAAAGCTGGCAGTTGATCGAATGTGTCGCGTTGTCCGACGCCGAGGGTGAGACAGACATCGAGGCGCTTACGTATGCAGAGGGATTCCTCTATGTTGTGGGCTCGCATTCGCTACGTCGTCGCTCCTTGAAGCCAACTCGCCTGACGGTCAGGCAAAACCGCAAGCGATTTGCCCGTGTTGAGGCACAGAAGTCACGGAATCGTCTCTACCGAATTCCCTTTGATAAGGTCTCTGGCAAGTTGGGTCGGGCGGAGTCAATCGATCTTTCCAAGCGACTGCGAAAAGATCCGTTCCTCGGGCCGTTCACCATGATTGCGAGCAAAGAAAACGGCGTCGACATCGAGGGTATGGTGGCGCATCAGGGGAAGCTTTTTGTCGGCTTCCGCGGCCCGGTTTTACGCGACAATCTGGTGCCTGTCATGGTGTTGGATTTCCAGCGCCCTAAGCGCTATGAACTGCGCTTCGTTGATCTGAGGGGTAATGGCATCCGTGACATGGTCTCCGTCGGCGACAGCCTGATTCTACTCGCGGGCCCGGCCAGTGATGCTCCCGGGCCTTTCTGTCTATGGTGTTGGGATGGTGCAGACCAGTTGCCTGGCACAGACCGCTCTGTGCGTCCCGCAACCGTACTTGGGACTGTTGGTGTTCCGGCCGGAGGCAAGGCCGAGGGTTTGGCTTTGCTGAATACCCGGAACGATGAGGTCGATTTGCTTTTGGTGGTCGATGGTGTAGCTGAAGAGCGGGCGCAACGATTGCGTCTGACGGTCTGCCCGGTCCGCTGATCGTTACTCGAGAGCCAGAATAAATTCCCAGTGTTCCTCGCTCAACGGCATGATTGACAGTCGGTTGCCCTTGCGCAGCAACGGCATGCCCTGCAGTTCGTTGTCGGCGTATTGCTTGAGTTCGCGCAGGCTGATGTTCCGCCTCAATTTGCGTTTGTGTTTCACGTCCACCATGTACCAGCGCGGGTTGTCCGGGTCTGATTTTGGGTCGTAGTATTTTTCATCCGGATCGAAAGCTGTATGGTCAGGGTAGCCCTCTTTCACCACCTGCATGATGCCGACGATGCCCGGTTCATCACAGTTCGAATGATAGAAGAACACCAGGTCCCCCTTCTGCATTTGATCGCGCATCATGTTGCGCGCCTGGTAGTTGCGAACGCCGTCCCAGTGCTCGGTTTTTTTGGGCATTTTCATCAGGTGTTCAATGCCAAACACATCGGGCTCGGATTTCATCAGCCAGTAATTCATTGGTTTACCCCAGGGATTACGGTTTTGCGGTGACCTGGAAAAACTTTAAGCTTGGCGCAGCAAAAATCAACGGGTGACCTATGAGCAAGTTTTTAGCCGTGCTGGTGGATGGTCAGGTGCAGTTGGAATTCGACCATGCCAAGCCGATACCCCAGAACCAACTTGATTATCTCGATCACATGGACGGGCGCATGGACCAGGGCATCGTGCTCGATGACGAGCAAATCACTGACCCGGACATCGAAGCGCGGGTGAAGTTCGTTGCACAAAACATGGCGACTGCGCTGCTGGAGGGTAATGATCAGACGGCAATCGCCATGTGTACCTGGCTGGGTGTGCGACGCCCACAGCTACAGCAAGTGAAAGTCACCCTGGGTGAAACGGGGGCGACGGTCGACCTGGATTACGAGACGCCATATGAGCAACCCAAGTCTCAGCCTCAGGTGGTTCATTTCCATCCCAAGAAGCTGGACGGCTAGTCAGCCGGGTCAAGCGATCTGCGCGGCCATGTGGAGAAAGCTGGCCAGTCGCTCAGGGTGAATTTTCCCTGCTGCTGCCGCGGCCTGCACTGCGCACTCGGGTTCGTCGGTATGCGAACAGTTGTTGAAGCGACAATCCCCGATCAGTTCGCGGATTTCCGGGTAACCGAACTCGAGTTCACGGAGCGTCAACTTGCCCAAGCGGAAGCTGCGTACGCCCGGCGAATCGATGATCTGGCCACCACTTTGCAGGCGATACAGGGTCGCGGCCGACGTGGTATGACGTCCGAGCCCAGTGCTCTCGGATAGCCTGCCTTCTTCGACGTCCTCACTCGGCAGGATGGCGTTGATCAAGGATGACTTGCCAACCCCTGACTGGCCCACCAGGATGCTGGTTTGGCCTCGCAATCGTTCGAAAAGTGGTCTGAGGCCATCCTCCGTCTTGGCGCTGACCTGTATCAGCGGATAGCCGAGCGCTTCATAGTGGGCGAAGCGTTGCTGAAATTCCGCTTGCGCGTCATCAGGCAGCAAATCCGCTTTATTGAGACAGATTACCGCATGCACTCCGATGCGTTCGGCGGCTATCAGATACTGATCGAGCAGGTAACCGGCGGGTTCAGGCTCCGGTGCCAGCACGATCACCAACTGGGTGATGTTGGCGGCAATCGGTTTTTCGCGGCCACTGTAGTCCGGGCGGGTGAGGGTTGTTTCGCGTGGCAGCAACGCGACAACCACGCCTTGTTCTCCCTCAGTGGCCTGCCAAAGGACCTTGTCGCCGCAGGCCACCTCGCCGAGATTCTGACGAAAGAGACAGTGGATTTGTTCCCCGTTGCTTGTGCGTACCACCAGGTTCTGTCCGTGGCGCACCACTACACGGCCTTCGAATTGCTCGCCATGTTCGCTACCCGCCAGTGCCGTCTCTGCCTTGGTCTCGGCGCGTTGCCGGCGCTCGGCCTGGATCTTCGCGATGCGCGCACGCTGTTGGTCGGTGAGTTTGCGACGCGCCATCAGCAGCGTTTATTGGAACTTGTAATAGGTGTCGTTGAGGTAGTTCGCCAAGGTGTCGATTTCGTCATCGAAGAGGCCGGTACCGAGATTGGTTTCACAGCGACGCACAATACGTTTGAGTTGCCCCAGGCTTTTCGCGCGGCGATCGGGGCGAGTGTAGAAGTCGTCAGAGTGACAGCTGCTGCATTTCTCGGCGAGGTGCTGTGCTGGGTTAAATCCTTCTGCAGCGACTGAGCTGGCAAAGCCCAGCAGGACTGCGGCGGGCAAAATCAGTCTGAACATGCTTATTCCTCTCATGCGGTCGTCATTTTGGATGCCAGGTGCGCGATACGTTCGGGCGCCGGCGGATGGCTGTGGTGGAAGGCCGAGTACAAGGGATCCGGCGTCAGGGTGCTGGCATTGTCTCGATACATGCTCACCAAACCGTCGATCAGGGCTTGGGCATCTGTTTGTTCGGCCGCGAAATCGTCGGCCTCGAATTCGTGTTTGCGTGAGAATGCCGATAGCACAGGCGAAAAAAATACCATGAAAACCGGCATCATCAGAATGAAAAGGATCAGCGCCAGTGCCTCACTCTGTCGACCCACACCCAACCCGGAATAGAACCAGGCCTGCTGCGAAAGCCAGCCGAGCAAGGCAAGGCCCGCCAGCGACATGAGCGCGGAGGTGATCAACATCTTGAGGATGTGTTTGCGTTTGTAGTGGCCAAGCTCATGCGCCAGAACGGCCTCTACCTGGTCCTCGTTCAACCCTTCCAACAGGGTGTCGAAGAAAACGATGCGCTTGTTCTTGCCGAAGCCCGTGAAATAGGCGTTGCCATGCGCCGAGCGTTTGGATCCGTCCATGACGAACATGCCATTGCTCCTGAAGCCGCAGCGCTCGAGTAGTTTCTCCAGGCGCGCACGCAAATTTCCATGGTCCAGCGGTTCGAATTTGTTGAAGATCGGGGCAATCCAGGTGGGGAAGCCCCAGGTGATCAGGAGCGTGAAACCCATCCACACGAGCCAGGCCCAGGCCCACCAAAGACTGCCGGCGCTTTCCATCAGCCACAGGATGACCAGCAGCAGGGGCAGCCCCAGCGAAATCGAGAGCGCCAGTTCAATCAGCTTGTCCTTGACGAAACGGGCAGGTGTGCTGCGGTTGAAGCCAAAACGCGTTTCCACGCCGAAGGTACTGCGAATCTCCAGCGGCAGGTCCACGAGCATGTCGATCAGCATTACCGAGATGATCAGCGCGGCACCCTGCCAAATTGCAGGAAGCGACAGTCCAAGCCAGGCTTCGTCGAGCCAGGCAAGCAACCCTCCCAGCGTCCATACCAGCAAAACAATCGGGCCGAGCAACAGTTTCCAACGGTCTATCCCGAGACGCGCGAGCGTGTAACTCGCGGCTTTTTGATGATCCTGCAGGCTGATTCTGCCGGCGAAAGCGGCAGGGACGGTGCCGCGGTGGGCGACCACGTGTGCGGCCTGCCGGCTGGTCAGCCACAATTGCAACAGGGTGCCCGCAGCAAGTGCGACAAGAAAGATCATGGTGAAGGTTTCCATGGCGCGATTGTAGCTGCGCGAGGGCTGCTGTGCATGGTCGCTATGCTGCTAGAATCCACGATTATTTCCGGTGAAACTGCAAGAGGGCATAATGGCACCAAGCGAGAACAACCTGATCTGGATCGACTTGGAGATGACCGGGCTGGACACGCAGAGCGACCAGATCATTGAGATCGCGACTATCGTCACCGATGCCGATTTAAACGTTCTGGCCGAGGGGCCGACGATAGCCATCCATCAGCCACAGCTGGTTCTGGACGAAATGGATGAGTGGAATACCAACCAGCACGGCAAGTCCGGGCTGACCAAGCGTGTCCAGGAGAGCCGTTATACAGCCGCTCAGGCGGAGCAGGAGACCCTGGATTTCCTCGGAAATTGGGTGCCCAAGGGAGCGTCACCCATGTGCGGTAATTCCATCTGCCAGGATCGTCGCTTCATGGCGCGCCTGATGCCGGAGTTGGAAGACTACTTTCATTACCGCAACCTGGATGTCTCAAGCCTTAAGGAACTGGCTCGTCGCTGGGCGCCGGATGTGTACAAGGGCTTCCCCAAGGAGTCATCGCACCTCGCGCTCGACGATATCAAAGACTCGATCGCCGAACTCAAACACTATCGCGAGCACCTTCTCAAGGTCTGAGTCCGGACGAACGAGTTCTACCTGGTTGGCTGGGCCAGCGTTTTCTGGCGGCATTTGCACCCATC
>JAAUXZ010012921.1_pt1 | contig 11855 bp, 10 predicted proteins | sample 7278131 | NCBI WGS metagenome assembly JAAUXZ01 (sample SAMN14350119, study PRJNA611818) | marine sediment metagenome | isolation source: surface marine sediment (3m) | place: French Polynesia: Moorea | collected 2018-08
ATCAACCTGCAAACGTCATTCCTGACGCCACCGTTCGGTTTCGCGCTCTTCTACCTGCGGGGCGTCGCACCGCCATCGGTGACCACGCAGCAGATTTACAGCAACTAGGCTCTCAGATATGAATCACCGCGGTATTGGGATGTTTGCGTTACTGGCGGTCGCCGGCGGTTGCGCCTCGGCTGATCGACACAGCACCGTCGGCCTCAGTGACGGCTCGACGGTCCATACCCTGCATTGTCGGGAGGGCTGGACCGGGTGCTACCAGGATGCGCGGGAGATTTGCGGCTCGGATGGTTATGAGGAGATAGACCGGGTTGTCGATAGCAAGGTGACGTCCGCCGGGCACCTCGCGCGCCTGCACAGCATCGAGGGAGGTATCGAAGACCACGCCTACTCGGAAAATGCCCGCCACGAGGTTTTTGAGCGGACGGTTACGATTCGCTGTAAACAGCGCTAACCGCGTCGGCCAGCTTCTCGACCAGTTCCTTTTCGTGGTCCTCGCCAATGATGTAAGGCGGAGCAAGCAGGATATGATCACCGAGGCGGCCATCGACTGTGCCGCCCATGCCGTAGACCATGAGCCCACGCTGCATTGCGGCCTTCTGTACCTGGTTGTGATACCTCGCGGATGGGTCAAGCGGGTCCTTCGTGTCGCGGTCGGCGACAAATTCGATGCCAATGAACAGGCCACGCCCGCGTATGTCGCCGACGTTGGGATGTTCGCCCAGCGCGGCATTCAGCCTGGCGAGCATTGATTCGCCTCTGGTCCTGACGTTGCCGAGAAGGTCCTGCTCTTCAATGACCGACAGCGTTGCAAGTGACGCAGACACAGCCGTTGCATGCCCCATGAACGTGTGGCCGTGCTGGAAGAACCCGCTGCCATTGCGAATTGTCTCGGTGATTTCACCGCGGCAGAGCAGCGCGCCGACAGGTTGGTAGCCGGCGGCAAGTCCCTTCGCCATGCACACGATGTCCGGCACAATCCCTTCCTGCTCATAGGCCATCATGGTCCCCGTGCGGCCGGTGCCACACATAACCTCGTCCAGGATCAGGTGTATGCCGTACTGGTCGCAGATCTCACGAATGCGCTTGAAGTACCCGGGCACCGCAGGGACGGCGCCGGCCGTCGCGCCCACGACCGTTTCTGCAACAAACGCCGCGACGTTGTCCGGTCCCAGCTCTTCGATCTTCGCGACAAGCTCGTTGGCAACGCGTTGCCCATAGTCGGCGGCAGACTCGTCAGGTGTTCGGCCGCGGTATTCGTAGCAGGCTGATATGTGATGTCCTGCTACGAGGATCGGCGCGAACTTCTCGCGTCGCCATTCATTGCCGCCCGTGGCCAGGGCGCCGAGCGTATTGCCGTGATAACTCTGGCGACGCGCAATGTAGAGGTGGCGCTTGGGCTGGCCGGCCTCGACGAAGTACTGGCGCGACAACTTGAGCGCCGCCTCGGTGGCCTCCGAGCCGCCGCTCAGCAGCAGGACCTTGTTCATGCCCGGCGCGGCGCCGACCATTCTGTCGGCGAGCTCTTCCATCACATCGGTTGTGAAGAACGAAGTGTGTGCGTACGGCAGTTGTCCGACCTGCGAGCGAATCGCTTCGATCACGGCAGGATGACTGTGGCCGAGGCAAGAAACAGCGGCGCCACCGCAGCCATCAAGGTATCGATTGCCATCCGCGTCGACGACGTAGACGCCATCGCCACGTGCAGCCCGGGACGGCGCCTGCAGGAGGCTACGATGCAACACGTGGCTCATGACGTCACCAGTACGCGCTGACTTTTGACAGCTGCTTTTCTGCTTCCCTCGCGATCTTCACAGCGTCGCCACCTTTCTTCGCGACGAGCAGCGTGATCAGCGCCTGCGTTACGGCAAGCGCGCCTGTAAAGGAATGATAGAAGGACGCCGACTTGTTCTGGGTGATGATCGTGTGGCCAGCCGCGTGTGCCGCGGGAGACACGATGCTGTCAGTCACCGCGACGATTTTTGCACCTGCCTCGGCCGCGTAGTCGACGGCATCGATCGTGAGCTGGGTGTACGGCGGAAACGAAATAACGAGCAGAGAGTCGTCTTTGCCGATGCCGCGCAGCTGGTCCGCAAAGATGCCGGCGTGTGTGTCGATCAGCCGGCAGTTCTCCTGGAACAACTGGTAGGCATAGTGAAACAGGAACGCGGCCCCGTATGCGCCGCGTAGCCCGAGCACGTAGACCCGGCGACTGGTGTGCAGCGCCTCGGCGGCGGCTTCGATGGCAGCACGGTTGTCATCGGACAGCGTGCGCTCGATGTTTTCGAGTTCCTGCTGCCGCAGGTCGGCAAACAGCACGCTCGTGTCATCGGCGCCGCGTCGCTGCAGGTCCTTTACGCGCGTCGAGAATTTCGGCTCCGTTTTACGGAGTCGCTGGCGAAACGGCTCCCTGAGTGCCTCGTATTCCTCGAATCCGAGGGTCTTCGACAGCCGGCTCACGGTGGCCGGTTTTACACCGGCTTCCTTGGCTACCTTTCGCATCGAGTTGAGCCCGACTTCCTCGGGGTGCTCGACCATGAACCTGGCGGCTTTCTGCAGCTCGGGTGTGAGGTCGGAAAACGAGTCGATAAGAAGGCGGATCGTCTCAGGATAAGGGCGTTGCATGGGACTGATGAAACAGTTGAATCATGGATTCACTATACTGAATCATCCGTTGCATTAACAGGGGGTTTCGGCTAGGTTTAAAGCCGATAGTTATAAGACAAGCGGACACCTGTTGTGTCCCGTAAGAAACAAGCTTTCTGCAAAAGAGAGGGGGAAATCCACATGAAGAAACATTCCGTTTCCTTCGGCGTGATGGCTGCGCTGCTCGCGACTGGCGGGCTGTCGTACCAGACCGCCGTCGCACAGGACGACGGTGCTGCGGATGACTTTATCGAAGAGATCGTAACCACCGGGTCGCGCAGCACAAGGCCGCGCTCCGCCGGCGATTCGCCGGTACCGGTCGATGTGATCAATGCCGATGACTTCACCGCAATGGGCAACACCGCCGACCTGACCGACAACATCAAGGCGCTCGTGCCGTCATACACGGCAACACCGGCGACCGGCGACGGTTCCGCGTTCGTGCGTCCGACCTCGCTGCGTGGCACGGCGCCTGACCAGACACTGGTGCTAATTGATGGAAAGCGTCGTCATCGCTCGGCGCTCGTACAGTTCCTCGCACCGGCAGCCGGTAACGGCTCGCACGGTGTCGATATCGGCATGATCCCGAGCATGGCAATCAAGCGGGTTGAAGTACTCCGCGATGGCGCCTCGTCGCAATACGGTTCGGATGCGATTGCCGGCGTGATCAACTTCATTACCAAGGACGAGCGCGAAGGCGGTCAGGCCATGGTGCAGTTCGGTGAGCACTTCGATGGCGAACAGAGCCTGCGCGCCGGTTTCAACATCGGCCTGCCGCTCGGCAACAACGGCTTTGTCAATGCAACCCTCGAGTACAACGATAACGACGCGTTGTCGCGCGGCATCCAGCGCTCGGTGGCCCAGGACCTGATCGATAGCGGTGTCCAGGGCGTCGGTGCGGATTCACCGTTTGGCGATGCACCTTTCGTGCAGACGTGGGGCCGCCCCCAGACCGAGGGCACGCGCTTCTTCCTGAACTCCGGCTTCGAGCTCAGCAGCTCGGCAGAGATGTACGCCAAGTTCGGACTGGCGCAGACAGAAGGCCGGTACCGCTTCTTCTATCGCAGCCCGACGCATTCGACGTTCACGAGCCAGCGCGAGTTCGGCGACGGCTGCCCGGTTTGCGATCCGGTTCCGGACGATCCTGATGTCAACGGTATTCCGAACACGCAGAGCTTGCGGGAGCAAGGTTTTACCGGGCTGCCGGCCGGCTTCACGCCATTCCTCGACGGTGACCAGGACGATGCAAGCATCGTCGTCGGCGTTCGCGGCGAATTCGACAGCGGCATGCTGTACGACTTCAGCTACAACTACGGCAAGAACGAGCTCGACTACTTCCTGAACAACACCGCCAACCCGTCGCTCGGGCCGGGCGACTTCTCGAGTCTTCCGCAGATGGGCTTCGACGTGGGCGGTTACGCGCAGGAGGAAACCACGATCAACGCCGACTTCTCGATACCGATGAACGACCAGGTCAACGTGGCGTTCGGTTTCGAAGTTCGCGAAGAAACGTTCAGCGCGTTCGCCGGTGAGCCGAACTCGTACCTCGGATCCGGGTCCAGCGGCTTCCGCGGTGTCGAGCCGAGAAACGCTGGCGACTTCAAGCGCGACAACGTTGCGATTTACGCGGACATCGAGCACGACGTCACGGACGCGTTGCTGGTGCAGTACGCGGCGCGTTATGAGAACTTCTCCGACTTCGGCGGCACGCTGAACGGCAAGCTCGCGGCACGCTTCCGTGTATCCGACACGTTCGCGCTTCGTGGTGCCATCTCGACGGGCTTCCACGCGCCGACACCGGGACAGTCGAATATCTCGACGATCATTACGACGTTCGACGGTGCGACCGGCCTGCAGGTTGAAGAAGGCCTGTTCCCTGTCAGCGACCCGGACGCCCAGGCGGCCGGCGCGACCGCACTCAAGGAAGAAGAGTCACTAAACATCAGCGCCGGGTTCTCGGCGGATATCGGCGACTTCGTATCCGTCACTGCCGACATTTACCGGATCGAGGTGGACGATCGCATCTACAGGACAGGTGACATTCCGGTGCCGCCGCAACCTGGCGACGATCCAAACCTGCCCGCACGCTCGCTGTCCTTCTACACGAACGCCATCGACGTCGAGCATGAAGGTATCGACATCGTTGCTACGTCGTCCTTTGACATCAGTTCGACGACGTCTCTCGACGTGTCCCTGGCTTATGGCTACAACACTATCGAGGTGACCGGGCAGACTGCGGTCAGCGGCATCCTGCCGGTGTCGAGCTCGGTGATCGAAGACATCGAGAACAACTACCCCGAGCACCGTTTCGTTCTTACCGGCAACTTCCTGATTGGCGAAGACGTCAACGTCATGGCGCGCATCAACTACTACGGTGAGCACTACGACGAGCGCGGTACGATTGCCGGCCAGTGCGGTGTCGTCGGTGTCGACAGTGACGGCGACGACGAGTGGCAAGTTGGCGCCTGCGGTACTCCTGCGGGTGCGATCGGGCCTGTGAACAAGAGCTGGGAGATCGGTTCGACGATGTATGTCGACCTCGAGGCTGGCTGGAACGTCAATGAGAATTGGCGTGTCGTGCTTGGCGGCTCTAACATCTTCGATGAGTTCATCGATACGATTCCGAGCCAGAAGCTCTCGGGTACCGCCTCTCCGGTGCCGGACGAGTGGGCCAACCGTATCGGCGTTGGCCTGCCTTATCCACGTCGGACAGCCGCGAACTACGAGGGCGGATCCTGGTACCTCAAGGGTATTTACTCGTTCGATTGATTGTTGAGTGAAACGAAGGCCGGTCGCGAAAGCGGCCGGCCTTTTTCGTTACAGGAGGCCTTTGCTCGAGGCGTTTGCCAATCCGGTCATGAGATCGGAATCCTCGTAGCGGGCCATGCTCAGAGACGCCGCGTAGTCGGGCAACACTGATCCGGTAAGCCATGCCCCGCACAGTTTGCCGGCAGCGCAAGCTGACATGCTGCCGAACCCGGACAGCGCTGCAACCATGAACGCACCCGGCGTCGCCATTGGCCCGATCAGCGGCCAGTTTTCGTCGGTCATCGTGTAGTACCCACCGTAGTGCGAATACCGGGTCGGCGGCTCGTCAACGTAGGGCTCGAGCGCCGGCAGGAATGCGGCCGCACCGCGCATGACGATCTCGGGAAACTGCGGATCGGAGGCCGGCTCGTTGGCGAGGTCCTCCTGCGGCTGGCTGTGTTGCTCGTTGTAGGCCCAGCCAAGCTTGACCCATCGGCTGCCCGGCCCGCCTTCGGGGCGGCAATGCGTGCCACCGGGCAAGGTCCCCATCAGCCAGGCGAGGTCCGGGTCCTCCGCGAGGAGTTCGCGTTCGTCGTCGGTCCAGCTGAGCGTTTTTTCGTCGAGGTCGATCGAGAACGGCATGTCGCGCTCGATCGCACCGAGGCGATCTTCGAACGCGACTTTTTGCTGGAAGCCGTTGTGAACAGGAAGATGCTCGCCCAGCATCGCCGCGACATGGCTCGCAAACGGGCCCGCTGCGTTGACGATTGCATCGGCAGTAACTTCGGTCACATCGTTACCCGAAACCGTCAGCACGAAACCGTTGCCCACCCTGATGTCGCTTACGGTGCCACGCAATAGTCGACTACCCTGCGCGCGCACCTGCTCGAGCATCCATGAACCAAGTTGTTGGCCACTGATGTCGCCACCCCGGCGGATGTGCACGACATTGCGGATGTCGGGCGACAGTGCCGGGAAGACCTCCCTTATTGCGTCGCCTTCGTGCATGGCGACGTCGATGCCCGGCTGCAGCGATGCCGTGAGGACACTGACGTCCTCGCGTCGGGTTGCAAGCGCGTAGCCACCGCGGGTCATGTTGAACGCATTGCCTGTTTCACGCGCGAATCGCTCGAGCTCCTCGATGCTGTCATTGGTGAAGGCGGTCATAACCGGATGCGGCCACCAGTTGCGGTAGTTGTCACCCGACTGCGCGCTCGTATAGCTCATCGGCGGGCGTGGATCGATAAGGACGACCGATTCGCGCCGATGCGCAAGGCTGAGATAGTAGGCGGTCGCTATGCCGGCGATACCAGCACCGATAACCGCGATGTCTGCCGACGCTTTAGAGATGGCGCGCTGTCAGGTAGGCGCGTTCCGAGATGTCGGAGTAAGCCGCGGTCTTTTCGAGATACTCGAAGTACGCCTTGCCGATCTTCGCTGATGCAGGGTCGCTGTCCATCAGCTCGGTGACAACTTCTTCGGTAATCGACTTCAACAATGCGACGACCTCGTCGGGGAACGGCCGAATCTCGATATTCGGATCTGCCTTGAGCGTTGCGAGTGACATCGCGTTGCCATGCGTGTACTCGGCCGCCATGTCGGTGGTCAGTGCCTGGCAGGTGATGGTCACGATTTCCTGCAGGTCGGGCGGCAGCGAATCCCAGGCCTCCTTGTTGACGATCGTCTCCAGCCCGGGACCGGGTTCCTGCCATCCGGGGTAATAGTAGTACCGGGCTGCCTTGTGCAGACCGAAAGAGGCGTCGTTGTAAGGGCCGACCCATTCGGTTGCATCGATTGCACCCGTCTGCAATGCCGTGAAGATCTCAGCGCCGGGCAACGTAACCGGCGTACCGCCTGCGCGGCGCAGCACCTCGCCACCGAGACCCGGGATGCGCATCTTCAGTCCCTTGAGATCGTCGATCGAATTGATTTCCTTGTTGAACCAGCCACCCATTTGCACGCCCGTGTTGCCACACGGCAGTGGTACGAGATCGAAGGGCTCGTAAAGCTCTCGGTACAGGTCCATGCCGCCGCCGTAGTACAGCCAGCCGTTGAGCTCGGTATTGGTCAGTCCGAACGGAATCGCGGTGAAGAACTGGGCCGCATCAACCTTGCCCTTGTGGTAGTAGGCCGCGCCGTGGCCCATCTCGACGGTACCGCGCGAAACCGCGTCGAACACCTCGAAAGCCGGTACGAGTTCGCCGCCACCGTAGACCTTGATCTTCAGGCGGCCGCCCGTCGCCGCCTCGACGCGCGTCGCGAGATTCTCCGGCGCCATACCGAGACCGGGGAACTTCGGTGGCCAGGAGGTCACGCAGGACCACTCGAAGGTCTCACCGCCTGCCGCGGTTGTCGTCGTACAATCACCCTGATCGGACGTACACGCTGCCAGTCCCGCCGCGGCCGCGAGGCCCCCTACAAACTCTCTTCTTTTCATGATGTTGCCCATGTTGTCGTTATGCGCCTAAGTCTATTGCCCGCTCTGGCGCAATGCCAACCGACGATGGTCGAGACTCATGGGCCACCTGCAGGCCAAAAGTGGTGGAGAAGTGGCTGATTATTTTCCCACCTTATCGTTGAAATATTGGTCATTACGACCATTTTTCGCCCTGGATGGGGAAAAAGGGCGCCAGATCCGGGATCCGGCGCCCTTTTTCGGGTCTCCGGCGGGCAAAATGCCTCGAGAAGATGCCGTCCGTGGCTTTCGAGGTAGGAAAGGCTGAAAAATTTTCCCACCTGCCGGACGATCAAGTCTCGCACGCAGGCAATCCGCCGGTGTCATATCATTTTGCGCCTTGCATCCACTAACGGCCGTTGCCGGCCTGAAACACGGGACACTCGAGAGAAATGATCGGATTGCTGCAACGCGTGACCCATGCCGACGTCGCGGTCGCGGGAGAAATCGTCGGCCGGATCGGTCGCGGTCTGATGGTACTTGTCGCCGTGCATCGCGATGACACCGGGCAGGACATCCGTCGCCTGGCCGAGCGCTTGCTCACCTACCGGGTCTTCCCGGACGACGAAGGCCGCATGAACCTTAGCCTACAGGACATAAGCGGCGGGCTGCTGCTCGTGCCGCAATTTACGCTGACGGCGGACACGAAAAAGGGCACGCGAGCGAGTTTCACGAAAGGCGCGCCGCCCGAGATGGCCTCAGACTATTTCGACAAGCTCGTTGAGGCGTGCAGGTTGAAACTCGACACGGTCGAGACGGGCCAATTCGGCGCCAATATGCAGGTCAACCTTACGAATGACGGTCCCGTGACGTTCTGGCTATCAACCCGTTGAAAATACGCCGTTAATCTGTGTCAGTCACTGTGTCTGACACCATGCGGTTGTGTCAGACACAGTGACTGACATGAGGTGTGATGTCTGTCGGGTTTTGTTGCGCCGAGGCGGGTATCATAAACATAATTCGCGCCTTATCTGACGGGGCCTTGCCCCAGGAGAAACTGAATGTTTTCCAACATTGGCCCATGGCAGCTGCTGATCATCCTGCTCATCGTGCTGGCCATTTTTGGCACCAAGAAGCTTCGCAACATGGGTTCCGACCTCGGAGGCGCCGTGAAGGGTTTCCGGTCAGCGATGAACGAAGCCGACGAGACGGCCGACCAGATCAGTGATTCGTCCAAGGACGCTGATTTCGACAACACGCCGGCCGAAGAATCCAGCAAGGAAAAAGACGCTTAAGCCGAGGGGCTTACCATGTCCGGTATCGGCGGTACGGAATTCATCCTGCTATGCCTGATCGGCCTCATGATCCTGGGGCCCGAGCGGCTGCCCAAGGTCGCCCGCAAACTGGGTGGCTGGGTTGGCAAGGCGCGCCAGATGACACGCACCCTGCGGCGCACGCTCGAAGAGGAGATCGATGCCGAGAAGAACCTGGGCTTCGATCCGTCCGACTTCAAGAACCTGAGCCCTGAGCAATTGATCACGCCACGCGACGACGATACTTATTCGCCGAAGCACGTCGAGGAAGACGACACGACGCCCGCTGCACCGTCATCGGACAAGACCGACAAGACCGCATAATGGCCGACGAGCGACAAGAAGACCTCGGCGAAGGCACTCTGCTCTCACACCTGATCGAACTGCGCAGCAGGCTGTTCAAGGTCTTCGGCGCAGTGTTTCTCGTGTTTCTCGCGTTGCTGCCGTTTTCGAAGATGATCTTCAACTACGTCGCCGAGCCGCTCGTGAGCGTCGTGCCCAACGGCCAGCTCATTGCACTGAGCCCTGTGTCCCCGTTGACCGCAACGATCGCCCTGACGTTCTACCTCGCATTGTTCATTTCGATGCCGGTCGTGCTGTATCAGCTCTGGGCGTTCGTCGCGCCCGGCCTCTACAAGAAGGAGAAACGCTTCGCGGTACCCCTGTTGGCGACGAGCATCGTTCTGTTCTTCGTCGGTATGGCGTTCGCGTACTTCGTCGTATTCCCGTTGATCTTTGGTTTCGTATCGACATTCACGCCCGATGCCGTGAACTACCAGCCCGATATGACCGAATACGTGAGCTTTGTCATGATGGTGGTCCTGGTATTCGGGCTCGCATTCGAAACGCCGATTGCGACAGTGTTGCTCGTCATGACCGGGCTCACCACGCCCGAAAAGCTGGGGAGCGCCCGCCCGTATGTTTTCCTCGGCGCGTTCGTGATCGGCATGCTGCTGACACCGCCCGACGTCATCAGCCAGACAATGCTCGCGGTGCCCGTCTATCTCCTCTACGAGATGGGCATCTTCATGTCCCGGATTTTCCGCCCGTCGAGCGAGGAATCGACCGAAGAGGCCGCCCCGGCGGACAGCTAACTTTCTGAAACCAAACATAATTCCCGCGGTCCGACTACCTTAATGCGGCGGGATAGTGTTTAATTCGTAACCTTTCTCCGCACCAGAATAATTCGATGGCGCGCAGCGCCTACCCGGGGGGACGATGACTGACTCTGTGGCCACCACGGCCGAAGACTACTCGCACGACGCCGAGTTCCTTGGCCATCCGAAAGGCCTGTACGTTTGTTTCGCCACCGAGCTCTGGGAGCGCTTCTCGTTCTACGGAATGAAGTTCCTGCTGGTGCTTTATCTGACCAAGTACCACCTGTTTACGGACCAGATGGGCCTCGACGTGCTCGGCGCATATGCGGGCCTCGTGTATGCGCTGCCACTGATCGGCGGCATGCTCGCCGATCGCTATCTCGGCATGCGCAAGTCGGTCGTGTTTGGCGGCATCTCTCTTTGCCTGGGTCACTTGCTTATGGCGGTCGAAGGTCACGCGGCCAAGCTCTACCCCGCCGGTACGACGCTCGTCGAGAACCTTACGCTGGCATCCGGTGAAGTACTTGCCGCGGGCACCGTTCTCGTTGAAGACATCACGATGCGCGACACGGCCGCGCTCGATGTCTTTTACATGGCGCTGGCGCTCATCGTCATGGGCGTCGGTTACCTGAAGCCAAACATTTCGACGATCGTCGGCAAGCTGTATGCGCCGGAGGACCCGCGACGCGACTCCGGTTTTACGATCTTCTACATGGGCATCAACATCGGCTCGTTCACAGCGACGCTGCTCTGCGGCTGGCTCGGTGAAACCTACGGCTGGAAATACGGCTTTGGCGCAGCCGGTATCGGCATGGTCATCGGCCTGATCACGTTCCTGCGTGGCCAGAAACACCTGATGGGACACGCCGAACCGAGCGACCCCGAGAAGCTTGCAAAGAAAGTCCTTGGCCCGATAAACATCGAGTGGGCAATCTACCTGCTGTCGGTTCCGGCCCTGGGCGTAATCTGGTGGCTCGTGCAGCACGAGCATGTCGTGCTCGGCTCGCAGAACATCCTGCTGATCGTTGCAATCGTCGGTCTGATCCTCTATTCGATGCTCTATGACAAGACCAGGCACAACAACACGCCGGCCTACATTATCGCGGGCATAGCGGTGCTGGCCGGCGCCTACGCCGTGCTCGTCAACCTGCACTTCCTGCCGGGCAGCGAAGACATCGCCGAGTACGTTCTCTACGGCTCCGTGTTGATGATCGTCGGCTTCGTTATCTATGGTTTCCTGACGCACAACTCGCCCGAGTTCGGGCGAACGGTTGTCCTGATGATCCTGATCCTGTCGACGATCGTGTTCTGGGCGCTGTTCGAACAGTCCGCCGGCTCGATGACGTTCTACGCTGACCGCGTACTGGATCGACAGCTTGGTGACGTCGAGTTCACGGCTGCGCAGTTCGGTTCGCTCAACGCAGGCTTCATCATGCTGCTCGCGCTGCCGTTTGCCTCACTGTGGATCTGGCTATCGAAAAAGAACCTAGAGCCGTCCACCCCCGTGAAATTCGGGCTGGGCATTGTTCAGGCCGGGCTCGGCTTCGGCGCGCTCGTGCTTGGTGCCCAGTTCCCGGACGAGGCAGGCAAGGTGGCCATGATCTGGCTGGTGCTGGCCTATCTACTGCACACGACCGGCGAGTTGTGTCTGTC
>JAAUXZ010032557.1_pt1 | contig 11854 bp, 6 predicted proteins | sample 7278131 | NCBI WGS metagenome assembly JAAUXZ01 (sample SAMN14350119, study PRJNA611818) | marine sediment metagenome | isolation source: surface marine sediment (3m) | place: French Polynesia: Moorea | collected 2018-08
CTGTGCTCGAGGCGTCGATCATCGACGACTCGGAGACGGAGAAGGAACTCGAGAGCTTCGTCGCTGCGTTGAAAGCGAAGCGGCGGGAGATGGAAGAAGAGCTGGCAAACTTCAAGGACGCCCAGAAAGCGCCTACCGGCGAGACCGGTACCAGCGCAAAGGGCAGTAAGGTCGACGACAAGATGGAGAAGGCAACGGCTGCGTTCGACCGCGTCGTCAACCGGGCAAGTGGACTGCCGGGCATGAGTAGCCCGGAAGATCGAAAGAGCGCGGCGCAGCTCGCCGAGCTCGATGACCTGGCACGCAAGAACGCGATCCAGGAACGCCTGAACAAGCTCAAGGAGTCCAGCTGACCATGCTTGAGTTGCTCATGGCAGGTCCGAACCTGCCGTTCGCGGTCGCCCTCTGCGTGATGCTGGTCATCGCGATCGTCGAGGGCGTCGCGATGCTCCTCGGCGCCGGGCTGTCGGACGTTCTCGACTCGATGCTGCCCGAGATCGACCTCGAAGTTGATTTCGATGCGGACTTGTCACCGTCGACGTTCTCGCGCTTGCTCGGTTGGTTGAGGATAGGACACGTACCGGTCCTGATGCTGCTGGTGGTGTTCCTGACGGCATTCGGATTGATCGGCCTGGTGCTGCAGTCGTTCGCCAACGGTTTGCTGGGCACTTACATGCCGGCCATCGTGGCGGTCATTCCGGCATTTTTCCTGTCGTTGCCGGTGGTCAGGGTCGCCGGCGGAGTGCTCGGCGCGATCATGCCGGCCGATGAGACAGACGCCGTGTACTCGGACAGCTTCATCGGCCGCACCGCAACGATCACCCTGGGCGAGGCAACGCTCGGCTCCCCGGCGGAGGCGAAACTGACCGACGAGCATGGGCATACGCATTACGTGATGGTCGAGCCGGACGTGGCCGGGACGAGCTTTGCACAGGGTTCCAGCGTACTCCTCACGGAGCAGAATGGAGCCGTATTCAAGGCCATCGTCAGCGACAGTGCCGGATTGAACACGGACAAGGTTTAGGAAAGGAAAGGGAGATAAATATGGCGAATCAATTGATGCAGATCCTGGCAATAACGGGCGTAGTTGTCGTCGCGTTGCTGACGCTGGGCCTGATCCTCTCACGGCTCTATCACCGAGCCTCCAAGGAAGTGTCCTTCGTCCGGACCGGATTTAGAGGACAGCGGGTCATCATTAACGGTGGTGCCCTCGTGCTACCTGTGTTGCACGAGATCATCCCCGTCAACATGAACACGCTTCGTCTCGAGGTTCGACGGGCCAACGATCAGGCGCTCATTACCCAGGACCGTATGCGCGTCGATGTCACCGCGGAATTCTACGTTCGCGCGAAGCCAACGGCAGAGGCAATCGCGGCAGCGGCCCAGACCCTTGGTCTCAAGACGATGCACCCCGAAGAGCTGAAGCAGCTAGTCGAAGGTAAGTTCGTCGACGCTCTGCGTGCCGTCGCCGCCGAAATGGCGATGGAAGAGTTGCACGAGAAGCGGGTCGACTTCGTACAGAAGGTGCAGCAGGTCGTATCCGAAGATCTGTTGAAGAACGGTCTCGAGCTGGAGGCGGTATCGCTGACCGGCCTCGACCAGACGAGTTTCGAGCACTTCAATCCACAGAACGCGTTCGATGCCGAAGGTCTCACCAAGCTTACCGAGGCCATCGAGTCGAGGCGCAAGAAGCGCAACGACATCGAGCAGGATACGGCGGTTGCGATTTCCAACAAGAACCTCGAGGCGGAGAAGCAGAAACTCGAGATCTCTCGAGATGAAGAGTACGCGCGCCTCGCCCAGGAGCGGGAGATCGAGATTCGCCGGGCTTCCCAGACCGCGCTGATCGCAGCCGAGCAGGCGGCGAAATTGCGCGAGTCCGAGGAGGCGAAGATCGCGGCGAAGCGCGAGGTCGACATGACCAGCATTCATGCCGAACGGGCCGTCGAGGAGGAGCGGATTGAGAAAGACCGCTTGCTGCGCGAGAAGGAGATCGAGAAGGTCAAAGTCATCGAACTGGCCGAGCAGGACAAGTCGATCGCGGTCGCCGAGAAATCGAAGGCCGACTCGATTGCGCAGGCCGAGGCCGACAAGGCGCGCGCCCTCGCAGTGAAGGAGGAGGAGGCCGTTCGCACGGTACGCCAGGTCGAGATGGCAGAACGTGAGAAGCAGGTCGAGCTGGTGCAGGCGCGCCAGTCGGCCGAGAAGGCCGCGATCTCCATCACCGTGGCGGCGGAAGCCGAGAAACAGGCCGCCGACGACCGCGCTGCTGCCGTGACGACGCTCGCGGAGGCCGAGGCCGACAAGGACCGGATCGAGGCGCAGGGTGAGGCGGAGGCCGAGGTACTTCGTGCCGATGCTGCTGCCAAGCGCTACACGGTCGACGCGGAGGGTAAGAGCGCGCTCAATGAGGCCGCGAACTTGCTATCCAAGGACGTCATTGACATGAAGATCCGCCTTGCCTTGCTCGAGTACCTGCCGAGGATCATCGAGGAGAGCGCCAAGCCGATGCAGCAGATCGACGACATCAAGATCATCCAGGTGGATGGCTTGAATACCGGGCCCTCGGGCGGAGACGGCGAAGCGGTCGCCGGTGGCGGCAGCATGGCCGACCAGGTCGTCGCCAGCGCGTTGAAGTACCGCGCGCAGAGTCCGCTGGTCGATTCCCTGCTAAAGGAGATCGGCATGGACGGTGCAGACCTCAACGGCCTGACCCGGTCGCTGGATAGCTCGCCGGACACGCCGGAAGCCTGACGCCGGTCAAACGGCTGTTAGCGACACGAGGCCCCTGATCTTCAGGGGCCTTTTTTTTTGTTGTCGAAAACAGATAGCCTTTCGGAATACTGCGTCTGTGCTTGATCCGGACGATTACAACAGGTGAATCCCGATGCCAGTCGATCTGAAGTCAGTACTGCCGAATCTCCTGCCTGCGGCGATCGGCTGGGTCGAGCAACAGTCCGAGCAGATACTGGAGAACGGGTCACCGCTGGGTGACAAAGAGCTGCGTCTCGCTTCAGCGGTTGGTGTTGCATATCCGGAGAAGATCCGCATTCAGATCGTTCCCGGGCTTCCATTGCCCGATGACCCCGAACTAAGAGCCGTTGCATTCGAAACCGGATTGCTCGGGCCCGACGCGATTGGCGTGACGTTCGGCTATGGCATCTATCTATGCAACGGTCATAAGACCGATCGCGTCGTTTCTCACGAGTGCCGCCATGTTCATCAATACGAGGCGGCAGGTTCGATCGGAGCATTCCTGTCCGTCTACCTGGAGCAGATTGCGACGGTCGGCTACCACGACGCGCCGCTCGAAGTTGACGCAAGGGCGCACGAAATCGTCAGCTCCTGACGGAGCAGGTTCAGTCGGAACGATACGGCGCGAAGGGGTCCTCTTCCTTTTCTCTGTTCTTGCGACTTCCGAAGATCGAGTAAGCGATGATGAGTCCGATGATGGTGAGCACGAGTTTCCAGAAATCGGGATCATCGAGCAGCTTGCCGATGCCCAGCTTCTCGACGATCGACTCGCCGATCAGGTCCAGCTCTTCGAAGTCACCGGCGTGCTTCGCACGCATTATTTCTGGCCACACCGCGTCAGGATTGTTCTCCTCGGCCAGGCGGATAATGCGCCTTCGCGCCGTCGCATTGCCCCCCCACTGGTCCAGCGAGTAGTTCAGAGCGTTGCCGTAGATCGTCTCTTCGTGCGGCGCGATGGCAACGGCGTCCTCGAAGGCCTGCATCAGCTCATCGGAGTAGCCGCTTATTCCTCCCATGATGTTCAGCTTAAGTATCCAGATGCCGCTGTTCTCGGGGTGCAGGGACAGCGTCCTGTCGACCGCCTGGTGGGCCAGGTGCGACATCAGCTTGAAGCGTTTCTGGGCGAATTCGGGTACCTCGCTCCAGTACTTGTGGCCCCTTACCTGCCACGCGTGCGTATTGAGCAGCCACGCGTAGTTCCACCACATGCGATAGTGATCCGGCCACCGCCTGACGGCCTCCGACATAACGCCGAGTGCGTCCAGCGTATTGCCGTCATTACCCAGCGCTGCCGAGAAATTCAGCATGATGATCGGGTCGCTGGAATTCGCGATCGCCAGTTCGCGGAGACCATTGATGTATGTGACGATCTCGTGTTCGGGCAGACTTGCCATATTGATCGCGCGGTAGGACTCGAGACTGATGCCTGTATGCAAGGGAAACTGGGATCGAATCGCAGCGGCCGTGCGATAATTCTCAGCCCCGGCCTCTACGTCCATGGCGACGGGCAGGGAATGCAGTGCGTAACAGGCAAAGAGCGGGAACTTCGGGAAGCGTGCCCGGAGTTCGGTGAGCAGGTCGTGCTTGGGGACGCGCTCCAGCGTGTATATCTGCTCATAGTGCTCGGCGAATGCGGCGATTGCGTCTGATCGGAAGAACTCGGGGTCCTCCAGGTAGGCGCGCTCCTCCGGCGATAGATCCAGCCCCAGTTCCTCGTAGACCCACGCAGAAATACTGATCAGCGGTGCCGACAGGTCCTCGGTGGGTGCGACCCAGCGCCTTTCTGCGCGTGTCGTCCCGTCGACTGCATCGAGCAGTTCGACATCGAAGACGAAGCCGTTATCGGTCCTGCTGAGTTCGCCGGTCAGCACCGTTTGAATGCCCAGTGTTTGATGGAGAAATTCGAAATTTCGGCGCTCCGTCACCAGGGGTGCGTCGAAATCGGGGTCGTTGCCTGCGTCGATGGCCGTCAGGTAGAACGACGGCATGACCAATCGAACGTCGGGGACGTACTGGATTTTCCACCGCAGAATCTCGGCGATAGCGCGGCTCCAGGGGCGTAGTGATTCGTCGCGGATACGAAAATCACCGACGGCGAACCGGGGCAACTCGGCTTCCGCCGGCTTGTATCCGGGCATGATTCTGTCGAGCGGCTGCAGCTCGCTTCTCAGTTCGCCCTGAACCTGCTGGACGATCCTGATATCGGTTTGCGCGGCAGCGCCGACCGTCGGCAACAACAGCAGCGCTAGCAAGGGCAACAGGCGATTCATGGCGGGACCCCGGCGGATTAGTATCACTACGCCCCAGTTTATCGACCTCCTGATCGGCAGCGTCGGTCGAGGTCACACTTTCAGGCAATAACACGATAAGCTGACATGCTCCCCGGAGGCTCAGGAATACTGACTCTGGCACCGGAGAATGGCACCGCACGTTGTTTACAAATCGCACTACCGGAGGCATCGTACAGGCTTCCGATATTGAGTCTGAGAACAGCAACAAGCTTGATTCGTAGTCGGAATCGTTTGATATCGAAGTCGGCGCCATTCTGCTACCCGCCGACAAATCGCGTTTTCTGCAATCAGATTGTGAGTGGCACGAGCTATGGATCTAGTAGACAAGATTGGAATTGAGGACGGCCTTCCCACCTATTCTCGCGATCAGGAGGTTCTTCTCGAGTACGCCAATGTCAAACTCGCGAGCCAGGGTCTTCCTACTTATGGTGATGTCGAGAACTACGGTTTTCTGAAGTACGGCAGCAACATGCTCGCGATACTTCAGGAGCGAGACAGATTGTTGCGCAAGCATCTGTGTCCTGCCGATCGCGCGATACAGAGCTGGCTTGAAAGCTACTTGTCGGACGCGGGATATAGCTCGGGTGAATCCCTGCTGCCCACGGCGACACTCACGCTCGAGCGGCACGGCCTGGCGCGTGTGCTGTCACTGCCACCGGACAAGGATCATTACCGGTCGGACCTGGTCGAGTCGACACGGGTCAAACAAGGCGTGTGCCACAATCCGCGCCACGACCGCCGCACCACCGCGGGCGTTTTTCACCTGGTGGAGGGCGGGCCGCCGATTCCGTTCGACAAGAGAGCGGTCCCCAAACCGGTCTTCTATCAATTGCTCAAGGCCGCGCTGAATCCGCCGCAGGACATGTTGCGATTGCCGTTTACGGCAACGCAGGACACACCGGCTGAAGTGTTTCTCAGTCTTTTGCTTCGGCCTATCGTGGCGCCCGGCGTTCCTGGCATCTGCGAGCAGAAAACGCTGGAGATCCGCTTCTTTGCGCCGGGTTCGCTGGTTTCCAACCTCGACTTCGTCGAATCGATCTTCGGCAACGCCGGCGATCCCTTCCTGTGTGAAAACGACGCTCGACTCGATGTCGACCATTGGTCGGGCCAGACCGGTTGCGTCATTCTCGCCCCGCACCTGTCGGAGCTGACCAAGAAAGATCTCGGTCTGCCACATGTAAGCGACGCGACCGAGCGCCAGCGTCGCGACGGTATGTGCTGGGAGCGCGAGGAGGAGCAATACAACGACGGCGCGGCATTCAAGGTGTGCGCGCGGGATCATCGTGGCGTCGTGGTCACGCTGATTGCGGACAACTATTTCGGCTACTGCAAGAAAGAGGTCAAAACGCAAATCGGTTTCGCGGCCAACCTGATGGGCCTGGCCGAAGAGGAGCATGCCGGCGGCGCGTTGGCCTTCCCGCAGTACGATCTGGGCGAGGACTTCGAACTGCGGCACTTCTACGAGGACCTCGATCACCGTTTCGCAGACGTTGCGGAAAATTACGGCGATCGTATGGAACTGCAGCCGCAGGGTTATGCGATCGACAAGCGGTTTTCGGACATTTTTTACGTGCCGGCAGACGCCCGGATCAGCCAGTACGACAAGCGTCTGCGGTGGGTGCACGATGGCGAAGAGCAGTCGATCAAGCTGTTGGCGAACGTCACCTACGTGTTCCCGAATGGATACCAGGTGACGATGCGCAAGCCGGAGCAGGGAACGCGTTGGCGCCTTGTGGGCACAAGTCCGGATGGGACGTTCTGCCACAAGCCGTGCACGGTATCGGGAGGCGGCAAATCGGAAATCTCGAAAGACATCAGCGACATGATCGTCTCCGGGCCAGTTTTCGTGTCCGCCTTCCAGGAGAGTTTCGCGCAGGTTACCGAGATATTGAACAAGAGCTACGCCGATCGATTCCGCGATCCGGCTCGCCATGGCGAGGATCAACGCGCACTGCTGGCCTTTGACAGATCTTTGGGATCCGTGATCAAGCTACTGTCGCCGCGGGAAGAATACTCCGACGAGTACAACGCATGGCTGGCTAACATTCCCGGCGAGATCCGAGACCTGGTATTCGTCGTGAAGCGCTTGTACAAGCCGCACTGGGAAGAAAACTGGGTCGATCGCTTTTCCGTCGATACGATCAACAACAAGCCGGGACACGAGCTCAAGTACCGAGTCAACAAACTCATCAACGCCTACATGCGCGTTGGCTTCAGTCCGGACGGCTCATGGAGGTTATTCAAGGCGCGCAAGGACTTTCTCGGAGCTGCGAAACTGCAGATGGAAGACGATATCTCCGCTTCCATCGTTCTGCCGAATGCCGCTAACCCCCTGATGGCGCAAGCTTCGGGTCACCCGTCGATGAAGTTCGCGATGAATTGCGAGTACCGGCTCTTTCAGCGACCGGACGAAGCAGTCATCATGGGCTACGATCGCACTACCGAACGCAATTTTGGTCGCAACGGCAATTTCTTCTCGAACTACGAGCCGATGAATCGCGAGGACGCCCAGAACCTGGCCGAAGACGCGATTCAGTTCAGTCAGTTCACGCCGGCGATGCAATCGATGATGGAGGAATTTCTTGCCGCCGACGATCCCGACTACTGCATTTCGTCCGCTCATCCGCGGTTGGTCGATGGCGTGCCCACGAAGAACCCGCGCTATCTCCAGACACGCCCGGACATGGAGAACGCCCGCGCCTCGTACCTGGCAGAGATGGGGTACCGTCTGCGCCGTCGTCTGACGCCCGAGCAGCCGGTCTATACGCCGGTGGACTCCGTACTGGCAGGCCGTCGTAATAACCCGCCGGATCCGGATAAGGGAATTCGCGCCCTGGCCGTCTACAACCCGGTGCATTACCAGGAGCTGCCGGAAATACTGGTTGACTTCGTCGCAAGCCTGACGGGCAAGAGTCCCTCGACGACCGGTGCCGGGTCGGAAGGCGCGCTAACCAAAGGCCCCTTCAACTGCCTTCCGGCGATCATCGACCTGAACAATGCCCTGGTGTCCTTCGCACTCTGTGAATATCCGTGTTTCACCAGCGCGGCAGGTTGTGTCGGGCCGAAGTACCGCATAGACCACGACATCAGTCTGTTGATTCCGGAGGTCTGGAGCCGGATGCGTCCCGAGGAGCGGGATCCGCAACGCCTGGTTGAAGACGGGTTCCTCGACAAAGTCGAGGATTTCGAGCACGAAGGCCAGTCGGTGTTGGCGAGCCGACTTGGCTACCGGATCAACCACAAGTTCGTCGATACGTATTTCGGGCGCGTGTTTGCAAACCCGTCGGCCCTGTTCCCGGAGGATCTGCTCAAACCCGAATTGCAGGATCTCGACGTGTTTGTCGATGGCGTCAAGAACATCGTCGAGACGGGGCAGCGCGTGGCCGAAAATTACTTCAAAGACGAGACCATTGACCTGGCCTGCGCGCCGATGCGGGCCCTGCTGTCGATCATGGCGTACGGCGACTTCGAGGGCAGGTCCTTGCAGGACCCGGAGATCCGGTCGATGTTCACGCGCGAGGCAGTGCTGGAAAGCGACTGGTACCAGGAGCGCATCAATGCGCAGGTGGCATTCGAGCAGCATCGATTGAACAGCCAGATCGTGCACCTCGAGGCCTTTCTCGCAGACCGCGATCGCTACACGGAATCACAGGGCGAAACCATGCGGCGTCGGCTGGAAAGGGCCCGCGAACTGGCGCAGCAGGTCCGTAGCGCTGCGTATCGTGAGCAGTTGGTCGGGACGCTCGGTCGCGACCCGGCGATTCCGATCGTATAGAACCCGGGCATCTATTGAGCATAGAAGAAAAGCCGCCGGACGAGTCCGGCGGCTTTTTATTTCTCACATGGCGCGCACAGGCGTGCGCACGATTGCGTTACAGCAATGGCACCATCAGCAGTGCAACGATGTTGATGATCTTGATCAGCGGGTTGATCGCCGGGCCGGCCGTGTCCTTGTACGGATCGCCGACGGTATCGCCCGTGACCGCGGCTTTGTGAGCATCCGAGCCCTTGCCGCCAAAGTTGCCGTCCTCGATATACTTTTTGGCGTTATCCCAGGCGCCGCCACCGGCGGTCATCGAGATCGCTACGAACAGGCCCGTTATGATCGTGCCAAGCAGTACGCCACCGAGCGCCTTCGGTCCAAGCAGCAGGCCAACAAGCAGCGGTACGCCGATCGGCAGCAGCGACGGTACGATCATTTCCTTGATCGCGGCCTTGGTCAGCAGGTCGACGGCGCGGCTGTAGTCCGGCTTGCCGGTGCCTTCCATGATTCCTTCGATTTCCTTGAACTGTCGGCGCACCTCGTTGACGACCGCACCGGCGGCACGACCAACGGCTTCCATCGCCATTGCGCCGAACAGGTAGGGTACGAGACCGCCGATGAACAGGCCGATGATCACCATGTAGTCGTCGAGGTGGAAAGTCTCCATGATATTGACCTGCGCAAGCGCATGCGTGTAGTCGGCAAACAGCACCAGTGCCGCGAGACCGGCGGAGCCGATCGCGTAACCCTTGGTGACCGCTTTGGTCGTGTTGCCGACGGCGTCGAGCTGGTCGGTGATGTTGCGGACATCCGGCGGAAGCTCAGCCATTTCGGCGATACCGCCCGCGTTGTCCGTGATCGGACCAAACGCGTCCAGTGCGACAACGACACCCGTCATCGACAGCATTGTCGTGGCCGCAATAGCGATGTTGTAGAGCCCGCCTAGTTCGACGCCTTCTGGCGCCAGCGCAAACGCTCCCCAGATGCTGAGGCAGACCGCGATGACGGGAAGCGTTGTCGCTTTCATCGAAATGCCCAGTCCCGCGATAATGTTGGTCGCGTCACCCGTCAGCGACGCCTCGGCGATCGTCTTGACCGGCTTGAAATCCGTGCCGGTGTAGTACTCGGTGATGACGACCATCGCGGCGGTGAGGCCGAGGCCGATCAGAGCCGAGTAGTAGATGTTCATAGCAGCACCCGTCTCGCCCATCATCAAGGTAGTAATCGGGTAGAACGCGATAGCCGCCAGTACGCCAGCAACGATCATGCCGCGGTACAGCGCGCCCATGATCTTGCCGCCTTCCGAAGTTTTGACGAAGAACGTACCTATAATAGAGGCGACGATCGACACGGCGCCGAGCATCAGCGGATAGATCACGGCGGAAGCACCGTACGTGTTGAACATGAGACCACCAAGCAGCATGGTCGCGATGATCGTGACGGCGTAGGTCTCGAACAGGTCGGCTGCCATGCCTGCGCAGTCGCCGACGTTATCGCCGACATTGTCCGCAATAACGCCCGGGTTCCGGGGATCGTCTTCCGGGATACCGGCTTCGACCTTACCGACCAGGTCAGCGCCGACGTCGGCGCCCTTGGTGAAAATGCCGCCGCCGAGTCGGGCGAAGATCGAGATCAGCGAGCCGCCGAATGCCAGGCCGACGAGGGCGTGGATAGCGTCATCGTCGCTGGCGCCCATCTGTTTGAGGATGAGGAAGTAGCCGGCAACGCCGAGCAGACCGAGGCCGACCACAAGCAGGCCCGTGATAGCGCCGCCACGGAACGCGACGTTGAGCGCCGGGTTAACGCCCTTCTGGGCAGCGTCAGCCGTGCGAACGTTGGCGCGTACCGAGACGTACATGCCGATGTATCCGGCTAGTGCCGAGAAAATGGCGCCGATCGCAAAACCGATCGCGGTGCCCCAGTCCAGGGCGAAGCCCAGTACGACGAACAGGACCACGCCGACCATGCCGATCGTCATGTACTGACGATCCATGTAGGCTTTGGCGCCCTCCTGAACGGCGGCAGCGATTTCCTGCATACGGCTTGAGCCGGCAGGCTGCTTAAGAATCCACTGTGTCGATATCACTCCGAACAGCACGGCGAGCACGCCGGCGCCGATCGAGAGCCACAGGGCCAACTCGTTAGACATCAGATAATCTCCTGACCTAATTGCTTTGAAATCGAACGAAACCGCCTATGCCGGCAGCGGATGCGGGCATACGGTCTCGTTCGTCTTGATTGTTCCCCAATGAGGTTTGTTCTTCGTCCGGCCGGGCCGGGCGCGCATCATACCACAAATTTCGTGCCGGTCCTCGGCTTGACGGAGCGGCCACGCAGCTTGGCGACCTTCGGTAAGCCATTGATATAAGGCGGATAATCCTCGCCCCGGATCAGCGGCTCCAGGTAGCGCCTGGCGGCTGCCGTGATACCGAACCCGTCCTTGGTGATGTAGCGGCGCGGCAGCATCTTCTCCTTGTTGGCGATTCGCCCCAGCGGCGCCGACTCGATCTTCCAGCGATACGGCTTGTCCGAGACCCGCTTGATGACCGGCATGACGGCCGTCTTGCCCTGAAGCGCGAACTGCACGGCGGCCTTTCCGACCGCGTAGGCTTGCTTGACGTCAGTCGCTGACGCGATATGCCGCGCCGAGCGCTGCAGGTAGTCGGCGATCGCATAGTGGTACTTCAGCCCTAAGTTCTCGCGCACCATGTTTGCGACGACGGGTGCGACACCGCCGAGCTGGGCGTGACCGAAGGCGTCCCGGGTGCCGGCTTCGGCCAGGAACTTGCCGTTGGCGAAGGCCGCACCCTCGCTAACGACGATGACGCAGTAGCCGTAGTTCTTCACGCATTCGCGAACCCGCTTCAGGAAGGCCCGCTTCTTGAACGGAATCTCCGGGAACAGGATGATGTGCGGCGCCTCCTCAGGGGTTTGGCCTGCCAGGCCGCCGGCCGCCGCGATCCAGCCGGCGTGACGTCCCATGACCTCGAGGATGAACACCTTCGTCGAGGTCTCCGCCATCGATTCTACGTCCAGCGCTGCCTCC
>JAAUXZ010041455.1_pt1 | contig 11843 bp, 8 predicted proteins | sample 7278131 | NCBI WGS metagenome assembly JAAUXZ01 (sample SAMN14350119, study PRJNA611818) | marine sediment metagenome | isolation source: surface marine sediment (3m) | place: French Polynesia: Moorea | collected 2018-08
GCCTCGTGGCCAAAGCGATCGTTGATGTTTTTAAAACCATCGAGATCAATATAAATGATGGCGCTCTCTTCTCGTTGGCGATTATATGAATACACCATCTTTTCGAGCTCTTCCTGCAGGCCGCGGCGGTTCAGCAGGCCGGTCAACGAATCATGGGTGGCGAGGTGCTCGATGCGGGCCTCTGCCTTGCGGCGCTGGTCAACTTCCTGCTGCAGTCCGGAACGCAGCAACCACAGATCCAGGAAGACACGGACCTTTGAGATCAAAACGTTTTTGACAATAGGTTTGGTGATGTAATCGACGGCGCCGGTCAGGTAGGCATTTTCGATAGCACCACTGTCTTCATTGCCGGTAACAAAAATGATGGGGATCCCAAGATTGTTTTCATTTTTTCGAACCTCGGCTGCTACCTCAAATCCGTCCATGCCGGGCATTTCCACATCGAGCAATACCAGGGCGATATTTGGTTGGGAATCGAAGTGTTGTAATGCCTGTTCGCCGTTCTCGGCGGTGATAACTTCAGCATCAAATTCTTTTAGCAACACGGAAGTGGACAACAAGTGTGCCTTGTTGTCGTCAACCACAAGAATACGCGGCAAGAAGTCAGAGATCTCCTCCACCGTTTCAGGTTGAACCTCGGCGTTATCCATTGATTATTTCTGTGCGTTCAGGGTTTTGTTAGCAGGACCTGTCATTGTCAGACAAGTTCAGTTATTGTTTTATAGCACATCAGAAGAGTTTTCGGCTTTTCTGCAGGCAAAAGCCCACAGGCCGTCTCCCTTCGGCATGTCAGGTGCCGGTGAGTAGATAGGAGAAAAATCACCCCTAATGACAGGCAGTAAAGAAAAACAACAGGTATTGCTGGCCAGCCAAAGCTCATTGTTGAGCAAATCGATAGAGAAACTGCTTGAGCATCACTATGACTTGATTGTGGTCGAAGATGCCGAGTCGGCGTGGAAAACATTGGCCGAAAATCGTCAAATTGTTCTGGTGATGTCGGAATTGGCCGTGGTCATTGAGCCTTTCGCACTGATCGAGAGAATTCGTCAGGCCAGTGACGAGCGCCTCGCGGCAACCCCGTTGATATTGCTCCATGGCGAAAAAGACACTCGCGAGCATAGACAAAAAGCATTCCAGCAAGGCGCCTCGGATTTCGTTGCCTTACCCACGACCAGGGAGGAATTGATCGATCGTGTCGAATTACAAATCCAGCTGTTCTCTGGCAATCCTGCGCTCATTTCCGCCGACAACGAAGCCTCGGCCGCGGGTGCACTGAAGAAGCTCGCACAGATCAGTTTTTTTGACTCGCGCGTCGACCAGGAGCTGGCATTCTCGCAACGCCATCGCAGCAATCTGAGTATTTGTCACCTGAAAATTGATGGCATCAAGTCGCTGGCCGAGCAGCATGGCAAAGACGCCCTGCAGGGATTTGTCAAAGGCCTTATCAATATTATTCTACAGTCCTTGCGCACCGAGGATTTGCTTTGTTATCTCGGCAATGCGGAATTTCACATTCTTTACCCGGCGACCAATGGCATCGGCGCAATGACCGCGGTTAAGCGAATTTTGGAACGCATCGCCGCGAGCCATATTAATGTGTCCGGCAAGCAGATGCAGACGACACTCAGCGCTTCTCTATACAGTTGTGTTGCTGGCCAGCAGACCAGTCGGGAAAATATTTATCAGCAGTTGTCGGAGGATTTGCAGCAGGCCGTTGCCGCAGGTGGTAACCAGGTGGTCAGTTCGTTTGACAGCAGCGGTCCGCAGACTTTTTCGATTGACCGCGTGCTGAAACTGATTGATCAGGATAACGCAGATGATGTTGACGAGCACATGGTTGCCTTGCTGCTGCAGGCATTACCATTGTTTGAATATGGAGATGCAGTGCTTGACCTCGAGTTGCTCGATACCCTGGCTGAGCTGCGTAAACGACTTAAAAAGCAAACAAACAGCCCGGCTTAACCGTTGAGGTCTGGCCCGTCTGGGATTAAGATGTAGAAAAGTTGTGTATTGCAACGATTTCGTTTTGCGCATCGCCTGCCAGCTGACTGTTGATTCGGTAAAATTGAAATCCCTGCACGACAGCCTTTAAGCCCTCAGCTTCTGGATGGTCGATATGAATTTCGTGTTGTTCCTGTTTGTCCTGTTTGGCCTCGCCTGGTACGTCGCCCGCTATCGACCCCAGGCTTCGATGGTTGCCTTGCTCTGCGGTGGTTTGCTTTTCCTGCTGACCGTGTTCGATGTATTCAACCTGTTTTGGGCGATTGTCTTCTGGGCACTTTTCGCCTTTAGCGTTTTATTCTATCAGGCGAAAGATCTGCGGCAGCAATACCTGAGCCGGCCACTAATGGCTTACGTACGCTCAATTTTGCCGCCTATGTCGGAAACCGAGCGCGATGCGATCGAAGCCGGTAACACCTGGTGGGAATCCGAACTGTTTCAAGGCGCACCCGACTGGAATCTGTTGAGGAATTACCGACTGACAGATCTCAGCGAAGAGGAACAGGCATTTATCGATGGCCCGGTAGAAGAATTGTGTCGCATGATCGATGACTGGGACATTACCCACCGAAGGCTCGATTTACCGCCCGAAGTCTGGGCCTTTCTGAAGCGTGAGAAATTTTTTGGCATGATTATTCCACGCCGTTATGGTGGCCTGGAATTTTCTCATCTCGCGCATTCCAGCGTGGTTACAAAGATTTCCGCACGCAGTATCTCCGCTGGCGTCACGGTCATGGTGCCCAACTCGCTGGGGCCGGCTGAACTGTTACTACATTACGGTACCGAAGAGCAACGCGATCATTACCTGCCACGCCTGGCCGATGGCCGGGAGATTCCCTGTTTTGCGCTCACCGGGCCCTCTGCAGGCTCCGATGCCGGTGCCATCCCGGATTCCGGTGTGGTCTGTCACGGCACTTATGGCGGTGAAAAGGTGCTCGGTTTGCGACTTAACTGGGAAAAACGTTATATCACCATGGGTCCGATTGCGACCGTCCTGGGCCTCGCTTTCAAGGCTTACGATCCTGATCACCTGCTGGGTGAACAAACCGACCTTGGCATTACCTGTGCCCTGATTCCGGTAGATACACCGGGAGTCAGTATTGGCAACCGCCATTTTCCAATGAATGCGGCATTCCAGAATGGCCCCAATAGCGGTAAAGATGTTTTTGTACCGCTGAGTTTCGTCATTGGGGGGGAAGAGAACATCGGCAAGGGATGGCGGATGCTGGTTGAGAGTTTGTCCGTTGGTCGCGGTATATCGCTGCCTGCGGTTGGTGTCGCTGCGGGTAAATCAGCGGCTTACACTACTGGTGCCTATGCTCGAATCCGCAAACAATTCAATACCTCGATAGGCAAGTTCGAGGGTGTAGAAGAAGCCCTGGCGCGGATTGGCGGGCTTACCTATCTGATGGATTCGGGCCGCCTGTTGACACTGGCCGGTCTCGATCAAGGTGAAAAACCGTCAGTAGTCACCGCTATTCTCAAACAGTACAACACAGAAATGATGCGCCAGGCGGTTAATGACGCCATGGATGTGCATGGCGGTCGAGGCATTTGCATGGGGCCTTCCAACTACCTGGCGCGCGCCTACCAGACGGTGCCAATCGGTATTACCGTGGAAGGAGCCAACATTCTCACTCGTACGATGATTATTTTTGGTCAGGGTGCCATGCGTTGTCATCCCTACCTGGTGCAGGAAATGCAGTCGGCAACCAGGGCTGATCAATACCAGGGATTACAGCAATTCGATCAGGCGCTGCTGGGTCATATCGGCTATTTCGCCAGTAATCTTTGTGCTGCGCTGATCTATGGGCTGAGCGCAAGTCATCTGGCACCGCGACCTTATCCGGGCCGTATCGGCCAGTATTATCAGCGCCTCGCGCAGATGAGTGCGGCCTTTGCGGTTACCGCAGACCTGGTACTGATGCTGATGGGTGGCGCGTTCAAGCGTAAGGAAAAAATGTCGGGCCGATTTGCCGATGCGCTGGCCTACACGTTTTATGCATCCGCAGCATTACGTAAATTTGAGCATGACGGGCAACCCCGGATTGACTTGCCGCTGGTGGAGTGGTCTGCCAAGTATTGTCTATATCAGGTGCAAATGGCGCTAGATGAGATTTTGCGCAATTTCCCGGTAAAGTGGCTCGGTGTGCTGATTCGCCTGATCATATTTCCTCTCGGTCTGTCGCTACGTAAGCCGAATGATCACCTGAGTCACCGGGTCGCTGCGTTAATGATCAAGCCGGGTGCTGCAAGAGATCGGCTGACAGCCGGAATTTACCGCAGCAGCGATCCTGCTGATATCACGGGTTGTCTCGAGGACGCTCTGCACAAGGTAATGTTTGCTGAACCCATAGAGCGGCGTTTGCGTCATGACGGGCTTAGCTTGCCGGACAGGACTGCCTACGCGGACTGGATTACCGCTTTGCTTAAACAGGGTCAGGTCACCGAGCAGGAGGCAGAAATTTTGCTGGCGGCGCAGTTTGCCACTGAAAAAGTAATCGCGGTTGACGATTTTGCGCCGGGGGAGTTGCTCGACTCCCAGCAAGTGGAATCGTCAACGGTCGAGACCCAATTGGCGGTGAGCCGGAAGAAATCGCCGGTCAAGAAGGCGTCGGCTAAAAAAGCGGCAGTCAAAAAGGCTGCAAGGAAAAAGACGGCTGTAAAAAAGGCAGTGAAAAAAACAGTTTCAAAAAAAGCCACGGCCAAAAAAGCGTCACCTAAAAAAGCAGCAGCCAGCCAGAAGTCGGAAAACGCCGCAGAAAAAGGGCATACCGGATAGCCATTGTCTGTTAATCTGTTATCAGATAACAAGATTGCGACAGGCAATCACGGTTCCCGAGAGCCGAAGCGTCTGTCCGTAAAAGCAGCAGGAGGTATGGCTTGGACAAGTTCTGGCTAAAAAATTATCCGACGGGCATTCCGGAAACCATTGATCTGGATGCCTTTCAGTCAATCACCGACGTATTCGAGCATTCCTTCGAAAAGTACGCAGACAAACCCGCGTTCTGCAATTTGGGTACGACGCTGAGCTATCGACAAATGGAAGAAAGCTCGCGTCATTTGGCTGCCTATCTGCAATCCTTACCGGGCATGGAAAAAGGTGATCGGGTAGCGATTATGATGCCTAACGTGTTGCAGAATGCGATAGCCATCTTTGCAGTGATACGGGCCGGCTTCACCGTGGTCAATACCAATCCGCTGTATACCGCCAGAGAACTCAAACATCAGCTTTCGGATTCGGGTGCCAAGGCCATCATTGTGATGGAAAATTTTTGCCACACCCTGCAACAGGTGCTTGCGGAAACCGAGGTCAAAACCGTTATCACCACGCAAATCGGCGATTTGCTGGCGTTCCCGAAATCTCTGATTGTGAACGCCGTCGTCAAGTATGTGAAAAAGATGGTGCCGGCGTTTTCCATACCGCAGGCGATGACCTTCAAACAGGCCCTGCAGGAGGGTGCTCATTGCAGTTTTAATCGCGTGGTGTGTGGCCATGATGATATTGCTTTCCTGCAGTACACAGGTGGCACCACCGGGGTGGCCAAGGGGGCGATGCTGACGCATGGCAATATGGTTGCCAACATGCAGCAAGCTTCAGCGTGGATCGAACATACTATTGAAGAAGGCAAGGAAATAATTATCACTGCGCTGCCGCTGTACCATATCTTTTCGCTAACGGCTAATTGTCTGACCTTCATGAAATTTGGCGCGCTCAATTACCTGATTACCAACCCACGTGACATGCCGGGATTCGTGAAAGAGTTAAAGAACCTGCAGTTCACCGCGTTCACCGGTGTCAACACGTTGTTCAATGGCCTGATGAATACACCGGGATTTGATCAGCTCGATTTTTCCAAGCTGAAAATCAGCCTGGGTGGTGGCATGGCGGTACAGAAGCCGGTGGCGGAGCGCTGGAAACAATTGACAAAATCTCCACTGCTGGAGGCCTATGGCCTCACCGAGACGTCGCCCGCCGTATGTATTAATCCACTCACCCTGACCGAGTTTAACGGCAGTATTGGATTACCTCTGTCGTCCACCGAGGTTTCCATTCAAAATGAACGGGGCGAGTTGTTGCCAATTGGCGAAATTGGAGAGTTATGCATACGCGGTCCCCAGGTGATGAAAGGATACTGGCAGCGACCTGACGAGACCGCGAAGGTTATGACTGACGATGGCTGGTTTCGTAGCGGTGACATGGCAAAATTTGACGATGAAGGTTTCGTTTACATAGTTGACCGCCTCAAGGATATGATCCTGGTTTCAGGCTTTAATGTTTACCCCAACGAGGTTGAAGAGGTGATCGCGGGTCATGATGGCGTCACTGAAGTTGGCGTTGTCGGTGTTAGCGCAGATGACAGCGGTGAAATGGTGAAAGCTGTCGTGGTCAAGAAGGACCCGGGCTTGACCGAGGACGCCTTGAGAGACTACTGCAGGGAAAATCTCACTGCCTATAAAGTGCCAAAGATCATCGAGTTCCGCGACGAACTTCCGAAAACCAATGTTGGAAAAATCTTGCGCCGGGAGCTTCGTGAATAGCAGTACCGCTGCCGCACTAATGCTGACAGCGGAGGCCGATCGTCGATTGGCCCTGCGAGATTCTAATAGCCTTCGATTTTAGCGTGCAGGTCGGCGGTATCCTTGTAGGTTTGCATTTGCTCCTCGCTGGCTTTGCCCTGGTATTTTTCTTTCCACTCCGCGTAACTCATGCCGTATATGTAATCCTGAGCCTGCGATAAATCGAAGCTGTCATCGATCTTTTTCGCTTCAGCTGAATACCATTTGGCCAGGCAGTTTCGACAGAATCCAGCGATGTTCATGAGGTCAATGTTCTGCGTGTCGGTACGTTGCTGCAGGTGTGCGATCAGGGCACGAAAAGCGGCTGCTTCAACTTCGGTTTTCTGGTCTTTGGTCATGGTTAGTTGCTCACCTATAATGTTGCGGCAATTTAACCAGAGAAGGCGTTTCCAGTCTAACCCACCGTGTCAAGCACAGACCAGCAAACCTCGGGTGTCATCGCGCGGCTACGGAGTCATCAAGCAGAGCTCGAAAAAACCGGGCAGCGCGATATCGTGGTGCTTGAAGGTGACGCTGCGTTTGCTGATGGTGTCGTCAAGACACTGGTCGATGAGCTCGATACGGCGCGCCTGATTTCCAATCGCCACGAGGCTGCGGTGCCGTTTAGCCAGGTATCCAGCTGTCTCGGTCAGGAGTCCCTCTGGGTAATCGTTGACCTGCATGACAGTCTGGACGTCGATGTGTTCTGTGTCGCTGCCGGCCTGGTCACTGCGGGTGGTATTCTGCTGCTGATGTGGCCCGGTTTGCGAGCTGATCAGCAAAGCGACAACAATCGCCTCAGCGTCTGGCAGGATAATAAACGGGCGGATTTTCCATGGTTTGAGTTTTACCTGTTTGAATCGTTGCGCAGCAGCCAGTCAGTTGGCAGCTGGATCAGGCAACAGGTTAACGACGAGCACTGGTTATCCCCGGGTCCGGGCCTGTCGAGAACAGAAATTGTCGACGGAGTGACCGCTGATCAGGCGGTTTTTATGGATAAAGCCAGGCGATGGTTAACGGCCAGCAAGCCCGGTGTTTTATTGTTACTTGCCGATCGCGGCCGGGGAAAGAGCACTGTTCTCGGCTTATTGTGCGATGCGTTGTTGCGCGACTCGGCAACCAGTTTACTGGTTACTGCGCCCTCCCGTCAGGCTGCGGCGATGTTACTCAACAGGGCTTCGGGAGTCCGTTTCATCGCCCCCGATGTATTGCTCGAAAGCAGGCCGCATAGTGATCTGGTTCTGGTTGATGAAGCGGCAATGATTCCGCAGTCGATGCTTCGTCAGATCTGCGATCTGTATTCACGGGTAATATTGGCGACCACCACAGGGGGTTATGAGGGTACCGGGCAGGGATTTTTGCTGCGCTTCAAAGCCGGTTTTGAGGCTTCGCGTGTACAACAAATGACATTGCAATCACCGGTGCGCTGGTGCATCGGTGACAGGCTCGAGGCCTGGTTGAAGGAAACACTGTTAATGGAAGCGGATGAGGATGCAGGGAGAGAGCAACGGCAGATCGACCTCAGCAGTTTGCAGTTTACGATACTGAAGGCAGCTGACGATGTCAGTTTGATTAAACAGGCTTATGCCTTGTTAACAAGTGCCCATTATCGCACCGCACCTTCCGATCTGCAGTTGATGATGGAAAATCCGGATTGTCAGGTGGTGATCGCTCGACAGGACAACACATTGGTCGGTGCCATGTTGCTCAATCGCGAGGGTGGATTGGATGGATCGCTTAGCGAGTCAGTATTTCTCGGCAGGCGCCGTCCCAAAGGGCACTTGCTTGCACAAATGATAACGGCGCAAACAGGCGCGTCTCATTTTGCCACTTACTGTGGGCTTCGAATTCAACGTATTGCAGTGCCGGTCGAATATCGAAGACAGGGCATTGGTAGCGCTCTAATTGAGCAGGCTTCCCATCAGGCAAGGCAGGTAGGCCTGGATTATCTCGGTGCCAGCTTTGCGCTGGATAGCGGCTCGATTGAATTCTGGGCTGACAATCAATTTACCGCGGCATGCCTGAGTTATGCCCAGGGTAAATCCAGTGGCAGCCATTCACTGGCAGTTCTTAAACCACTGAGTGCGGAAATAGCATCGGGTGCTGCGGATTTCGTAGTGAAACTGCACCAACAACTGCCGGGATTATTCCTGACCGCATTACAAACGATGGAAGCAGAGCATGTGGTCGGCTTGTTGAGACAGCTGAAATTTCAAGCCGCTATCAGCGAATTGGAAATCAACGATATGACCGCATTTACAGAAGGAGAAAGAGGCCTGGAGTCTTGCTTTATCAGTGTTCAAAAGCAGGTAATGCAGGCCATCGCCAAAACAACCGTAGCCGTAGATCCTCTGGTAGTCTACAAGGCTGTTTTACATCGCCCGTGGTCGGCGTTGCCTCGCCGCAGCGGTAGCGAAGGAAAACGCCAGTTACAACAACGCTTGCGAAAAATGATAAAAGACCTGATTGCGGCTAACGAATAAAACACCAATGGTTGGAGATACTATGTACGAGCAACTGATTGATTTCTGGTTTTCGGATGAAGTTAAGCAGAAATGGTTTAAATCTACCCCGGAGTTTGACCAGCAACTGCGCGACGCCTATGAATCCTTGTGGCAACAGGGGGTCGATGGCGAGTTGGAGAACTGGACTGAATCGGCGCTGGGTTGTCTGGCCCTGGTAATTCTGTTTGATCAACTGCCGCTTAACATGTACCGAAACCAGGCCGAGAGTTTTTCCAGTGAGCAGCTGGCCCGTAATGTCGCCGATCTCGCGGTATTGCGGGGTTTTGATCAGCAATTGTCAGATGATCAGAAAAGCATGTTGTACATGCCATTTATGCACAGTGAAAATCTGGAAGACCAAAAACGCTCAATCGAATTGTTCGAAAAAGCCGGCCTCAAGGAAAATGCGCGTTTCGCCCACCACCACCACGGTATCGTGGAGCAATTTGGACGCTTCCCGCATCGCAACGAAGCACTTGGCAGGCAAAGCACTGAGGCGGAAATCGAATACCTGAACTCAGACGAAGCCTTCACCGGCTAATTATGCTGACCTCCCTCAGGCAGTATATCTGGAGCTTTAACGCGAGCGAACCGGGCCCGGTTGATTCGCTAAAACTGTTTTTGCAAATACTGACTGTGGTAGGCCGTGATCTGTTTGGCGGCATGCTGACATTGCGAGCGATGAGTCTTGTTTACACGACCCTTTTAAGCCTGGTGCCATTGCTTGCAGTCAGTATTTCAGTGCTAAAGGGCTTTGGCGTCCATGACCAATTGCAGCCTGGTCTGGTTAATTTATTAGCACCTCTCGGTGAAAAAGCGGAGGAAATCAGTTCACGGATTGTTGGCTTTGTGGACAACCTGAACGTGGGTGTGTTGGGCGCCCTGGGGCTCGGTTTTTTGCTCTTCACCGCGATATCACTGATCTACAAAATCGAGTCGGCGTTTAATTACACCTGGCGCCTTTCGGGTGGGCGGCGTCTGACACAACGATTCAGTGATTACCTCAGCGTAATCCTGGTAGGCCCCGTATTGGTATTCTCCGCCTTCGGTATAACGGCCTCGTTAGGCAGTCATCATGTAGTTACCGCCTTATCTGCATTACCTTACATGAACGATCTGATGTGGTTGATCGGGAAATTGTTGCCCTATGGCCTGGTAATACTCGCCTTCACCTTCGTTTACATATTGGTACCCAACACTCATGTGAAGCCAAAATCTGCGTTGATCGGCGCAGTTTTCGCCGGTTTTCTGTGGCAAAACAGCGGTATTGTCTTCACTTCATTCGTTGGAGGATCGACCCAGTATACGGCGATTTATTCCGGTCTCGCCGTGTTGATTGTTTTCATGATCTGGTTGTACCTGAGCTGGTTGATCCTGCTCATCGGCGCAAGCATCAGCTTTTATCATCAGAATCCTGAATATCTTAGATGGCATAGCAGCCGGGTGGAGCTCAGCGGCCGCAGTCGAGAGCGAATCGGCTTGCAGCTTATGTTATCTATTGCAAGGGCGCATCAACTGGGTACTGCCGAGAAAACCCGGATTGCAGAACTGGCCAATGAGCAGCAACTGCCAGTTAATTTGGTATCCAGGGTATTGGAAGCATTGCAGGCTGCGAGACTGGTATCAGCATCTGTCGATCCAACTGATTGCTATTTTCCAGCCCGTGCGGTTGACCAGATCAAGGTCAGCGACGTGCTTGAGGCAGTGCGAGTATCTTCAAATGGCGAGGTGGCGAATCAGCTGCACAGCGAGCCGTTGGTAAACGAGATGGTCAACCAGTATGAGTCAGCCATGTACGCCAGCCTGAATGATGTAAACCTTGCCGAATTATTGTGTCGAGATAACAACCCCGAGAAGCCTACATGAAACTAGTATCGTTTAACGTCAATAGTGTGCGCCAGCGCTTGCATCAATTACAGGCGGTGATAAACAAGCATCAACCTGAAGTGATCGGCCTGCAGGAGACCAAGGTGCAGGATCATGAGTTTCCGCTCGAGGATATTCGGGCGATGGGGTATGAAGCCATTTATATGGGGCAAAAGACTCACTACGGAGTCGCGCTGTTGACACGGCAGCAGAGTCAACAGCCGGTGTATGGATTTCCGACGGATGACGAATCGGCGCAAAAGCGTTTTATTGGAGCCGAGCTCAATTGTAATGGTCGGAGCTGTTTCATTTTTAATGGCTATTTCCCGCAGGGCGACAGCCGCGACCATCCGGTCAAATTTCCGGCCAAGCAGAAATTTTATGAAGATTTGAATGCCTATCTGCGTAGCTACTCGATGCAGTCGGATGCGGTTGTTGTCATGGGTGACTACAATGTTGCGCCGCAAGACACCGATATTGGCATTGGCGACGATAATGCAAAACGCTGGCTGAAAACCGGAAAAGCGAGCTTCTTGCCCGAGGAGCGCTCGTGGTTTGGTGAAGTTACGGAGCACGGTATGCATGATGCTTACCGCCTGGTTCACCCCGACTCCGACGAGTTTTTCAGCTGGTTTGATTATCGCAGTCGTGGTTTTGAACGCGAGCCTCGAAGGGGTTTGCGCATCGACCATTTGCTGGTTTCCGATTTTCTGAAACCGACGGTGGTAAATGCCGGTATTGACTACGATATCAGGGGCATGGAAAAACCTTCAGATCATGCTCCCACCTGGATCGAGCTCGATCTCGCCCGGCTTGTTTAGCCGGATTATATCCCGGCAAACCCGACCACCCTGGCACATGGGACTGCCTCTGCTCGGACCGTAGTCCAGCCGTCTTCTAGATTGAAGATTA
>JAAUXZ010053830.1_pt1 | contig 11835 bp, 10 predicted proteins | sample 7278131 | NCBI WGS metagenome assembly JAAUXZ01 (sample SAMN14350119, study PRJNA611818) | marine sediment metagenome | isolation source: surface marine sediment (3m) | place: French Polynesia: Moorea | collected 2018-08
CTGAACATCCACCCGTTAATTCTGTCTGATCACATGTTCAACATAATCAAATGACCTCGGAGGGGATGTCATGAAAAAAACAACGCTCGCTTTTTTATTGGTCAGCCACCTGGTGGTGGGTGCTGGCGGATTTGCCCTCGGCATTTATATGCTGCCCATTTTGATTGCACCTCCGGCACCTACCGAGAGTGAAGTGAAGGCTGCTTCGGCCACGGCAACATTCAGCGCTGAATTTCGCAGGGATTTGCAGGACAGCGACGCCTTACACTGGGGAGAGGGCACTGTTTCGATCGGTTCGACAACGGTTTCGCTGATGGGGCGGCTTGCTCCCGGTCCTGATTACAAACTCTATTTCTCGCCACAGTATCTGGAAACCGAGGCTGAATTTAATCAACTGAAATCACAAATGGCACAGGTTGCGGATATTAAAACCTTTGAAAATTTTGTTGTCGATGTACCAGCCGGGTTTGATCCGACCTTATACAACACGGTGATGGTGTGGTGTGAAACCTTCGGTGAATTTATTACCTCGGCGAAGTATCGATAGGCATCAACGTCGCCTAAACGCCGGTAAAATAATTCCGCAAATTGTGACGGGTTCCCGCAAATGCGTTGAACATGAACTATGCTTTCCAGTCTATTAAGCTGACTGTCCGGGTTATTCGGGAAGGGGGTTCAGAGACTTGCGAGCACCACTGCACTATTTGATTGCTGCGATTGTTATACCGGTTTACGGCACTGAAGTATGCCCGTTTCTGGAGTCATTAAGCGCAGCACAAATCAGTATCCCCATTGTTGCCGCACTCGCTTTTCAGTTCATATTTCGCTGGCCTTTTCAAAAGCTAGCGCTTGCCTTTGCTCCGGCATCAAGACGCAGTTACGTGGTGTTTAGTGCCGAGATGTTTTTGTTTTTCATCACCTCCCTTGGCTTGCTGATGTATTTCATGGCAGTTCATGACTTCCCATGGCATAGCGGTGCCAAGGTCATGGTGGGTATTCTGGGTCTGGGTTCTTTCTGTGCCGCCGACCTCGCGTTAGAACATGACCGGCGGTATCCGCAGGCTCAGCAAGAAGGCAATCACAGGCTCGATTACCTTCCGCTTAAAACACGCATGATCGGTTTTGCTTCGGCTTACCTGGTGATACTGATTACCGTTTTCACGTTGCTGGCGATCAAGGACTTGATGTGGATTATGGATGTTGGTGAAAGCATTTCCATTGCCGAGGCCAGTTACACCATTGCAATGGAGTTCACTTTCGTACTGGCAGTTTTTCTGCCGCACACCATTAACCTGATACATGCTTATACCCATAATCTTAGCCTGTCATTGCAGCGCCAGAATGAAGTGATGGCTGCAGTGACCCGTGGCGATTATCAGCAAAGGGTGCCGGCATTGGGTCATGATGAATTCACCGAGCTTGCCCTGCATACCAACAGTATGGTGCAACGCATTCAGTCGAATACCGATGAACTGGCACGTACCCGTGATGTGACCATTCACTCGCTAGCCAGTCTCGCCGAGACACGTGACAATGAGACCGGCGCGCACATATTACGAACGCAGCGTTACGTCAGGGCATTGGCGATCGAGTTGAAAAAGAATCCTGATTATGCCGCGTTGCTGGACGATGAGACTATCGAGCTACTCTACAAATCAGCACCGTTACACGATGTCGGTAAAGTTGGTATTGCCGATGCCATCTTGTTAAAGCCGGGCAAACATACGGAAGAAGAATTCGAAATCATGAAAACTCATGCGCAACTCGGCGCCGATGCGTTGGCGGTGGCGGAGCAGGAATTGGGCAGTAATTCATTTATGCGTTATGCCAAAGAAATTGCGCTAACCCATCATGAAAAATGGGATGGCTCCGGTTATCCCGCCGGCACTAGCGGCCATGACATTCCATTGTCGGGTCGGCTCATGGCGGTCGCTGACGTCTATGATGCGTTGATATCTAAACGCGTTTACAAACCGGCTTTTCCGCATGAAAAAGCAATGTCGATTATTCGCGAGGGTAGTGGCAAACACTTTGACCCCGCTATTGTTGATGCGCTGAATGTGATTGAACAGGAGTTTATCGACATTGCTCGCCAGTTCCGAGATGAGCATACCGATGCCGTTGATGATGTTGCCTAAGCGGCTTCAGGATCAGCTGATCAGCTTGCTGTCATGACCCATGGCCCAGCCAAGTCGCTCAAAGATAGCTTCAACAATTTCCGCCTGTCCACCAGGATCTTCACGCAAATTATCGATCGCATCGCTCTCCATGATACTGCACAGGCCGTGCAGTGTTGACCAGATGAAAAAAGCGTCCTTTTCCGAGCGCTCCTCAACCTGATCTGGAAAGCGAACCGTATGAACGGCACGTATGCCGTTGATCAGCATATCGAATGCAAACTGGGCTTTTTGCATCATCTCCGGATGATCCTGGGCATTCGGCAAACTGGTGTTAAACATCAGCCGGTAATACAGCGGGTGTTTCATCGAGTAAGCAACATAGGCGAGACCCATACTGCGCAGATCCTCTTCAGCATCAGCACCCTGTTCACGATTTTCCAGAAATTTCGCAAAGTCTTCAAAGGCTCTTCTGACCATTTCTGCTAGCAGATGATCCCGACTGGGGAAATGGCGATAGGGCGCCTGATGGGAAACCCCCAGCTTGCGAGCTACCTCGCGCAGACTTAACTTTTCGAGGCCCTGTTTATCGACAATTTTCATGGCCTGCCTGACGCAGGCTTCTTTGAGATCTTTTTTTGCAGCTTTTGTAACACTCATATAGCTGTAACGTTTATCCCCCGTACGCGGTGTTATAACCCTGGTTCTGGGTGTCCAGTTGCTCCAGTGCCAGTTCCCATGATACTGGCAAATCGGCACCCTTGACCACGAATCGTGCGAAACGTGCGCCGGATAATACCTGGTCGGCGTTGCTCATGGCCTCGATATGCGAGCGATTGAACTTGAAGTCTTCTACCGCGGCACGATTTTCCCAGACAGTCAGTGTCCAGGCCTCGTTGGCCAGTAAATTGGCTCGCTTTGAAAAATTGACGATGCCCGGGGCTGAGCTTAGCGAAGCTTCGACGTTTCCGGTTAACTTGAAGAATTCACGCCGGTCGCTGAGTCCATCGGCGATATAGGCGTGAGTAACCACAACATAATAATCCTGGTCAGCAATAATCTCTGCCGCGTTAGCATTGGGTTGGTTGGTCGGTGTCGACAATGAACATCCAGTCAGTAAAAGTGCAGCGATACTTGATAGCAGGGATTTCGTTTTCATCTTTTTGCTCCAGTCCTGGGGTTGATTAAGCGGCTCAGTTTCAGTGGTTTGCCAGTGCCGTTGTCATTGCAGCCGGCTGCATGTCGCTGGTCTTTTCTTTCCACAGGCGGCTCATCAGTCGATAAGCCACTGGCGTCAGAATAAGCGAAAGCAGGCCACTCAGGCCGACACCGCCTGCAATAACAATGGCCAATGGTGGCCAGAAATCACCACCGGTCATTAACAGCAAGGGCATAAACCCGGCTACCGTGGTCAAGGTAGTCGACAAAATATGACGAGTCGCATTAAAGGTCTCGTCTGCTATCGCGCTAATGTCCCCCTGACGGGCCAGCGGATTGGCTCTAATCGCAGCCAACACCACAATGCTACCGTTGATGGCCACACCTACCAGACCCGCAGTACCTATCAGTGGATTAAACCCGAGCGGGAAATCTCCGGCCCATAGCGACAGCATGCCGAGGCCTACTGACATCATCGCCACCAGGCCAATCAAACCGGCCAGAGCGAAAGATCGGAACGACAGCACCAGGGTGGCAATCATCAGAGTGGCCAGTACCGGTGCGTAGGTCAGCAATTGCGCAACCGCGCGGCTTTGTTCGGCGCTGTCGCCTGCCAGCTCGATGCGGTATCCAGCCGGTAGTTCGAAATCGCCTTCGGCGATGGCCTGAGTTACCGCCCCGGTCACTTCGATGGGCAGCGCGCCCTGCTGCAGATATCCACTGATGGTGTTGACGCGTTCGCCGTTACGCCGGGTAATGCCCTGCAATTCAGGTGCGAGTCGCAAACTGCCAAGCGCATTCACCGGAATCCATTCGGCTTGTCCGCCGGCGCTCAATCGCAGCGTGCTGATATCGGCAACCGAGTCGCGGTCGCTAATGTCATATCGAATGCGCACCGGCAGGTCTTCCAGATTATCCAGTACCCGACCACCGATGCGACCGTCGAGGGAACCCTGAAACTGCGAAGCAATCTCGGACAGACTGAGGCCGGCGAGTCGTGCACGCTGCTCGTTGATATCCAGCCATAACTTCGGTTCACCACCCTGGATGGAAGCCTGGGTATGGGTAACCGCTGGTTGCTGGTGAATAATGGTTCTTAGTTGCTCACCCAGATCGCGCAGGGTATCTGAGTCTGGCCCTATGATGCGAAAACCGATCGGTGCGGTAATTGGCGGGCCCTGGCCAAAGGCTCGAACCACCAGTTGCGCGTCACTAAACTGTTCGGTAAGTACGTTCTGCAATGTCCTTTCCAGCCTTTTTGCCGAGGCCGCATCCTCCACTTTGAGAACACCTCTCGCATAGGATGAATTGTTTTCCTGCTGTCTGAGCTGGTTGTAATATAGCGGTGGCGAGCTGGCTCCTGCTACCCAGGTCATGCTGCCAGTACCCGGGATTTCCCTAATAACCCTTTCGATGGATTCCAGTTGACGAGTGGTTTTGTCTATTGAGGTACCACCGGGCATCCAAAGCTGTATTTCCAACTGGTCGCGGTCCGCGGGTGGGAAAAACTGCATGCCGAGGGTACCCGCCAATACAAAACCGGTGATCGGCAACACCAGGGTCAGTATCAAAGCCTTTAGCGGGTGGCGAAGACTAAGCAACAACAGGTTTTGGTACCCATTGCCAAGGATTTTCGATCTGGCACCGTCGCGCCACCAGCGGCGACCCCGGGTTTGCTCCAGTTGCGCCAGTAAACCGGCGAGCGCGGGAATAACGGTCATTGCCAGGAAAAAAGAAGCGATTAACGCCAGTACCACGGCGATTGCGATCGGGCCTACGAAATCACCAACATTACCGGGCAACAGGAAGATTGGCATGAAACCCAGAATCGTGGTGATTGTCGACGCAAATAACGGCGCAAACAGGTGCTGAATGGCAGCGACCACGGCCTCGATAGGGCTGGCACCCGCGCGGCGTCGGGACACCACCTGGTCGGTCATGACAATCGCATTATCGATTAACAAGCCGATCGCGATAATCATGCCGAAAATCGTCATCTGATGAATCTGTTCGCCAAAGAAGGTCAGACCGAACAACGACAGTGCGGCAGACAGTGGTAATGCAGAGCCGACGATCAATGCGGGACGCCATCCCATCATTAACCAGACCACCAGTACAACCACGGCGGCACCGGCGAGTAGATTGCCGGCCAGGTTACTCAGGCGCTCGTCGGTATAAATGCTCTGATCGAAAACCGTTTCTAGACGTAAATCTGAATCCAGTTCGGCGGCATAGTCAGCGACCGCGAGACGAGCCGTTTCTGACCATAAGTCGAGTCTGACGGCTTCTTCGGTGCGCACGGCCACCAGAATGCTGCGCGCACCATTGTGTAAAGCAACCTGTGCAGGAGGATCCTGCCATGCAGTACTTACTGAGGCGATATCACCGACATGAACCAGCCCACTTAAACCATCGTCGATTAGTGGTATGGAGGCGATACGTTCGGCCGAGTCGAGGGCGCCATTCAGTTCCAGCGGTACATTTCGCTCACTGCCCGTTAATGTTCCGGCTGAACGGCGAGCATCGGCCGCGGCAATGGCACTGGCCAGCTGGTTGACGTTAATACCAAGCGATGCGGCCTCGGCGGCATCAACATTGACCTGTATTTCCTCATCGGCGGTGCCGAAGTAAACGACCTGCTCGGTGCCCGGCAGATTACGCAGTCGGTCACCCAGTTGCTCTGCACGTCGGTTCAGAATACCGAGGCCGTTGTTTTCGTCGTCCTGCCAGGACAAGGCAACCACTAAAGAGAAAGCCACCGCGCCGCGCATGTCGTCGAACTCGGGTGTCGAGGCACCGGCTGGCAGTTCAGCCGAGGCCGCTTCCAGTCGATCACGAATCTGCGAGAAGATCTGCTCATTGTCTTCTTCACCAACCCAGTCCTGTAACTCGACGTTGACAATCGATATACCGCTGCTTGAGCTTGACTCGATGGTTTTGATGTCGGACAGCTCACGTAACTTGTCCTCGATTTTTTTGGAAACCAGCGCTTCGACCCTTTCCGCAGAAGCGCCCGGGAACTGGGTAAAAATGCTCGCATTACGAGTCGTGATGCGTGGGTCTTCGATGCGTGGTAAGGAATTCAACGCCGACAGGCCCGCCACCAGGATGATCGCAATGGTGAGGATTAACAGGTGTCGGTTTGCGGTGAAAATGCCGAGCATGGAATGATGGTTAGCTTTCATGGTGACTCTCCCTGGATTTGTACTCAGTTGGCCTGCAGGCGAACCAACTGCCCGGGAACAATGCGGTGGGTACCGACAGTGACCACGGATTCGTCGCTGTTTATATTGGCTGCAACGAAAACGTCCTCTCCATGCTGATACACCACATCGGCGCTACGGCGCACAATTCGATGCGTTGCATCTGAGGCCATCGGCTCGGGATTGATTGCCTCGGCGACAAACAAACTCCAGAGGCCGCGTTCGCCCTCGGCTAGCGCATCCAATGGAATCCAGAAACCGCTTTGCTTGATTTCTTTCTGCAAGCTGATGGTGACGATGTCACCGGCCAGCATCGAAGCTGGAGGATCAATCGGGTCGAACAATGCTTCGACAGTGCGCGCGGAATTGAGGCGTAACGGCAGCAAAGCGCGCAATGTCGCCTCAACAGGCTGACCTCTCCAGTCGAGTGTGTATTTTTCACCGGCACGCAGGTAATCCAGAGTGCGCCCGGCGATTCCGATATGGATTTCAGGATTACCACGTTCCAGCAGTGAGACTACTGGGCGTCCGGTCTCCAACACGCGGCCCTCATCGGCCAGGCGACTGACCACGGTAGCGGTAAACGGTGCTTTCAACTGGCTTTTGTCGAGCTCCACGTCAATGGTGACCAGTCGCTGGGTCGCCAGATTGAGCGCAGCGTCCGCGGCGCGTTCCGCTTCGCGAGCTTCATCGAGTCGCTGCCGGGAGACACCGCCTTTGTTTACCACGTCCTCAAATCGGCTCAGGGTTATCTTCGCCAGTTCAAGGTTGGATTCAGCCTGCTTGCGTGCTGCCTCGAGTTCGGCACGTTGCGCGCTTAATCGATCGGTATCGAGTTCGGCGACCAACTGGCCCCTACTGACAACATCACCTTCGTCAACCAGGACTCGCATGAGTCGACCACCGCGTTCAAAACCCAGATCTGCTTGTCGACCCGCCTGTACCTGGCCGGAGAAGGTCCGATTCAGGGCAAAACTGTCTTCGGCAATCAAATTTTTTGCTACAACCGGTAGCACTGAGGCTGGCGCAACGGCTTCAGCTTCTGGTTTTTCTTCGCTACCCAGGTTGGCAGCAGCGACACCAACAAGGCCTGCGGTTATCAGGCAGGAGGCGATCAGAACACGAACAGTTGAGGGCGACATTGGTTTCAGGCTCCAGCGTGACCAGGCACGCAATGTTTGTAGACAGTGTCAACATAATGCGCGTAAAAGTAGACAGTGTCAACTCGATAGAGCGAGATTTCGTGAAGGCTGCATCAAGGCAGCGTCAAGATTTGGTGAAATAAAGTTTGGTCGTTGCCGCCCGCTATTGACGGTGAATGTGGCTAGGAAACGATGGTGTCGTAGTAATGGTTCTTCGTGCTCAAGCGGCTGACACGCAACTCCACCGGTGTCTTGTCGAGTGTTAATGCGATGCGTTCAATTTCCAGCAGCGGTGTCCCCGACTCAACGCCGAGTATCTTTGCTTCCCTGGTTTTGGCAATCACCGCACGTAGCTTTTCCTCGGCGCTGTGGATGGTAATTCCGAAACTGGACTCGTAGAGCTGGTACAGCGTGTTGGGCAGTTCAGATGGGTCCATGTCAATTAAACCGTTAAACGATGCCGCGGGCAGAACAATGGTTTCCAGTATGGTGGGTTTGCCGGCGATGCTGCGAACCCTTTCAATTTTCAATACCTGGGCGTCAGCAGCCAGGTTGAGGCGTTCAGCTTCGAAACGTGAACTCTCTTTTTGTTTGAAACTGAGGATTTCGCTGATCGGCAGAACCTTGTTGCCCTGGTTGTCGGTAATGTGAAAAAAGTGGAACAGTGCGCGGTTGTCATCGTGATTCGCTACAAAGGTGCCGCGTCCCTGTTTGCGAATCAAAACGCGGTTTTCGACGAGCGCGGTGATCGCGGTCCTCACGGTACCCTGGCTAACGCCCAATTCGCTGGCAAGTTTCATTTCGCTCGGAATCAGGTCACCGGGGGACCAGGCGCCATCGCGAATCCTCTCCACCAACAGGTCGATGATCTGCAGATAGAGTGGACTCGAATGTTTATCAGTAGATAACGTGGTGTTCATGCCTTTTGTGATTACCGTCGAAATTCCAGCCAGCAATTTTGAAGAGCGCGGATTATAGGTCTTATATAAGACTATATCAAAATTTTACAGAAGATTTTTATTGCCCTTTGCTTCGGATTTTTCGAATCTGATATTTATTGCTATTTAAATCAATAAGTTAGTTTAATAACACCGTTTTTCCAATGGTTATGGTCTTATATAAGACCGATTGACTGCAATGTCTAACTTGCAGTAGTATCCGACGTCCGTAATTTTATTCAGAATTCACCTACACACTAATAGAGAGAATGAGATGATTGATTTTGTAGTGCATGACGCAGACGACAGTGTCGGCGTTGTTGTAGTAGAAGGCGTCAAAGCAGGTGCTGAACTGACTGGTTGGGTCATGGATCAGGACGAAGAGATTAAATTCACTGCGGCAAGCGACATTCCGATTGGCCACAAGCTGGCGATCAAGCCTCTGAACGAAGGCGATACCGTGATCAAGTACAGCACCGACATTGGCAAGGTGATTGCCGACATTGGTCTTGGTGAGCACGCTCATGTCCACAACATCAAAACCAAGCGCTGGTAAGCCTTGACCGATTATTAGGAGATACTCATGTCTATAGATGTAAGCTCAGCCACTTTTAACGGCTATCGTCGTGAAAACGGTCGCGTTGGCGTTCGTAACCACGTCATCATTCTTCCCGTCGACGATATTTCAAACGCTGCCTGTGAAGCGGTAGCCAACAATATCAAAGGCACCATGGCACTGCCGCATCCTTACGGTCGTTTGCAGTTTGGTCCTGATCTGGATCTGCACTTCCGTACACTGATTGGCACCGGCGCCAATCCAAATGTCGCCGCGGTAATTGTTATCGGTATTGAAGAAGGCTGGACCAAGAAAGTCGTAGACGGCATAGCCGCTACCGGCAAGCCGGTTACCGGTTTTGGTATTGAACAGCATGGCGACCACGACACCATCATGCGCGCCTCCAAGGTTGCCAAGGAGTACGTGCAGTGGGCCACTGAACTGCAGCGCGAGGAAGCACCAATCACTGAATTGTGGGTTTCAACCAAGTGTGGTGAATCAGATACCACCTCTGGCTGCGGTGCTAACCCGACCGTTGGTAATGCTTTCGACAAACTATATCCGCATGGCTCCACGTTGCTGTTTGGTGAAACCTCGGAGATCACCGGTGGCGAACATCTGGTCATGGATCGTTGTCGTGATGACAAGGTGCGTGCCGATTTCAAATTCATGTTTGATCGCTACCAGGACATGATCGATCGTTGGAAAACCACCGACCTTTCCGAGTCACAGCCCACCAAGGGCAATATCGAAGGTGGCCTTACCACGATCGAAGAAAAAGCACTGGGTAACATCCAGAAGATTGGTAAGGAGTGCCTGGTCGATGGCGTACTCGACAAGGCAGAGATGCCTACCCACTCGGGCTTGTGGTTCATGGATTCGTCTTCTGCGGCTGCAGAGATGGTAACCCTGGCAGCGGCTGGTGGATATACCGTGCATTTCTTCCCGACAGGACAGGGCAACATCATCGGTAATCCGATCCTGCCTGTCATCAAGCTGTGCGCGAATCCTCGCACTGTTCGTACCATGGGTGAACACATCGACGTTGATGTATCCGGACTGCTGCGTAAAGAAATGTCACCTTCGGATGCCGGTGACGCCTTGCTGCAATGCATGATCAGCACTGCCAATGGGCGTCTGACCGCTGCCGAGGCACTGGGTCATCGCGAATTCGTACTGACCCGTCTGTACGAGAGTGCGTAAACCTAATATTTGATAGCAGTTTTGATTCGGGGTAAACGCCGTGGCGCGTCGCCCCGGACTCAAAAACTTGAACACCTAGAGAAATTGAAATGACCATCGAATACATGAAAAAGGCGCAGAAAACTGCGGCGACGGGTGAAGACGATACCCGCAATATTGTGGCCACCATGCTTGCCGAGATTGAGGCAGGCGGCGAGGACAAGGCCATTGAGTATGCGCACAAGCTGGATAACTACGACGGTAACGTAATTGTTACCCCTGAGGAAATTGAGGCGGCTGAGAAGGCGTTGCCACAATCGACTAAAGACGATATTCGTTTTGCCTATGACCGCGTTCGCGGTTTTGCTGAAAAACAGCGTGAGGCGCTTGTTGATTTTGAAGTTGAGCTGTCTCCCGGTTTGTGGGCTGGTCAGAAGCAGATTCCGGTAATGACCGCGGGTTGTTACGTGCCGGGGGGTCGTTATTCGCATGTGGCCTCGGCGATTATGTCAGTAGCCACTGCGAAAGCAGCCGGTGTTGATCATGTAATCGCCTGTTCACCACCGAAACCCGGCGAAGGTGTACATCCCGGCATTATCTATACCGCCAACCTTTGCGGTGCGGATACCATCCTCGCCATGGGTGGTGTGCAGGGCATTGCTGCGATGGCCTTTGGCCTGTTTACGGGCCATGCCGCTGACATCCTGGTTGGCCCCGGTAACCGTTTTGTCGCAGAAGCCAAGCGCATGCTTTACGGCCGTGTTGGTATTGACCTGTTCGCTGGTCCAACTGAAATCGGTATTCTCGCCGATCACACTGCTGATCCCCATATTGTCGCCAGCGACCTGGTTGGCCAGGCAGAGCACGGCCTGGATTCGCCTTGCTGGTTGATCACTACCGATCGCGCTCTGGGCGAGAAAGTGCTCGAGTTGATGCCCGATTACATCGCTAAATTACCAGACACCGCGCGTAATGCTGCTGAAAATTCTTGGCCCGATTATGGCGAGGTTGTGCTTTGTTCAACCGACGAGGAAGCAGCCAAGGTCAGCGATGACTATGCACCTGAGCACCTCGAAGTGCACTGTGACAACCTCGATTGGTGGGTGGATCGCCTGCGCAACTATGGTTCGCTGTTTGTCGGCGAAGAAACCACGGTTGCCTTTGGCGACAAGTGTTCTGGCACTAATCACATCCTGCCAACCAAGGGTGCGGGTCGTTACACCGGTGGACTGTCGGTCGGCAAGTTCATCAAGACTGTCACCACGCAACGCATGACCCAGGAGGCTAACCGCGAGGTTGCCGCCGCCTGTGCCAGACTGTCACGTCTGGAAGGTATGGAAGCGCATGCGCGCACCGGTGATGATCGTTTGGGTAAATACTTCCCTGAAGAAACTTTCCGCCTGCAGCCTTGAGTGTTTCGCTGTTTGATCTAACCGGGAAAGTGGCGCTGGTAACCGGCGCCAGTTCCGGTATTGGTGAACGTCAATCGCTGGCGCTGGCTGAAGCCGGTGCCTCAGTTGTGTTGCTAGGCCGCCGTGA
>JAAUXZ010033519.1_pt1 | contig 11830 bp, 10 predicted proteins | sample 7278131 | NCBI WGS metagenome assembly JAAUXZ01 (sample SAMN14350119, study PRJNA611818) | marine sediment metagenome | isolation source: surface marine sediment (3m) | place: French Polynesia: Moorea | collected 2018-08
GACAGCCATCTGAAAGCGGACGGCCAGGTACTGATCTTTCTCAACCGACGCGGCTTCGCGCCCACGCTGATCTGTTCCGACTGCGGGCATGTCGCCGAATGCTCAAGATGCGACTCGCGTCTGACCGTGCACGCGCGCGAAGGACAACTCCGCTGCCACCACTGCGGCGCAGCGCGCCCACTCGACACGAACTGTGGCGAATGCGGTGCCGACGTAAAGCCCCTCGGCGAAGGAACCGAGAGGCTCGAGGACGCGTTACGGGCACGCTTTCCTGGACGCAAGGTCACACGCATCGACAGCGACAGCACCACTCGCAAAGGCGCGATGCACGCGGCGCTCGACGAGGCGAAGCAAGGCGAGGCTGAAATCCTTGTCGGCACGCAGATGCTGTCGAAAGGACACCACTTCCCGAAGCTGTCGCTGGTCGGCATCGTCAATGCGGATCAAGGACTGTTCGGCACCGACTTTCGCAGTGCCGAACGTATGGCGCAGTCGATCGTCCAGGTTGCGGGACGAGCGGGCCGTGAGACACGCGCCGGCGAAGTGCTCATCCAGACCGGTTTTCCTGAGCATCCGTTCTGGTCGACGCTGATTGCGGGGGGCTACGAGCAGATTGCCCTCGATGCGCTGGCCGAGCGCGAGCAGACCCGCTGGCCACCGTTTACGCGGCTCGCGCTGATCCGCTCAGCCGCGCACCGGCGCGACGATGCGCTCGGTTTCCTCGATGCTGCGCGCGACTCGCTGTCGGCACGCGGCGGCGACGCATTGCGCATTCTCGGCCCTGTCGATGCGCCAATGGCGCGCAGGGCCGGCCGCTACCGGGCCCAGCTGTTACTGCAGGCGAGTGATCGTCGCGCGCTCCACGCCGTCTTGCGTGAATTACGCCCGGAGCTCGAGCAAGCACCGGCCGCCCGTAAGGTCCGCTGGAGCATCGACGTGGACCCCATCGAGTTGTTCTGATTCAATTGCGCGCCATGAAGCACCTCGTCGCAGAACTTGTCGCCAACGCCCTTGCCGATCTTCCGGAGCTCGCTGAAGCTGCCGGCGATCTCGCTATCGCCAGCACGCTGGAGCGGACGCGCGATCCGAGCCATGGCGACTTCGCCAGCAACATCGCCATGCGCCTGGCCAAGCCGGCTCGCAAATCGCCGCGCGATATCGCGGCCAGCATCGTCGACGCGCTGGCCGACAGTCCCTCGGTCGATAAAGTCGAGATTGCGGGCCCCGGGTTTATCAACTTCTACCTGAGCCCGGCGGCATTCCACGCGGAGATCGAGTCGACCCTCGCGCAGGGAGAGGCCTACGGACGCCAGCCGGCCAAGGACGGGCCGAAGATCCTGCTCGAATTCGTCTCTGCCAACCCCACCGGACCGCTGCATGTCGGCCATGGCCGGGGCGCGGCTTTTGGCGACACGGTTGGCAACCTCCTCGAGGCCGCCGGCTACCCCGTACATCGCGAGTACTACGTCAACGACGCCGGCCGACAGATGGACATTCTCGGCTCGAGCGTCTGGCTGCGTTGGCTCAGCGATCAGGGAATCGACGTGGACTTCCCGAAAGGCGGTTACCGCGGCGACTACATTCGCGACATCGCGAAGGAAATCGACACGAGTGGCCTGAGCGTTCCTGGCGCCGCCGCCGTCAACGATGATTTGCCGGCAAACGGCGACGACAATAAGGACGAGTACGTCGACGCCCTTACCCTCCGCGCAAAGGAAATTCACGGGGAGGACGGTTTCGATCGCATTCGCCAGCAGGCACTTGAGTCTATCCGCGACGAAATCAAAGAGGACCTCGCTGAATTCGGCGTGAAGTTCGATACCTGGTACTCGGAAAAGAGTCTCACGACGAACAACCTGATCGATGCGGCGATCGACGTCCTCAAAGAGCGCGGCGTCCTCTACGAGAAAGATGGCGCGACCTGGTTCCCTTCGACCGACTACGGCGATGACAAGGATCGCGTCGTCATCCGCGACAATGGCGTAAAGACTTACTTTGCGTCCGACATCGCCTACCACTACGACAAACGCGAACGTGGTTACGATCTTCTGATCGACGTACTGGGCGCCGACCATCATGGCTACGTCGCGCGCGTGCGCGCCGGGCTCGAAGCGATGGGCTATGCGGGTGAAGACCTCGAGGTTGAGTTCATACAGTTCGTCACGCTGTACCGCGGCGGCCAGCAGATGCAGATGTCGACGCGTTCGGGCGAGTTCGACACGCTTCGCCAGCTACGTGCCGAGGTCGGCAACGACGCAGCGCGGTTCTATTACGTTATGCGTTCCAATGACCAGCACCTGGACTTCGATCTCGACATCGCGACATCGCAGTCGAACGACAACCCCGTGTATTACATTCAGTACGCGCATGCGCGCGTTGCCAGCGTCTTCCGTCAACTCGGCGAGAAGTCGCTGTCGTGGAACCAGGAAAATGGTCTTGCCAACCTTGGGCTGCTCGTTGAGCCGCAGGAAAAGGCGTTGATGACAATGCTGAGTCGGTACCCCGAGATCGTCGAGCTCGCCGCGAATAATCGGGCGCCGCAAACGCTCGTGCATTATCTCCGTGACCTGGCCAACGACTTCCACACCTACTACAACGCGCATGCGTTTATCGTCGACGACGAAGCGCTGCGCGACGCACGTCTTTATCTGATTTCCGCAACACGTGTCGTGATCGCCAATGGTCTCGGCATCCTTGGCGTGTCTGCGCCGGACAAGATGTAGTGGCTGCTCGACGCAAGAAGAAAAAGAACGCCGGCGTATCGCCGCTGCTATCGATGCTGTTTGGTCTCGCGGTTGGTCTGTCCGTGGCCGTCGCGGTCTACATGAAAGACCGCGGCCCCGAACCCGTTGCGCAACAGCCGCAGCCGGAACCGGCAAGCCTGCAGAGTGCGCTCGACGACAATGGCGAGACGCCGCCACCACCACCTGAAGAAGAAGAAAAAGAAGAGCCGCGGTTCACGTTCTACGACATCCTGCCCAACGTCGAGGTGGTCACGCCCGAGAAGACCGAAACCCGGGAGTTGAGCGCGCCACCGGAGGCCGTCATCGAACCGGGTACGTACGTATTGCAGGCAGGCTCCTTCTCGACGCACGAGGATGCCGACAAGCGCCGCGCCGAACTCGGTTTGCACGGTATCGAATCGCACATCCAGCGCGTCAAGGTGAATGACCGCAACTATCATCGCGTCTACATCGGCCCGACCGACGACCTCGATGAGCTCAACATGTTGCGCAGTCGGCTGCGCGCCGCGCAGATCGACGTCTTGCGGATACGTCTGGGTGACTAACGCACGCGCCATCGTGTTGGTGTTGGCGCTGCTGGCTGGCTGCGCGACACCGCCGGAGCCGGCGCCAGTTCCTGTTCCCGTCCCTGCTGCGGAGCCGGAGGTAGAGGCCCAGTTCGTACCCGACAGGTCGAAGATGCGCATCAGCATTGCGTCGGTCGGCGACATGATGATCGGCACGGACTACCCGAAGAACCACCTGCCCGACGACGATGGCGTTGGGTTTCTCGCCGACGTCACGCCTTACCTCGAAGCAGCCGACATCGCGCTCGGCAATCTCGAAGGTGTACTCATGGATGGCGGCGAACCGGCCAAGAAATGCAGCAATCCGAATGCGTGTTACCTGTTCCGCTCGCCGACGCGGTATGCGGAACACTACAAGAACGCCGGCTTCGACGTGCTTAGCCTCGCGAATAATCATGCCAGAGACTTCGGTGAAGAAGGCCGGGACTCGAGTGCGATGGCGCTTTACGCTGCGGGCATCAAGGCCACAGGGCGCGACAGGACATGGTCCTTGGTGGCTCACGAGGAATCGGCGATCGCGATCATTCATTTCGCGGTGACCAAGAACTCGAACATGCTGCTCGACTACGAAACGTCGTTCACGAAGATCCGGTTGCTGAGCGACGCATACGACATCGTTATCGTGACGTTTCACGGAGGCGCCGAAGGCGTCGATGCCACGCATGTGCCGTTCGCCGAGGAGGAATACTACGGCGAGCCGCGCGGAGACGTCGTCTGGTTCGCTCGCGGCGCAGTCGATCACGGTGCGGATCTCGTCATCGGCCACGGTCCGCACGTCGTGCGCGGCATGGAACGCTACAAGGACCGGCTTATCGCCTACAGCCTTGGCAACTTTGCAACGTACTACGGCATCAGCGTCACCGGCATCAAGGGCGTCGCACCCATTCTCAATACGACGCTCGACGGCGATGGGCGCTTCATCGAAGGTTCTATCGTCTCTACGGTCCAACTGCGCCCTGCCGGCCCGAGCATCGACCCGCAGGACCGCGCACTCAATCTCATGCGTGGCTTGTCAATTGATGACTTCGGAAACCCGGGTCTGACGTTTTTGCCCGACGGCACGTTGTTGCCGAAAGACCGGCCTGACGTGCCGCAGCACCTGCTGCAGACAGACTAGGAAAACAGACTGTCGGTGGACAGGGCGAGCGCCAGTCCAAGGACCAGGATGCCGCCGATGATAGACAGCGCCAGGGGCAGGCCGTAATACCAGCAGACTACTGCGCCTGCGCCCGTGCCAACGATAAACGCGAGCACAAACTTGACGAGATCGCGAAGCAGGCCCAGAAGCAGCGACTTAAAGAACCCCCCGGCTCCGCCATCGACAATCTTTGGTTGCGGGTCATTGTCTCCAATCATGAGCGCTTCCTTTCGGGGATGACCCGATGAGTTGTCCTAGTCGTCGCCGCTGACCGACTTGAAGTCGACTCCGAGCGATCGCAGTTTCCTGTAAAGATGCGTTCGCTCCATGCCAACGCGTTTCGCCAGCTGCCCGACCTTGCCGCCGCACAGCACGAGCTGTTGCTGCAGGTAGGCCCGCTCGAATTGTTCACGCGCCTCGCGCAGCGGCAGAGCCAACAGGTCCTGTTTGACAAGCGGCTCGTCAACAGGTGCCGCCGAACTGATCTCGGCCTCGACCTCATCGAGCGCAATGTCTTCGCTGCTGCCCGACAATAACAACCGTCTGACGAGGTTCTTCAACTCACGGACATTGTCAGGCCACGGATAGTTCCGCAGCCGATTCTGCGCCGCAACGCTGAAACGTCGAAACGTCAGCCCTTCGGAATCGACTAGCTTGTCGACGTAATAGGTCAGCAACTCGGGAACGTCTTCGGCGTATTCACGCAGCGGGGGAATGCGCAACGTCAACTCACTGAGGTGCGAGACCAGGTCGCGACGCAGCTTGCCAGCCTCGATGCGCGCTTCGTAATCCGCGACGACCGTGGCGACGACCCGGCAGTCCATTTTTATCGGCGTGGTACCACCGATGCGCGTGTAGCTACCGCTATCGAGAACACCGAACAGCACGCGTTGCGCGTCAGCACTCAGGTCGCCAAGCTCATCAATCACGAGCGTGCCGCCCGAGGCGCGCTCAAACGCGCCCGCAGTCGCCTCGCCACCGTTCTCCCTTCCCAACAGTTGTTCCTCGAAACTGCTCTCGGTAACCGACGCGGCGGACAACGTCGTCAGCGGCTCGTCGGCGCGACTGCTGAGGCCGTGCATGTAACGCGCAAAGGCACCGCGACCCGTTCCCGACTCGCCGCTCATCAGTACCGCGCCATCATGCCGGGCGTACTGTTGCACGCGCTCGCGCAATCCCTGCATGAGCTGACTGCGCCCCACCGGCGCAAGCAGCGACGGCAGCAGGCTGCGTGCCGCTCCGGACTGCTTGCCCGCCGACTCGAGCGCGGCCTCGACAGTGCGCAGCAGCTTCGCCAGCGACAGCGGCTTTTCCACGAAGTCGAAAGCGCCGAGGCGCGTGGCCTCGACGGCCGTGTCGACCGTTCCGTGCCCCGACATGATGACCACGGGACAATCGGGCTCGCCGCTTTCCGACCATTCCCGCAGCAACGTAATGCCGTCTGTATCCGGCATCCAGATGTCGAGCAGAACCAGGTCGAACTTGTCGGAGGCTCGCGCGCTGCGTGCCTCACTGGCATTCGCTGCGACCGTAACTCCGTAGCTCTCGTCTGTCAGGATGTCCTTGATAAGCGCACGGATGTCCGCTTCGTCGTCGACCACCAGCACGTGAGGATTACTCATGCGCGTTCCCTCCTTTTTTCGGCGCGCCCTGGCGCCTTGGCAATCATCAGCTCACGTGCTGCCTCGTTAAGTGGCAAACGGATACTGATCATCGCTCCCCCATCTTCGCGATTCCTGGCCCGGATCGAGCCAACGTGTTCTTCAACCAGTTTCTTGACGATTGCGAGCCCGAGGCCCGTGCCCTTCGGCTTCGTCGTGACGTAGGGGTCGAAGACCTGGCTAACCGTGCCGGATTTGAACCCCGGACCGTTGTCCTCAACCTTGATCTGTACGATGTCGACACCGTCAATTTCGGCTGCGCTGACGTGCACGTCGATCTGCGGGTCCGGCGTGTGCTCGAGCGCTTCGACCGCGTTGCGAATCAGGTTGTGAATGATCTGCCTGACGCGGCCCATGTCGGCCTCGAGCCGCGGCATCGTCGGATCAGACGTCAGTACGATCGTCACGTCGCTGTCCTGGGCTCGATACAGGTCGACGACCTCGTGCACCAGCTTGTCGAGGTCGAACAGTGCAATCTCCATGTCCGGCGCACGCGCGTAGTCGCTGAACGCGTTGACCATTTCCTTCATCGCCTCGACCTGCTGCACGATCGTGTGCGTTGCCCGATCGAGAATCTGCGCTTCTTCCTCTTCCATCGATGCAAGGTACTTGCGGCGCATGCGTTCCGCTGAGAGCTGGATCGGCGTTAGCGGGTTTTTGATCTCATGCGCAAGACGTCGGGCGACCTCGCCCCAGGCTGCGTCGCGCTGCGCCTGCAGCAGCGCCGTGATGTCATCGAAGACCACGACGAACCCGGCCGCATGATCTTCGTCGCCCGGCAACGTTGTGCACGCACAGGTCAGTACGCGCCGCCCGACTTCGCCGCGCAGGACAATCTGCTCGCGCCACTCGGTCTCGCCCGCGTCGAGATGTACGCGGGCAACGTCAACGAACTGCTCCAGCAATGGATGGCCTTTGGCGACGTCAGCAAGGTACTCACCATGGCGACCGCCGAGGTCGACGCCGAGAATAGATCCCGACGCCTGGTTGGCGTTGCGAATTCGCAGGTCCGACTCGAGCGCGAGAACGCCCGTCGACAGTCGCGCGAGAATGACTTCGAGGTTGGCACGCTCCGCCTCGACGAGCGCCTGGCTCAGCGATGCCTCGCGCCGCGCGGTCGCAAGCCGCTGCGTCATGTCATTGAACGACGAAATCAGGAAACCGATCTCATCACGGGTCGGGGCTGGCAGCCGCGTATCGAAATCACCGGCCGCAACGGCGCGCGTACCGGCAACAAGGTCCTGGATAGGCGCAACCAATCGACGTGACAGCACAAAGGCGCCGTAGATGGCGGCCAGCAGGCTGAGAAGCAGGACGAATGCCAGCGTCAGTGTCAGCAGGTCCTTGAGATCGTCCCGGAAGAACACCAGCTGCTGATATTCCTGGTAGGACGACTCGACGCTATTAACCATCTCGGCTAGTCGGTCGGTCACTGGGTAGTAACCCTGTATCACGCGGGGCTCCTGCACCCGACCGGCGCGATGCGTGAAGACGACAGCTGTTCTCACCTCGACACCGCCGGAAGAAAGCGATTCGAGACTGACGAACGGTCGATTCTGCTGCATCTGCAACACAACCTCTTCCGTCAACGCCTTCGGCAGACTGGCCGTGGCACTGTCAGAGCTCGTTGCAAGCACGGTGTTGTTGTTGCCGTACAGCGTCATCTCGCTGGCGCCACTTTCACGTCGCAACATACTGAGTTCGAAGACAAGCTGTCGATCGTTCACGAGAGACAGGCGCTGTGCGACAACCTGCGTCGATTGCAGGTTACGACGCATCTGAATCTCCAGCGCCGCACGACTCAGGGTCAGCGCGTTGTCGAGGCCCTCCTCGACCTCGACGTTGAACCAGCTATCGATGCCGCGATTGATGAACTGCATCGAAAAATAGAACACAACGATAAGCGGCAGCACGGCCAGCCCGACGAACATGCCGACCATGCGCGCCTTCAGTTTCGCGCCCGGCACATTCTGGCGATAGTCCTTTGCCAGACGCGCAAGATTGCCGATCAGCAACGCCAGCAGAAGCACGCCACCCGCGATGTTGATTGCGAGGATGACGTCTTGCAGGCGATCGAAGTCGTCAGATTTCTGGACGGTCTGCGTCAGCAAAAACAGTGCAGCGAGTGCGAGGCCGACGCCGGCCGTCGCGACGATCACATAAACCGCACGTTTTATCGTTCGAGCGACCATTCAAACCACTCGCTTTGTAGCTGCCACTGGCCACGCCAGAAGAACAGCACGCGTAACGCTGCCGGATATCTTTCGGTATTGAGCATCGCCCGCAGCCGGACACGATAGTCCGAACCTGCAGACAACAAGGCATCGTCAATCACGGGCAGGCCCTGCACACGGCCAAGACTGTTCAGTGCTGAGTAGAGCGTTGCGAAGGAGTCCTGGTCGCCGCTGTTGAGATTGCGAACGATGTAGCGCTGGCTGACGGGCGAGTATTCGAGCTCATAGCGAACCGCGAGCTCGGCCTCGACATCGTCGGGCAGGAAGCGACGAGAGCGAATGACGTTCAGCTGCAATTCGATGGTCAGCGTGACGCCGCTCTCGAGCGCCGCCAGCGCCTCGGACGACAGGACCAGCTGCAGGCGCGCATCGAGCGTGTGCACGCCGTCAACCATTTCGGTCGTCGCCGAACGCACCTCGAAGTAGCCTTCTCTCGGGATGTTGTCCTGGGCAACGCTGGTACCGAGAACAAGCACCGTCAGAAAGAGGAGTGAAACAACCCTGCGCATCGTCTTCTTCAGGAGACCTTCTTCACGAGGCATGCGTAGTAAAAGCCGTCCAGCGCCGCCGTGCCCGGCAGAACCTGGTAGCCACATGCCTTCCTCCGCATTAGATCGCGGATGTTGTTATTTGGCAACACGCTGTCCTCCACCGCGTCGCCATTGGCCTCCAGAAATGCCTGCACGACGTCGTCATTCTCCGCCGCGAGCACCGAGCACGTGACATAGAGCAGCCGTCCGCCGGGGGCCAGCAGCGGCCACAGCGCCCGCAGGATATCGGCCTGCAGGTCGCCGAGGGCGTCGATGTCGGTATCTCGCCGCAACAACTTGATGTCAGGATGGCGCCGGATCACGCCACTTGCCGAGCAAGGCGCGTCAAGTAGGATCGCGTCGAAAGGCGTGCCATCCCACCATTCTTCTGGTTTCGATGCGTCGCCAAGGACAATCGTTGCACTCAGGCCGATACGTTCGTGGTTGTCGCGAACACGTTGCAGACGATTTGCATCGTTGTCGATGGCGGTCAGATCGACGGTGTCACGTCCCAGCTCGAGCACGTGTCCGCTCTTGCCACCGGGCGCGGCGCAGGCGTCGAGCACACGTCGTGGCTGCTCACGCATTAACCAGCGCGCGGCGAGTTGAGCGGCGCCGTCCTGAACCGACACGTCGCCGTCTGCGAATCCGGGCAGATCCTCCACCCGTTGCGGCTCAGTGAGACACACGGCATCGGGTATCCCATCGAGCAAGGACGACTCGATGCCCTCGACGGCGAGGCGACCTTTGTACTCGGCCGCCGTGCCACGTGACGCATTGACACGCAGCCACATCGGCGCGCGCGCGTTATTTGCTTCGAGAATGTCGTTGGCGTCGTCGGGCCAATCGCGGCGCAGGCGGTCGATCAGCCACTGCGGATGATTGAAACGGGACTCGTCACTGCGAGCCGTACGGTCTTCCAGGTTTTCGCGCTGGAAGCGGCGCAGGCAAGCATTGACGAGGCCAGCCAGTTTCGGGCGCCGCAGCTGACGCACCGCCTCTACCGTTTGTGACACGGCCGCGTGGTCGGGTATGCGTGTATCGCAAAGCTGGTATAGCCCGATCGCGAGCAGCGCGTTGACGACGCTGTCACGACGCTTCAGCGGTCGGTTGACCAGCTCACCAATCCACTCCTGCAGGCGCCAGTGATGACGCAACGTGCCGTAGGCCAGCATGCGCAGAAGCGAGCGCTCGCCCGGCGGCAGCTGCATCTCATGAGCAGCGATCGCCGCATCAAGTGATTGCCCCTCACTGATGACAGCGTCAACGACCGATGCCGCTGTTGCCCTTGTTCTTGCCCCCGCGCTTGCCATGATCAGTCCGGTGGTTCGGCCGCAAGGTCGAACTGGCCGGCAAATTCTGTCGCCGGCACCCGCCGCTTGCCGGGCAGCTGCAGCTCATCAAGACGCAACGCGTCCCGTCCGCAGGCCACGACGATCGCGTCGCGGTCGGCCTGCAATACGGTGCCGGGTCGCGCCGCACCGTCGACCGGGGTCGCCCGCCACAGCTTGATGCGCTGCTCGCCGGCGAAGAAATACGCACCAGGGAACGGGTTGTACGCACGCACCCGTCGCGCCGCGTCGGTCGCCGTAACTGTCCAGTCAACCTCGGCATCGCGCTTTTCAACTTTTGGCGCGTAGGTAACGAGTGACTCGTCCTGCACCTGCGGTTCGATACGACCGGCCAGAATGTCTTCGAGTTTCTCGACCAACGCCGCGCCACCGAGGGCGGCGAGGCGATCGTGCAGCTCGCCGGCCGTTTCGCCGTCGTTGATATTGAGCATCTCGATGTGAAACACAGGGCCGCTGTCGAGCCCTGCCTCCATTTCCATGAGGCTGATGCCGGTTACCTCGTCGCCACCGAGTATCGCGGCCTGGATAGGCGCGGCGCCACGCCATCGGGGCAGGACGGACGCATGCACGTTCAGGCAACCGTGTGTCGGAATGTCGAGAACGTTTTGCGGCAGGATCAAGCCATAGGCGGCAACGATCATCAGGTCCGGTTTGAGCGCGGCAAGCTCGGCAACGATCGCGTCGTCACGCAGGGTTACGGGTTGCAACACGGGGATGTTTCGCTCGAGCGCATACTCCTTGACCGGACTCGCGCGAAGTTTTTTGCCACGACCCGCCGGTCTGTCCGGCTGCGTCAGCACGGCCACGGGGGTGCGACCGGATTCGACCAGGGCCTTGAGCGAGGCGAGGGCGAAGTCCGGCGTGCCGGCGAAAAGCAGTCTGTTCACATTGCTGCGGCCGCGGCGTGGCGACGTTCCTTCTCGAGCTTCTTGCGAATGCGCATGCGCTTGGATTCCGAGAGATAGTCGACGAACAGCTTGCCTTCGAGATGATCCATCTCGTGCTGAATGCAAACGGCGAGCAGGCCTTCGGCCTCCATCTCGGTTTCCTTGCCGTCTCGATCAAGGAAACGCACACGGATGTGTTCGGCACGTTCGACCGGCTCGTAATAGCCCGGCACCGACAGGCAGCCCTCATCGGTCATCGTCACGCCGTCTTTCTCGACGATCACGGGATTGATGAGCACGAAAGGCTCCGTCTGGTCGTGCGATACATCGGTCACAAGCAGGCGTTTGTGCACGTCCACCTGGGTGGCAGCGAGACCAATGCCCGGTGCCGCGTACATCGTCTCGAACATGTCGTCGATCAGCTGACGAAGGTCATCGTCCACGGCCTCGACGGGTACGGCCTTGGTCCGCAGTCTCGGGTCCGGAAATTCAAGAATGTTCAGTTTTGCCATAATTTCTGCTGATCCTTGGGGCGCCGTTTTCGTGTAAATTGCCACAAAAACGACCTAAATGTTTGACTTTATTGAATAAGATGTCAGACAATGCCGCCTGAAAAACACGCTTCCGGATGACATCCGGGACCGGAAATGTGACGTAATTGGCAGCCTCGGTGGTACCGGAGCGACATAGTATAGCAACGCCTTGAAAGTACAGGCCC
>JAAUXZ010027969.1_pt1 | contig 11822 bp, 12 predicted proteins | sample 7278131 | NCBI WGS metagenome assembly JAAUXZ01 (sample SAMN14350119, study PRJNA611818) | marine sediment metagenome | isolation source: surface marine sediment (3m) | place: French Polynesia: Moorea | collected 2018-08
AGCGATGTTCGCTTTCTTTTGCGCCGCCTCACTCCACCAGACCAGCGGCTCAACATGCTGTTCTCGGCCACCATGGGTCAGAAGGTGATGGAACTGGCTTACGAGCATATGAACCAGGCCCAGTTTGTTAAGATCGAAGCCGACTCTCCGGCAGCGGATCGCATCGAGGAAGTCATGTATCACCCGGCCAACCGAGAGAAAATTCCGCTGCTGATTGGATTAATGCGCGAGCTAAAGCCGCCACGCAGTATCGTTTTCACCAACACCAAACATGCCGCCATCCGGGTCTGGGGTTTCCTCGAGGGAAATGGTTTTCCGGCTGCGATTATTTCCGGTGATATCCATCAGAATAAACGCGAGAAACTGTTGAAACGATTTCATGAGGGAGAGTTCTCTATACTGGTAGCCACCGACGTCGCTTCGCGCGGTTTGCACATTCCAGACGTAACCCATGTATTCAACTACGATTTGCCGGAACTCGGCGAAGACTATGTGCATCGTATCGGTCGCACCGCGAGAGCCGGTGCTTCGGGTCATGCGATCAGTTTTGCTTGTGAAGAATACGCGATGAACCTGATCGATATCGAAGAATACACGCAGCGCAGCATTCCGACTTCATCGATTAATGAGAACTGGCTGGTCGAGCTGCAACCTCCGAAGAAGATGGAGAAAATGAAACCCAGACCAGGTGGCAAGCCCGGATCCAATCGACGTCGACCGCCGAGGCGTGGCAAACCATCCGCAAAGAGGCCTCGTCACGAAAAGGCCGGTTCCGGCGCCTGATTTTTTCCCGCGGTAGAGATCTATGAAAAATCTGACTCGGGTTTTGCTTACTGGTGGTAGCGGTTTCGTTGGCAGACATCTAGCGATCACGCTGGCCAATCGCGGTTATCAGGTAACCATCCCCTGCCGCAGGCCCCAGCGCATGGCGGCACTCCGGGTGTTGTCCAATATTCGGATTGTTGAGGCCAATCCAATGCAGGCCAGGCAGCTCGATCCGCTCTGCGCAGATCAACAGGTAGTAATCAACCTGATTGGCATCCTGCATGAAAACAAGTCGGGTGATTTCCGCAGGGTACATGTTGACTACATCAAGCAAATGCTGGAAGCCTGCGAAAAACACGGCATAAGCCGGGTTCTGCACATCAGCGCACTGGGCGCCGACCAGGCTTCGGGCAGCAGCCTTTACCTGAGAACCAAGGGTGAGGGCGAGAACCTGTTTCACACCTATTCGCAGCGCCGTTTTAATGCGACCAGTTTCCAACCCTCGGTGGTTTTTGGAAAAGGTGATCAGTTCATCAATCGCTTCGCCGGTTTGCTCGATATGACACCGGGTGTTATGCCGCTGGCCTGCCCAAACAGCCTGTTATCACCGGTTTATGTAGACGATCTGGTTGAGCTGATTGCAGACAGCATTAACGATCCGCAAAGTTATGGTGAACGCTTCCCGGTGTGTGGACCGCGCGCTTATTCCCTGCGGGAAATCATAGAAGCAATCGCCAGCGCGCGCGGCAAAAGCTGCCGGATCATCCCGCTAGGCTCGACTTTATCCAAATTGCAGGCTTTAATTTTGCAGAACCTGCCGGGCAAGCTGTTTACCATGGATAATTATCGATCGCTGCAGACCGATAATGTCTGCCCCGACGGCGGTATCGGCAAAACCAGTCTAGAATTTTATCTGCAGAACCAGTTTGCGGCTTCGCCAGTGCAGCAACGGCTGGATCGCTTCCGAGAAGACTTTCCGAAAGGAGATCAGCAGTAGTGAAAAGCTATCGGGTGGGCGGCGCGGTTCGTGATCACCTGCTTGGCTGGCCTGATCACGACACAGACTGGGTGGTCACCGGTGCCACCGAAGCTGACATGCTGGCAGCTGGTTTTACCTCCATAGGTCGTGAATTCCCGGTATTTTTGCACCCTGAAAGCCGCGAGGAATATGCGCTGGCGCGCAGTGAGCGTAAGACCGGGCCGGGATACCGTGGTTTCGTCGTAGAGTTTTCTCCTCACACAACACTGGAAGAAGACCTGCAACGCCGTGATTTAACCATTAATGCAATCGCCCAGGATGACACCGGCGAATTAATTGACCCGTTTGGCGGAAAAGCAGACCTGGAAAATAGGCTGTTACGCCACGTCTCTGAGGCGTTTGTTGAAGATCCGGTCAGGGTATTAAGACTGGCACGCTTCGCAGCGCGTTTTCATCATCTCGGCTTTAGCGTTGCAGCTGAAACACGGGCTCTGGTTAAGCAAATGGGAGAATCCGGGGAACTGGACTCCCTGGTTGCCGAGCGCGTCTGGCAGGAAATGTCGCGAGCGCTGGGTGAACGCAGTCCATCGGTATTCTTCGAAACCTTGCGCCAGTGTGACGTATTACATCTGCTGTTTCCGGAAATCGACGCGTTATTCGGCATTCCGCAAAATCCGAAATATCACCCGGAAGTGGATACCGGTATCCACGTGATGATGGCATTACAGAAGAGTGCTGACCTCAAACACGATATTGAAACGAGATTTGCCGTGTTGACCCATGATCTAGGCAAAGCCACGACCCCACCGGACGTTCTCCCGGGACATCGCGGTCACGAGGCTCGTGGCAAGAAAATCATTAAGAAATTTTGTAAACAGTGGAAGGTTCCGCGACTGCATACCGAATTGGCCTTGATTACCGCCGAATTTCACAGTCACGTACACCGAGCCTTTGAATTAAAACCATCGACGATCCTGAAGTTGTTCAAACAGGTTGATGCATTCCGCAGACCGCAAAGATTCCAACAACTGCTGGCGGCCTGCCTCGCCGACGCTCGTGGTCGCACCGGCTTTGAATCGGCTGATTACCCGCAGGGGTCCTATCTGTGGCAACAGTTGCAAAATTGTGAGGCCGTTAACGCCGCCACAATCACCGAGCAGGGTTTGAGCGGCAAGGCACTTGGCGAGGCAATCGATCGTCAACGTCTCGATATCATCAGCGAAGGCAAGGCCAGGTTATCCCTATGATCTCAATGCAAAAATACTGGCTTAAAAAGCTGTCGGCGGTGTTTGCCTTTTTCGGCCTGTCGCTGGGCGTGCAGATGCCCGCCCTGAGTTTTGAGCTAGCTGACATAGAACGGGACCAGGGCAACTTCATTCTCGGGTTTCTCACTGGTTATGCAGCGCATGAACTCGGCCACATAGTAGTGTCCGATTCACTGGGTTACGAGAGTGAATTCGATGGTGTCACCATTGTTTACCCCGATGCCAATCTCGAGGGAAAAGACCTGGTGCGCATTTCCTCGTCCGGTTACCAGTTTCAATGGGTGGCATCAGAAATAGCGCTCAGGTACCGGGAGAGCGGCGATCTCAGCATCGCGGCGGATAATTACAGCGCCGGTGTGGTGGCTGCCCACATTGCCATATCCGCTGCTTACCTGACCATACTGCGCGACCACAAAGATGGCGACATCGTGGGGCTTGCCAAGGGAACCGGTTTCGACAAAAACGAACTGGCGCTTACTCTGGCAATTCCTGCGGTCCTCGATACCTGGCGTTTGTTTGGCAATGAGGTTCCGGGCTGGGTACCCACGGTCTCTGCCGGTAGCAAGGCACTGGGACTGGCCTGGATATGGAACTTCGAGTAAAAGGCAGCAAGCAGATCAGCTGAAATAATTTCTCAGACGCTGATGCCACGGCAACAGATATAGCGGCATTGCCAGGGCGATACCCGAGAGGTTGGCAACCAGGTCAGCCAGTTCAGCAGTCCGGTAACTGGTGAGCGATTGTAGCCCTTCGATGATCAGACCATAGGCAAACAACAGCATCACCAGCAGGATGACTTGCAATCGATTGCCGGTTAACAAACTAAACCAGCTTGTCAGAAACAGGTAAGCAAGCAGATGCGACAGTTTGTCATTGACCCCGGTTCCGGATTCCGGCAATTCAGCCAGCGATAATACCGCGATAATCAACAGCCAGAGCAATCCAGCGGCTAGCCAGATTTTTCCTTTGTAGGCAGTGATTAAATTAGTCAAAACCAAACAGCATGAAGATCAAAAAGCCGAGCAATAGTCGGTAAATCACGAAAGGCGCCATGCCTACCCGGTCTATGAGCTTCAGGAACCAGTGGATACAGAGTCCGGCGCTAATTGCGGACAACAAGGCTCCGATACCCAGGTCAGTCCAGCTGATGGGACTAACTGTGGTGAACATCTGGTAAGACTCTAGACTGCCGCTGGCAATGATAACGGGAATTGCCAACAGGAAAGAAAAACGTGCAGCAGCCTGGCGAGTCATGCCGAGCAACAAACCTGCCGTGATGGTAATACCTGCGCGTGAGGTGCCCGGGATCAGCGCCAGCATTTGCCAGCATCCGATGATCAATGCATGTTTCCAGTTAATGTCGTACTCGCTACGCTGATGGTTACCGATTTTCTCGGAAAACCAGAGCAGTAAACCGAACACTATCGACGCCATTGCAATAATCCACGGAGCGCGCAGGCTTGTCTTTATGATGTCCTCGAAAAAAAACCCCGCCGTCATTGCTGGCAATGTACCCAGAATGATTAACCACGCCAGTTTGCTATCGGCCGTTTGTTGACGACCGGCCAATGAATCAATCCATGCAAGCAACATGGTTTTCACTTCTCTGCGAAAATAAATCACTACCGCCAGCAGCGATCCAATATGCACGGCGACGTCAAATACCAGTCCCTGGTCCGCCCAACCGAACATTCTCGGTACCAGGATGAGATGGGCAGAACTCGAAATTGGCAGAAATTCAGTAAATCCCTGAACGATTGCCAGCACGAGTAGGTGCAGGTTATCCATCGATCAGTCCTGAAGTCGTATAGTCCAGTGCCTGCAGCGACAAACCCTGCGACAATAAAAGCACTTTAAAGCGCTGACCCATCTCAGCTGGCAAGGTCAGCGTTTTCACCTGCTGTGCAATGGCCAACTGTTTCACCGTATCGGCCGTTTCAAGAAGACGGGACGCTACCTCGATTAATCCATGATTTAACAGAAAGGCGCCCTGCGCGGTGAATCCGCATAACTCGAATCCGGCCATCTCTGCGGCATCAGCCACCGCGTCAAAATCAACATCGGCGGTAATGTCCTGCAAACCGGGATATAAAAAGGGATCCTCGTGCTGGCGGTGCTGATAGTAACAACGCAGACTTCCACGCGGTCGCGAGCTGCGGTAGTACTCGGCCTGCTCTTCGCCGTAGTCAATTATGAGGCAGGCTTTGTCGCCGGGCAGCTCGGCAAGTGCCGCAAACCAGGGCTGAAGATTAAGATTCAGTTCAGTCAGATAACCTTCAGGCAGCTCACCAAGACGTGACTCAATTGACTGAATCTGCTTGACCACCGCGCTGTCAGTCGCGAACTCACACCAGGACAATCCCTCTGCCCCCTCGGAGACACCAAGTTCGAGCCAGGTTTTCTGTTTCGTTACCACATTGACCGGCATCGCATCCAGCACCTCATTCGCTAACAGTAATCCATCAAAGCGCCCGGGCAATCGGTCCAGCCAGACGATCTTGTTAAACGTCTCGGCAGGCAGATGGGCTTCGAGCTGGAGTTGCTGACGCTGCCGTAATTCAGCACTCAATTCAAGAATGAGGTATTGTTTGATCTCAGCACAATTCTCCAGCAACTGACCACATAACTTGCCACTGCCTGCGCCAAACTCGAGTACCTGTGTCGCACATCCCTGACTGAAAACAGAGCGACAGAAATTAGCCAAACATCCGCCAAACAGCGGTGACAGCTCCGGGGCAGTAACAAAATCTCCGGTTTCTCCAAATTTAGGGGCATTGGCCGAGTAGTAACCCAGTCCCGGTTCGTAAAGCGCGTATTGCATAAACTGGTCGAAGCCGATTTTACCGCCGTTGGCGCTGATACGATCCGAAATTATGGCGAGCAGTTGTCGGCTATGATTCAGCCATTCCGCAGGTGGTATTGGCAAGGCATCGGGCAAGCCACCTGTTGTCGGAAGCTGATTCGCTGGCGTCTGCTTGTCAGGGTGATATGATGCCACTAAATTGTTTCTTGCCTGCTTGTATGTCGTTGAAAGAAAAAGCCGTTCTGATCACCGGAGCGGCCACCCGCCTGGGTGCGGAAATCGCCCGCACTCTACATGAAAACGGGGCAAATCTCATTATTCACTATCGGCGTTCCAGTACTCTGGCGACAGCACTCGCGGATAGTTTGAATGCAAAGCGAGCTGGATCAGCTCACTGCCTCGAAGCGGACTTCGATGATCTAGACGCCACCGTGAGGATGGCGAACGAAGCGACGACCGTTTATGGAAAACTCGATATGCTGGTTAACAACGCCTCCAGCTTTTATCCCACCACGATGGGTGAGATATCACTCGACGATTGGGACAACTTATTCAATAGCAATGCTCGAGCTCCCCTTTTTGTGGCGCAGGCCTGTGCACCTGCTCTGCGAGCTAGCCAGGGTTGTATCATTAACATGGTGGATATTTATGCCAGTTTACCGCTGCAGGATCATAGTGTTTACTGCGCGGCGAAGGCAGCCAACCAGATGCTGGTGAAATCACTGGCAAAGGAACTGGCGCCCGAGGTTAGAGTCAATGGTATTGCACCAGGCGCCATCCTGTGGCCCTCGGAGGATTTTGACGAAACATCTCAGGCCGCTTTACTCGAGCAGATACCGTTGAAACGGCAGGGTACGGTAAAGGCGATCACCGATGCCGTTCTATTTCTTGCTTCCAATGATTACGTCAATGGTGACATCATTCGTGTCGATGGTGGTCGCCTGTTAACAGGTTAATGAAATGAATCGATACTGGAGTAGCCTGGTTGGTTCACTAGAGCCCTATACTCCGGGTGAACAACCCAGAGACCAGCAATACATCAAGTTGAACACTAACGAAAGCCCCTACCCGCCTGCCCCAGGGGTTCAGCAGGTGCTGACTTCATTCGACTATAGCGGTCTGGCTCGATATCCTGATCCCGAAAGTAATCAGCTGGTAACAGCACTGGCAAATCATCATCAATTGCGCACTGATCAGATATTTGTCGGCAACGGCTCTGACGAGGTACTTGCACACTGTTTTCAGGCTTTCTTCAAACAAACCATGTCGATTCTGTTTCCGGATATTAGCTACAGCTTTTATCCGGTTTACTGTTCCCTGTTTCAGATTGAATACCGGCAGCCCGCACTCGATGATCAATTCCGAATTCGCCTCGATGACTATGCCGTGGACAACGGTGGCATCATTATCCCGAATCCCAATGCGCCGACCGGGATCGCCATGTCGCTGGACGACATTCGCACATTGCTCAACAAAAATCGTGGCTCGGTCGTCATCATTGACGAGGCCTATGTCGATTTTGGCGCGCAGTCGGCTTGCCAGTTGATCGACGAATACGAAAATCTGCTGGTGGTACACACCTTTTCCAAGTCACGCAGTCTGGCTGGTATTCGTATCGGTTATGCCTGCGGTAATCCGTTGCTCATAGAAGCCCTGCAGAGGGTTAAAAATTCATTCAACTCCTATCCGATCAGTAGTCTGAACCAGGCCGCTGCGGTGGCCTCTATCGAGGACGATGAATATTTCAGGCAAGGTTGCCAGAAAATTATCAGCAACCGCGAGTTGCTCACTGATGAACTCACGGCAATTGGTTTTGAGGTATTACCATCGAGTGCAAATTTTGTCTTCGCCCAACACCTGACTATTGCTGCGGAAGCTCTTTACCAGCAACTGAAAAACAGGGGCATACTGGTTCGCTACTTCAACAAAGACAGGATCGACAACCACCTGCGAATTAGTGTTGGTGACCGCTCTGAATGCGACGCGCTGATCACGGCCTTGAAAGCCATTCTTAGCGAGAGTTAATCGAAAACCAGTTGAACTTCGTGCAGGTTAGCTGCTGTCGGGGCCATTGTTTGCCACAAATCAGCGTAACTCTGGCCAGCCTGAGGATGAATGGCCAGTGGCATGAGATCCTGTATGGGCCGCAACACAAAACTGTTTTGCAGAATTTCATGACGCGGTACCTGCACCCCAGGTTCGTTCATCACCAGACTACCGTAGAGCAGAATATCGAGATCGATGACACGATCTGAGAACTTCGGTTTACTTCGATCACGACCCATGACGTCTTCAATCGAGCGCAACTGCTGAATAACATCCCTGATCCCCAGCGAGGTATCAAACAGCACTGCCAGGTTGAGAAAATTATTACCCTCGAATCCTACCGAGGCGCTGTCATAAACTGGTGAACATTCGACGCTACCGAAAATTGCGCGTAACCGCTTCACCGCCTCGATGATATTTTTCTCGCGGTTCAGATTACTTCCCAGTCCGACCACAACCCGTTCAGTCATGCCGACTTCTCACCGCGCTCAATAATGACACCAACCGAGCGCGCTCCACGAACAGCGCCCGGTTTATGCAGTTCAAGGCGTACCCAGGGCACCGAAAATTCATTCTGAATCAGAGCACAGATTTCTTCTGCCAGGCTTTCCACCAATTCATGCTGCGACTCACCGACGTATTCTGACAATCGCTTGGCCACCGTTTTGTAACTCACTGCATCGTCGATATTGTCGGAACGCGCCGCCTGACTGATATCAACGCCCATGTCGACATCCAGGGAGATCGTTTGCTTGATACGCTTCTCCCAGTCGTAGATACCGATAACAGTGTCAATTTTCAGGTCTCTGATAAACACGATGTCCATGATCGCTGCCGGTTGATTACTGTGATAACAATGCTAAAAAGTCGAAGGCCGCGAGAATATCAGCGACCCACGCGCGAACACAAGCTTGAATACAAGCGTGGTGTTCAACAACGAACATAACGTAGAGAGTTTGCGACTTTGCTACTGTTCGAGTGGACTCACGACATCCAAAAAGGCTGTGAGCGCTGGAATTTTCGCCACACCGGCTGACCTGACTTAATACAGTCAGCAATTTGATTTTCAGACCAGCGCTGAACCGTGGTAAAAGTGCTCGGTGTTAGGCGGCTGGGCGGCACCAGGGCCAGCAGGTGACGAGCTACTTCAGCATCGTTGGCTTCACCAAGTCGATCCTGAATGGTTTCCATGGTAGCCAGATAGTCGATTTCCTGTTGCCCTTCCCAGAGTTGCGCAAAAAACTCGGTGGCGTAACGGGCTTTTTTACCTCGTTTGCGCAGACTGTGCCGCTCGTCTGCCGACATTCTTGACAGCGGGCGAACATCAGACAAAAAATCACGGCGTGTTTTCTTTAGTACGGCTCTTGCGAACGGCTCGACCTCGATCTTGAACATTGCTGTATTTTCAGCTTCCAGTGCGATCAGCCAACGTTGAAACTGCAGCAAAAGCCTCGTATAACGTGCGGATCTGAATACCTCCATGGCATCCAGGGTTGCCAACCGCCTCTCCCGTAAGGCCAATTTTCTCAGGCGTTCAAGTTTAACCCTGGAGCCCGGAAACCTATTCTGGATTGCGGGTAAAGTTTCGCTGAGGAAAACATGCCAGTCACGGGCTGGGGCCAGGCGCAATTGGAACCAGCGAAACTCGCCATTGAAGGCTTTGCGTTTATCGTAGGGCAGGTGCTTCTTGAACGCTCTCAAGGCCGCGCGAATTCTGCGTATCGATACGCGGGCTTGATGCACACCACCCGGTTCACCCCGCATCGTGGGTATTTCATTGGCGAATAGTTGATTAACTGATTCTGCAACAATGCATTGAAACGCCTGACCCACAGTGATCCCGGTAGGCAAGTGTACCCTGCTAGCCTTGGTGGGCCGCGGCCTGAGCGAGGGTCGCGATAACGCATAGCCGCGTTCAGCTTTCGACACATGGGAAGGATGCAGTGGTACGATATCATTCAATTCAAGGGCAAAATCGAGCATATCCAGCGGATCACCCTTCAGCAGTTCTAATTCGATCTCAGAGACAAACTCGCGCCGGGTTTTTCCAGACTCAGCGACCAACTCACCCCGATCGATCGCCAGTTCAAAGCGGCTTTTACCCCGTTTCAGCATCAGCGAAGTGCGATTTATGTCCGCGGTGAAAACAGGCTGCAAATTAAGCGGCCGCCTGGAGCTCGATAGGCGCTGACGCAACTGCCGCGGAAATAACGACAGATCGGGAACCATCTGTTTAACCGGTACCGACCATTCATCATTATTTTGCATGCCCAACGGTCCATCGGCTGCAATCTTTAAGGTCTGCTCCAGTGACTTACCGTGAATCCGGATGCGCAATGCGGCGCCCTGCTTGCGTAAAGTATGCTGTCGGCTGTCAAAATAGGTGCTGGGTATGCTTCGAGTTTGCTTCTTACTGATTGCTGCCTTTTGTACCAGTCTGCTGCGCAGAATCCTGTCGACATCATCGGGATCGATAACAAACTTGATTTCACTCTCCAGCGCCATTTGATTCCGTAACCTTTGCCGATTAGCTGCTAAAATAATGTAATGAACTGATGTCTTTCTTAGTGATTGAATAATACGACATGACCGTTATACTCGCAATACAATGTATATACATTGTTAGTACGTAAAACTGCCGCATTGATTTCTTAGAGGATCACATCATTAACGCACCATTCCCTGGCAATACACATAGAGAGCTGTGGCTAATGCGCCCCGGTAAATCTTCCTCTGCCTGGGAACAAGAAGATCACTGGCGGCCACTAAAACCGGTTGGGCGACGGTCCGCACAACGCGTTGGCGCCTGGATGGAATTACTCGAACTGTCGCCCGATGCCGTTTTAAGCTCCCCTGCTGCCAGGGCCAAGGCCACTGCTACCAAGGCCTGTAAGGTAATGGGAGTAGCGCCCGATCAAATTATCGTCGAACCTACCTAATACGACGGCGATTTGGATCAAACGCTCCGCTTGATTCACCAGCTACCCTGGAGGCATCGCAATATTCTGCTGGTCGCCCATAAATCCCTGCTCAAGCAGCTGCTCAAATATTTCAGCGACAGGAAAGTAAAATTCTCACCCGGCACGCTGGTGAGATTGAGTTTTGACAGGCCATGGCAAGACCTTGAATCGGGTAGCAGTACCAACTTTCGCGTTATTGATCCGATAGCGCTACCTACCCGCTTTCCTTTCATCAAAGATGGTAAATACGAATATCGCAATCGACCGGCTTATTATTACAATCAGTCGGCGGTGATTCCGTATCGCATTCACCAGGGTCGCGTCGAGATCATGATTGTTTCGTCGAGCAACAATAAACACTGGTTAGTGCCGAAAGGTATCGTCGAGCCGGGAATGAGTCCGCAGGAGTCGGCGCGCAAAGAAGCTTATGAAGAGGCCGGGGTTGATGGTCACGTGGAAGATTACATTGGCAGTTATGAGCTGAAAAAATGGGGGGCTAAATGTTCGGTTGCGGTTTATTCGATGCGAGTGACTCGTACCCTCGGTAAACGCGCCTTGCTCGAACCGCATCGAAAGCGTCGCTGGTTACCGATTGAAAAGGCCTGCAAAAAGCTGAAATCTCGCGCCTTACGCAAGCTGCTGAAACTATCCTATTTGGCCGCTCTGGAGGAGCGCAGTTCGGCCGTCGAACATTAACCTGCGGACCTGTGTTTCTGCGGGGTTTTACGCTTGAATCCACCCTGTGCTTCTGGTAGAGTTCGCGCCCTTATTAAATCCATGCCCAATTTCAAGGAGTTAGCGCATGTCCCGCGTATGTCAGGTCACTGGTAAAAAGCCAGTCAGCGGAAACAATGTTTCGCACGCGCACAACAAGACGCGTCGTCGGTTTCTGCCCAATCTGCACACCCATCGTTTCTGGCTTGAGTCAGAGAATCGCTGGGTCAAACTGCGTGTCTCCACCAAGGGCATGCGAATCATTGACAAAGATGGCATCGATGCCGTGG
>JAAUXZ010044808.1_pt1 | contig 11809 bp, 11 predicted proteins | sample 7278131 | NCBI WGS metagenome assembly JAAUXZ01 (sample SAMN14350119, study PRJNA611818) | marine sediment metagenome | isolation source: surface marine sediment (3m) | place: French Polynesia: Moorea | collected 2018-08
CCCTATAACAGTTTCGCCTCGATCCGACGAAACCAGATCGGCAACGGCGTGAGCCTGATCGTCAATCCCACTAACACCCCCAGGCCGTTGGCCAGCATGTCCATTATCTCCAGGTATCGATAACCGGTCAGACCCTGCAGAATTTCCATTAACACCCCAAACAACACCAGGCCGGCAGCCACCAGCCATAGCGAACGGGGTAATTGGACCAGGGTGGTGAAAAACGCCGATAACAGGAAATAGGTGATGAAGTGCAGGGTCTTGTCAGTGCCGGGTAATTCAGCGCTGATCGGTATCAGGGAATAAAAGGCCACCAGCGCCAGCATCGCATAGCCCAGCGCAAACCACAGCCTGCGATGTTTCAATCCGTCCACGGATTGCCGGCCTGCAGCGACTGGCGATCAGGCGCTGTAGACCGCCTGCGCCGCGGTCAAAGCCACGCCCTTGTTAATCGGTGCATTCATTTCACCCATCACCGCCTCCAGGGCTGACAGACAGAAGATCACGTTCTCGGGCCGGGAACTATGGCCCATTAAACCGATCCGCCAGACCTTGCCGGCAAGGTCACCGAGACCGGCACCGATTTCCAGGTTGAATTCATTCAACAGGCGACCGCGTACGCTGGCATCATCGACACCCTGCGGGATCATGACCGAGTTGAGTTGGGGTAAGCGTGCGGATTTCTCGACCAGGAAACTGATCCCCATCGCCTCGAGACCTGCCTTCAGGGCCTGATGGTTTTGCGCATGACGATTCCACGCATTTTCCAGGCCTTCGTCGCGCAGCATCACCAGTGATTCATGTAATGCATACAGCGCATTGACCGGCGCGGTATGGTGATATGATCGCTTGGCTCCCTCGCCCCAGTACCCCATCACCAGGTTGAGGTCGAGAAACCAGCTCTGCACCTTGCTTTGCCGGTTCTTGATTTTCTCCACCGCGCGTTCACTGAAGGTTACCGGGGACAGGCCCGGTACGCAGGACAGGCATTTCTGGGTGCCGGAATAGACCGCATCCAGCCCCCATTCATCGACCTTGACCGGGGTACCGGCCAGCGAGGTCACGCAATCTGCAATCACCAGGCAATCATGCTTATGCGCCAGTTCCCAGATGCCGTTGGCATCGGACTGGGCACCGGTCGAGGTTTCGGCATGCACGAAGGACACGATCTTGGCATCCGGATTCTGCTCCAGCGCCTGCTCCAGCTTGGCCAGGTCCACCGCTTCACCCCAGTCATCCATGACCATCACCGCGCTGCCGCCGGCGCGTTCGACGTTCTCTTTCTGGCGCCCGCCGAATACCCCGTTCTGGCACACGATGACCTTGTCCCCAGGTTCCACTAGGTTGACAAAACAGGTCTCCATGCCAGCCGAACCCGGTGCCGACACCGGAATGGTCAATTCATTATCGGTCTGGTAGGCGTATTGCAACAGCTTCTTCACTTCATCCATCATCGCCACGAATTCTGGATCGAGATGACCTATGGTCGGACGCGAGAGCGCCTCGAGAATACGTGGATGAACGTCTGAAGGACCCGGACCCATTAACGTACGCACCGGTGGATTGAATGAAACTGCCATGATGAATTCCTGAAGGTTTGGTTATAAAGTTTGCGAGAGTTTGGCTGAATAGTTGAACGCTGTAAACCGAGAAAAGCAGGGGTTTAACCAATCTTCAGTTTTCCAACACCAGGCAAATTCAACTATAGTAAAGGGGATAACTATAACACCGCCGGCGAAGTTCCAGTGCGACAGCCTCATGGATGAGCCATTACAACACCTAATGGAGTGATATGGAGATTCATCCAAAGAGCTTGAGATCTTTCTTGTCAATCGACGCCCTGCTGTCCCTGCTTGCTTTGACCATCCTGTATTTCCTGGCCGGCCTGCTTGGTCTGCAACTGCAATCCGCGCAAACCGGGATCACCCCTTTCTGGCCGGCATCCGGCATCGCCCTCGCGGTATTCATTCTCTACAGCAAACACCTGTGGCCGGCGATATTTCTTGCTATGGGAGGTATCGCACTAACCATGGGTATCCCGTTACCGACGGCGATGTTGGCAGCAGCAGGCAGTGTCCTAGAAGCACTGATTCCTTTGCTGATCGCCCAGCGTTTCGGTTTTAACGGTTCATTACGCTCACTGCATCAATTGCTGATGTTTATCGGTATTTCCTGGACCGGACCGTTATTAAGCGCTGGTATCGGCATCAGTTCTTTCTACCTGTTCGTAGGTGATCTGCCAGCCGCTCCACTCAACCTGTTCCTGGTCTGGTGGCTGGGAAATAGTTTCGGGATTTTACTGTTCGCTTCCACCCTGTTATTGCTGAATGATTTTGTCAGATATGACAGTTGGGAAAACCTGAAAAATCCCTGGTTGATCAGTATCGGATTGGCCAGTGTTTTGATCAGTCTCGGCGCATTTCAAGATGTCACTTCGATTCAATCGCCATTGCTGCTGACCCTGTTGATTCCACTGGTGATCCTGTCTTCGGTCTTTCTCAACTTTCTCGGCACCATCGTTCCGGTCTTGATTGCTACCCTGATAATGATGATTCAATCGGTGAATTATCCGGTGGAAGCGTTGAACCAGGATCCTTTGGGCTTTCTGTATCTCGATATCGTTGTGTTGTGGGTGATCACCCTGACCGGGCTCGTGGTTAGCGTCGCCCAGCGCGAGGGCGTGCGCCATATGCGTCACAGCTGGCTGGCCAATCACGACGGCCTGACCAGTCTGAAAAACCGGCACTTTGTCGAGAACCGGCTGATCAATTTATGCCAGGGATTACGCCAGCAGGATAATCGTTTCAGCTTGCTGTTTCTCGATCTGGACAAGTTCAAGCGGGTCAACGATAAGGTAGGTCATATCGTCGGTGACAACTGTCTCGCCCATATCGCCAATCTGCTCAGGCATTCGGCACGAATGTCGGATACGGTTGCGCGCTGGGGTGGAGATGAATTCGTCATCCTGTTACCCGATTGCCCGCTGCCAACCGCACAACAGATCGCCAGCGATATCAACCGTAACCTGGAGGAGAATCCTTTCGTGCATGGCGATCATGTGTTCCAACTGAGCTTCAGCATCGGGGTAGCTACTGCCAAATCGGGAACCACAGCACAACAGGTTATCAACCAGGCCGACAAAGCCAGTTATCAGGCCAAGGAGTCAGGAAAAGCAGTGGTTCTAGCGGAGGATCTGGAGGCAACCAAATAACCCTATAAAACCATAGATTTAATAATTATTCGCCTTGCCATACAATCACCTCTCCACGATCACATTGGCATTAGCATGGCATTCGATCCACAAACCGGTCAGTTTGAATTCAACGACTGGAATATCAGTCAGGCCGTCAGCGATCTGCAGCGCACGATCCCGCGGCAAAACCTGCTCGACCAGCCTGCACAACTGGCACCCTATGAATGCGACGGACTGTCGGCCTATCGCAAGGTTCCGAAGATGGTGGTATTGCCCGAGACCATCGAGCAATGCCAGCAGATCATGCGTTACTGCAAGGAGCGGGCGATCCCGTTGATTGCGCGCGGGGCCGGCACCGGCCTGTCCGGTGGGGTGCTGCCGGTGGAACAGGCGATCGTCCTCAGCCTGACCAAGTTCAACCGGATCAGGAAAATCGATCCGCTGCAGCGCCTGGCGGTGGTCGAGCCCGGGGTTCGTAACCTGGCGATCACCGAGGCTGCCAGCCAGTATGGCCTGTATTTTGCCCCCGACCCTTCTTCCCAGATCGCCTGTTCGATCGGCGGCAATGTCGCGGAGAATTCCGGCGGGGTGCATAGTCTCAAGTATGGCCTGACCGTCAACAACGTGATGGGGCTCAAGATCATCAATGCCGATGGCGAAATCATCGAAATCGGCGGCGGCGAATGTATGGATAGCCCCGGTTACGACCTGCTGGCCCTGATGCATGGCTCCGAGGGTCTGCTCGGGGTCATTATCGAGATCACCGTGCGCCTGGTACCGAAACCGGAGGCGGCGCAGGTGTTATTGGCCGCGTTCGATTCGGTTACCGATGCCGGCAACGCGGTCAGGGATATCATCAGCGCCGGCATCATCCCGGCGGGGATGGAGATGATGGACCGCCTGGCGATCGAGGCGGCTGAGGATTTCGTCCATGCCGACTATCCGCTGGCCGAGGCCCTGCTGTTATGCGAACTGGACGGCACCCACAGCGCGATCGAGCAACAGATGGCGCAGGTCGAATCCATCGTCAAGAACTGCCAGGCACACGACATCAGCCTGTCCCAGGATGACGCCCAGCGTGCCTTGTTCTGGGCCGGGCGCAAGGCCGCATTCCCCGCGGTGGGACGCATTTCACCGGATTACTACTGCATGGATGGCACCATTCCACGCAAGGAGTTGCCCGAGGTATTGACCCGGATTACCGAATTGTCAAAACACTATGGGCTGCGCTGCGCCAACGTGTTTCATGCCGGTGACGGTAACCTGCACCCGCTGATCCTGTACGATGCCAACAAACCGGGCGACCTGGAAAAAGCGGAGCAATTCGGCGCCGATATCTGCAAGCTGAGTATCGACAAGGGTGGCACCATTACCGGCGAGCACGGGGTCGGGGTGGAAAAAATCGACCTGATGTGTCATCAGTTCGACTCACCGGAACTGCTGCAATTCCATCGGATCAAGTCGGTGCTGGACCACCAGGGCATCCTCAATCCCGGCAAGGCCGTGCCCAGCCTGCATCGCTGTGCCGAACTCGGCGCCATGCACGTGCATGCGGGCAAATTGCCGCATCCGGATATCCCACGTTTCTAGTCATGTCCAGCGATAACAAGCAACAGATACTGCAACAGGTCGAACAGGCCGTCGCCGACCAACAGGCGATATGCATCAACGGTTCCGGCAGCCATGCTTTCATGCTGGCGGATTACAGCGAAGGTAATAGCCTGGATATGACCTCTCACCACGGCATCATCGATTACCAGCCCACCGAACTGACGCTGAAGGCGCGCGCCGGTACCCGGCTCAGCGATATCCAACAGACCCTGGCGCAACAACAGCAACGACTGGCCACCGACTTTCCGCTGTATGCTGCCGAGACCACGCTGGGCGGAACCATCGCAATCGGTCACAGCGGCTCGGGTCGTCCTTTTCTCGGTGGCATCCGCGATCACGTGCTCGGCGCCACCCTGATCAATGGTCTGGGCCACGAGCTTCACTGCGGCGGCCAGGTCATGAAGAATGTCGCCGGTTATGACATCTCGCGCCTGCTCAATGGCAGCCGCGGCACCCTGGGCCCGATCCTCGATCTTACCCTCAAGGTGTTACCGCAGGCGCAACTGCAGCATACCCAGGTATTCAGCATGGCCGAAAACGAGGCGATAGAATCGATGAATAAAATGGCCGGCTTGTCGCTGCCGATCAATGCCTGTGTCCATGTCGATGGCAAGCTATATGTGCGGGTCGAGGGCAGTGAAGCCGATGTCAGGCAGGCGGTCACTAAACTCGGTGGTGAGTCTCTGGATGACAGTGTCGGTTTCTGGGCCAGCATCCAGCAGCAGACCCATGAGTTCTTCCAGGCCGAGCATCCGCTGTGGCGGGTTATCGTACCCTCTACCACCAGCGAGCTGGAACTGGAACACAAGCACCATAGCATGATCGACTGGTGCGGCGGCTTGCGCTGGATTTACGCGGATGAAATCAGCCAGAGCGATTTCATCCACATCAGCAATGTCGGCGGCTATATCGAAGGTCATCGCAATGCCACCGCCACCGATCCGGCCAGCCTGATGAGCCCGTTGCAAAAACAGATGCACCAGAACATCAAGCAATCATTCGATCCACAGAATATCTTCAACCCGGGTTTATCCCGTTTCAACTAAAAACCATCCACCTATGGAGAGGCAACCATGAAAACCCTGCTACCCCTAATCGTCGCCGTCGTTATCGCACCCTTTCTCGCATCGCCCGCAATCGCCGATGACTCTGACCCGGAAAAGATCATCAAGTACCGCCAGGATTTCATGCAGGCAGTGAAGAATCACAACAACAGCATCAAGGCCATCGTCAATGGCGCGGTACCCTTTAACAATCACCTGGATATGCACCTGGCTTCGCTGGAAAAATTATTCGGTGAAGTCAACAGCCTGTTTCCCGAAGGCAGTGATTTCGGTGAAACCAAGGCCAAGCCCGCGGTGTGGGACAACCCGCAGAAATTCAGCGAGACGGTGCAGAAATCACAACAGGCCCTGACCGAGTTCAAGCAGGTCGTGGACTCAGGTGACATGAACAAAGCCCGCTCGGCGTTCAAGAACTTCGGACGTTCCAGCTGTGGCAGCTGCCATAAATCGTTCAAGGAAAAGGACTGATCGAACAGTTGATGCGCGCATTGCTTGTCCTCGCCGGGATGATCGCCTTAACTGGTCCAGCCCTGGCGCTGGCAGATGAGTTGCTGGAGAAAGGTAGATACCTGTACCACCTGGCCAACTGCTACAGCTGCCATACCGATACCGAGAATGATGGCCCAGCCCTGGCCGGTGGCCGGGTGCTGGAAACCGAGTTTGGCAGCTTTTATTCGCCGAATATCACCCCGGACAAGGAAACCGGCATCGGTAACTGGAGCGACGAGGATTTTGTCCGTGCAGTGCGTGAAGGCGTTGCCCCGGATGGCAGTCATTATTATCCATCATTCCCGTATATCGCCTATCGCAATATCACCGACGAGGATGTTCTGGCAATAAAAGCCTACATCTTTAGCCGCGAACCGGTGCAACAAGCAAACCAGGCGCATCAACTCGACTGGTACCTGATGCGCCCGGCGCTGGCGATCTGGAAGCTGCTGGCGCAACAGGAGCAACCAGCCGTTGCCAGCAGCAACCGTCGCGGCGCCTATCTGATCGACACCCTCGGCCATTGCAATGAATGCCATACCCCGAGAAATGCGATCGGTATCCTGCAGATGGACCGGGCATTAACCGGCAACGAGGATTTAGCGGCGCCCGATATCAGTGCCGGTGCGTTGGCAGACTGGAGCGACGAGGAACTGGCGGATTTATTTATCTATGGCGCCTTGCCCGATGGGGATTATGTCGCTGACCATATGGCGGAGGTGGTAGAATATTCGACCGCGAAATGGACTCCGCAAGACCTCGAGGCAGCGATAGCCTACTTACGTACCGAGAAATAGAGTGCTAACAGCCAGAGCCTTATGCAGACCAACCTGATTCCCGATCTTCTTGCAACCAGCCAGGGCCAACGCGCCGAGCAAATCCTGCGCAAATGCGTGCATTGCGGATTCTGCACCGCAACCTGCCCGACCTATCAATTGCTGGGCGATGAGTTGGATGGACCACGCGGCCGGATCTACCAGATCAAGCAAATCCTCGAGGGACAGGAGCCACAGCGACAAAACCAGATCCATCTCGATCGCTGCCTGACCTGCCGCTCCTGCGAAACCACCTGCCCGTCAGGTGTCGACTACGCGGAACTGGTCGATATCGGTCGCAACCTCATCGAGGCCAGGGACCTGCGCCCGCCGCTGGAAAAAATCAGCCGTCGGTTACTCGGCGCCCTGTTACCCTGGCGCAGCCGCAACCATCTGCTGTTCAAGCTGGCCAGCCTGATGCGGCCATTGATGCCGCGGGTCCTGCGCGCCAAGACCCCGCAGATTCGATCGACCCGACATTATCCTGAGCTGACCACGAGCGCTACCGAGCAACCGACCGTGCTGTTACTGGAAGGCTGCGTACAGAGCACGCTGAGCCCGAATACCAACGCCGCCGCGGCTTTCGTGTTGCAGGCGCTGGGTTACCGGGTGATCCGGGAAAACCCGGTGTCCTGTTGCGGAGCGGTTAACCACCACTTGAACCAGACCGCAGAGGCCGAGGCCAGGGTCATCGAAAATCTGCAGCAATGGCAAGCTCTCGACCGCAGCCAGGGCCTGGCTGCGATCGTGTCCACCGCCAGTGGTTGCGGGATCATGCTCAAGGATTACCCGGCTCTGCTCGAGCACATCCCCGAGGCTAAGGATAAATACGATGACTTGGTCGGCAAGATCAAGGATATCAGCGAATTATTCGACGCCGGCACACTCAGGCAAAAGTACCCGGCGGTCGAGGTCAATAGCGACACCATCGCCTACCATGCTCCCTGTACCCTGAATCATGGCCATCGCCTGGCCGAACAGCTGTTCGAACAATTGACAAGTTTTGGTTATCAGCTGGAAAAACCGCAGGATGCGCATATGTGCTGTGGCTCGGCCGGGACTTATTCTTTATTGCAACCCGCTCTTTCCGATCGATTGCTGGAAAACAAACTGCAGGCACTGCAGGCCTGTGTGCCGCAACAGATCATCACCGCCAACGTCGGTTGTGAACATCATTTGAACAGTGCCGGCGACACCCCGGTCATCCACTGGATAGAACTGGTCGCCAATGACCTCAGGCGCAGTGTCGCCTGATTGCCGCGCTCAACTGCTCCGGGTCAACCGTGTTTTCCGCAAGCACGGTAATCGTATCAGGCCCTTCATCCTCGTCGAGCGGCTGCCAACCTGCCAATTGCTGTTGCAACACCGACAGGTCCGCATCCGAAACATCGCCCTGGCGCTCTAGAATTCTCTGTTGCAGTATCGTCTCCGGAACCTTTAAATCCAGAATGACAAAACAACAGTCACTGTCCAGTTGCTGAAAAGCCCGCCGTTGTAGCGGTTCACTGAAGGTTGCATCGACGATTACCGAGTAACCCGACTGGATGATGTCAGTACTCAGCTCGGCTAATCGGGTATAGGTATCAACAGTCGCCTGTTGACTGTAAATCCCCTGCTGGTAATTGTCGGCGGCATCCTGCGCAGCGTTCAAACCAAACAGGCGCTTTCGCTCCACATCCGAGCGCAGGATGATCGCATCGAGATATCCGCTGATGGCCCGGGCTATGGTACTTTTTCCCGAGCCGGAGGCGCCATGCATCAGGATCAGCTTCGGTGTTGCCGGCTGAATCAGGCTCTCGGCCAGGGCCAGGTAAGACTGTAGATGCTCATAGGCCTGGTGCCTATCCGCGTCCGAGATCCCACTCTGGCTGAAGGTGATGGCCTCGATCTTGGCCCTGACCATGGCTCGATAAACCAGGTAGAAAGGCAAAACCCGCAGACCGGCAAAGTCACCGCTGTGCTGCAGGTAATGGTTGAGAAAGGTCATCGCCAGTTGATGTTGTTGCTGTGACAGCAGGTCCATGACCAGGAAGGCCACGTCATTCATGACGTCGATCCAATACAGCCCGGGATCGAATTCGATACAGTCGAAGGCCAGCGCGGAATCATTGACCCAGGCCAGGTTGCGCAGATGCAGATCGCCATGGCACTCACGGACGAATCCCTGTTGTTTACGCTGCTGGAAAAATGTGATGTTGGTCCGGTAATGCTCATCGCTCCAGCGCTCGATGCCATCCAGTCTCGATACAATTTCCGAATCATCGATCAGCTGGCGGATCTGGCTAAAGTTATGCACACCAGGTTGCCTGACCCGCTCCGGACTGCCATATCCCTGCTGCTCCGATACCCTGGCCGCCTGGTCATGGAAATCGGCGATATAACCGGCGAGGCTGAGCATATGTGTTTCATCCAGTTCACCGCGCTCGAGCATCCGGTCCAGCTGGGCCTGTTGCGGGAACGGCCGCATTCTGACCAGGTATTCCAGCACCGGGCCGTCCTGGTCAAAGCTGGGATCATCGACCGTGCCATGGATTGGCAGCACATCGAGATACAGGTCCGGGCTCAGGCGCTTGTTGAGGCGGATTTCTTCATCGCAATACAGATGGCGTTTATCCAAGCTAGAGAAATCCAGGAAGCCCAGGTCGATGGGTTTTTTCAACTTGTAGACATAGTCGGCATCGATGATTACCGATGAGATATGGGTCTCGATCAACCGCAGTTCGGCTTGCGGTTGAAACAGGCGACCAGCCAGGATCGACTGAATCAGCCTGCGGTGTTGGGATAAATCTAGCGGCATGGATTTTCTGGTGTTAGTGAGGACATAACATTACCATTGCCGTTGCGGCGAGTACATTAAGATAAGTTACCAGGGAGCATCAACCAGCGTCATGACAGAAACCGCGATGATCGAAACCGCCATCGTTGCCTTCACCACCTTCTTCGCCACCATCGGACCGGTCGACGTGGCGGTGATCTATGCCGCGATGACGCGCGGCAGCAGCGCCAGCATGAAAACCAGTATGGCATTGCGTGGCTGCCTGGTCGCTGGCGTCATCCTGATTTGTTTCGCCCTGGTCGGCGACGGCTTGTTGACAAGCCTGGGCATCTCGCTGGCCGCATTCAAATTCGCCGGCGGTATCCTGTTATTGCTGATCGCGATCGACATGGTGTTCGCCCGTTCATCCGGCGGCACCAGTACCACCGACGAGGAGAACCGAGAAGCCGAGGGCAAGGAAGACGTATCGGTATTCCCGTTGGCCACCCCGCTGATCGCCGGGCCCGGCACCATGGGCGCGGTGATCCTGCTTATGGCGACCGCCGAGGATGACCTGCTCGGCCAGGGCATCGTCATTGGCGCCCTGCTGGCGGTATTGCTGATCACCCTGATCCTGTTACTGCTCGCCAACAAGGTTCAGCAGTTGCTGGGCGTAACCGGCATTCATGTCATCAGCCGGATCTTCGGGGTGTTACTGGCGGCGCTGGCCGTGCAGTTCATGTTCGACGGAATCGCCAGCAGCGGCCTGATTGCCAGCATCAGCAATTAGCCCGAAGGATTAAATTAGCCCAAAGGATTACCAGAACAGGTATAACAGCAGGCCGCCCAGCAGCAGGCGATAAATCACAAACGGCAGCATGCCGATCCGGTTGATCAGTTGCAGGAACAGGTGGATACAGATCCAGGCACTGAGTGCCGACAAGCCAACCGCCAATAGCAGCAACCCCCAGTCTACCGGCAGTTGAGATTCGACCAGGTCCCTGGTTTTGAACACGCCGCTGGCGATGATCACCGGGATCGACAGCAGGAACGAGAAACGCGCCGCCGCATCCCGCTGTAGCCCCAGGAACAGCCCGGCGGTCATCGTAATCCCCGAGCGCGAGGTGCCCGGGATCAGGGCCAGGGCCTGGAAACAGCCGATGATGACCACATCCTTCCAGGATAATGAATATTCATCGCGCACATGACGCTTAACCCGGTCGGCCACCGCCAGCAACAAGCCAAACCCAATCGTCGCCCAGGCGATCACCAACGGCGATCGCAGCTCGGTTTCGACCACATCCTTGAATAACAGCCCGGCAATCACCGCCGGGATGGTGCCGAGGATCACCCACCAGGCAAGGCGGCTGTCCGCATTATGTTGCTGTTGCAACACACTGCCAAACCAGGCCGTGGTCATGTTCACTACCTCGTGGCGGAAATACAGCATCACCGCCAGCAGTGAGCCGACATGCACCGCAACGTCGAAGGCCAGGCCCTGGTCCGGCCACTGCAGGACCACCGGCACCAGGATCAGGTGGGCGGAACTGGAGATCGGCAGGAACTCGGTTAGGCCCTGGATGATGGCGAGGATGATGATTTGTAATGTTTCCATTTTGTTTTAGTTCTGGTCTCTCGAGTAACTGCCTATAAATTTTTTCGCACTCAAATGCTCTACTTGCTCCGTAGTATCTGACGAGTGCGAGTGCAACTTACTTTTCTCAACAGCGAGAAAAGTAAGCAAAAGCGCCGCCCCTGACAAGCCCTTGTTTCGTCAAAAGCGCGGCCAAATCGGGGTCGGTCCAGACGCGGGTCCAACCGCTACCGGACCTAAAACGGCGTCCCTGCCGTTTTCCCCCGATTTGACCACCCTTTTGCCGCG
>JAAUXZ010014095.1_pt1 | contig 11804 bp, 7 predicted proteins | sample 7278131 | NCBI WGS metagenome assembly JAAUXZ01 (sample SAMN14350119, study PRJNA611818) | marine sediment metagenome | isolation source: surface marine sediment (3m) | place: French Polynesia: Moorea | collected 2018-08
CCGAACGGCCACCGGCTGGGAGCGCCGGCTCTCCGACCCCGCCGCCCATCCGGGGCGCTCCCGCGTGAGCCGGTGGACGACGCCGGATTCCGAGCCGGTCGAGGCGTGGGAAGACCTGCCCTACGACGCGCGCACGCGGCCGTGGTTCACGGGCGCGATCGCGAAGTCTCCCGACCCCGGTGGCGACGCCTCCTCGCTTCGCGAAGCGGTGCACCTCACGAGGCCCTACGCGTTCCGGTCCCCCGCGCGCGGGCGCGGAGTCTCCGCCAGCGTGAGCTTCCGCGCTCCCAGCGGGTCGCTGGGCGTGATCTCCGTCGACCTCCTCCTGCGCGACATCACCGACTTCATCGCCGGGCAGAGTCTCTAGCAATCGGGCGAGGTGGCGTTGCTCTACCGCGACCTCGAGCGAGACGGGGCGTTGCTCGAAGGCCGCGATCCCGGGAGGGCCCGGCAAGAGGTCCTCGAGGGTTATCTCCTGGCGCCCCCCGCCGGCGCCAGCGAAATCCTGCTCGACTTCGTGGCCGCGGCGCTCGCCGTCGACCCGGGCGATCGCCTTCGACCCCGGAGATTCGAGAGCGGCGGTGAGCACTGGTGGGGCGCCACCGCGGTCTACGACGAGGAGGTCCTGATCCTCGCGGTCTTCCCCGAGGGCGAGCTGCTGGCCGAGTTCGAGGACGTCACCCTCTCCGCCATCGGCTTGATCCTGCTGCTGCTCTGCCTCGTGGTGTGGCGCGTTTCGCGGCTCTCGCGGCGTTACGCGACGCCGATCGAGGAGCTCGCCGATCAGACCGAGCGCATGGCGGGCATGAACTTCCACCCCAGTCGCAGCGTCGAGACGAACATCGAAGAGATCCAGATGCTGGCCCAGGCCCAGGAGCAGATGCGGCGCTCACTCGAGGGAGTCGCCTCGCGCCGCGAGGACCTCCTGATCGCCCGATGGCTGCGCGGCGAGGCGAAGATCTCCGAAGGGGTGCCGATGGGCTACGAGCTCGGCCTGCTCGATCAGCCCATGGAGGCGGTCGGTGGCAGCGTCTTCGAGACCGCGACGCGTCCGGACTCGCCGGCGCGGCTCTCGCTGCTGCTGGCAGTGGTGCCGGGTGAAGGCGTGGCGACGGCCTACGAGGCCGGGCGCCTGCGGAGCGTCTTCGCCACGGGAGTAGCGCTGCAGACGCCGCTCGAGGAGCAGACCCGACTGCTGCACAGTCACCTGGCCGGCAAGCCCGAGCTGCACGCGTCCCTGGGGTTCTGCGTGGCCGAGCTCGACGCCGCGGAGGCCACGCTGGCCGTGCTGGCGGAGGCCGCCTGTCCCGCCCTCCACTTCGCCAGCGCGAACGGCCGCTTCCGCTGGGTCGAGCCGGCCCTCGTGCCGCAGCGCATCGAGCTCGCCGCTGGCGACACCGCGCTGCTCCTCACGGAGAGCGTGCTGCGCGCCCTCTCCCCCGATCGCGAAGCCTTCGGCCGCGAGCGGCTGGAGGAGGTGGTGCGCGAGCACGGGGGAGAGGACGCCCAGACCCTGGCGCGCAGCATCGGCGAGGCGCTCGACGAGTTCACCGGCGGTGCCCCCCCCGAGCGCGACCGCACGCTCCTGACACTCCGCCGCCTGCCGGGGTCGACCGGGTGAGGGTCGATGGGCCCGGCGCATCCGGCCGGGACTCCCCGACCCCAGCGCGTGCCGCTAGCGTAGGGGCAGCCAGCCGGAGGTATACATGAGGCCCGCCCCGATTCGCCGGAGCACGATTCGCCGGAGCATCCTGCTCCCGCCCCTCCTCGCCGTACTGGCCGCCTGCGCCACACCTGGCATCCGCGAGGGAGAGCCCGTGCGCTTCACGGAGGCGCCCTCGCCGCAGGCCGGTGAGCGCTTTCCGAACTGGCCCCATTCCCCCCTCACGACCCTCGAAGAGGACCAGCGGCTCGATCGCGCGCGCCACGAGGTGCGCAACATCGAGGGGGCGGGTGGGGGCGTGACGGGTGCCGAGAAGGTCGAGATCCTGCTCCCCGATCTCGCCGAGGACATCGTGGGCAAGGGCAGGAAGGTCCCCAGCCCGCGCATCGACGGCTGGAACAACGCACCCCGCAAGGAGCTCGCCGCGGACACGGTCCAGTCCCTCTTCCTCGATCCCGAGGACTACGTGGTGCCGACCGTCACGATGCGCTGTGTACCGCTCGCCACCTGGGCGGAGATGAAGGCGTCGGCCCCCCGGGCGCAACGCTCGACACGCAAGGTGGGGAAGATGTCCCCGCGCGAGGTCCGTGAGAGCAGCCGGCCGATCCCGCCCTTGCCGAGCGTGCCCGGCACGAATTGCGTGCTCGTGATGCTCGCCTTCTGGCTCCAGGACGTGACCCTGCCCGATCCTCTCTACGACGAGGAGCGCTTCCTCACCGATGCGAACTACGCCTGGTTCCTGGGGAACTTCAACATCCTCACCTACCTCGTCGACCACCGCGACAACCGGACGGGAAACTTCCTGGTGGCCAAGGACGACCGCTACCGGCGCGTCTTTGCCATCGACAACGGCGTGACCTTCGGCGCGAAGGTCTTCAACTGGTTCTTTCCGTGGAGCTATTCGTGGCGCACGATCAAGGTCCCCGCCCTGCCCCGCCAGGCCGTGGACCGCCTGCGCAAGCTCGAGCGCCAGGACCTCGACCAGCTCATGGTGGTGCAGCAGCTCGAGGCCGACGAGCGGGGCATCCTGCGCGTCGTCGCCCCGACCGCCGTGATCGACCCGGATCAGGGAGCCACGGTGAAGGGCACGACGGTGCAGCTCGGCCTCACCCGCGGCGAGGTCGACGACGTCTTTGCGCGGATCGAGAACCTCGTCGAAGCCGTCGACTCGGGCCGGATGCCCGTCTTCTAGCCGGGCCTTCGCGCTCGCTGCTCGCTCGCGCTCGGGCCGCCGGCTCTTCGCTCGCCTTCGGCTCGCTGCGCGGAGTCCGCCTCTCGAGGCGGACTCCTTGCGGCTCAAGCCGCGGCCGCGTCCGGACGATGGGCGGCCCGGGAGGGGAACCCATGCGGCGGATCGGTCTACTCGTGCTCCTGGCTCTGGTCTTCGGGAGCGGCAACGCGACGGCCCAGTCCCGGGAGGACGACCGCTGGTCGGTGTCCACGGGCATCGGCTTCACCGCAGATCCCGACGCCTTCCTGCTCGGCTTCGAGGGCGACTACCGGGTGTGGCGGGGGCTCGCGCTCGGCGCCGAGCTCCAGCTCGGGCTCGACGACGACTTCACGATCGTGTCGCCCACCGCGCGCGCCCGCTACAGCTTCGACCTGAGCCGCCTCACCCGCAGCGAGTTCTTCTACCGCTTCCAGCCCTTCCTGCAGACCGGCCTGGGCTTCACCTACATCGAGGCCGACGTGCCGAACCTGCCGGGCATCGACGACGACGACACCGGCTTCATGTTCAACTTCGGCCTGGGTGCCGAGTATTCGCTGACCCGCTCGCTCTCGGTCAGCAGCAAGATGCTCTTCAACATCCTCCCCGGCGACGTCTTCGGAGAGGGCTTCTACTACTCGTGGGAGGTGGCGGGGCTCCGCTACCGCTTCTGATCCAGGCCCCCCTTCGCCCATCGGAGCGGCGACGGGCTCGGCTCGTCGCGCGCTCAGCGGAAGAGCATGTGCGCGGCCTCGCCCCAGGGCGTCGTTCCGGTCGCCGAGTAGTGATGCACGACGGGCTTGCCGTCGGCCAGCTCGAGCAGGCCCGCCTTCTGCAGCAGCGGTGGGATGCGATTCGGAAGGTTCTCCGGGTTCGCCACGAGGAAGCCCACGGCGTAGGGCGCCCGCACGAAGAGGCCCGCCATGCTGCTGCTGGGGTCGTGCTGGATCCATGCCGGGATCTCGTTGCTCACCGGATCCGGCGGGACCGAGAAGCCCTGCTCCGCGCCGTCCGGACGGCGCTCGAGCAGGCGCGACGTGGTGACGCTGATCGAGTGCAACGCCAGGGTGGCGCAGGAGCGCAGCAGCGTCTGGTAGCTCACCTCGACGCCGTCGGCGGGCGCGGGGTCGGGCGCCGATGCGCCCTGCACGAAGCCGCGCAGCTCGGCCCACTGGCCGCGCGCCCCGGGCGCCACGCGGTCCGCCCGCCCCACCCACTCCTCGTCCTGCTGCCCGAGCACCTGGTCGAGGGAGCGCCGGGCGACGCCGTCGCCGATCGTGAGCGCCACCGCGAGCAGCTCGCGAGCCCCTTCTGGGCCGCCCGGAAGGCGCATCGGGTAGGCGAACCAGTCGCGGCGGTTGAGCGCATCCTCCAGGAAGCGCTGGGGCCCCGAGTAGGCGCGCATGGTGAGACGGAAGCTCGCGGGGTCCATTCCCTTGAACACCGTGAAGGGGTCGCCGGGTGCCCGCCAGGCCTCCCAGCTCAGCACGAGGTCTTCGAGCACGTCCTGCTGGCCCGCGCTGCGCGCATCGCGTCCCACGATGCGCCCCGGCGCGTCGGGCGAGAACAGGAAGCGGAGCTGGCCGTGCGCGGCGACGGTGCCCTTTCCCCCGCCGCCGAGCGGCACGGTCACGAACTCGACGCCCTGCAGGCCGGCCAGATCGTACTCGACCTTGCGAAAGACCGTGGTTCCCGAGAGCGGGTTGCCGTCGTGGTTCACGTTGTAGATCACGACGCGACCTTCGGGAGACTCGAGATCGGTGGCCCGCCAGTCCACCAGCGCAGGCGCCATCGCGGCCGAGAGCCCGCCCACCACGTCGCGAACCGTGTCGACGCGCAGCGTGGCGTAGGAGGGATTCCGATAGTCGAGGATCACCGCCGGCGGCAGCTCGCGCGGCTCGGGCGGCGGAGCCGCACCCTTCTGCGTGCAGGCCGAAACGAGCAGCGCGCACGACGCGGCCAGCAGGAGACAGGTCGAGCCTTCGATTCGCGGCGGCAACCTCACGGCCTGGCACAAGGGACGCGACCTCCGGGTGGCGTCAGCGGCCCGAAGCCGCGCGCCGGGTGCGGGCCGGAGCGGCGCCGGGCGGAACGCCGTGCCGGTACGGGCTGTCGGCGTAGGGGCCGAACTCCTCGGCGTTCTCGGCGCGGATCGCCTCGATCACGCGCGGGAAGTCCGACTGGTCCACGCGCCGCTCGTCGGCGTCCACCGGGAAGCCCTCGGCCACCAGCGCGTCGCTCACGTCGATCTCGAGGGTGGCGTACTCCGCGAGGGGAAGGTCGTCGAGGTCGAGCCAGAAGCGATGCGGGCTGGGATCGCCGCAGGCCTTTTCGACGTCGGGCGGCGCGCTGCCATCCAGGTCCGTGGTGAGCCAGGGGCGGAGCTTCGGGCCGGTGTGGAAGTTGCGGCGCAGGAGGTGCGCCTTCGCCGGAAGCTTGGCGCTCGAGTCCCACCAGACGCCGTCCACGTGCCGGGCCGCACTCGACCCCACGGCCCCGGGCTGCGCACCCAGCAGCCGGATCACGAAGCGCGAGGACTTGGTCATCGCGTCGTTGTAGACGGATTCCGTCCCCGCCTTGCGGTCGTAGATGATCGCCCCTGCGAGCTTGATGCCCAGGAGGTTCGAGTAGAGGTCCTCGGGCGAGAAGGCGGAGGCCTGCTCGGGGAACCCCTTGAGATGCGACCAGCCGTACCAGGTGGCGATCTCGTGCCAGACGGACATCTCGAAGGCCAGCCACTGCGCGAGCTGCACGGCGACCTTGCGCAGACCGTGGTCATCGAGCAGCTGCAGATCGAAGGGCTCGAGCACGATCCGGCGGGTTCCGCCCTCCTCGCGCAGCGCGAGGATCCCGCCGCTCTCGATGTGGCGGGCCACGAAGCTCACGAGGAAGACCGTGTAGTCCGCCCAGAGCCGCATGTGGGCCGTGTCGATGAAGCCGCCCTGACAGGTGTAGACGAGCCCGTTCTTCTCCCTGGACTTGAAGGAGTCGAGGTCCACCCCGCCTACGAGCGGGAGCCCCCCGTCGTACTCGTGCGAGCCGAGATCGTCGTAGTCGAGCGTGTTGGGGAGCTTCACGCCCGGCACGGGAACCGCCCCCACGCTGACCCCCATACCCGAGCCGAAGGCGCAGCAGGGGCGGAGGTGCTTGGGCTCCTCGAGCACCGGGATCTGGTCGGGCCGCAGCCGCCCCCGGGCCAGCCCGAACTCGGCATCCAGCACATCGTGGCTGAGCGGAACCCCCAGATCGTCCCACTTCCCCTTGACGCAGCCGGTGAGGGCGAGCACGAGGAGCAGGACCGCGAGAGCCCGGGCGCGCCGGGGGGAGGCGCCGGTGGCGAGGCTCTCGGAGCTCCTGGGCTTGATTCCCGACATCGCGCAGATTCTATCGCGCGCTCCGCGAGCCGCGGGCCCCCCGCCGCCCGGGCCGTGGCCTGGGGGGCCGATCGCTACGGCTCGGGCTGGCCAGCGCGTCGGGCGGCGACGCCAGCGAGAAGCCCGGCGGCCGCCAGACGCCGTCGCCCTGGGCGTCGACGTAGATGGGGTTGGCGAAGGCGAAGGACCGGAAGCCCGGAGCGATCGCTGCGAAGACGTCGTCGGGCTCGCCCTCGGCCTCGACCACGATCCAGGCGTCGCGCGGGAAGGTCAGGGGGATGCGCAGCGTCTCGCCCGCCGAGGCCGGCCCGGTCCACGCGAGCTCGGCGTTCACGAAGACCCGGGCCTCCGACACCGGAACCCAGGGCGCCGCCGTCACCGTGACGCGCAGCTCGCCTTTCCCTCCGCGGAAGAGCGTGCCCGGCCCCCCACCGCCGAGGGTGACGTCGAGCAGCGGCCCGCTCGTGCCGAAGACGCGGCCCTGCCGGAGCCCCCTCACGAAGGCAGCCTCGTCGAAGCGCGCGACGCGGTCGTCGGGCACGCGGACGTAGCTGCGGGGCATGGCGACGAGCTCTCCCGAACGGTGGGAATCGCTGTTGGCCGTTCCGGCGCGGAGCTCGCCCTGGCTCAGCAGGGAGAACCAGGCGGCGCGCGTCCACAGGTAGCGAAGCCGCGACGCCCCATTCCAGACCTCGATCACATCGAAGTCGAGGTCGCGCACGCCGGTGGTCGGATCCGGCTCGATCAGGACCCGATTGTCTCCGTGGGTGAGCGGCCGAGACGCCACGAAGGGCCGCCCGGGAACCGCCATCTTGTCGAGGTAGAAGAAGGGAGACGGAGGGCTCTCACCGGGCGCGCTGCGGGGGTGATTGAGCTGCACGATCACGTCGGGGTCGAGGGCGCGGGCCTCGGCCATCACGTCGCGCAGGCGGCGGTTCGCCGAGGGCAGGCCTCCGGCGCGGTACTCCAGGGGCTTCCTCTCCAGGGGAAAGACGTTCGTGTGCCCGATCGTGAAGGGGGCCGCTGGGCTCTCCGCGGTGCCGGTGACCTCGGTGCCCGTGATGCCCGCGACCCGACCGGTGAGGCCGAGCTTCTCGATGGCAGGCCGGGGGTCCGTGATCACCTGGTGGTCGCTCGCCAGCAGCACCTCGCCACCCTGGGCTGCGAAGGCCGCCACCTGGCGCTCCCACGGAAGCGCCGAGTCGAAGCTCGGTGCGGCGTGCACGTGCAGGTCGGCCGAGATCCAGCCCGGCGTGTCGAGCACCCGCACCGGGGCGTCGATGGCGAGCGAGGGGGTCGCGCCCGCCGTCACCTCGAGCCGCGCCTCGCTCACCGAGAACTCGGGGCCCCGCGTGGCCAGCACCCGGTAGACGCCCGGGGGAAGCGTCGCGTGCGTCGGATCGCCGGTCCCGCCGAGGAGCGCCAGGTCGTTGGAGGAGGTCGACAGGGGATAGGGCTCCCCGCCGAAGCGCAGGCCGAGCAGGTCGTCTCCCAGCACCGGATCCGGGGTGCCCTCGATGCCCTGGAAGACGAGCCGCATCGGCCCCGCCTGGGGGAGCCGTACGCGTCCGGTGTTGCCGACCGGAAGCAGCCCGAGGTCGAGGTCGCCACCCTCGACCTCGAGCCAGCGCTCGTGGGCGGTGCCGGCCACGCTGCGCACCTCCAGGCGATAGCGGCCCTCGGGCACGCGGAAGCGGAAGCGCCCGTCGGGGTCGGGCTTCGCCATGGTCACCGCGCCTCCGCCGTCGTCGGACACGTGGAGGCGCACCTCGGGATCCCCCACGCGACCCGACACGAGAGGGGCCTCGAACGGTGGCTGCGCGAACACCCGATCGATCACCGAGGCCACGTCGGCGCGGTCTCCGACCAGGACCGCGGTCTCGATGCGCACGACGTCGCCCACGGCGATGTCCATCAGCGGGAGCTGGGCCAGCTCGAGAATCCCCATGCGCTCTGGGCTGCCCAGCCAGAGCGGGCGCGTCAGGACCAGGGTGAGCGTGAAGTGTCCCCCGCTGACCGAGGCAACGGGCAGCTCGCTGCGGGATCCGTCCGCACGCTCGAGCACCGCCTCGCGCAGCGCGAAGCCGTAGGAGATCTCCGGCTTCACGGCGTGATCGCCGACCAGCACGAAGTGTCGCCACGGGCGGAGGGCGAGCGCCAGGGAGATGGGATCGTTGGGGTCGACCGGAGGGTGCGAGAAACCCGACTCCGCGTCTCCAGGGCGATTCGAGAACGTGAAGGGACGCATGGAGCCGTTGCCATGCATGATGGTGCTGCCGAACATCGAGGCCTTCGGACCGGGCTCGACGCGCTCCAGCAACACGGTGAGCCGCAGGACGGTGGGCTCGTCGAGGCTCACGGCGTAGCGGATCTCGGCCTGCACACCGTTCACCAGGGCGCGCGCCACCACGCGGGCCTCGCCCTCCGCGACCTCGGCGTGCAGGGTCGGCTCCTGGCCGACGCCCTCGAAGTCGGCCGCCTCCGCCCCGCGCTCCTCCCTCCCCGGCACGGTCGCGCTGGCGGCCGCCTCGAGCGGCGCGGAGACGACGTCTTCCACCGTGGGAGCCGGAATGCCGAGGATCACCTCCCAGTGGGGGAGCTGGTCGTTCCGGCGTCCGCAGTGGCCCAGGTCGACGGGCACCGCGCCGAACTCGGAGAGCACGATCTCGTGTCGCACGTCCGCGATCACGGCGCAGATCGTGCCGTTGCCGAGCGCCCAGTCGCCGATGCCCCCCACGGCGTGCACGCCGCCCACCTGGCGCCTCGCTGCGTTCTCGCGCGTGATGCGCTCGGCGTAGAGCTCGGCGCTCGAGGAGGCGGCGCCGGCGCAGAGCAGGATCGCGATCGACGCGAGCTTCGACGGGCGCATGGATGGAGCGCGTTCCTCCCGCGGGCGGTCCTGGCGGAACGCAGGCTCTGCCCTGCCGGCTCCCGCGGCCGTATTCTCGCCGTGGGGACGCGTTTCCGCCACGGGGCAAGCGGACGCCTGGACCGCGATACGCTGGTAGCCGGGCCCGCGGTTCGCGGCGCTTGCTCGGCCTTCGCAGCCGGGCGAGCCGTTGGCTGCCCTCCGGGGGCCGGGATAAGATCGTTGCGATGGCCACGACGGCGCTCTCGAGAGCCGCGCTCGCGTCCCTCCTCGGCCTGGCCGCTGCCTGTGCCGAAGAGCCGGCGCCGACGATGCCCAGCATCGGGCCCGACGCCGTCTCGATCGCCCCCCGCGTGATCGGCGAGCGCGAGGGCGCTCCGCTCTACCGCCGCGAGATCATCTTCCCCGTGCACACCATCGACCGGACCTACAAATCGATGCAGGGGCCCTTCAACCAGCGCCTCTTGCGGCTCGGCTTCACGAAGGAGCAGGAGCTGCTCTGGGTGACCAGCTACCGCTCCACGATCATGGAGCCCGACGGCGTGACCGAGGCGTCACGCGAGTTCATGTGCCACAGCAACATGAGCTTCGTGGACTCCAAGCCCTTCCGGCGCGACTTCGGCACCCGGCTGGAGCCCACCTCCAAGCGCCTCTTCAGCCTGGCCCAGGGCCAGCTCGCGGTCGACCTGCCCGAGGGCTTCGGCGTCCCAGTCATGTCCAAGCACCGCGTTCGCCTCGATGCGCAGATCCTGAACCACAACATCGAAGACCGGGCCTTCGACGTGCGACAGCGCCTCGCGGTCGACTTCGTCCGCAACAGGGACCTCGAGAAGCCGCTCAAGCCGCTCTACACGCGGGCCGTCTTCGGCATGAAGCTCATGGACGGGCCGGACGGCTACTACGGCATGGCCTCGCAGGACGTGATCCCGGAGCAGCACGGGCCGGGCTGCTCGGTGGGCCAGGACGCCGGGGGCAAGTTCTCGCACATCATCGAAGACGAGAGGGGCAGGAAGTTCACGAGCTTCTGGACCGTGGAGCCCGGCCGCGAGGTGAGCCGGACCCTGGTCACGAGCATCCTGGGGCTGCCCTACGACACGACGCTCCACTACGCGGCGGTGCATCTGCATCCGTACGCAGAGTCGGTCGAGCTGGTGGACCTCACGACCGGGGAGTCGGTCTACAAGAGCAAGGCCACGCAGACGGACGGCAAGATGGGCCTCGAGCGCGTCGAGTACTTCGCGAGCGAAGAGGGCATTCCGCTCTACTCCGACCACGAGTACGAGCTCGTGAGCGTCTACCAGAACGACACCGGCGTGCAGCAGGACGCCATGGCCACGATGTTCCTCTACCTGCTCGTGAAGGACCTGTTCGGCAACGAGGTGCAGGCCCAGGCCGAGCCGTCCGCCGACCCCCTCCCCGCCCGGATCAACTGACCGCGCGCATCAGGCCATGCGCAGGAAGCCCACCGGCGGGCGGGATGCGCTGGGCTCCACGAAGCGCCTCACGTTGGGCAGCACCTGCGGCACGTCGCTCGCAGGGACGCCGAACCAGAGTGCCAGCTCGGCGAAGACCTCGTCGGTGGAGAGGGTCGGAACGAGCCGACCCCGACCCGTATCGAGCGGGTTGCCCGGCTCCAGGACCGGATAGTCGCCGTGGAACCGCCCGCCCTCGACGGAGCCGCCCAGCACGAGCTGGTTCCCTCCCCAACCGTGGTCCGAGCCGCGGCCGTTCGAGCTCAGCGTGCGGCCGAAGTCGGAGATCGTGAAGGTGGTGACGTCGTCGCGCACGCCGAGCTCGCCGAGCGCCTCGTCGAACTCGACCAGCGCCCGGCTCAGGATGGCCAGCATGCCCGCCTGGCTGTCGAGCAGCTCGTCGTGGTGGTCCCAGCCGCCGAAGGTGACGAAGAAGGTCTGGCGCGGCGCGCCCAACGCCCCCCGCGCCGCGATCGTGCGCGCCACCATGCCGAGCGACTGCGAGAGCGGGGACGGCGAGAACACGGTCTCGACGGGAGCTGCCGACGCGACCGCCTCGCTGAAGACCTCGTGGCTGCGGATCGCCCGCTCGATGGTCGACCCGAACTGCGCCTTCAGCAGGTTCCGCTGCGCGGCCCCCGCGAGCGCCCGGATGGTGTCGGCGCGGGCCTCCTGGAAGGGGTCTTCGTCGTCGAAGCCCGCGATCCCGACGCTGCCCTGCGGCGTGATCGCGTACTCCACCGCCCCCTCCCCCGACTGGAAGACGTTGGTGCCCGAGAGCGAGATCCCCAGCGGGAGGCTCGCGGACGACTCGAGCGGCTCGAGCAGGTCGGCCACGCGCCCGCCCCAGCCGACGGTGCTGCGCGAGTCGGGCAGCGAGGTCTGCCACTGGCGGATCTGGTCGGCGTGCGAGTAGAGGCCCAGGGGCACCTTCGCGGCGCCCGCCTCGATCTCGGCGAGCGTCACGCGCTCGACCAGCGTCCCCACGTTCGCGACCACGGCGAGGCGCCCCTCTGCGAAGAGCTGCTGCGCGTCGTACATGCTCGGGTGGAGGCCGTACTCGCGTCCGAGGCCTCGCGGGAGGATCGGCAGCAGCGCGTCGCGCGGGAGCGCCAGGTCGGAGCGGGCGGCCGCGTAGCCCGCGTACTCCGCCGGATCCCGCGGCACGACCATGTTGAAGGAGTCGTTCCCGCCGGCGAGCAGGATGCACACGAGGGCC
>JAAUXZ010067422.1_pt1 | contig 11793 bp, 7 predicted proteins | sample 7278131 | NCBI WGS metagenome assembly JAAUXZ01 (sample SAMN14350119, study PRJNA611818) | marine sediment metagenome | isolation source: surface marine sediment (3m) | place: French Polynesia: Moorea | collected 2018-08
CTTCCAGTAGGTGGCGTTGGCGTAGATTGATGACAATCGTGCTGCCGGCGGGATCTCCACCCAGACTGATGGTTATCTGAAGGCGCTTTCGGAGCGTATCCAGTCCATCGCCGGTCAAGGCCGATAAATTGACATAACCCTCGGGGTTTACCCCTTCAAGGCACGCGGCCTCGGTCGGTGGATCACAAAGGTCGATCTTGTTGCGCACGACCAGGTGTTCCTGGGCCCGCAGGCTTTCATACAGGGCTTGATCTTCAACCTGAACGGGCCTGCTGCCATCGATCATAAAGAGCACCAGATCCGCCTTTTCGATAACCGCCCAACTCTTTTCGATGCCGATGGTTTCAACCGGATCGTGGCTGTCGTGAATGCCGGCGGTGTCCGTAATTACTATAGGGGCGCCGTCGATGGCAATCACTTCCTCAATAATATCCCGTGTTGTTCCTGGCGTCGGGTTGACGATCACCCGCTCCTGGTTGAGCAGGCGGTTGACGAGGCTTGATTTACCCACGTTGGGGCGGCCGGCGATAACGATGCGCAAGCCCTCCTTTATAATGCGTCCCTGGCGATGGCTTTGTATCAGGGTTTCGATCGCGGGCAGGAGTTGTTTACCAAGGCGATCGACCAGCGGATCCAGCGAAAAGGTCTCTTCAAGGTCATCGTCGAAATCGATAAAGGCTTCAATTTCGGCAAGGCTTTCCAAAAGCAGATCCTGGAAATGTTTGACTTGGCGATCAATGCCGTTTTCAAGCTGCTGTAAAACGGTCCGGGCGGCACGGCGCGTCTTGGCGTTGATGAGGTCGATTACTGCTTCAGCCTGGGACAGATTGATCCGCCCGCCGAGAAAGGCCCGCCGGGTAAATTCTCCGGGTTCGGCCGGGCGCGCCCCCTGCGCCCATACAAGATCAAGAACCTCCTGGGTGACAACCACACCGCCGTGACAGTTGATTTCAACGACATCTTCGGTGGTGTAGCTGTGCGGTGCCCGCATGACCGATACGAGGACTTCATCCAGCGGTCCCTCATGCGGATGTACAATATGTCCATAAACGAGTTGATGGTGTTGGAAACCTTGATCTCTGGTCTCGGGCTGACGCACAGGCGTGAAGATGCGCTCTAGTATCGCCACGGACCCGGGTCCGGATATCTTTATAATGCCGATACCGCCTGAGCCCCGGGGGGTTGCCAGAGCCGCAATGGTATCGCCGGTCATGAGGTTCATGCGGCCCCCGTCATAAAAGAAAGCCGCTGTCCATCCAGCGGCTTTAAGTTCAATACGGCCATCCGCTTCGGCGCGTGTTCAGTAATGTCTTTGGGCTCGCCTTTTCGGATAGACCATGAGTTTGCGGTAATTCCCATCCCCGACGCTCTGGGTGCGAACCCCGTGGTCGTCCTTGAGCGCCAGGTGAATGATGCGGCGGTCCTGGGCATTCATAAAGCCGATCGAAGCCGGACGACCCTTTGATTTGACCCGCTGGGCCACACGCTCGGCGGTCCGAATCAGATTGGTCTCCTTGTTTTTCAGATATCCCTCGACATCGATGGTCACGCGCACGGCGTGCCCGTTCAGACGGCGCACGGCCTTATCGACCAGAACCTGAATCGCTTCCAGGGTCTGACCGCGCTTACCGATCAGGATCCCGGCTTCGCCGCCTTCAATATCGAAGCTGATGCGGTCATTCTGCCGCTGAACTTTTATGGCCGCTTCCGGAGATATGGCATCGACGATGCGGCGCAGCATCGCTTCGCTGATCTGAAAAACTTGCTCTTGGGTATCTTCATCCGCCGCTGGTTGGTGATCGTCGGCGGCTACCGGATCTGCATCTTTGTCATCATCGCTAAAATAGGGGCGATCGTCGTCCCCGTGCTGCGAGGCCGATGCCGTTTCCTCCGAAATGACCACGCGGATACGCGCTTTTTTAACCCCGGTCAGGCCGAAAATGCCGCTGGCTCCGTGGGATATGATATCGTACTGAAGATTTTCCTCTTCTATGCCCAGTTCTTTGGCAGCGATTTTAACCGCCTTGGCGATGGTTCGTGCTTTGAACTCTCTGTCGGCCGCCATTCACTATCCTCCAGTCATGCATATTTCTTTTGAATGTAATACTGCTGGGCTATAGAGAGAACATTATTAACTAACCAGTACAAAACAAGGCCCGCCGGAAAATTGATGAAAATGAAGGTAAAAATGAGCGGCAGGAAAAGCATGATTTTGGCTTGGGCCGGATCCCCGGGTGGTGGGGACATCTTCTGCTGGAGAAACATCGTGGCGCCCATGATAACGGTCAGCACGGGAATACCGTAAGGCGGCTCCATAAAGGGAATCGAAAAACCGAAATTAAACAACCGGTCGGGTGAGGACAGATCGGTGATCCATCCGAAAAAGGGCGCATGCCGCAGTTCGATCGCACCATAAAGCATATTATAAAGTGCAAGAAATACAGGTAGTTGAACGAGCATGGGCAGGCACCCCCCCATGGGGTTGATCTTGTAGGTGCGATAAAGGCCCATCATCTCCTCATTCATCTTTTTCTTGTCGTCCTTGTATTTCTCCCGAATTTCGGTCATCAGCGGCTGCATGCGCTTCATCTCGTTCATCGATTTGTAGCTCTTGTTACCTAACGGCCACAGGATGATCTTGGTCATGACCGTCAGTAAGATAATGGCCATACCGTAATTGGGAATAACGCTGTAGATCATATTCATGAACCACAGGGCGGGTTTGGCCAGAAAATCGAACCATCCGAAATTAATCGCCTTGACGAGATTATACCCATAAGATCGGAGCTGGTTGGTGTTTTTCGGGCCGTAAAACGCCTTGAAGGCAAACGCCTGGCTTTGGCCGGCCGGTATATCGACCTCGCCCAGTACGAGGGTATTGGTGATGGTATTGGCGGCGGTCGATGAAATCTGCATCCGGCCCTGGACCGCTTCGGCTGGAATCAGGGCCGACATGAAATAGCGATCCACGATGCCGACCCATTCGATAAGACCGGCGGTATCCCCCTTGTCTTCAATGTCGCCGACGGCGACCTCTGCCAGTTTGTTATCGACCAGTCCGCTGGGCCCTTCGAACACCACCCGGCTTTGGTCCTCGCCCATGGCACGCGACACCGACATCGTAGCGCGGTCCTTGAAATTGCCAGCGCCACGATTGGTTACACGGACCGTGAGATCAATCAGGTAGGAATCCGGATGAAAGGTAAAGGATTTTACAATTTCAATCCCGTTGGTGCTCGTCCATCCGATATCGACCGTTTCCGCCTTGTCCTGGACCGAAATAAGCGCTTCCCGGCCGCCCTGAAGTTTGTAGACGGCGGATCCGAGTCCGGGAACAGAGTTGCCACTAAACCCGAACCGCATGTTGTTATTGGCAGCATCCGCCTGGATAAGGGATTTGAACGCGGCATCCCCGCCGACGGATTCCTTGAAATCCTTTAGGATAAGCTGTTTAAACAGGCCTCGATTCTCATCGATGACGACCTTGAAAAGAGGCGTTTCGACATTGAGCTCACGGCTCTTCAGTGGCGCCGACGCCGGAGTGGCAGGGGCCACCGGCGCGGGCGCAGGCGCCTCTATCGCCGGGGCAGCAGCTTCGGTTTTCTTCTGCTCGGGGGCGGTTTGCTGGGCTATTTCTTCCTGGGGGGTCGGGCGTTCCGGTCGGGGGCTGAAAAAGAATTCCCAAGCCACGAAAACAAGAAAGGTCAGCAGGATCGCCAATAACAATCGGGTTTGTTCCATTTTTTTCTCCAGATGGGCCCATGGTGCCGCCGCACAAAAGGCAGCCACCGGGCATTCTCCTTTCAAGCGCGTTCAGTCATTTTTCAATGAGGCTTCCGGTACCTGCCGCAGGGTTATGATTTTTTTAATGGATGCGGAAAGCCAATAGGTTTCTTTCACCATTGCCGCCTCAGGGTACCGGGTCGAAGCCACCCGGGTGAAATGGATGGCACTTGAGAAGACGACGGATACAGAGGGTCGTGCCGCGTAACAATCCATAACGGACGATGGCTTCCAGAGCGTATTCGGAACAGGAAGGGTGGAACCGACAGCAGGGTCCGATAATCGGGGATACGGTGACCTGATATCCTCGGATGAGCAAGGTGGCCGCGGCAGCGCTCAGTTGTTGCGAGGGGCTTTTAGTGCGGGAGTTGGTTAAAGTTTTTTTCAAGGCTCAATCGTATTTCGGCGTTGGTTGCATGTGCCGCCGCCCTACGGGCGATGAGCACGATGTCAAACGGTTGGGACCAACGATGACGGTTGTGGCGGAAGAATTCGCGGCACAACCGCTTGATTCTGTTCCGCTGAACGGCCGAGCCCACTTTTTTGGTAACAATTAGCCCCAGGCGCGAACAAGCTTGCGGTTTTTCCACATACAGCATGATGAAGAGCTTGCTGTGGCAACGCTTGCCGACTTCGGAGATGTATAGAAATTCCGATCGCTTGAGGATACGGTTTTGCTTTTTGAACGGAACCGCAATCACACCGGCATTTCGCTGGTCGCCGCAAAAGCCGACCCATCAGGGCAAAAGGGTTGGTCGACCGTCAGGCCATACGGCGACACCAACGGTCCCGGGATACCAGGTTCTAGTATTTTACGGCAAGCCGTTTCCGGCCCTTGGCACGCCGGCGGTTAATGAGGGCGCGACCGCTTTTGGTCGACATGCGCTTGAGAAACCCATGGGTGCGCGCACGTTTGATACGGCTGGGCTGGTACGTACGTTTCATTGTTTACAACCTTTTATATTGGGTATTGACGATGGTTTCAAAAAAATAAGCCGGAAGCCAATTTCCGGCGTGGTGCTGTTTACAATCGGATACTAAAATCACATCCAGTATGCTTTGTCAATACAAGGTTTTCAGGCGGGCCGTTCGCTGTCCGCATCGCTTTGGAGGATTTCGATGATCGCGACTTCCTCGAGGTGAAACGAGGCATTGGGGTAGATCACGATATGTCGCCCGGTCAGTTTCTCGAGGGCCGCGATCAGATCGCTTTCTTCCCCATGCAGCAGGTCGGCGATGGCCGGATTAACCCGTACGGCCATCTGCTCGCCGACCATGTCATGGCTGTCGCGCAGGACTTCCCTGAAGATGCGGTAGCAGATGGACTGCCGCGAAATCATATAACCCTCGCCCTCGCAGTAGACGCAGGGCTCGCGCATGATCCGCGTCAAGGGTTCCTTGTTGCGTTTGCGCGTCATTTGAACCAGCCCCATGTCGGAAATGGGGAGAATGTGGGTCTTGCTGCGATCCTTTCGCAGGGCGTCCTGGAGGGCGTTGTTGACCTTCTCCTGGCTGGACTTTTTCTGCATGTCGATAAAGTCGATAATGATCAGGCCGCCGATGTCGCGCAGGCGGACCTGATAGGCGATTTCCTTGACCGCCTCCAGATTGGTTTTGAGAATGGTTTCCTCAAGATTGTGCTTGCCCACAAAGCGTCCGGTATTCACATCGATGGCCACCAGGGCCTCGGTGTGTTCAATTATGATATAACCCCCTGATTTCAACCATACTTTACGCTTCAAAGCGCGTGAAATATCACCTTCCAGATTGAAGGCGTCGAAAATCGGTTCATCATCCGCGTAGAGTTCGACCCGGTTTTTGAGCACCGGATTGAAGGTTTCCAGGAAGGCGATGGCGGTTTCATACTGCCGCTTGGTGTCGATAATCAACCTGTCGGCCTCGTGGACCAGAAGATCTCTGACCGCTCTGAGGCTGAGAGAGAGTTCCTGGTGAATCAGGGTGGGCGCCGGGGCGTTCTTGAACTTCTTCTGGATGCTCGCCCAGAGGTTCTTAAGAAACAGCATTTCCTGCTGAACGCGGGGGATGTCGATACCCTCCGCGGCCGTTCGTACGATATAGCCGAAATGGTTGTCGCGCATTTCGGCGATCATCGTTTTCAGGCGCGCGCGTTCGGTTTCGTCCTCGATGCGCCGGGATACGCCGATGTGGTTGGCGAACGGCATCAGCACGAGGAAACGACCCGGCAAGGACACGTAGGACGTGACCCGCGGGCCTTTGGTCCCCATGGGGGCCTTGGCGACATGCACCAGAATTTCCTGGCCTTCAACCAGCAGTTCCTCGATCGGGGAATGGCGATCGTCGTCCGGGACCAGCGGGTAGGGGGCATCGTACCCCTCGGCTTGGGCCATCTGTTTTTCGATGTCCTGAAAACCGTTGCGCAGCACATCATCGACGTAGATGAACGCCGCCTGGTTCAAACCGATGTCCACAAAAGCGGCCTGTATTCCGGGGAGTACACGCTGCACGCGCCCCTTGTAGATATTGCCGGTGATATCGGCCTCGTCTCCCCTTTCGATGAAAAGTTCGACGATCGTACCATCCTCGAGAAGGGCGACGCGGGTTTCGCGCTGGGAAACGTTGATGACGATTTCTTTATACATAATGTCTAATGATGAGCCGCGGGGTTGCGGGTTGACGCCGCCGCCTGTGCCGTGAATTGATTTGTATTTAATTTGGTAACCCTGGCGTGTTGTATCAACTCGGGCGGGAGCTGAAATAGGTGCCGGAGTAAATCAGCTGGCCGAACAAGCGTCTCCATCCGGTGGCGCAAGGTGAATTCGAGTACGTCGGGCTTTGGCCTTTCCACTCTCAGTAGCATAGCTTTGAGGTCGATTTTTTTCAACCGGCCTTTGCGGTTCCGGCGTTCAAAATAAAAATGATCCTGCCGCTTCAAAGCGTCCAGGGGTTCGGGCGGAAAGGCTGCCCCGGCAAGCCTAACGCGATAGCTCACCTCGGTGTCCACATCCCTGGTTCGACGGAAGGCCTCGCAGCTGACGATGTCCAGGCCAGCCGGCAGGTGCGGCCGCAGCCGCCGAACGATCTCCGCCGGGGTCAGCCCTTGCGTGAGGGTGATCGTCATGCGTTCGCACAGGCTTTCCATTCCCAGGGGCAGCGTGTCTTCAAAGACGATCTTGGGGTTGGGATGAAAGCCCTGTGAATAGTGCAGGGGAATGCCGGCACGCCGCAGGGCGCGCTTGAAAACGTTGGCCATTTCCAGATGCCCCAGAAACCGGGCCCTGCCGGTCTTGGCAAAGGTAACAACGCGTCTTTCCATCCGGGGGTCCGGCTTTGCGCCCCCAGACGCTGCAGGACGCAACGCCGGCGACGCCGTGGGCGGGTATACGAGCGGCCTTATACGATCAAAATCACAGACCCCGCAATTCTGGCAGGCACCGTCGCGGCAGTCATCAGTGGCCTCGCCCGCCAGGGCCTTGTCAAATTCGGCCTTAAGAAACGCCCGGCTGACCTTCATGTCGATATGGTCCCAGGGCAGTGGTTCATCCTGGCTGCGTTCACGATAAACCGCCTGCTCCGGTTCGATCCCACAGGCGACCATGCTGTCGCGCCAGGCGGCGTAATTGAAATGGTCGCTCCATCCGTCGAACCGGCAGCCGGCGGCGTAGGCCTTCAAGAGCAGCGCAGACAGGCGCCGGTCACCGCGCGCCCAGAGTCCTTCGAGCATGCTGATCTCGGGATTTTGCCATTTGAAATGGAGCCCGGGCGATTTGAGCTGATCGTGGAGCCAGCTTATCTTGCGTCGGGATTCCTCCAGACTGATCTGGCGGCTCCATTGAAACGGTGTGTGGGCCTTGGGTATGAAGGTCGCCACACTGACATTGATCCGTGGGCGACGGCTGCCCGCGCCCTTAACAGCTTTCAACTGGCGCACCAGATCGACCAGCGCTTCCAGATCGGCCTGGGTCTCGGTGGGCAGTCCGATCATGAAATACAGCTTTATGACCTTCCAGCCCTGATCAAAGGCATCCTCGACCGTCGCCCGGATGTCTTCCGCGGTGAGGGTGTTGTTGATAACGTCGCGCAGACGCTGGCTTCCTGCCTCGGGGGCGATCGTGAATCCGGTTTTGCGCACCTTTTTAATCATCGTCATCAGTTCGGGGGTGAGGGTGCCGGCCCGCAAGGACGGCAGGGAAAGCGCCACGTGATCACAGGCATGGCGATTTAAAAATTGCGCCATCATGGGAACGATGCAGCGATAGTCCCCCGTGCTCAGCGAGAGCAGCGAGACGTCTTCATAACCTGTGGCCGCCAGGGCTGCATCGCAGAGCTCGAGTACTTTCTCGGGCGAGCGCTCCCGTACCGGCCGATAGATCATTCCGGCCTGGCAGTAGCGGCATCCACGGGTGCAGCCCCTGGAAAGTTCGAGCCTGAGCCGGTCATGAACGGGGCGGCCAAACGGCACGATTGGCGCGGTGGGGAAGGCGGTGGTCTCAAGCGCGTCGACAAAAGCACGGGTAACGCGTTCATAGCCGCTGCGGAGCGGCTTGAGCCGCTGGAAACCCTGCGCATCGAATACCGGATCAAAAAAGGCGGGGATATAGACACCCGGAATATCCGACCAGGCTTCCAGCAAGGCTTCGCGGTGACGATTTACGCCCCGGCGCCAGACCAACCAGGCGTCTGCCATCTGTACGACCACCTCTTCGCCGTCGCCGATGACCATGGCATCAAAAAAGGGCGCCACCGGCTCCGGATTGCAGGTACAGGGACCGCCGGCAATAACAAAGGGATGGCGTTCGTCGCGCGCATCGCTGTGGAAGGGAATGCCGCTTAAGGCCAGCATGCTCAACACACCGGTATAGTTGAGTTCGTAGAGCAGGCTGAAACCAATGATATCAAATTGCGCGAGCGGGTGGCCGGATTCAAGGCTGGTGAGGGGCAGATCGCGCTCTCGCAGGCGCGCCTCCATATCCAGGGCGGGTGCATAGACCCTCTCCGCCGCGATATCTTTGCGCCGGTTGAGAATATCATAGAGGATTTGCAGACCGAAGTGGGAGGTGCCGATTTCATAAAGATCCGGAAAGGCCAGTGCGATGCGCAGATCGACCTGGTTGAGGTCCTTGCGGATGACGTTGACTTCACTGCCCAGATAGCGGCTGGGCATTTCGACCTCCGGCAGGATGTCTTGAATGTGTTCAATGCTCATGTTATGCGATTCTTCCGGTGTTTAGCGACCGGTAAAGGATTGGCATGGCAGCACGGCCGTTCGCCACCGGCCATTTTGGAGGCTCCCATTGGCAGAAATGAACGCACAAATCAACAGCAAATTGCTTTCGGGTTTTGGGGCCATCATCATTGTGGCCCTGCTGGCATTCAGCCCCGCCCCGCTCGACGCCAAGACCTACCCCCGTCGCGATGCCGTGGTGGAAGCCTTCGAAAAGGTCAGCCCGGCGGTGGTGAACATAAACCTCGAGTATGAAGTCCGCAAGCGTCTCAATCCCATGGCCGAGTTCAGAAATCCGCTGTTCGAAGAATTTTTCAAGGATTTCTTTGATCCCGGTCTTGACCGGCGCACCAAGCGCAACAGCCTGGGCTCCGGCGTCATCATCGACGGCCGTCGCGGGCTCATTTTAACCAACGCCCATGTGGTGGCCAAATCCGGCAAGGTCAACATCGTTTTGAACGATGAACGCGAGTATACGGCTGTCATCGTGGGATCGGATCCGGACTCAGACCTGGCCGTCCTGCGCATCGACTCGGATGATCCCCTGCCCTCGATCGAAATGGGCGACAGCCATGATCTCATGATCGGTGAAACGGTAATCGCCATCGGCAACCCCTTTGGATTCTCAAACACCATCACCACCGGGGTGATCAGTGCCGTGAACCGCAGTTTCCGCTCCCGGGACCGCATCTTCCACGATTTTATCCAGACGGACGCTTCTATCAATCCGGGCAACAGCGGCGGCCCCCTGCTGAACATCAACGGGGAGTTGATCGGCATCAATACGGCCATCTATGCCGGCGCGCAGGGGATCGGGTTTGCCATCCCGATCAGCAAGGCCAAACGCATCATCGAAGACCTCATTCAATATGGCGAGGTGATCGAAATCTGGCTGGGCATGGACGTTCAGAACCTGGACAACGGCCTGTCCCGCTATTTCAATCTGCCCTCGCGGGCCGGCGTTCTGGTCTCGGCACTGGATACCGAAGGCCCGGCCCACCAGGCCGGTGTTCGCCAGGGAGATGTCATCCTGTCGATCGGCAACCGCAAGGTCGCAACCATCGAAGATTACAACGCCCGCATCCGCAACTATGCGGACGGCGACCGTCTGAAGCTCTCGCTCTGGCGCCAGGGCCGCCAAAAGGATGTGGCCATCAAGGCCCGGATCTTTCCCTTGCCAAAAGCACCGGGCTTGGCATACGAACGAACGGGTCTCGAAGTCGACACGATCGGCAAGGGGATCGAACGCTTCGGGCGTCAACGCGTAAGGGCCGAAACAGGCGCCGTCGTGACCACGGTGCGCAAGGACAGTGCGCTGGACCGCTCGGGGGTCAAACCGGGGGACGTCATCCGCCAGATCGAGGACCTTCCCATTACCGACCCGCAAGATTTCTACCGTGCGGTGGTACGTTATCGTAAAAAGGAAACCATTGTGGTGCTGCTGCAGCGCCGCACCCAGCGCTATTTCATCACCATTCGCATGCACCGCACAAATGGCGGTTTGCAGGGCTAAATACCAGATCAGCAAAGGATTTCCGTAAGATGGAACGCCATAAAATTGCCGCATTAATCCACAGCGAAAACCCGGTCGACAACATAATGATCAACGGCTGGGTGCGCACGCGCCGCGATGCCAAGTCTTTTTCGTTTATTGAGATCAACGACGGGTCCTGTCTGGGCAACATTCAGGTGATCGCGGATGCGAACCTTGCGGAATACGACCAGGTCCGTAGACTGACGACGGGATCGGCCGTGGCCATCAGCGGGGCGTTGGTGGCCTCCCAGGGCGGCGGTCAGCGGTGGGAGGTCCAGGCCTCGGCCATCACCGTCATCAGCCTGGCGCCGGAATCCTATCCCCTCCAGAAAAAACGCCATTCCGACGAATACCTGCGATCCATGGCCCACTTGCGCCCGCGAACCAACAAATATGGCGCCACCTTTCGAATCCGATCGGAGCTTTCCTATGCGGTGCACCAGTTTTTCCGCGAGCGCGGCTTCCGCTACATTCATACGCCGATCATCACCGGCTCGGACTGCGAGGGTGCCGGCGAACTTTTCCGAATCACCACCCTGGACCTGATGAACGTGCCTACCCGGGACCGTGCCGTGGACTATGAAAAGGATTTTTTCGCCACCGAAGCCAACCTGACGGTTTCGGGCCAGCTCTCGGTCGAAATGTTTGCCCTCTCCCTGGGAGACGTCTACACCTTCGGGCCGACCTTCCGGGCCGAGAACTCCAACACCCGCCGGCATGCGGCCGAATTCTGGATGATCGAACCGGAAATGGCCTTCTGTGATCTGGCAGGCAACATGGATCTGGGCGAGGATTTAATTAAGGCGACCGTCAGCTTCATCATCAATAACTGCCCGGAGGATCTGAACCTGTTTGCCCGTTTCGTGGATAAAAACCTGATGGCAACCCTCGAGAACATCACCACATCGGAGTTCGAACGCTTACCTTACCGCGAAGCCGTCGCCATCCTCGAACGCGCCAAGAAGAACTTCGAATATCCCGTCTCCTTCGGCAGCGACCTGCAGACCGAGCATGAGCGTTACCTCACCGAAAAGCACTTCAAAAAACCGGTGATCGTCTACGACTACCCCAAAACCATCAAACCTTTCTATATGCGGATGAACGACGACAACGAAACCGTGGCGGCCATGGACGTGCTCGTTCCGAGCATCGGGGAACTGATCGGCGGCAGCCAGCGCGAAGAAAGGCTGGACGTGCTGGAACAGCGCATGGATGAAATGGGCTTGGACAAGGATCCCTACTGGTGGTATCTGGAGTCGCGCCGCTATGGCTC
>JAAUXZ010080886.1_pt1 | contig 11787 bp, 9 predicted proteins | sample 7278131 | NCBI WGS metagenome assembly JAAUXZ01 (sample SAMN14350119, study PRJNA611818) | marine sediment metagenome | isolation source: surface marine sediment (3m) | place: French Polynesia: Moorea | collected 2018-08
ATCTTTCGCTTCATCGCCGTCGCACGCCTGCGTGAGCTGTTTACGGCAACGGCGTTGCTACTCGTCATTGCTATCGCATTGCTCATGGTTGTTGTCGGACTGTCGCCGGCACTCGGTACCTTCCTGGCCGGCGTCGTCCTGGCGAACAGCGAGTATCGACATGAGCTGGAGAGCAACATCGACCCGTTCAAGGGCCTGTTGCTCGGGGTCTTCTTCATCACGGTGGGGGCGGCCATTGAGTTCGACCTGTTGTTCAACAATCTCGGCGAAATTCTTGGCCTGACGCTGGGCCTCATGGCGCTGAAAGCGGCCGTGTTGTACGGCCTGAGCCGCGTTTTCCGCATCGAGGGCGCCCATCGGTGGCTGTTTACGCTCAGTCTTGCCCAGGCGGGCGAGTTCGGCTTCGTCTTGTTGAGCTTCTCTGTCGCAAGCTCGGTGATCGCGCCGGAGCTTGCCGAGCGTCTGCTACTTGTCGTCGCTTTGTCGATGTTGCTGACGCCTGTTCTGTTCATCATTTACGAGAAGTGGATTGTTCGCCGGTTTGCGGCGTCTCAGGAACGCGAGCCGGACGAGATCGACGAAGAGGGCAAAGTAATTGTCGCGGGACATGGGCGCTTCGGCGGCATCGTCAACCGCATCCTGTTGTCGGCGGGCTTCAAAACGGTCGTTCTCGACTATCAATCTGAGCAGCTCGAACGACTGCGTGCCTACGGCGTTAAGGTTTTCTTCGGCGATGCGATGAGGCCGGATCTGCTGCACGCCGCTGGCATCGAGGAGGCGCGCATGCTGGTCATCGCCATCGATGATAAGGAAAGCGCAACAGAACTGGTGCATTACGTCACCGAGAACTATCCGCACGTCTACATCGTTGCGCGCGCGATGGATCGCCATCACGTCTACGAGCTCTGGAGTGCAGGCTGTCGTGACATTATTCGCGAGACGTTCGACAGTTCGGTTCGAGCCGGCCGGTCTGCGCTCGAGGCGCTGGGTGTGCATCCCTACGATGCGGAGCGTCAAGTACGCGGATTCGTGATCAATGACGGCAAGCAGATGTTCGACTTAGCGTCGAGTTACGACCCCGACATTCCTGCGCACGAGAACGAGGAATATGTGAGACGGACGCGGGAGTACCTGGACCGTTACGCCGATGCCATGAAGGGCAATGCCGCGGCGTTTGCGACACGCCTCGATCGCGGCTGGGTGCCGCCCACTGCTGAGGATGTCGAGGCGGAAACGTCAAAAGCCGCTGACGACGATTAAATGAAAAGGGCCGGCGATTGCCGGCCCTCTTTCTTCGACGTTTCTGATCCCGATTACGCTGCGGACTTCCCCGCAAGCAACTGGTCGAGCTGTCCTGAGCGGTTAGCCTCGATCAGGTCATCGCTGCCGCCAACGTGGAAGCCGTCAATGAAGATCTGCGGTACCGTGCGGCGCTCTGAGCGCTGGATCATGTCGCGCTGTCCGGCGGCGTCGTTCGTGATGTCGTACTCCTCAAAACTGACGCCCTTGGTTTCCAGCAGGTGCTTGGCGCGCATGCAGTACGGGCAATAGTCCTTCGTGTAAATCTCTACTCTGGCCATGGTTTCGTCCTCGGTGTTGTTCAAACCTGAGGCGTACGATATGTCTTTCATGAAATACGTTCTATATCTAATAGTATTGATTAATGGTATCAATCGTCTAATATGACCGATCATGGAAGTATTAAGCGACATTCTACGTGCAATGCGGGTCGAAGGCAGTGTCTACTTCTGCGACATGCTCGATCCGCCCTGGACGCAGACCTTTGACGCTTCCCCCAGCGCCGGGTTCCACATGATCCGACGCGGCGAGTGCTGGGCGACTGCTCATGGTGAGACCGAGTACCTGGGGCCGGGCGATCTCATCTTCTTCGGGCCGCAAACCGAACATGTGCTAAGCAGCGAACCGCCTGGACGAGATGGCCAGGGAAGCAGTGTTCGCACCTTGCTGCTTTGTGGGTACTGCAACTTCCTCGCAGATACACCGACGCCTCTACTAAACGTGATTCCGAACCTCACGATCGTACGCAGCGAGGAGCTCGACCGGCAGCCGTTCCTCAAAGGGACGTTTGACCAACTCAGTGCCGAGTACATGGCAAGCGGGCCTGGCTCGGAGCTAATCGTCAACAAGCTGACCGAGATCGTGATAGTCGAACTTATCCGGATTAATTTCTGTCGCGAGGAGGGCAGCCCGTTTCTCCGAGCGCTGAACGACACGTCGGTTTCGCAGGCGTTAAAGCTTCTCCACGAGCATCCGGAGCGCGGCTGGACGATTCAGGACCTCGCGCAAGCGGTCGGTTCGTCGCGTGCAGCGTTCGCCAAGCGCTTCAAAGCGCTCGTTGGGGAAACCGTGTTCCAGTACCTGACCTCGCTGCGAATGCAGCGGGCAAAACAGCTGCTGCAGGACACACCTTTGCGTGTCTATGAAGTCGCGGAACGGGTCGGCTATGAATCAGACCTTGCGTTCACCAAAGCTTTCAAGAAACAGTCGGGCCAGACACCCAGGCAGTTCCGCCTGCAACAGCAGGATTAGTCAGACGAGCCGATTGCCGGGGGCGAGCCGATCAGGCCTCCCTCGCATTCGAGGTCCCTATCCCAATCGGCGAGTTCTGCTGCCTTTCGGTATGTCGTTTCGAGAAACTCATGAAGCGTTTTTTCCGGGTCCGCTGAAGTACGGACGGCTTCGTAGGGTAGGACAAACTCGCCGAACTCCTTGTCGAAGTAGGCGGCGTCCGGCAGCACGGTGGCCTCGGTAAATCCATCCGGCGCCGGATAGGCATAGGCATAGAACGCCGCTTCATCAATCGGGCCGCCGCCTGGCCAGAAGCCGGCTGACGATACCTCGTGCGAATACGCCTCCTGCGTCACGTCGTCGGGCAAGTTCGGAATGCCGCCGGGGTGCAATGGCGCAGGGCGTCCGGAAAACCGGGTGACAGCCAGATCGAAACTGCCCCAGAAAAGATGCACCGGACTGACCTTGCCGCGAAAGCCGGTGCGGAATCCTTGCAGTACGCGATTGACAGATACGAGTGCCCGATGGAATCGGGCGACAGCGTCCGCATCGTACGGCCGGTCGGCCGTGTCCTCGGCGAATGGCACCGGATCAGGCAGTTCGTTTGGCCGGCCATGGAACGTAGGTTGGCCGCCAAGTTCGGTAACGAGGTCAACAAACCTGGCGTGAAACGAGGCGACCGGCATGGGCTCAAGTGCGAAACTCGCGGTTGCGCCGTCGCCGGAATGTCCGCGCACGGCGTGATCGACAAAGTCGAATGTGATCTCAATGCCAGCGGGGCCGTCGGGGATCATCGATGTGGTCAGCCCACGCGGCGTAACGTAAAGCGTCGCGTGCCACGAATGATTGATCCAAGGGCTATGCGCGAGCCGGTATTTGCCGACAATTTGCGTGAACAAGTGCAGGGCTGCAGCGGTCTCGCGCCAGTCAGCGAACGGGATCGCCGGCCAGTCGTCTGTCGGTGTCGAGCGGTCCATCATGCGTCCATCACATCAGACCATTCAGGATGGCGCTGGTACTGAGCTTTGACGTAGGGACACAAGGGTACGATCTTGAAGCCGTCCTGGCGCGCATCTGCGATCAGGCGCTCGACCAGCGCCTTGCCGGCGCCGGTGCCTCGCAAGCTCTCGTCCACCCCGGTGTGATCCGCGATGATCTTCGTTTCGGACAGGCGCGAATAGGTGAGCTCGCCAACCCCTTCCTGGACTTCGACACGGGCCTCGTACCGACCTTTTGAGCCGCTTTCGCTGCGCTCGATGACGATTGCATGACTCATCTCTTCTCTCCTACCACGGGTATAGGAGTGAGATTCTGCCGACGCGGAGCGCGGAAGTCTGTTTCATGACGTTTCTGGCTTAAGATACGGGGCTCGCACGCCAGGCCGGGCGCCCGGATTGCCCGGGTATTGAGACTTTCGTCCGGAATCGAGCGAACGCAGCGACTAGGATGTAGTCGTAGCAATGATTGCTTACCGAGGGTTCCTGAAATGAACAGCCGGCCAGACGCCGTAGAACGCCCAAGCGGACTGCGTGGCTTTGTGGAGTCACGTGCGTTCCAGCACTTTGTCACGGCGGTGATCATCATCAATGCCGTGACGCTTGGCCTCGAGACCTCGTCAATGATGGTCGCACTCGCCGGCCCGGCACTTCACGTGATTGATACCGCGGCGTTATGGATTTTCACGATCGAGCTGTTGCTGAAGCTCGGCGTTTACCGCACGCGCTTTTTCAGAGACGGCTGGAACCTGTTCGATTTCACGATCGTGACGATCGCCTGGATCCCGGCCGCCGGTCCTTTGTCGGTCATGCGCGCACTGCGCATCATGCGCGTGCTGCGACTCGTGTCGGTTGTGCCGTCGATGCGCAAAGTGGTCACCGCACTCATAAATGCGTTGCCGGGCATGGGCTCAATTGTCCTGGTCCTGCTGCTTGTCTATTACATCGCAGCCGTTATGGCGACGAGCCTGTTCGGCTCGGCCTTCCCGCACTGGTTCGGCAACATCGGTGCGTCGATGTTCAGCTTGTTCCAGATCATGACCCTTGAAAGCTGGTCCATGGGTATTGTGCGACCTGTGATGGAGGTGTATCCGCACGCCTGGACGTTCTTTGTACCGTTTATCGTGGTCACGAGTTTTACGGTGCTGAACCTCTTCATTGCTCTGATTGTCAATTCAATGCATATGCTGCACGCAGAGACCGGCGAAGAAATTCACGAGGAGGCGGAGATCGCTCACGATGAACGTGAAGTACTCGCGAAGAAGATTGATGACCTCGCGAGGGAGGTCAGGAAGCTGCGCGGCGAAAACGCCGAGTGATCGTTCGTTCGCGAGCGCGCTTGTTGCAGTAGTCCTTCTGTCCTGCTGGGGTTTCTCCCACGCGCAGGAAACCGAGATTGTCGAAGTCTCACGAACAGGTACGGAGATCAAAAGCCTGCTGAGGCTGGCGGCCGACGACGAGACCTTCGACGACGATGAGACACTGACGTGGAAGATCTACGTCCCACCCTCTTATGATCCGGCCAAGGCAGCTGGTCTGCTGGTTTTTGTCAGCCCAACCCGCAGCTCCTGGATGCAGCGCAACTGGGCGCCGCTGCTCGAGGAGAAGAACCTCATCTGGATCAGCGCCGAGAGCTCCGGCAACTACACGCTGACCAACAAACGAATTCTGCTGACTCTCACGGCGCCCTATCTGGTCGAAGAACGCTACAGCATCGACCCGGACCGCATCTATGTCGCCGGTTTCTCGGGCGGCGGCAAGGTTGCGAGTCTGACGGCGCCACGATTTGCCAACCTGTTTCGGGGCGCAATATATATCTGCGGCGTTGAATTCTGGTCCGAGAAGAACCCCGAGCGACTTTCCCTTGCGACTTCAAGCCGCTATGTTTTCGTCACGGGCACCCGGGACTTCAATCGGGTTCCGACCAAGCGGGCTTACGACAAGTACTTGCATGCGGGTATGACGCACTCGAAACTGATGGTCGTCAAAGGCATGGAGCATGCGACGCCGGATGCCGAGCATCTTCGTGAAGCCATCGATTACCTGGATCAACGCGATTAAGGCTATGACAAAAAAACTACTACCAATCTCCATGGCCGTATTGGTCTCATCATGTGGCATGAGCACCGAAGAGGACAGTTCCGAGATGCTGCTATCGTCAAGTGAAGTGATAGTTACAAGCGAGGGTGGCGACAAACTGGCCGTCAAGGACAATGTCGCATTCGTCGCAGGTCAGGCGAGCGGCACTGTGATCGTTGTTGATCCTGATCAAACTCGACAGACCATTACCGGAATCGGCTCGTCATTCACTGAATCGTCCGCTTTTGTTCTTGCACATCTCGACAAAGACGCGCGCCAGGATGTCATGGCGAAGATCTATGGCGAGGATGGTGCGAATTTCTCGCTCGCACGAACCGTGGTTGGTTCAACGGATTTCTCGGTCGAGGGCAAGTTCTCGTACGCTGATGTCGCCGATGATGCAGAACTCGAGCATTTCAGCATCGAGGTCGATAAAGATGGATTCAGCAAGGCGGACTATCCGGGCATACAGGACGAGACCTTCGACCTGTTGCCGATGATCAAGGAGGCGCTGGAGATCAAGGCATCTCAGCAGGACGACACCCTGGACATCATTGCATCGGCCTGGACTGCTCCCGCCTGGATGAAAGACATTGAAGACTGGTACGTCGGCGGTAAGCCCGAAAACTATGGGCAGGGTACAGGTGGTGTTCTCAAGGACGAGTACGTGTCCACGTATGCGAACTACCTCGTCAAGTACTACGACGCTTACGAGGCCGAGGGCGTCGATATCTGGGGCATGACGCCGGTCAATGAGCCGCATGGCAACAGCGGTAATTGGGAGAGCATGCATTTCACGGCCGAGACCCAGCGCGATTTTATCCGGGACCACCTGGGGCCCGCGCTGCAGGCCTCTGGTCATGGTGACATCAAGGTGCTGATCTATGACCAGAATCGCGACGGCGCCGAACATTGGGTCGACGTCGTTCTTGGCGATGCGGAGGCGGCCCAGTATGTCTATGGCACCGCTGTCCATTGGTACTCGAGCACTGAGCTTGTATTCGAAGACGCGTTGAATGCCGTACACGACAAGTATCCCGACTTCGACATCATCCATACCGAGGGCACCATCGATAACCTCGGGCGACCGGCACCGCCGGGTGTTACTGATCCCGACGGCTATGAAGAAGAGGCCAACTGGTTCGATAACGACGCATTCTGGTGGAACACGACTGCGACGGATTGGGCCTACACGGCAACCTGGGCGCCGAATCCTGAGTACCACCCTATGTACACGCCCGTGCATCGTTATGCGAGGAACATCATTGTCAGTCTCGACAACTGGATGAGCGGATGGATCGACTGGAACGTCGTCCTTGATCGGCACGGCGGACCGAATCATGTGCTGAACTATTGCGGCGCGCCGATCATGATCGATACCGACACCCGGCAGGTCTATTACACGCCGATCTACCATGTGCTTGCGCAGTTCAGTCGCACGATCCGTCCTGGCGATACGGTTGTTAAGACCAGCCGACAACTCAACGGACTCGATGATGACGCCCTGCACACCGTTGCGACGCTTAACGAGGCAGGCCTCCTGAGTGTGCAGCTGCTGAACACGACGAAGCAGCCAATCGAATACAGCTTGCAGATAGGCGAGCAATTCGCCGCAGTCACCATTCCCGCCAACGCGATTCAGACGGTTCGCATTCCGCTCGAGTGATTAGGCGTCGCCCCCGGCCAGCTGCTATGGTCTGAGCCAATAACAAGAGGGGGTTGGTCATGGGGAATCTCGCCAGAAGCGCAGCACTCACTGCGTTTGTCGTGTTAGCGATCGCATTCGTGCCGTCGCCTGTTGTCGCACAAGGCGATGACGACAATCCGAATATCGTGCTCGTGCTCATGGATAACTTCGGTTGGGGAGAGATTGGCGTCTACGGCGGTGGTGTGATGCGTGGTGCGCCGACCCCCAATATTGACAGCATAGCCACCGAGGGCCTGCAGCTCACGAACTACAACGTTGAAGCAGAGTGCACACCATCACGTGCCTCGCTGATGACCGGCCGCTACGGCATTCGCACACGCCAACGACCTGATGGGCCGACCCGTGGCGTCTGGTACGGCATTACGAAGTGGGAAATGACGCTGGCCGAAATGCTGTCGGACGCCGGTTATGCCACGGCGCTCTTTGGCAAATGGCATCTCGGCGATACCGAGGGTCGATTCCCGACCGGTCAGGGTTTTGACGAATGGATCGGCATTCCGCGATCGTCCGACCGGGCATTCTGGCCGGATAGCAACAGCTTCATTCCCGGTAGCCATCCTGATGCCGTGTTCACGCACGTCATGACCGCGAAGCGCGGAGAGAAGCCGAAGGAACTTGGCGTTTACGACCGTGCCAAGCGCAAGGTCATCGACCGTGAGATCACGGACCAGGCGATCGATTTCATCGAGCGCAAGGCAAAAGCCGATCAGCCGTTTTTTGTGTTTCTTTCATACACGCAGACGCATGAGCCTGTCGATCCGCATCCGGATTACTACGGCAAAACCGGGAACGGTAGTTTCGCCGATGTGCTCGCGCAGACCGACGACTACGTCGGTGAGGTCCTTGCAACAGTCGATAAAGCGGGGCTCAAAGACGACACGATCTTCATTTTTACATCGGACAATGGCCGTGAAGGCGTGCCGCGTTCGTTTGGTTTCACGGGTCCCTGGCGTAGCGGCATGTTCTCGCCGTACGAGGGCTCCCTGCGTGTGCCGTTTCTAATTCGCTGGCCGGGAAAAATCCCTGCGAAGCGCGTTTCGAATGAGACTGTCCACGCCGTTGACCTGCTGCCCACGGTGGCCAGCATCATCGATGTCGATCTCCCCACCGATCGGGTCTATGACGGTGTGGACCAGACAAATTTCCTGACCGGAAAGACCGACAAGTCAGACCGGGAATCTGTCGTCATCTACATTGGCAATGTCCTGTTCGGCGTGAAATGGCGCGACTGGAAACTGTTGCTTCGCGAGATGGATGAAGACACCTATGCGATCCGTGAGATGGCTTATCCATCGGTCTACAACCTGCTGGTTGACCCGAAGGAAGAGGTGCCTGAGCTCAATTATCTCAACGATACGTGGATCGATTTCCCGCTCTACCAGGTTCTGGAAGATCACGAAGCATCCATCGCGGAAGACCCCGGCGCGCCGGATCCCTAGCGGAATAGATGCGTTGCTGTCGCCGAAAGGCGACACGCCGTAATGCGATCAACGTCACATCTTTGACAGGCCGTACGACTATCATCAAGAGTCGGCGTATTAAAGGTGTGTGGCATGGAAAACCGGATTGCAACCCGAGTGCGAAAGGCGTGGCTGATTCTGCCACTGCTGCTGATGGCTGTGAGTCTCGGCGCATGCTACGAAACCTCTTACGACAAAGCCGTTGCGGCCCTCAATGCGGGCGGCGGTAACACCGGCGGCGGTGGTTCCGGTGGTGGCTCGGGCGGTGGTTCCGGCGGCGGCTCCGGTGGTGGTTCTGGTGGCGGTTCCGGCGGCGGCTCGGGCGGCGGTTCCAGTTTTGGCGCCAACTTCTCCGAGATCCAGGCTGCTGTTTTCACGCCGACCTGCGCAACGTCGGGCTGTCACGCTGGCGCCAACCCGGCGGCAAGCCTGAACCTCGAAGCCGCGAACAGCTACGCGATGCTGGTGGGTGTTGCGAGTTCCCAGGACGGCAACATCCAGCGTGTGAATCCTTCGAACCCCGATATCAGCTACCTGATTCAGAAATTGGAAGGCACCGCGGGCTCCGGTGGCGTAATGCCGCCAAGCGGCGCGTTGCCGGCTGCTGACATTGCGACGATTCGTCAGTGGGTCGCCGCAGGTGCGGTTGACGATACGGCACCGCCTCCTGCAGCGCCGATTCGCGTGACGACGCTGTCAGTAACACCGAACAGCACTATTGACATGGCACCGACGCAGATTGTTGCCGGCTTCGATCGTGAGCTGGATGCGTCGACGGTGAACGCCATGACGTTCATCCTTGAAGACGCGAACGGCGTCGACATCACGGCGAATTCAATTACGGTACCGGGCGGTAATCCGCAGAGTGCTGTTATGGACCTGGCCGGCGTCAATATCCCTGACGGTAACTACCGTGTTCTGCTGCTTGGCTCCGGTGCGTCCTTCATCATGGACCTCGATGCCAACGCACTCGACGGCGAGTACTCGGGATCATTCCCCTCAGGTAATGGCCAGGCGGGCGGCGACTTCGTTGGTCCGTTTACGATTATGGCGCCGCCGGTTGCATTCGGTCCGACGCTCGACGAAATCCAGGCGAATGTCTTTACACCGACGTGCGCGACGGCGGGTTGCCACAACAACACCTCGCAGGCGGCCGGCCTGTCGCTGGCGGACGCCGACACGAGTTTCCTCGAGTTGGTTGGACAATTCAGTAACCAGACCGGTCAGATGAACGTCCTGCTGGTCGCGCCGGGCGATCCGAACGCGAGCTACCTGATTCGCAAGATGGAAGGTGTTGGCGGTATCACGGGTGGTGTCATGCCGCCGACGGGCTCGATCCCGCAGGGCAACATCGACATTATCCGCACGTGGATCACCAACGGCGCCGAGCGCTAGGCTCTTAACCCTTAAGACCTGCACAGCACCGAAACTCGGCGCTGTGCGGGTCTAGATCGATCAATCGATTTAGTAGGACGTTGTAAGAGAATTATTCCAATTTATTTATAGACTGCTGTGCGGTTTACTCATGGTTCTGCTCAAAAGAGCATTCCCAACAAGGGGTAACCGCAATGTCTAATAAGTCGCTGGCCGTCCTGGCCGCTCTGACAATAGCGATTGCACCGTTCGTAGCGCCCAATTCTGCGCAGGCGCAAGGCGAAGTACGGTCCAATCAATTCTGGTGGCCTGACAATCTTGATCTCAGCCCACTCCGCGATCACGGCATACAGTCTGACCCGATGGGTCAGGACTTCAACTACGCCGCCGCGTTTTCCACCCTCGACCTCGATGCCGTCAAGAAAGACATCGAAGCCGTCATGAAAGATTCGCAGGACTGGTGGCCTGCAGACTACGGCCACTACGGGCCGTTCTTCATTCGCATGGCCTGGCACAGCGCCGGCACCTACCGCACGATCGACGGTCGCGGTGGTGCTGCAGGCGGCCAGATGCGATTCGAGCCGCTCAATAGCTGGCCCGATAATGCCAACCTCGATAAAGCCCGCCGCCTGCTGTGGCCGATCAAACAAAAGTACGGCCGCAACCTGTCATGGGCAGACCTGATGGTGCTGACCGGTAACGTAGCACTCGAGTCCATGGGCTTCGATACGTTCGGATTTGCCGGTGGTCGTGAAGACGACTGGGAAGCTGAGCTCGTCTACTGGGGTCCGGAAGCAGAGATGCTCAAAGACGAGCGCTACAGCGGCGATCGCAAGCTACAGAAGCCGCTCGCTGCCGTACAGATGGGCCTCATCTACGTGAACCCGGAAGGGCCAAACGGCGTTCCGGATCCGCTGCTGGCCGCGCAGGACATTCGTGAGACGTTCGGTCGCATGGCCATGAACGACGAAGAGACCGCGGCGCTGATCGCCGGCGGCCATACTTTCGGTAAAGCGCACGGTGCGAAGTCTCCGGAAAACTGCGTAGGACCTGAGCCTGCCGCCGAGGCCGTCGAAGCACAGGGCTTTGGCTGGAAGAACAAGTGCGGTAGTGGCAAAGGTGCCGACACGATCACGAGTGGCCTCGAAGGTGCGTGGACCGTCAACCCGGTGCAGTGGACCAACAACTACCTCACGAACCTCTATTCGTTCGAGTGGGTGAAAACGAAGAGCCCGGCCGGTGCCACGCAGTGGATTCCTGCTGATGGAGCAGGGGCAAATCTTGTGCCGGACGCGCACGACCCGAACAAGCGTCACGCGCCGATCATGTTTACAACCGACCTCTCGCTGAAATTCGATCCCGAGTACCGTCGCATCACCTCGCGCTGGCTCGAAAACCCGGACGAGTTTGCAGATGCCTTCGCGCGCGCCTGGTTCAAGCTGACGCACCGTGACATGGGTCCGCGTGCTCGTTACCTCGGCAACGACATTCCCGAGGAAATCCTCACCTGGCAGGACCCTGTGCCCGCCGTTGATCACGAGCTGATCGGTGAGCGCGATATCGCGGCTCTGAAGTCGCGCATCCTCGACTCGGGCCTCGAGCTGCCCGCGCTGATTCGCACCGCATGGGCGTCGGCTTCGAC
>JAAUXZ010072991.1_pt1 | contig 11780 bp, 10 predicted proteins | sample 7278131 | NCBI WGS metagenome assembly JAAUXZ01 (sample SAMN14350119, study PRJNA611818) | marine sediment metagenome | isolation source: surface marine sediment (3m) | place: French Polynesia: Moorea | collected 2018-08
ACCCCTGGGCCGCGGTTCGGAAAGACTCGCGCATGAAGTGAGTGGGTGTCTGATGATCTGTGCCCAGGGGTGAGGTCCAGCCCAAGGATGAGGGGTCATGGCGGCCGCAGGGGCGAAAGGCCTTGCCCTGCAACTGTTCATTGAGCTCCTCCTCGGTCAGCTCGAACGGTTTGAGAAGGCGAAACAGACGAAGATTCTTGAACCACATGAAGGACCCCAGCTGGAGGGACAAAGAGGCGGCATTATGGCGAATCACCCTGCCTGAATCCAGTCTTGAAATTTACCCGGGAACACTTCATCGTTAACAGGCTTTCGGATCAACCCCAGGGAACGCTACGATGTCTACCGAATCCTCTGAGCGGCTTTCTGACGCAGCACGCGAGACTCTCATCCGAGTCGCTCGAGACTCCATCCGCTGTGGGCTGGAACAGGGCAGATCCCTGCCGGTGGTCGCCCAGGATTACCCGCTGGAACTGCAGGCCGAGCGCGCCAGTTTCGTGACCCTCAATCGCTCCGGCTTGCTACGGGGCTGCATCGGCCATCTCGAGGCGCAATTGCCGTTGGTAGAGGATGTGGCGGAAAACGCCTTCTCCGCAGCGTTTCGGGATCCGCGTTTTCCACCGCTCTCTGAACTTGAGGTTGAGGATTTGCAGCTGCATATCTCGGTATTGACCCCAGCCAAACCCATTGAATTCGATTCCGAAGTCGATCTGCTCCGCCAGATTCGCCCTGGCATAGACGGTCTGATCCTGGTGGATGGCTATGCCAAAGGCACCTTTCTACCCTCGGTCTGGGAATCACTGCCGCTGGCCGAAGACTTCCTGCGCCACCTGAAGCACAAGGCCGGATTGCCTGCAAATCATTGGTCGGAAAGCCTGCAGGTCTATCGTTACGAAACCGAGTCATTCACACGCTGACGGTTCAGCGACGACATTCACCCACTGAGCCTGCAGCACAAGGTTTGCCGTCGATCCAGATCGCTTCGTCGAATCGGGTCCGGCTTAACAGCGCCCCCTGTAACCTGACGCCAGACAGATCCGCAAACCGCAAGTCCGTATCCGTCAGATCGGCCTCGGCCAGGTTCGCACCCTGCAGGTTTGCGCCAATCAGAGCCGCCCGATTCAGCTGTGCATAGCTCATGTCGGCGCCACTGAGATCGGCATAACGGAGATTCGCCCCGCTCAGGTCGGTCGCGGTCAGCTTTGCCTCCCGTAAAATGGCACTGTCGAGGTTCGCCCCCGCCAGGCTGGCGTCTCCCACATCGATCCCACGCATGACACAATGACGCCAATTCACCCGGGGAGCGGCCTTTGCACTGCAATCCGCTGCGTTTTGCTCCTGCGGCAAGCCACTCCAGAGGGACAGGGCGAGAACTGCGGAGATGAGCAACAAAGTGACCGATAGCGCGACAACCGGAAAACCCCGGCGCTCTCCTGTACCTGTCTGTTGTTCATTGATACGCCGGGCATGCACCAATGACTGGGCGGACCGATCACCCAATTGCGCGCGCAGTTTCATTGGAACGACTTCCGCAACCCTGTGTATCTTCTGCCAGTTGCGCTTATCCCTGCTGATCTCCGCCTGCAGACTGAGCTCGCCGTTGGTCAACAGACTTCTGATCCTGGCACTGGAATACGGACCGAGCTGAGCACCCTCAACACGGAGGAACCAGATTTGTCGGGTATCTGCGGCTTGTTCGGACATCATAAGGATCGCATCAATTCTCTAACCTGGCTATCGGCATACGTCCCGAGGAATTGAACAACCCAAACACTGATTTATACTTGTGAGAACCCAACTGAACGGCCCATTCATGCGCATCCCCAGTGAAAGTCTGATTCCACCACTGCCCGATGTATCGTCAAAGCACCAACTACTGCAGACGCTCAAGCCCGGGCAGATCCTGCAGGCGACCGCGCTGAGCGAGAATCAAAACGGCAGGCTCAAACTGCAGATCGGCGTCAGCCGGTTGATTGCCCAGACCCAGGTCTCGGTAAGGCCAGGAGCCCACCTGACTCTGCAGGTGGACAAGGCCGGTGACCTGCCATTGCTGAGATTGTTGACCCAACCTGGCTTAGACGCGCAACAGAACCAGGCACTGAAGAACGCCCTGCCCCGCCAGCAACCGATACCACAACTGATGCAAGCGTTGATCAAACACACCAGCACCCCGGAACGGGACGCCCTTCCCAGTGAGATTAAACAGGCCTTCGAGACCCTGCGGTCCCATCTGCCTTCCACCCAGAATCCCGCCTTCAAACAACAGTTGAAGTCTGCCCTGGAAAACAGTGGTCTGTTCACCGAGGCACGCCTGTTGGGTAACACCGCCCACGCAAGTGATTTGAAGCTCAATCTGATGCGGCTGTTTCAACTGATCCAGAGCCAGATCACCCAACAAACCCAGACAGGCGCCCGTCCCAACATATCGGCCGAGCGCCAGGACGCGTCCCCGGGGTTGGGTGTAAGGCTGTTCGAAGGGCTTCTCAAGCAGCTCGACGCCACCTTGGCGCGTATCCAGACCCATCAGCTCGCCTCCTTGCCGCAAGACGATACCACCCGCCAGACCTGGCAGTTCGAACTACCCATATTGCATGGTCATAAGGTCGATGCCTGGCAGATTCATATCGGCAAGGAGCGAGCTTCACAAGCGGAATCTCACGAGGAGGTTTGGAACCTGTCACTGCATGTGGATCTGCAGCCACTCGGGCCCATGCGTATTCAACTGGCCCTCCAGGGTGATGCCATATCCACCACCATCTGGACCGAACAGGCAACAACCAGCGAGTTGGTAAAGACTCATCTGAAGACACTGCGTCAGGCCTTCGAGAGGGCCGGGCTGGAGGTCAAAAAACTGGAATCCTATCGGAGCCGCATCGAGGAACCGGCACTCTTGCCGGGAGAACTCTCCCTGTTGAGTGAAAAGGCATGAGTGATCCCCTGAAACCCGACTTGGCCATCGCCCTTCAGTATGATGGGGAAAACACACCGCGTATCACCGCCAAGGGAAGGAGTGAACTGGCTGCGCATATCCTCAAGCTTGCCGAAGTGCATGACGTGCCCTTGCATGAAGATCCGGAACTGGCCGCCCTGTTGTCACAGGTGCCCTTGGGTGACGAGATACCGGAGGCCCTCTATCGCGCCGTTGCCGAAGTCATCGCCTTCGCCTATCTGTTAACCGGCAAATTCCCTCCCGGATTCATGCCGAACACCGACCAGGACGGTGATTGACGAGTCGAGCTACTTCAACGCCTCAGCCTTGTCGGTCATCTCCCAGGGCAGATCCAGATCGAGCCGCCCCATATGTCCGTAAACCGCCAGCTTTCGATAGAATCCGCCGCCCCTCTCGGCAGGCAGTTGTTGCAGACGGAAATCCCTTACGATGCTGGCCAGGCGGAAATCGAACAGCTCATTGACCCGTTTGGTAAGTTGATGATCATCCACTTCGCCAGTACCGAAGGTCCGGACCCGCAGACTGACCGGTGCGGCATTGCCGATCGAATAACTCAGCTGGACTTCACACTCCCGGGCCAACCCCGATGCCACGACATTCTTCGCGGCATAGCGCGCCACATAGGCCCCGATCCGATCAATACGCATGGGATCCTTACCGCTCAACGCCGCACCACTATGGCGGGCATACTCGCCATAGGTATCCATACCGGTCTTGCGCCCAGTGAGCCCTGAGTGGGCGGCCGGTCCGCCGCCGATCAGCGGTCCTTCCGGATTGACAAAGATCAGGGTCTTGTCATCCGCCTTAAAGGGCTCGGTCTTGAGGACCGGCTGTACCACCTCTTTGATCAGGTCATCCCGCAATTGATCCAGGTTGGCGGCTTCCGCCTCGGTCTGGCTGGCGACCAGGGTGATCGAGTGGATACGTTTCGGATCGCCGTTTTCATACTCGACACTCACCTGGGTCTTGCCATCAGGCAGTAGATAGGGCAGCTTCTTCACCACCTTGCTCGAGGCGAGCCGTTCAGCGAAGCGGTGGGCCAGCCAGATCGGCAGGGGCAGCAGCGCTGTTGTCTGATCACAGGCGTAGCCAAACACGGTCACCTGATGTTTGGCAGTGATCTGATCGATCTGCCCATCATCCAGTTCTTCGAGTTCGACCGGCGAATAGGCGGTGACCGTGTGATCCATGAAACTGGTCATGATGGTGCAGGCGTCGGCATCGAAGACATCCTTGGAATAGCCGACGTCCCGGATCACCTGGCGGGCCACCTCCGGGATATCCAACTTCGCCTTCGAGGCGAAGTGGGCAGAGATGAACATCACACCGCTCGAAACCGCACATTCGGCAACGATCTTCGAATGGGGGTCCTCCATCAAAAATTGGTCGACGATAGCGTCGCTCACCTGATCGCACAGTTTGTCGGGATGTCCCGTGGTACTGGATTCGGAAGTAAAGATAAAATTGTCGTTCACACTCTCTCCTCAGCGGTGGCTTCCGCCTGCAACTCACCTTCTAATACCCTGTCGTTCCCGACCTGGGGTAGCGCTGGTTTGTTCATCTCATTCACGATCAATGGCAAGAGCACCCCGGCAGCGATTACCAGGATGTCCAGCGGATTGAGCGGTGTCGTGCCCAACAGCCGTCTGGCACCCGGTAACAGGCTGACGATGGCCTGCAATCCACCCATACCCAGGATTGCCTTGGTCAGATGCGGATTGGGCGGCAGCTCCTGACCGCCAAAGACATTCCGGTACCTGGATCTGGAACTGAGCGAGTGGGCCAACTCATTGAACACCAGAGTATTGAAGGCCAGGGTGCTCGCCTCGGCACCCAACCCGTAACGCTTCATACCGTACAGAAACGCGCCCAGGGTGCCTAAGCCGATGATGCCCGACTCGATGCTCATGTGTTTCAGATCCTTGCCTTCGATGATCGCCTCGTCCGGGTCCCTGGGGTCACGCTGCATGATTCCGGGCTCCGCCGGCTCCAGAGAGAGCGCCAGACCCGGGAAGATATCCGTCACCAGATTGATCCACAACAATTGCATGGGGTTGAGCGGTTCGCCCCAACCCATCGCGATACCGGCCAGCATCACCTCGATCTCGGTCAGATTGGTGGAGACCATGAAATGGATCATCTTGCGAATGTTGCTGTAGATGCTGCGGCCTTGCTCTACTGCGACGGCCATGGTGTGCAGATTGTCATCTTCCAGAACCACATCCGAGACGTCCCGTGCCACATTGGTGCCTCCACCCCCCATGGCCACACCCACATCCGCCGCTTTCAGGGCGGGGCCGTCATTGATACCGTCGCCGGTCATCGCCACCACGTAGCCCGATTCCTGCAGGGCACGCACGATCTTCAACTTGTGAGCCGGACTGACCCGGGCAAAGACATGCACGTTCTTCGCCAGACCAGCCAGCAGTTCAGGATCCATGTTTTCCAGTTCCTTGGACTCGAGGACCTTCAACGGCTTGCCGCCGCTCAACCCGAGCTGTTCGCCGATGGCCTGGGCAGTGGCGCTCTGGTCACCGGTAATCATGATGGTTGCGATGCCTGCCTCATGGTACTGGGCGATCAGTTGATCCATACCGGTACGCATCGGATCGGCCATGCCAGCCAGACCGAGCCAGGTCAGACCCGCGGTCTTGGTCGGCATCGCCTCCTTGTCCAATTCACGATAGGCGGCACCCAATACGCGCAGCGCATTGCCCGCCATCACCTCGTTCTGTGCGATGATCTGTGCCTTGGCCGCGGCGTTGAGCCTGACCCGTTTACCCCCCATCACCTGAAAATCACACAGGGACAGAAGCTCTTCCGGGCTACCCTTGACCGCCAGCAGGTATTTACCGTTCTTGTAAGGGTGCAGGGTACTCATGAACGGCCGTCCCTCGGCCCGGTAGCGGGTGCGCCGAGTCGGATGGTCAGCGCGCAGTTGCTGAACGTCGATCCCGGCATTCAGGGCAAGATCCACCAGGGCGTTCTCGGTCGGAGAACCCTCCAATTCGTAGTGCTCGTGATTCCCAACGATTTCGGACTCGCTACACAGGGAGACAATCTGCATGAGGCGAACCAGCTCCTCACGGCCGACCGGATCGACAGCCTTGTCGTCCCTTCGGAACACGCCCTCAGTAACCCCGTAGGCGAGCTCGCCACTGTAGACAGCCACCACCGCCATCCGGTTCATCGTCAAGGTACCGGTCTTGTCCATGCAGAAAACCTGCACCGAGCCCAGAGACTCCACCGCATCGAGATGGCGGATCGAGACATTGCGCTTGCGCATCTCAGCAATGCCCATCGCCAGCGTGGTGGTCGCTACCGCCGGCAAGCCTTCCGGAACCGCGGCCACCGCCAGGGAGACCGAAGACTTGAGCATCTCGAGCATGCCATAGCCGCGCAAGACCCCCACCACGAACACTCCGGCGCAGACCACACCGCTGAGCAGGGCCAGTTTGGTACCCATCTGGTCCAGTTGGCGCTGCATCGGTGTTTCCGGCGCCTCGGCCTCACCCACCATGGTCTGAATCTGCCCCAACTCGGTGGCCTTGGCTGTGGCAATCACCACACCCCGGCCATTACCGCCGGTGACATGGGTCCCCATAAACGCCATGTTGCTGCGGTCACCGAGTGCCGTTTCCTCGGTGCCGATGAAGTTGTGATCCTTGGTGACCGGCAGACTCTCGCCAGTCAGGGCCGACTCGTCGACGCTCAGACGGTGGGATTTCATCAATCTGATGTCTGCGGCGATATAACTACCCGGCACCAACACCAGTACGTCGCCGGGCACGATTTGTTCTACCGGGATCAGGCTCTCGGTTCCATCACGCAGTGCCATCACCTCCCGCACTCCGCTTTTCGCCAGGGAACTGATGGTCAACTCCGCCTGTCGCTCGGTGACGAAGCCAATCACCGCATTGATCAGCACCACGCCGAGTATCACCGCTGCATCCATGGCGCCACCGGTGAGGATGGAGATTACCGCTGAGGCCCCGAGCATGCCGACCGGCGCATTCATGAACTGTTCGAGGAAGATCAATAGATCCGAACGACGTTGCGCCGCTACCAGGCTGTTTTGCCCATAGCGGTGGAGGCGCTCGATCGCCTCCTCACCAGTCAGCCCCTGACCGTCATCGGCATCCAGGCTGTCGAGAATCTGCGCGAGTTCCAGTTGATGCCAGGGCTGGATCTGTTGAGTCTGGGGACCTTCCGGTTCGTTGGCAGGCGCCGCGCCACTGATTGCCGCAAACTGCGGCAAGGTGGTATAGCTGGAGGAGAAGCCCTTGATAAGGGCGGCCATCCCGTCGAGCATCCGCGAAAAACGCGGCTCGGAGCGCGCCGGGTCATTATCGCTGATGGAGGAGTGATGCGGCCGGCTCTCCAGCAAAGCTTCGATCTGTTGAAGGATCCCTTCGATTGAGGCGTTTTTCGCATGGATCAACAGTAAGCGCCCCGTCCTGGTGTTGGCCTTAACCGAATAAACAGCATCAATTTCTTCGAGCTGTCTCTCCATGCGTTGTCTGAGATGAGGTGACCGGTAGAGACCAGGGATTTCCAGCCGAATACGGCCTGGTACGCTGGCATGGACAAGTTTGATCATAGGTGGCACGGATGGTTAGCTTAGGTGACGTACTTCCTTTTTATCCAGTTCCTGGCGGGATTGGAATACCGCACAATCAGGCCAAGGCATGTAGCGTTGGTATTTATATCACGATATTGGCCAAATGGCTCGTGATGGCGTATTTTATTTCGACTGACAACTCGTTGCCATTCATGGTTTACCTGGAGAGATGATGGAATACAGTCTGCTGCAGTGGATTGGAGACGAAACCCTACTACAGCAATTCGTCTCGGAACTGTCTACCACGACACTGTTGTTGATCATCGTGGTTTGTATCACCCTGCTCTCCAAGGGTGCGGACTGGATGATCGACGGGGTGGTCGATCTAGCCAGGCGCACTGGTCTGCCAAAGATCGTGATTGGCGCCACCGTCGTATCCCTCGGTACGACCCTGCCGGAGGCCTTCGTCTCGGTAATGGCGGCCTATATGGGCAATCCCGGGTTGGCGCTGGGTAACGGTGTCGGCTCGATCATCGCCGACACCGGTCTGATCTTCGGTTTGACCTGCGTATTGGCCGCGGTGCCCGTCAATCGATATATCCTCAACCGCACCGGCTGGGTTCAGGTGGGCGCCGCGACCCTCCTGGTGGTCATCGCCGTGGTCATGCTGTTCACCACTGCGACTGACGAGGAACCAACACTCGACCGCTGGGTCGGTTTCTTATTCCTTTTTTTACTCGCGGCCTATCTCTATGTTACCTATCTTTGGGCCAAACAGAGCGGTGACATGAACCTTGAGGGCGATGAAGATGAGGCCGAAGAGTTCATGAGCCTGAGCCTTTCCTGGCTGATGGTGATCGGTGGTTTACTGCTGATCATTATCGGCGCACGGATTCTGGTACCCAGCGCCTCGGAGATCGCCCACCGCTTCGGCGTGCCCGACGATGTGATCGCTGCCACCATGGTCGCATTCGGTACATCACTACCCGAATTGATGACCGCCATTGCAGCGGTACGTAAGGGTCATCCGGAGATCACCGTGGGGAATATCGTCGGGGCCGATGTGCTCAACGTGCTTTTCGTCATCGGTGCGGCTGCGGCCGCCACACCCCTGGCGATTCCGACCAATTTTTACACCTTTCACTTCCCGGCCATGCTCATCATCCTCTTCTCGCTGCGGGTCTTTATCTCGATCAACAAAGCGGGCGTGTTCTACCGATGGCAGGGTGCTTGGCTACTCGGCGTCTACATAGTCTACGTGTTTATGCAGTATGCTCTGAACATAGGGGCGGCACATTAAGCAAGATAATGACAAGAGGCAGACCTCGATGAAGATTCTACTGGCTACAGACGGTTCGGAAAGCGCGAAGAGCGCCATCGATTACCTCCTGCAGTTCCCCCTCCCCGAGGGCAGCGAACTGCATCTCATCACGGTCATCGAAAAAGAGATCTACAAGAGCAAGAAGAAGACTGAGCTCAACGCAGAACAACGAGAACTGCTCGAGCAGACCAAGCAGATGCTGCATGACGAGGCGGGGGATATCATCGCCGAGGCCGAGGCCCAGTTGAGTGCCGCAGGTTGGCGCTGTAACAGCCAGATCCGGGAGGGTCACCCGTCGCGGGAGATCGTGCGTGCAGCAAAGAAGCTTGGCGTCGACCTGGTGATCGTCGGCTCCCACGGCCTGGGTGGCATCAAACGCTTCCTGCTCGGCAGTGTTTCCGACAAGGTGCTGGCCTACGCCTGTTGTTCAGTCCTCATCATCAGACCCTTCATCAGCAAACCGCAGGACAACACAGAAACCGAACAGGCGGTCGATTTGACGCCAAAACGGATACTTATCGCTTATGACGACTCAGAACCTGCCAAGCAGGCCGTGACGTTCTGCTCCGCCCTGCCCCTCGAGGCAGATGTCGAGATTACCAACCTGACCGTATTACCCCTGATGAAGCTCTATCGCCAGGACGTCAAGCAACGCCTGAGCTGGGTCTGGAAAGAGAAGAAGAAACTGGCAAAAAAATCTCTTGAACGTCTTTCCAACGAAGTACAATGGAGCACACCAAAGGTCTCCACGCAACTGCGCGAATCCTCGAATGTCAGCGACGAAATCCTGACCTTGGCAGATGAGATGCATTGCGATCTGATCGTGTTGGGGCACAAAGGCAAAGGGGCCATAGAAAAATTTCTCCTGGGCTCGGTAACGACCCGGATTGCCCATCATGCCCCCTGCTCTGTTTTAGCCGTGCGAACCTGCAGTTAACGGGCGCTCCCCGGGTATTCTTCGAGGCATCCCGAACTACGCCATACGGCTCGACCTCTAGCGGATCATCTGCACGCCGTTCCAGCAGCGGCCGCGACCGGCGATGTCATTCATACCGAAAAACATGACCTGCTATCCCGGCAATCGCTGCAAACAACGGGTTGGCAAACGGTTTGTTGGTTCGTTGAATTCCCACAATTGGTGCGCCTGGAACTGGATGGTGAAAGGATCAGTCACGCAGAGCGCATGCTGTCCGATCCATTCGGACGGATTCGCGATGTTCAACAGGGACTGGATGGCCTGCTATGTCTACTGACCGATGCGCACCCGGGTAAATTGATCTGCTGGTTACCCATTACCGAAGTTCGATGACGCGTTTGCCCGGACACGAGTGCCGGGTGCGTCAAAGGCAGGCTTGAATGTCTCCCGCTGAGCCTCAGGTAAGAGACGTTAAGCGAAACCAGGTCCTGACCAATGGCTTGCCTAGCTTACGAATCAGATTGTGCGCCGGGCCACGCCGGTCAGACTTGGCTCGGGATCGTCCTGCGGATTCACTGGTCGGCATGCTGTGAGATTTCACCTGCTCGAGACTGGTCCGCGCAGCAACGGTGATCCCGACAGCTTGGGGACGCTGCGTTTGATCTACCAAGCGGGTACCAAGCCAGGGCCAGAAATTCATTACCGATAAGATGGATGAGGCCACATAGGTCAAAGAGCAGGCGATCAGGATCTTTTTCGCATCTCGAATCTGTGCAGTGTCAACCGTGCCCTCCTGTAACATGGGTAAGGCCCTTTTGAAGCTGGCATCCAACTCAGTCTGCAGGGCAGCCAACTGCAATGCCAAGCCGCTGCCCAGCATGATAAAGAGTGTAGAGCCGATCAGTACAGGTGAAATTGGACGCCGCGAAAACAGGCCGGCCACAGGCACCGACAAAAGAATCACCGTGCCTACCTGACCCGCCACCTGCGCCAAGGCAGCAAGCCTCTTACGCAGGACGAACGGACCGTAGTCCGCCGCATCCTGCAAGGCATGTGAAACCTCATGCGCCGCTGTGGTGACTGCGGTCAGGGATTTCCTATCAAACCTGTCCCGGGCCAGCCTGACCGCCTTGGCTTGCGGATCGTAATGATCGCCCAGGTCGGTGGCTTCCACTTTAACTAACTGCAGGTGATGTGCATCCAGCCAACCCCTGGCCAACTCGGCTGCGCTGGCGAACTCAGCCTCATCTTCATGATCGTGCTGTTTCATGACCCGGGAGACCCAGAGTCTCGGGCCGAAGATCATGGCCGCGACAGGAATCAGGATGACCGCCGGATGCAACTGACACGCCCCCCTGAGTCAACCCGTGACCCAACAGTCAACTGAAAAATACATAGTCATGACTGGGACTCTGGGCATTCGGGCCAGCGTAATGCTTACGCCTTCTTAGCAGCGGCCTTCTTCTTCGCCGTTTTCTTCTTTGTTGCCTGCTTTTTGGCTACTGTTTTCTTCTTGGTGGTCTTCTTCTTGCTGGTAACCTTCTTGGATGCTGTTTTCTTTACACCCGCCTTCTTCTTGGCGACTGCCTTCTTTTTCTTGGTGGCAGTCTTTTTCCTGGCGGTCTTCTTCTTCGCAGACTTCTTGGCCGGTTTCGAAGAGACGCTGCTCATGACACTCGCCCGCAGCGCATCGAATTTCTCAGCAATGGTCGTGACAGAAGCCTCTCCTGCATCTTTCACATCCTGTACCACATCCTTGAGCATTTCCGCCGGTTCATGACTCACTTTTTCCGCAACAGAGACGGTCATATCGGCTGCAGAGCTTGCCAAATCGGTAACTTTATCGGTCAGACTGTCAAACAGTTGCTTGACCTCATCCACAAGCGCAGCACCGGTTTTTTCCACTTCATTCAAGAAACCGCCTTCACTCAACTGATCACTCTTTTTTTTTGATGCCATTGTTGATCTCCAAGTATCTCCTCGATGAAATCCATCCATACCGGGTAGGTACGGAATCCTTCAACTGCATAGG
>JAAUXZ010104089.1_pt1 | contig 11779 bp, 15 predicted proteins | sample 7278131 | NCBI WGS metagenome assembly JAAUXZ01 (sample SAMN14350119, study PRJNA611818) | marine sediment metagenome | isolation source: surface marine sediment (3m) | place: French Polynesia: Moorea | collected 2018-08
CCCCCCCCCCCCCCCCCCCCCCCCCCCCCCCCCCCCCCCCCCCCCCCCCCCCCCCCCCCCCCCCCCCCCCCCCACGGTCCCTGCCTGTACAGTTAGGGTATTGTCAAAATTAGCTATTTACCCTTAGACCTGCCCGGTAAATTGTTCTTATTCAAGGGCAGATTAGCGGTATGACTCTATTAATAGGTTTGCTTGTTACTATTAGCTCTTTATTCAAGGATGTCTTCAAACTGTTATGAAAGATTTTTTTCCTTTCTTTCATTGTCATTCGTCTTTGAAAACTAAGATTCATGTTTAGTGAAAGTTATAGTCCTTGCATTCTTGTTGCGGCTTGCCAAGCTGTTTTTTACTTTATATTTTTTTTAAAAGTCTCTCCCTATGGTGGTGCCACTAGTGAAGATTTAAAAAAAATTTCGGGGGTAGTATCTTTTTTTGTATTGTTTTATTTTCTATCCATTTTTGGTGGAGTAGTTGCTGGAAGAGATTTAGAGTGCAGTAGCGTTGGTCCAAAAGAACGCGTAGCAAAAACCCTAAGTTATGGGGACTTATGCAGGTTTTACGAGCTGATTATAGGAAAATACTGGGAAAACAAAAGTAATTTTATTCCCGGTGTTTTTTATATTTATGTTCTACTCTGTGCAGATGAGACTTCTCAAAAGTTCCTAGGCATTTGTTATCCTTCTTTCGTGCGAGAGGTCCTAGAGTTTAGGGGCAAAGGTTGGGTCTTCTCGGGGAAAATTTCATGTGGGTCAGATAAATGGCCTGGACTTAAACCCCTAGAGCGGTTGGGTCTAGTGCCAATTCGTAGCCCAAGGAGCCCCCCTATTTCGGTAGGGGTTGTTCCTTGCCCTAAAAGAATAGAGCTTCTTGCAAAAATTTATAGTAGAATGACCCCGAGCCCCATAACACTAAAGTTTAATCCTGGCGTTTTAGACGGAAATATGGCTACTGCTTTTTTCAAGTTTAAATCTTGTGATTGGAATGTTACCTATTCAGGGCTTAAAACCATTCCCTTTTGAAAAAAACTAAAAGGGAATGAAGTGATGTCAGCCCAGTGTTGCTTTAGGCTGCCTAAAGAAGATTAAGCGGGGCATGTCTCCGTTTATTTCTTTTTTCTTTAGGTTAGCTTGCACTGCTCTTTGCATGGCCTGGTTTACGCTTCTTGAGCGAAAGTCTCTAGGGTACTTTCAGCTTCGAAAAGGCCCCAACAAGTCTTTTTTATTTGGGATTGCTCAACCTTTAATAGATGTAATAAAGCTATTAACTAAGGAGGTAGTCTTACCTTTAGCTTCCAATCTATCTATATTATATTGTATGCCAATCTTTGGGCTAATACTAGCTTTTATTTGTATAGGGTTTTTGCCTTCTTTCTTTCCGACGGTTATTAGCAGGTTTTCTGTTTTTGTTTTAGTAGGGATTTCTAGAGTTTCTATTTTACCTATTTTACTAAGTGGTTGAAGGTCCAACTCTAAGTATGCCCTTCTAGGTAGAGTTCGGGGAGTGGCTCAAAGAATTTCTTATGAAGTTTCTATGTCAGTAATTCTACTAAGAATCATAAACTTTTTGGAGAGCCTAAACTTATGTGAGGTCGTAAGGGGTAAAGCTTTTTGTTTAGCTTTTTGGTTTCCTGTCTCACTTTGTTGGTTAATTAGGTGCCTAGCCGAAACTGGGCGAGCTCCTTTAGATTTTATGGAGGGAGAATCTGAAATTGTTTCTGGGTTTAATATTGAGTACAGGGGTAACCTCTTTTCTTTACTTTTTATAGCAGAGTACGTAAATATTATTTTAATTTGTGGAGTAACAAGGGCAATGCTTTTAGGGTTAAGGTCTGTGCTAATATTATCGCTTAGAGTAGTTTTACTAATTTTTATTTTTATTTGGGCTCGGGGTTCTCTGCCTCGAGTTCGTTATGACAACCTTATAGGAATGACTTGAAAGTGTTTTCTCCCAGTAAGTCTTATTTTTTACCCCCTTAGAATATCTCTTCTTAATGTTTAAGTTTCTAGTAGGGATGCTATTTTCTTCAGTAGTAAAAAATAAACCAATTTCTATAGTTTTTAGTTACCTAGCTTGCCTAATTTGCTTATTTTCACCAAAATTAACTCAGTGGTTTTTGTACTTCAGAGAGGTGAGAAAGCCTTTTATGTTTCTATCTTTTTTAGTATTAGGTGCCTGCTTTTCTTGGGGAGAAAGAAGCAGGTCAGCCGCAAAAATGAACTTATTTTCTGACCTTATATACCTTATTATATTTAGGGTAAGCCTTTGCTTGTCCTCTAAAGGCCTTTTAATATTATATTTAATATTGGAGGCTACAATAATCCCCACGGTTATTATGATTTCCAGATTTGGTAGTAACCCAGAGCGGCTATCAGCTAGGGTGTACCTTTTTGGGTACATGCTAGTCACCATACTACCTTTTATTTTCTTGATTAGGCTTATTTGGGATGCCGGTAGGGGGTCTTGGTTTTGCTTAAATTGAAAGCCTATGTCAGACCTAGTATACGTCTGTTCATTACTTGGCTTTATTGCAAAGTTCCCTGTTTTCCCACTTCATATTTGGCTACCTAAGGCGCATGTAGAGTCCCCGCTGGAAGGCTCAATAGTTCTGGCAGGTGTGCTCCTTAAGATAGCTTGTTTAGGGGCTATTTGCGTGAGAAGACTAGTAAGAGCTACTCCGATAATATTCAGTTTACTTTGCAGTGTGTGCCTAGTGGGAGGAGTTATTTGTTGTGTCTCTTCTATTCGACAGAGAGACATAAAGTCAATAATTGCTTATAGCTCAGTATCTCATATAAGCCTAGTATTTGCTTCTCTAACAAGAGAGACAAGTACGGGTGTCCAAGGAAGTGTTGTTATAAGGGTTAGGCATGGAATAACTTCCGTCCTTATGTTTGGAATTGCTTCAGGCGCCTACGATATCTCATTTTCCCGTAGGTTGGTAGTAAGAATGGGAGCAATAAAGAATTCTTACGGTATTCGAGCCATTCTTTTTAGTGTTTGTCTTAGGTGCCTGTCGGTTCCGCCTTTTATTAGCTTTCTAAGAGAGCTAATAATAATTTTTTCAGTAGTCTCTTGTAGCTGGTATTATAGGCTTCTTTGTGGGGTGAATTTAAGGCTAAGTGTGCTCTATGTTTTCAATTGGTTTACAAGCCTTTGTAACTTTAATAGGTTTATTAGGCCCATAAGGTTGATAGTGCTAAGTAAGCTTATCTTAGTTAGAGGGGTGCCCTCTCTATTTATAGTAGTCCTTTCTTTTGCACTTGAATTAGTCTTATTTGGCTAGGACATAAGGCATAAATTTATGTCACTTGTTTTATATGCCTGCGCAATAAGAGTCGTTCCGTTACTCACTAACCCGATGAGCCTTGGGGTGGCAGTTAGTGTCCTGTCTTTTTTTTGCAGGCTAGTTATTTGCTATGATAGCACTTGGTTTTCAGTTATAAGGTTAGTTATCTACGTAGGGGGTCTAATGGTGTCTTTATGCTATTTTGTTTGCCTGATTCCTAACCAAAAGAGAAGGTTCAAAATAAGTCAAGTGGTCGGGGGGTTAACTGGGAGGCTAGTGTTAAGACAATTTGAGTACGACATACTCTCCAGTATGGCTAAAAGGAGAGAAATAACAGACATTTTTTCTCCTGCGAACAATATGGGGTTCATTTTCCTAGCGGCATTTCTTTTACATGCTATGCTTGTAGTTGTCAGCGTAAGAAAGGTAGTTTCGGGGCCGCTTCGAGGGTTAAACTAACAGGCGCCTAAAGCCAAAGTTTAGAGGTGTTGGTCTTGTAAACCAAAGATTGGAGTAACCCTGGGCGTTATAAATGACTCTAATTATGTGCTTGTGTTCTCTCGTAAGAATTTTTTGTTTCGTCAATAAACGTAAGCACTTACTGCTATCGCTGCTTTCAATCGAAATTACAATGGTAACTAGCCTAATTCCATTTTTCTTATGCGCAAGAGAGTGTCTTACTAGCTTTATGGTTATTCCTTTCCTTGTATTTTCTGTGGTTGAAGCTGCTGTTGGGCTTTCTATTCTAGTAAGACTTTCTAGTGTATCTAGAAGGGATATAGTTTCTAGGTAACTTACATTCTATAGCTTAAGTTAAAGCTTTTGTTTTGGGAACAAAGGATCAAGTAGTACTTGTAGATTGATTTTAACTCCCAGGCAGTATAATCTTTTACGTTTCACTTACGTTGAAAAAATTAGGATTTATATCCTCTTGGGAACCTCGTAAAAGTAGAACTATCAAAATTTGGCCTGTAAGCCAAAGTTGCCGGTTAAGGCCTGCTTTAGTGTGGAAGGATATCTACTATGGGGGTATCATAGTAGTTATGACGGTTTCTTGTTTCTTTTCGCCTAATATTTTTACAATATGAATGGCAATAGAAGTTAGGTCTTTTAGTTTTGTTGCTATTATACCTAAAGAATGCCGGGCATTCTACTTTATAGTCCAATGACTAGGTTCTGTATTAATTATTTTCGGTATTATTTTCGGTCTAGATCTTCTAATCTTTATTGGTTGTGGAATTAAATGCGGTGTAGCTCCTATGCACCTTTGAGTGTGCATAGTAGGAGAGTGTCTTAGTTGGGAACTCCTTTGGGTGCTAACTATTTTTCAAAAAATTGCTCCTCTGTGTGTTATATTATCTTGTAATGTCCAAACCTACATTATTGAAATATTAGGGATTTCAACAGCTTGTCTGGGTGCTTGGGTGGCTCATCATCAGTCTCAAAGTCGCTCTCTTGTTGCTTCTTCTTCTATTTCTAATATAGGTTGAGTCCTTTGCGGCTTTGCTTCTGAGGGCAGGTATCTTGGTTGAATTTATCTAGGAGCATATGGGCTTTGCTCTACGCCCATTTATATTATTATATCAGAAGTAAACTGAGAGTCTGGAGTCCCTAGGGCCCTTTCAGGCCTTATTTCTATTGCTTCCCTTACTGGAATGCCTCCTTTTTGTCTATTTGGAGCCAAGTTATACGTCCTTAGCCATAGGGGGGTGATTGTAAATATTTTCCTGGTTATTTCTTCTCTCCTCATGGGCATTTCTTATATTTACCTGTTGGTGTCTTTTATTCTTCCTTCGTTAGCAAAGCGTCTTAGGCCGCCTAGCGAAGCAATAAAGTTAATCTTCTTAGCTGTAGCTATTCCATCTGTGCTATTTTTTTACCTTTAAAAGTAGTATTTTTAGTTTGGGACTATAGATTCTGCTAATGTATATAGCTCAAATAAAAAAAGACCCCCTGGTCAAAGTGTTTAATCGTGCAGTTAAAGACCTTCCTGTAAGAAGAAATCTTTCAAGTTTTTGAAACCTAGGGTTTATCCTAGGTCTAAGCCTAGTAATACAAGTGATTACAGGGTTTTTCCTTTCAGTTCATTATGTTGCGGACATTGATTTAGCCTTAGATTGCGTTAATTCCCACATTGGTCGAAATGTTTGGTATGGGTGAATGCTCCGTAGGTATCACGCTAACACTGCGGGGTTTTTGTTCATCTCAATTTACCTTCATATTGGTCGTGGGATTTATTATGGGTCTTATATAAACATTAAAGCGTGATGTGTCGGGATCGCACTACTTATTGCGCTAATAGGAACTGCTTTTCTAGGTTACGTTCTGGTTTGGGGCCAAATAAGGTTTTGAGCAGCTACGGTAATCACAAACATATTCTCAGCAATTCCTAGGGTTGGTGGTATCCTGACTAATTATATTTGAGGGGATTTTTCTGTCAGAGGGTCAACCCTAAAACGCTTTTTTTCCTTACATTTTCTTCTACCTTTTCTAATATGTGCGCTTTCTGTTTGTCACATTATCTATGTGCACGAAGGGGTAAAAAGAAATCCTCTAGGGGTTATCGGTGATAGACTAAAAGTCCCTTTTCATCAGTATTTTACAGTAAAAGATTTAGTTGCACTTGTCCTTTATTTAGGGCTTATTAGGGTTTTTGTTTTTTTTTACCCCAATATAATAAGGGACCCCGAAAATTTTAGTGTGGCGGACCCCCTGGTTACCCCAGCGCATATTAAACCCGAGTTTTACTTTATATGGGCTTATGCAATCCTTCGCTCAGTGCCCAGTAAGTTAGGAGGAGTAGTGGCTATACTATTAGGAGTGCTGGCACTGCTACTACTTCCTATTTTAAATAAAAGGCTACCAGGCTGTTGTTTTTGTCCTGTGAGACAGGTGCTTTTTTGGACTTGGGTTTCTAATTTTATGTTTCTGTCTTATATTGGAGCTTGCCCAGTTGAATTCCCGTATGATTGAATTGGCAAAGTTAGAAGGGCCCTATATTTGACCTTTTTTTTAGTAGAGCCAATTGCTAAAAAAAAGATAGAAAATATAGTAAATTAAAAGTTTAATGTTGCCTAATTAGAGGCAAGAATTCTTTTCGTGAGGATAAACATCTTCAGTTCCTTGGACCCCTTAACAAGGCTAAGGCATAGGCTAAGAGAGTTTATGTTTTTAGCCCCCCTTGTTTTTTGTTGCTGAATATTAAGGTTTAATTATTGGTATAGTGTTAGTTGGTTCAGGGCCTTAGTATCGTATTTTACGGGCTTAAGGTTTAGAAGGGTAAAAACAACTAAAAGGGCTATGGTAAAAACTAGCGGGCACTTCCTTGTTTCTATTTTTGTGTTAATTTTTAGGGCAAATATGCTAGGAATGCTGCCGTATTGCTTTTGTTACTCAAGAATGGCTAGCGTAGTGTCTGTAATTTCTCTGATAGTCTGATTAGCTTTTCTTCTTTCTAGGATAGTTAAAAGCTTAAAAAAATTTGCTGGCTCAATAGTCCCTTCAGGGTCTCCGGTTATTATTTCGCCAGCTCTTTGTATTTTGGAAGTTGTCAGGGTGCTTATTCGACCTTTTTCCCTCACTCTTCGCCTAGTTGCAAACATAACAGCTGGCCATTGTTTTCTTTCTATTATCTCTCAAGTTGGGGTTTATTTTTATATAGCAGGCTTCCAATATTTTGTGTTTTTAATAGTGTTATATTTCATTTATTACCTATTAGAGCTAGCTATCTGTGGAATCCAAGCTTATATTCTCATATCTCTTCTTTCTCTTTATCTTAATGAGCATCCATCTAAAAAGTAGTAATGAATATAGTTTCTATAGTTCTTGTAGTTTCTAGTGTTACTTTTAGTTGTGTTCTTGTTTGAATTGGGGCTTTGCTCAAAAGAAAAGGGGCACTTCGTGAAAAATCGAGCGCTTTGGAGTGTGGGTTAGACCCAAATAAGTCTTCCCGAGTACCATTTTCTTTACGTTTTTTACTTCTAACTATTGTATTCCTAATTTTAGATGTAGAGCTTTCGATACTATTAGGAGGGCCTCTGGGGGTAAGGTTTTTTTATTTTACTACTATAAAAAGGATTATCCCTTTAGTATTAGTTCTAATGTTAGGTCTTTTTTATGAGTGAAAACATGGGAGCCTAAATTGAAAATAATATTTATTGCTTTAGATAAACTAGTTTAATCAAAACGCTAGCTTGTGGTGCTAGAGATGGGGCGATTTCCCGTTTTTCTATGTTTAAGTTTCTATTATCGTCATTTTTAAGTGACAATTGGGTTAGATTTTTAGTATTGTCTTTTTATCTCTTAGCCTTTTTAAGGTTTACCATTTTTTATAATTTTTCTAGCGGGTTTGCTTTTGTAGTTCCAAAAGGCCAAGAAGGGGCTCTTGAAAAAGGGTCTTCAAGGTCCAAAGACAGGGCTCCGGCTAGAACCTCTAAGGAGGTTCTGGAGGAGTTAGACCCTCTATTCCCTGGTTTAAAAGGGAGGGGGTCGTCTGAAAGCAGACCCCTAGAAGAAAAAGGGTCAACTAGGTCTGGGTCAGAAGGGGCTTATTCCCTTCCGGACACTGGAGCAAGTATCTCTTCTCCTACTAAAGACGGGGCCCCCGTTGTAGAGGGGGACACCCCGTCTGTGGAGCCACAAGTCCCCTCTGGGGCAGAAAGGGCGGGTTCAGGGCCTAAGACTCTAGGCGATCTCATTGGAGAGATCGTCGAAAGGCTCATAACAATGGGCCTTAGGGAGTTTGATCCCTTCACGGATACTGACCATTTAGATCAGTTTCCAGTGGGGGATCGGGCTCCTGTCGACGAGGATCTTGGCCCTCGCCCAATTCCCGAGGTCAGCTATCCCGAAGGCGCTAGAGAGTTAGATAGCATAGAGGGCAATGTCAGGATTGGGTCGTCTAGGGAACTTGAGCCTCAAAGTGCTCCTATAGAGGGGGAAGAAAAAGGGTCCCCAAAACCCCTAGACGGGCCTAAATCTGGGCAATCGCACTCTAGCAAGGATAAGCCGGGATTCGGGCCTAAAATTAGTAAGTTTATCATAATAGCAGTGCCGTTTAACCTAGGTACGGGCAGGGAGCCTTCTCCTTCAGGACCCCTGCCTTCGGCTAGTGGTAGGGACCAACCAGGTCTGGAGTCTCCTCTTTATGTGGAGATTCCAAATCCCATAATAGAAGCCCCACTAGGGGAGCAGTCCGGAGAAGGCCTCCTTGTTGCAGCTCCTCACTTCTATCCCGGCTACGATGCCGCGGCGAACAATGCCGCGGCGAACGATGCGGTGCTTAACTCCCTATATGATTCGGGGGTACGCCAGCATTGGGCTACAGATGTTCTTTTGCCGGGGGATAGAAGTAGGGGCAATGGCCAGAGAGTCACCCCTGGGAGTGGCACTAATATTGAGACCCCTATAGGGAACTTTAGGGACTACTCTGCTTATTCAGTAAGCTCCCAATCGGAAGCTCCTATAGCCCCCCCTACAAGACATGGGAGTGAGCTAAGAAGCCATGCAAGGGCTCTAGATAACTTATTCTATGGCTCTGGGGGGGGCACTGAAGGCTCAGAGCCAGTTAGTTTTGGGCCTACCATTCCAGCCCCGAGGCAAAGCATTCCATCACCGGTCCCCCAGCTCAGGCCAGAGTCTGCGGGGCAAGATTCGCCGGCCCTTAACATGAATGCCCGGGGGGTGGACATTGTAGAAAGGCATGTCCCCGGTAGGTACGGCCCAAATTGGGTTAGTAACATGGATGGTCTTGGCAACCCAGTTGGTGGGGAGCCACTGGAACTAGCGGCTCATGGTTCTGAGGCTGGGCTCCCCCCATCGGACTCCTTTTCTACTCTAACACTACTTGAAGGGCCTGGGGAGGACACTGTTTGTAACCAGGTTCTTCAAGGAGGGCCATCTGACCCTCAACTGTGCCCAGGTGGCCTTGCCCAAGATCTGGCGGGCTGCCCACACATAGACTTCAGGTCTCTGGAAGGGACAGTTTGAGGAGGGTGAGCTGAGGAGATTGTGAACGTGAGTTCGGTTAGGGAGGAGGTTGCTAGCGCCTTATCTAGTTTCCTGTAGACTAAATGTCACAGGTTTATAGTTCTTCCCTCCTTATTCTCGGTTTATTTTTTTTAGTTAGAGGGTTTTTGTTAGGATAGAAAATACTTTACTGTTCCTAGAGATAAAAATTTTTGACAGGAGCTACCTTTCTTTAAGGTTGCCTGTGGGGTTAGATAGCTATAGTGCCTTTTTTATCTCTGTCGTTTTTTTAATTGGTAGGATGGTTTTAAAATTATCAAGAGTTTACATAGAAGAAGACAAACCGTTTTCTTATTTTAATATGCTTGTAAGATGCTTTATTTTATTTATAGCACTTCTAGTATTTTCCTATAGTATTTTTGGGATAGCTTTAGGCTGGGATGGCCTAGGTATCAGATCTTACCTGCTTGTCATTTACTACCAGACAAGAAAAGCCCATAAGTCTGGGGCGGTTACAGTTTTTAGTAATCGCGTGGGGGATGCGTTAGTCGTTTTGACCCTCGCATCTATCTTTGAGAAGCATGGCATTTCAAGGCTGCCTAATGATGCATGCAGAGTTGTTTTGTCATCATTATTTACTATAGCAGCAATGACTAAAAGGGCTCAGTTTCCTTTTTCTAGGTGACTTACAGAGGCTATAGAAGCCCCCACCCCGGTATCAGCGCTAGTACATTCGTCTACTCTGGTAGCTGCAGGGATTTATTCTATGGTTCGTTTTAGTTATTTATTTTCAAAAAACCCGGACCTTATGTCTTTAATTGTCATAGTAGGGGGTGTGACAAGTTTATTTTCTGGCCTTTCTGCCATTTTTGAGTTTGACGTAAAAAAAGCCATTGCACTTTCTACCCTATCTCAACTTGGGTTTATGTTGGTGTCCTTAGGGGTGGGGCTTTTTAGGCTCTCGTTTTTTCATATAATCACGCACGCTGTGTTAAAGGCGCTGCTTTTAATTTGCGGGGGCATAATAATTCACTTAATTGGACATTCCCAAGATGTACGAGGAATAGGAATGATTTTAACAAAAATGCCTGTAACCTGCAGGGCTATAAGAATTTCTTGCCTTTCCATAGGGGCCTTGCCTTTTATAGCTGGCTTACTATCCAAAGACGCAATTTTAGAGGCAATTTTTTTTTCTAGAGCAATTAGTGTGGCTTTAATCGCTTCTTCTATTTCAGCTGTTTTTACTTGAGTTTATTCTCTTCGTCTAGTATTTTATGCAACTATAGGGGAAAATAAAAATTTTAGGGTATCTTCTTTATCTGAGCGGGTGAAGTTTCCCATTTTTTTACTTTCTGTTTTATCCGTTTGTTTTGGTAAGGTTTTTATAGAAGCTAAAGGTGTTTATTGAAGAGAACCATTAAGGCTGTGGTTAAAGCCTTTAATTTTCAGCCTTAGGGGAGTCGGGCTAGTGACTTTAAGGCTTCTTTTTTTATGCGGCAGGAAAGGGCGGTTTCCTGGAAAAAAAAGTAAACTATTTAGGAGGGCTAGAAGGATTATGTTATTCCTTCCTACAATTTCTTCTAGTTGTCTGTCTAAAACTTTTAAAAAAAGCTCTTCAGGCATCTTTAAAGTCGATCAGGCCTGAGTAGAAGTAGGAAAAGTTAAGGTGTTTAAGCCTAGATACTATGCTAGGTTGGGTAGCTCATCCGTTTTTCTGGCCATTATTGTTTTTTTTTCAGTAAGAGCATTTTTTTAAGTCTTTTAGTATATTTTGTACATTTGCCTTCCAAGCAAAAAGTTTCTAATAGAAATAGGCTAAAGACAAGCCTGGGGCAAAGTGGGCTTCTAACCTGCTTGGGGGGGTTTGATTCCCTTATGTCTTTACAGTGTTGTAAGCGGCGTTTCAAAGCGCTAGCAGCGAGAACCCTTTGTTATGGAACAGGAAAATTTTGAAAGTTTTCTAAGCCTATTCGATTTAGGCAGGGGTTTACATAAAGTAACAAGATCTGATGTCCCGTTTTATTTCTTGTGTTAAAAAACTATTCTTACGGCTTTTTCAAAAGACTGATTTATTATTTGCGTTAATTTTACCTAGCTTTATATTTTGTAAAGACCTAGATAGCGTTATTGAGCGCATAGAAATTATTAACTATATTATGCAAGTTAAAGAGCCAAGGTACTATGCTGGGTACGTTTTGTCTGAAAGGTCAACGGTTTCAGGGTTTGATATTTACAGCTACATTGGAAACTTAAGGGTCGTTGAAAAGGGCACAATAATAAAGTTTGTCCCAGTAAATGGTTTGAGTGAAGGGATACTAGAGGCTGTGTTCAAAACAAACATTAGGTCTTTTCCAGTGCTGGAGAGAAGTAGTGTGTGTTGTAAGCGATCAATATAAGGGCAAAAATTTCATGAATTTTTAAGAATTTGCTATTTTTATAAAAATTTTAGCTTTGTCGTTTTAATTGTAATTATTGTCTGAATGAGGGTTTGTGTCATAGGGTAAATTAAGGGCTAATTTTTATGGC
>JAAUXZ010130580.1_pt1 | contig 11776 bp, 12 predicted proteins | sample 7278131 | NCBI WGS metagenome assembly JAAUXZ01 (sample SAMN14350119, study PRJNA611818) | marine sediment metagenome | isolation source: surface marine sediment (3m) | place: French Polynesia: Moorea | collected 2018-08
GCCCCGGTGAATGCGCTCTACGGCTTGCACGAAGCCCTGTCAGTGCTGAAGGAAGAGGGCCTTGAGCAGGCCTGGACCCGTCACGCTGCCAATCACAGGGCACTCAAGGCCGGCCTGGAAGCGATGGGGCTTGAGCTCTTGGTCCGGGAGAAACACCGTCTGCCCCAGCTGAACGCCGTCATGGTTCCGGACGGCGTGGACGAGGCTGCCGTGCGTGCACGGCTGCTCACGGATTTCAACCTGGAGATCGGTGCTGGCCTGGGCACCCTGGCCGGCAAGGTGTGGCGCATAGGCCTGATGGGATACAGCTGCACCCCGGGCAACGTGTTGTACTGCATCAGTGCCCTCGAAACGGTGCTCGGCAGCCTCGATGCGCCGATCCAACGGGGTGCCGCTCTTGCCGGCGCGGAGAGCCACCTGGCGGCCCACCCGCCTGAGCGCGTCATTACGTAATCCGCCGTCAACCGACTTGTTTTTCGGGTCCCCAAAAAAAAAGCGGCAAGCCTTGAGGGAAGGCTTGCCGAGGCTACGGCCTTAGTGGGGAGAGAAAGACGTCGTGCGCCTTACCGCTATTCCAATTCCCTGACCGCCAGGGGAGTGACCAGCACGGCGATGACCAATGCCGCCAAGTGGTCACCGAAACCCCCTAGACCAAAGGTGTCGGCCAGGTTACCGAACACACCATTGGCCGCGAGTGCGCAGGTCACTGCAATTGCCAATAGTCTCCACATACCTGTGCCTAGGGAATGACGTTTCGGTCTTTCTCACCCGTAAACGTAAACAAACTCCGTGCCAACTTTCGGTGAAGGAAGGCAAGTTACTGTTTTTAAAAGCAATGTAGATTCAAGACCATTGGCAGCCATGTCCGCGGGCGGCCAAGCGATGCACACAATCGTAAACTACGTTTACAGTTCGAACGGAGCTGCGGGTTCCCGAGAGCTGATGGACGCCATCGAGAGCCCTGAGAGTGCGCCGCACAGCAGCGCCAGAACGACCAGCTCGCGGGCCTGGCCATAGCCCGGAGAAGCGGGAGGCTGGGACCGGGAGGCACCGGCAAATCGGCACGCCGTACGCGTCAAGCTGCCCAAATAAAGCGTTTTTTTCCGAAACTGCACCGTGCACACCGCTCAAGTTCAGGGTGATCCGGTCGACATTTCTAGGAGCAAGAAAGAAGCCTCAGCGTGTTCGCGAAAACCGGACCGGGGGCGCTTTTGACCTTAGCAGTCAACGGCGTTTACGATAAGGCAACGAAGGTTTACACACGCAAGCTCCATGACAGCCTCCACCGAGGTCCGACAACGCCTGACTGGGCTGCAAGCACGACTGGATGCCGTGAACCGGGCATGGACCGTAGACAACTACGACTCTCTGTTCGGGTTCTACGTGGACATCCTGCCGCAGCTGATGAATGCAGAGCGCTGCACGATCTTCATCGTCGACGCGCGCACCGACCGCATCTGGTCGAAGATTGGAACTGACATCCAAGAACGAGAGATCGAGGCGCCGAAAGAGGACAGCATCGTCGGCCAGGCGGTATCCTCCGGTCAGTGCATCATCGAAAACGATCTGCATCGGCGCCCTGGTTTTCACCGGGAAGTGGAATCGCAGACCGGATTTCAGACCCGCAATCTGGTAGGCGCGCCGATCCGTAGCCTGACGGGACACGGCGTGACGGGCGCCGTGCAGGTACTCAACCGAAACGACGACACCCCATTCTCCGAGCAGGACGCAAGGCTGGTCCAGGAAGTCGCCGACCTGCTGGCCATGGCGATTGAGAATGTCATCGTCAACCAGGAAATCCTACAGATCACCACTCGGCTTAACCAGGAAGTCGCCGAGTTTCGCTCGGCCTACCTGGGTGACGTGCCGTTCACTGCCGAAAGCCAGGCCATGCGTAGCGTGCTGGACATGGTCCGGATGGTAAGTGCCACACCGGTGAACGTCTTCATCCACGGCGAGAACGGCACCGGCAAAGAAGTCATTGCACGCATGATCCACGAGAACAGTACCAGGCGAGACAAACCCTTCGTCGCCGTGAACTGTGCGTCCATTCCCGAAAACCTCATGGAGAGCGAGTTCTTCGGCTACGACAAAGGCGCTTTCACCGGGGCGTCAGGCAGTCGCGCAGGACGCTTCGAGGAGGCCGACAACGGCATATTGTTCCTGGATGAAGTTGCTGATATGCCCATGTCAATCCAGCCCAAGTTCCTACGCGCGATACAAGAGGGCGAGGGCTGTAGGCTGGGCAGCAACAAGGTACACAGTTATGACCTGCGCATCATCAGCGCCACCAATCGAGATCTACGCCAGGCGGTGAAAGACGGGGATTTCCGTGAAGATCTGTTCTACCGCCTGTTCGCCGTCGAAATTTTCATCCCACCACTGCGCGAAAGACGCGAGGACATTGCGCCTCTGGCTCAAAGCTTCTACGACGACATCAGCCGGCGATTCAAGAAAAAGCTCGCAGGTTTTTCACCCGAGGTGATGACCCTGCTGGAGCAGCACCCCTGGCCCGGCAACGTCCGTCAGCTCAGGCGTGAAGTTGAGCGGCTGGTCGCCCTGACGCCGGAAGGCCAACCCATGTCCATGGAGACCTGCTCCAGTGAACTGAGAAGCCATAACCCCGGTTCGAACGCCACCGCCGGCACCACGCTGCGTATGCCGGATCGGGTGCGCGACCTGGAAGTTGAACTGATCCATCGGGCCTTGAAAGAAAGCCGCGGCAACAAGGTGACCGCCTCCAGGCTGCTCGGCATCACCCGCCAAGGCTTGCACAAGAAGATCAAGCGTTACAACATCGAGCTCGGCTGATTACCGGAGCCCTGGGCAACCGGCATGGGGTGGCCCCTACAGCTGCCCCGTGTGACGCAGCGCGTATGTCCCATCCCGCTGGCGCCGAGCAACAGAGGTGACCCAGGATGGCGGGGGCCCGCCGTTGGGTGAACCCAGACGCAGATCAAGCACGTAACGACCAGCCGGATCCAGAGATATGACGCTGCCCGCCAGCGCGAGCTCGCCGCCTTCATTGCTCAAACGCCCCGCCAACGCCCCGTCCTGAATGCCCAGGTCCATCCTGATCGAGCCAAGGCGCAGGCGATTCGGCGCTTCCAAAGCAGCGGCCTTCCAACTGACAGCACCCTCGGCCTCTCTGAACGCGTCTCCACCCTGTCGCAATGAGGCAACATCGGCTTCCACCTGTCCCGCCACGGCCAGCAGCCCGTTGCTTGCCAGCATCCCCAGGTCCCGGGCAGGTATAACGGCCTCGAAGTCGGCCAGGAAAACCCGTGAGCCTATGCATCTGCCGATGCGGCCGCTGGCTCTGCGCGCGGACGAGCTCTCGAACGTCAGCTGGTATTCCACGCAGCCCAGGAACAACGATGCGGGCTGCAGACGCCAGCGCACCCTGCCCAGAGAGAACGTACCGACCCAGACACCGCTCGACTCCCCGGCCAGCCAAGTGCCCTGCGGGCGCTGGTATGCCAGGTGTCCCGGCGGCGCCTCCCAGAGGCCGATGACATGTTCCGCCGGCAGCGTCAGAACGAGGAAGAACAGGTAAAAACCGCCCAACAGGGAAAGCATGAGCTTCCAGTTCATCGCCCCGTCCGGTAACCCAGCGCCAGGCGTCCACCCACCATCCCCGGCGCCTTGCCCCGCTCCAGATCGAGATTACTCACCTGCATACCGTGCTGTCGGCGCAGCTGACCGAGCCAGGCAACGACCCTGTCGAAGTCCGCGTCCTTCAACCAGATGCGCACCCGCTCGGTTCCCTGCGGTTCCATGCGCGTGATTGCCGGCGAGAGAGTCGCGGCACGTGCGGTACGGTCCACCAGACCGAGCAACGATTTGCCTGCACGGGGGGCGCCGGCCTGGCCCTCGCCGGCCGCCAGCGCACTCGCCTCAGCGGCCGCACCACGCATCCAGGCAAGCGTCTCGCGTTGCTGCTCTATGTCCTGTTCGAGCGTCTGCCGGGAGGCCATCTGAGGCTCCCAGAACAGGAAGTAGAAGGCCGCCAGGGCAACCGCGGCAAGCGCTGCCAGCACGGCCCGGCGGTCCCGGGTTTCCAGACTGTTGAACCAATCTCTCATGGCTACTTGCCCGTGATACGGATCTTGCCTTCCACGACTCCCTCGCGGGACGCCGCCGAGACGATGCTCGCATTGAGGCTTCCCTGACTTTGCAGAGCCTGTCTCAGGGGATCCAGGCCGCTCATGTCCTGCAGCACCAAATCCAAATCCAGGCGACCGTTCTGATAGCGCATACGCTTAACCTCGACGCTGCCGACCTGGCGCAGCGCCGCCGTGCCACCAACCAGCAAGCGCAGGAAGTCTTCCTGAAGACTACCTCGACTCTTGCGCAGATCTTTAAGCTTCCGTTCCATCTGAACTCGGGCATTAACCACCCGCTTTACATCCGGAAAAGCGCTTCGGAACACGTCCTCTATTTGCACGCCCAGGGCATGGCGCTCCTGCTCCATACGTTTCCCTTCCATGACCACACCCCCTCCCTGCAACACGGCCCAAGCGGCAAGCAGAGCGGCCACGGGCCGCCAAGGGCGAAGGTACCAACTCAGCTGCTCCTGCCTCCCGTAGGGTCCCTGCAGCAGATTGACAGGTACCCGGTTGCCCATGCCGAGCGACAGCCAAACCATGGGCGCGCGCTCCTCATCATGACGCAACAGCTCTGGACCCAGCTGTTCCAGTCCGCTGAGCGCGTCTGCACCGGCGTAGACGTGAATGCCAGTCGGAGCTGGGCTTGCCTCCGCCTCCGCCTCCGCCTCCGCCACTTCTTCCAATGCCGTGGCCAGCCAGGCGGGGGCGTTCTCCGCTTCCACCGCAAAGCCATCCTGCTGGCCAGTGCGCACCAGCCAATGCGCCCCAATTGGCAGCACGGACCAGGTAGCCGGCGTCCATGGAACGGCGAGCACTTCCGGAACGCAAAAATCCGGCGAAATGCCCGCATCCTCGAGCGCTTCCATCCACGCGTCCATCTGCGCCCGGGCGACCACCGCGACGCCTATGGCGCCGTCATCCTCACGACGCCCGAGGGCAAAGTGCAGGGTCTCCACATCCTCGGCCAGCTGCTCTTCCAGCGCATAGGGGATGGCCTTGAGGAGTCGCTGTCGGTTCTTGACCGGCAGCGTCACCCGCGTCAGCAGAACCTCGGCGCTCGGCACCAGCACCGAAACCCGGGCTCCCTGCGCACGCTCGCTCAAGTCTGCCAGCGAATCCTGTCCCGTTTGCACGCCGCCCTCCGCATCCGGCGCTACGCGCACCCAGGCCACGCGTTCAGTCTGCGGCGTGTCCAGACGGATGAGCAGTTCGGCCTTCATGCTCAGCGCCCGCCCCGACTGCGAAGCACGACCTTGGTCTGGCCACCCGAGGCCCGGTGGACAATGCTGTAGATTCGCGCCCTGCCCCGCCCGATGTCAGCCTCAGCGTGCACTGCAAACCACTCGCTGGACACGGCGACCGCCTGCTGGTCAACCTTCAGACCCTGGAGCGCGGGGTGCTCCAGAAAGTTGTCCACGCTTTTGTAGCCGTCCTCTCCCCGGTCGGAAACGATGCTCTCGGCATCGGATTCGGTCATGCCCTCGGCCACGGTCATGAGCACGCGCGCGGGCGCGGTGTTGACATTAACCGGAGTGGCGATAGGCAGGGTTGTCACGAGTGGAATGAGCTTCTCAAACCCTTCGCGGGACATCCCCTTGACCAGACGCAATTCGCTGGGACTCCACATGAGCCCATTCCCCGGCCGATACGGCCGCTCGTAATTCAAGTACTCGTCGTCCTCTGCACCGTCGGGCAGATAGACGTCCAGATCGGCATCTATCCAGTCCACCACGCTATCGGCGAGTCCGGTGTCCAGTTCCAGCGATTCCAGCAGCCAACGCATACGCTCTACGGCAGGCTTGTTGACCGATCCATCGGCAACAAGACTGTTCAGATTAAACCGGCCCTGCAGATCTTCGACCCATGCGCTCACCGTTCCGCCCTCTACGGCGAATGGCGGCAGTAGGGTTGCCCACGGCTCGCCAAGGCTGTCCACATTACCCTCGGAGCGGTCCTGGGCGAGAATGTGCAGGGCCCAGCCCTCCGCGCCGAGGGCATAGAGCGTGGCCTGGTCCGCATCCAGGAGATTGCTGGTTCTGTTGATGTCGATCTGCAGTCGGGTCGCGAGCGCGACGGCGGCCACGGTTGCCACGGAGACCACCATCAGGGCGGTAACCAGCGCCACTCCTCGCTGCGATGTCCGCCGCGCCGTGCGCATGGTCCTATTCACCAACCACCTGAAACACCCGGCGCAGCTCTCCCCAGTCCTCCAGCTCCAGTACCACCTCGACGGCGGTCAGCCGCGCGCCGTCGCTTCCAAGGGGCGGCCATTCCGCGTGCCACGCCAGTGCCTGATCCAGAAAACGCAGCGTCACTTCATTAACGCCGTCCAGAAGCTGCGCTTCGTTGGCCTTGCTCTCCAGGGCACGATCCAGCTCCGACCAATACAGCCTGTACAGAGTACCTTCCTCCAGGCGGTAACCGACCCGCTGCAGCGTGCTCCGTGTTTGCCCCGCCGGATTGCGCCAGCCTGCGCGCGTCAGCTCCAGCAGCAGTTCGTTTTCGCCCACGCGCAATGGCGGCTGTCGGTCGCCATATTCATCGCGGATCCCCCTATCGGCTAGCTGCTCGATATCGCGCGACAGTACCGTGAACGTCCGCTGCAGACCCGTTAGCCGGTCCACGTGCGCCCCGGCGCTGGCGCTCGCGTCCAGGACGCTGCGCAATCCTCCGTAAGCCAGCACCGACATGATGGCAAACACGAGCAGCGCCATGAGTAATTCAAGCAGGGTAAAGCCGTGCTCCAGCGCGCGGTTCCCGGCCGTCACGCGGGTGCTGGAGCCTGCCCCGGGAATGTGTCCTGGCGCGACGCGTTTCACGAGCTCAGCGGACGGGGGATGAAGGCAATCCGAGTAATCACCGGCTCCTCGTCCTCCTCGACGTAACGAACCTCGACTTCAAGGCGTCGAACATTCGAATCGGGCGTATCCGATATGACCTGCCGCCAGTGCCAGTCTCGACTGCCCATGGCGGCCTTGCCCTCTTTCCGGCCGGGTAACGGCCACTCGCCCCGTACCTGTGTCTCCGTGATAAGGTTCATGGCCACCCAGTGAGCAAAGGTCTTGTCCCGAAGGTATCTGGCATTGCTTGCACCCTCGCTGGCACCTTTGAGCACGGCGGCCAGGGCGATGGCGATGATAGACAGGGCAACCAGTACTTCCACCAGCGTGAAGCCGTGATGGCTGGAGTGGAACCCGAGAGCACCGCCGTGCCTAGAGTGCATCTTCGTCCCGCCCGATGCTGATCCGACCCTGTACGTCGCCCTCGATCCGATAGGCGACGGGACTCTCCCGCGCGTACAGCTTCAGCTCGAAGGGTGTCAGCTCGCCGCTGGACAGCACCAGCAAGTGGGGCAGCGGCCCTTCCTCATCATCCTCCCCGGGCACCAGCGCCACCGGCAGCTCGTTGGCTGTCAGGTCTAACACGATACCTTCCGGCAGCGTTCGTTGCCGGAACAGATCGTCATCGCTGATGGCCTGCCATGCGTTCTCTTCCAGCACCAGGAAGCCATAGCCATCGTCGGTGAACGAGACGCTGAACTCTCGCGCCTCCAGAACTGCCCGCTCCTGGGCCAGTGCCAGAAGCGCACGAAAACGCTGCGCCTCCAGGCGTATGCTGTCCTCACGTCCGCCGTCTCCCACGCTGAGGACCGCGAGACTGAACATGAGCCCGATGATGAAGATCACGACCAGCACCTCGAGCAGGGTGAAACCCCGCATGCGTCCCCTGCCTGCCGCCGTCGCCGCCAATGCCCCTACCCGCAGGGTGACTCGCCCGAACGCGCCCCGCAAAGGCGGTCAGTCCAGCTTCCAGTTGCCAATGTCGGCACTGGTGCCGCTGCCGCCTGTCTGACCATCCGCCCCTAGCGAATAGATATCGATCTCGCCGTTCACGCCGGGATTGAGATACTGGTACTCGTTACCCCAGGGGTCATTTGGCAGTCGTTCGATGTAGCCGCCCGCTTTCCAGTTGGGAGGAAGCGGCTCGTCGATGGGCTTGTCCACCAGCGAGGCCAGGCCCTGCTCCGTGCTCGGGTAGACGAAATTGTCCAGCCGGTAAAGCTGCAGGGCGCTCCCCAGGGTACGAATATCCTGCTTGGCCTTGACCAAACGAGCGTCGTCGGGACGGCTCATCAGCTTGGGCACGATGGCGGCGGCCAGGATGCCGAGGATGATAACCACCACCATCACCTCGATCAGGGTGAAACCGGATTCAGCCTGCCGGTATCGGGTATACCTTCGTCTCATCTTCTTCAAGTCCACCTCGCTCTCTGTCTTAAACAATGGTCTGGTCGCACTGTCCGGCTTGTCCAGCGGCTGATGCCGCCCGTATGCCGTCTCTCCGATGCGCACTTGCGAAGACATCGGGTCCGCGCCTCAGCGCACCAGCTGGCTCAGGTCGAACACCGGCAACAGGATGGCGAGCACGATCACCAGGACCAGCCCACCCATGAAAAGAATCAGCATGGGCTCGAGAAGGCCCAGGTAAATGCCGACCAGGGTCTCGCTTTCCCGTTCCTGGTACTGAGCGGCCCGCTCGAGCATGGCATCCAGGTTTCCCCCCACTTCACCACTGGCGATTAGCTGCAGGGTCACGGGCGGGAACAGGTTCCCCTGGGCGAGGGCATTCTGGAGACTGTCCCCCTCGCGAACCCGCCTGGCCGCGTCCTCCACGGTCAGGCGCATGGGCAGATTCGTCACCACTTCCGCGCCAACCCGCAGCGCGTCCACCAGCGGCACGGTGCTCGCCAACAGGATGCTGAGGGTGCTGGTGAAGCGCGCCACGTTGAGGCCGCGGACCAGACGCGATATCAGCGGCGTCGCCAGCAAGGCCCGGTGAAAAATCAGCCGCGGCAGCCGGAAGCGCAGCAGATAGGCCAGACCGGCGAACAGCAACGTCGCCAGCACGAGCAGCGCCAACCCCCATTCGACCACGAAATCACTCGTGGCAATGAGGGCGCGAGTGATCCAGGGCAGCTCCTGACCGACGCCCTCGAACACCTGCACCACCTCCGGCACCACGTAGCTGAACAGGGCCACGACCACGACTACCGAGACGATGGTCAGCAACGCGGGGTAGAGCAGCGCCAGCATCATCTTCTGGCGTATCGCCTGCCCCCTGTCGAGATAGTCCGCAACCCGCTCCAGGACGGTATCCAGATGTCCCGAGCGTTCTCCGGCACCGACGGTGGCGCGATACAGCTCGGAGAAAACGTGGGGAAAATCCTTCAGCGCACCCGCCAGAGACTGGCCTTCCAAGACCCGCGACCTGACGCCCAGGACCAGCTTGTTCACACGCGCCTAACTCGCCTGGCGCGCGACGGTGGCCAGCGCCTCATCCAGCGGCAAACCCGAACGGACCAGGGTGGCCAGATCCCGGGTGACGAGGGCGAGCTCGGCCGCGCTCAGGCCGCGCGTCGACCGCCGAGACCGCCCGGTAACAGCGTCCGCCCGCGACAGCGCTTCCACGGAAAGCGGCACCATGCCCCGCTCGCGCAGCTGCTGCCGGATCTGGCGGGCGGTATCCCCTTCCAGGACGCCTTTCTTGACACGCCCGCTGGCGTCAAGCGCTGAATAATCGAAGGCACCCATGGTTGTGCAACCGCTGCGGGCCTAGCCCGGATTTCTCACCAGGATTCGGAATCTTGGGTCGGTCTGGCAAAGCAGATTGGCCGATCGCCCGCAGAGGCATAGCTGTAGCTATGGCTCAAGGGGGACCGGTCAAGATGCAAAGCCAGAGTGGGCCAAGAACCGAATAGGACGGATTGTTTATCAGGAAGATCGGCTCGGTGAAGCCAATGTGTTGAGTGTGCCAGCATAATCTGCGCTCCGAGGTCCGCCTGGTGAGAAATCCGGGCTAGTCTTCCTGGGTGACCCGCAGGAGTTCCTCCAAAGAGGTTGAACCGTCCAGCACCCGCCGCCGGCCGTCCTGGCGTATGCTCGGGGCCAGACGCCGGGCCTCGACCTCCAGCTCGTGTTCTCCGGCCCGGTCGTGTATGAGTTCCCGCAGATTGTCGTTGATGGGAATGAGCTCGAAAATGCCCGTGCGGCCAGTGTAGCCGAGAAAGTTGCACTCGGAACAACCGACAGGCTCGTACAGCGCCGGGGGATCGGCCCGGGCCACATCGAGCAGCTCGCATTCCTGCGGCGTGGCAACGTGGGCTTGTCTACAGTGGCCGCAGAGCTTGCGGACCAGGCGTTGGGCGAGCACACCAATCAGGCTCGAGGACAGCAGGAACGGCTCGACCCCCATGTCCCGTAAGCGGGTCACGGCGCCGACGGCCGTGTTGGTGTGCAGCGTGGAGAGCACAACATGGCCGGTAAGGCTCGCCTGGACCGCAATCTGGGTGGTTTCCAGGTCGCGTATCTCCCCGACCATGACCACATCCGGATCCTGGCGCAGGATGGCGCGCAAACCTCTGGCGAAAGTCATGTCCACGCGGGGGTTGACCTGTGTCTGGCCAATCCCGTCCAGGTAATACTCGATTGGGTCCTCAACGGTCATCAGGTTCCGGCTGTGGTCGTTGAGCCTGCTGATGACGGCGTAAAGCGTTGTCGTCTTGCCGGAGCCTGTCGGGCCCGTAACCAGAATCACCCCGTGCGGCTTGTGGATCAGCTGGTCCATGACCGCCAGGGTCCGTCCATCCATCCCCAGCTGCTCCAGGTCCAGACGGCCTTCCTGCTTGTTCAGCAGCCGCATGACGACCCGTTCGCCGTGACCGCACGGAATGGTGGATACGCGGACGTCCACCGGTCGCCCCGCGACCCGGAGCGAGATGCGCCCGTCCTGGGGCAACCGCTTCTCGGCGATATCCAGCCTGGACATGACTTTCACTCGCGAGATCAAAAGCGGCGCTAGAGCACGCTTGGGCTGCAGCACCTCCCGCAGCACACCATCGACGCGAAAGCGCACCACCAGCCGGTTCTCGAAGGGCTCGATATGAATGTCGGAGGCGTTCTCTTTGATGGCTTGGGTAAGCAGCGCATTGATGAGCCGGATGATGGGCGCATCGTCATCGCTGTCCAGCAAGTCGCCGGGCTCGGCTAGCTGTTGCGCAACCTCGGTCAGGTCCAGCTCCTCGCCGAGCCCCTCGGCCATCTCCATGGCCTGGTTGGACTGCTGCTCGTAGACCGCCGTCAATGCCTCGTCGAAGCGCTCCTCCGAGACGGAGACCAGGGTAACGGGCACTCTGAGGACGCGCCTCAGCTCGGCAAGCACCAAACGGCTGATGCCGGGACGATGGGTCACCGTGGCGCCGTCCTGGGCCAGGGCCGTAACCACCACGCCGTGGCGCTTGGCGAACGAGAAAGGAAGACTGGTGTCCTGGTCCATGGTCCTCGTTACTGGTTCGACCGCTGTCTCGCCCTCTCCAGCTCCTCCTGGACTCTCGGAGTGGACGTGTCCTCGGACGACCCGCCGCCTGCCGGCTCATCCAGGTAGTCCTGCAGCTCCAGAAGCAATGGTGTCTCATCGTCCGGAAGCAGCGCAGTACCGTCTTCGCGTGTACGCAGCTGTTCGGCGCGCAGATAATTGTACTTGCGGCTGCTGATCTTGTTGGCGCGCGTGACATCCCTGAGGATATGCGGGCGCAGGAACACCATGAGATTGCGCTTGTATTTGGTGGTGCGCTGGGCACGGAACAGATACCCCAGCAGGGGAATGCTCCC